>Ga0307408_100000992_pt1 | contig 21902 bp, 20 predicted proteins | sample 322Cmetagenome_FD_202116 | JGI IMG/M metagenome (GOLD analysis project Ga0307408, IMG submission 202116) | Maize rhizosphere microbial communities from greenhouse at UC Davis, California, United States - 322HYB-C-3 | ecosystem: Host-associated > Plants > Roots > Rhizosphere > Soil | place... | reverse complement strand
GCGCGAGCGTATGGGGATCAAATGCAGCGTTCTGCGGCCAGTCGAGGCTCGCCCATAGCGCGCCATAGGCCAACTCCCGGCCGGTGGGCGGTGCCAGCGGCGTGCGGGTGCCCAGCGCATCGATTACAAGATCATAGGGATCGCTCGTCTCACCATCAGCAAAGCGCAGGGTACGTTTCGCCCCGACTGAGGCGCTGCTGGTCAGGGTCCGCCCGGTATGGACCATAATGCCTGATTGCAGGACGGCGTCGTGCAGAATCGCAAACAGGCTGGCGCGGTGGATACCAATGCCGAACATGCCCCGGCGGCGCAGGGCGGTATAATGGACGTCGAGCACCACCCGCTTGCCCGCCTTGCCGAACAGTCGATCGACACGCGCGCCCAGCGCCAGCGCCGCATCCAGCAATCCCAATTTGGAAAGAACCGCCATTCCTGTGGGCTGGAGCATCAAGCCGGACCCGATGGGTCGAGGCGTGTCGAAGCGTTCGAACAGGGTGACATGATGTCCGGTACGGTGAAGCAACAGCGCCGCTGCCAGTCCGCATGGCCCGCAGCCCGCGATCGCAATATCCAGCCCCCGCATAGCGGCTGTCTAGCTGAGGATACCGTCCTATCCAATAGGATTGCCGCAAGCTTTTAAAATCGGCATCCTAACCCGATGCGGCGCTGAAGTGTGTCATGAAGGAAGTCTGCTTGTGGAGACGTCGATCGGGGCCGCAAATGGCGACAAAGGGTCGCACTCATCCTGTCGACTAACAAACAGGACGAATGTCATCTGCTATCACCAAGATGCCTGAAACCAGGCAAGCGCCTTTTCCTGCTTGCGCTGGGCCACTTTAAATCCCTCCAGCGCTATGGGCGCCGCCTCTTCAGCGGCGTCCAGATATTTCGCCCACCACGCCATCATCTTGCGCCGATGCGACAGATAGCGCGCCGCATTGTAAACGCCCCTGACGCCGCGGGGCATGTGCGCCAACTGCATCTCTATCCAATCGGGCATGAAATGCCCCGACTCATTGAGCACAGTACTCGCCAACGACCGAAATCCATGAACCCTCGCCTTGCCGCACAGGCCCATGCGATACATGACGTCGAGCATCCGGTTCTCGCTGATCGTGTCCGATCGGGAGCCAGCGACGGGGAAGAGATATTTGCCCAACCGCTCGTTGCCCGCCTTGCCGTAAGGATTGATGTCTCTGATCCTGTGCAGCAGATCGACCGCCTGGGGCGGCAGCGGCACCAGATGCTCGGAACGCATCTTCATGCGCTCGGGCGGAATTCGCCAGAGCGGTTCGTCACTCCCCAGCCCTTCGAATTCGCTCCACTGGGCAAAGCGCGTCTCCTGGGTACGCACCATGGTGAGGATCGTCCATCGCAACGCGAGATGGCTGAGCTGCGACCCCACGTCCGCATTGAGACGCGCATAAAATTCGGGGAGATCCTTGATTTCGATCTTGGCCCGGTGCCGAACCGGCGGCGGCTTGATCATGGCCGCCGACAGGTCGCGGCACGGATCGGTTTCGCAACGACCGTCGGGAATGCCGAAGCGGAAGATCTCGCTGCAATGATTCTTGATGCGGTGCGCCATCTCGTAGGAACCCCGCGCCTCGATCACGCGCAAGGCTTCGAGCATTGTGCGCGGCAGGATGGAGCGGATCGGCTTGTCGCCGATGACCGGGAGAATGTCATTCTCCAGCCTTCCCTCGATGAGCCGGGCATAGCGCGGCGACCAGGCCGGGCGCCGGGCCTCGATCCATTCGCGCGCCAACATCTCGAAGGTCACCTTGTCCGCGACAGCTTGAAACTTGGCCTCTTTCTTCTGCGCGATGGGATCAGTACCCGCGGCCAGCAGGTTTTTCATCTCCTCGCACCAGACCCGCGCACGATGCAGACTGACGGCAGGGTATTCGCCGCCGTCGATGGTCTTCTGCTTACCATCGAAGCGACAGGCGAGACGCCAGCGCTTTCTTCCAAAGGGCACGACGAAGATATGAAGCCCGCCGCCGTCGGATTTCTTGATCGGCTTATCCAGCGCGACAAGGGTGTTGAGCAATTGATCGGTCAGCATGAACGGAACTCCGGCTCAGCTGTTCCGGGTTCGATCCTGCGCGACCGCGTTTTCCGTCTTCGATTCCTGTTTTTACCAACAGGCTGACCAACAAATCGCATGAGACTGCCCGATCGGAATGGCTCCTGTGTGGGACAGAATATACGAAACAAGTCTCTGAAAAAAGGCCATTTTTTTGGAACCCCTTGAGACCTTGTTGGTCATAATGGGCCAAAATAGTGGCTGGGGCGGCAGGAGCCTCATCCAGGTTTTCAAGCCCCAGCAAAACCACGAAACCTAGCCAACCGATTACGCCGTTAAGGAAGCCCTTGTAGCAAGGCACTGGGGCCGTTCGTCAACCATCAACCTCACAAATTTGTGCAGCCAATCGGACTGCTGTCGGTTGCAACCGGGATTTAGCGGAGAGTTCGCATTCCCAAGCAACGAAGACGCGCCAGCCCAAAGCGTTGAGTTCCCGCGTCACCCTTCGGTCGCGTGCAACATTCCGTTCAAACTTGCCCTCCCAGAATTCAACATTCGATTTCGGCGTGGACGCGATATTGCAGTTAGCGTGACGGTGCCAAAAGCAACCATGAACAAAGACGACGGCACGACGGCGTGGAAAAACGATGTCTGGGCGCCCGGGCAGCCCTGCACCACCAAGACGAAACCGGAGGCCTAAACGATGCAGGGCCTGCCTGAGTATAATCTCAGGCTTGGTATCCCGTGATTTTATCCGTCCCATCCGAATGGAGCGTTCTAAAGGGCTAAGGAAATCCACTAATCTCCTCCGATATTCACCAGCCAGATGGATATTTAACGTCGCTTTTTCCAGAGCAGCGGACGAAGCGGGTACGCGGTCACTACCCGTGGCAGTCTATGGGCTCCCCTTCTCCCATCTTTGCAGAAGGTTGTTTCGCTGGCGACGAAAATTGGGGTAAGCGGTTCGCATGAGCACGCCCGAATCGTTTCGAGTCAGTTCCCATCTGAAGGACATTATCGGGCGCGATCTGGTAACAAACGAGTTTGTGGCCATTTTCGAACTGGTTAAAAACTCTTTCGATGCTGGCGCCACAAGAGTCGACATCGAGTTTGATCCTGCTGAAGCATCCGTCACCATCGTTGATAACGGTCGGGGAATGACGGCGGCGGATATTCGGGACAAGTGGCTGTTTGTCGCGTATTCCGAGAAAGCCCTTTCTCCACCAGAGAACTATCGCGATAAAATTCGCCCAGGAGGGCAGTTCGCCGGAAGTAAGGGTATCGGCCGTTTTGCCTGCGACACGCTTGGAAGCCGCCTAGAGCTATACAGTCGCGCGCATGGCAAAAAAGCGATCGCCAAACTCGATATCGATTGGACACGTTTCGAGCAGGATAGTGCGGAGGAATTTCAAGACGTGGATGTCACGCTTGGAACTGCGCCTTCGTTCCCACCGATTTACAATGCGGCACCGCCTCCGGAGCAAGGGACGATGCTTGTAATCCGGGAGACCCGGCAAGAGTGGAACGAAGACGCAGTCCGTCGATTGCGCCGCGATCTTGCCAAGCTTATCGATCCGTTCGGCACGACCAGCCACGTTGCTGTCTCCACTTGGTTGCTCGACGGTTCAAAGGAAATCATCGAGGGCGTGGATGGCCCGGTCGGCAACGAAATCGCGGATTTACTCCGCGAGAAGACGAGCCGAATCGAGGTTGTGGTGGAGGATGCCCACATTGACACCACGCTCTTTGATCGAGGGAGAAGAATTTATTCGATTCGCGAACCATCCCCCTATGACGAACTGATAAACTGCCGGATAGAAGGCCAAATTTATTTTCTTAATCGATCCGCAAAACAGACATTTTCCTTGCGCATGGGCGTGCGCCCAGTCGAGTTCGGTAGCGTCTTTCTCTTCCTTAATGGGTTTCGTATCTCCCCAATCGGGGAGGAAAATGACGATACACTGGGGTTAAACCGTCGCAAGCAACAAGGGCAATCTCGATATCTGGGCACACGCGACATAATCGGCCGCGTCGATGTCACCGCAAGGCCGAAGGTGTTCCGCGAGGTGTCTAGCCGGGACGCTGGTTTGATTGAAGACGCACGGAGCCGGGCACTTTATGAAGCGATCCGGCGCCACATGATATTTCGGCTGGAGCGCTATGTTGTTGGCGTCAACTGGAAGGATAGGCCAGATCAAGACCGAGATACATCAGAAGGTCTTGAAACGGACAAGGCGCGCGAACGTGTTCTTGCCATCGTGGGTTCACTTGCCCGTTCAAAAGATGTCGAACTTCTTTATTATGACAAGGAACTCGTCCGAGTATCCGATGATCCGGATCAGGTCACTGACGAAGCTTTAAAGGCTATGTCGGCTGTTGCCGAGAGCCGGGGGGATGCTTCGCTACTCAATCAGGTGGAGGATGCGAGAAGGCGCATCGAAGAGTTAAGAGCATCGCGTGATGAGGCCCGTCAGGTTGCACAGCGGGCGATGGAGGAACGTGCTCACGCTGACGCTCGCATTGCTGCACTGGAGAAGCAGGCGGCATTTCTCGGAAGCAGCCTTGATGTTGATGTCGAACGTGTGCAACTGCTGATGCACCAGGCAACGATACATCTAGGGCATGTCCGTTCCGCTATCGCAAATGCCGCGCACGAGGCCCGAAATGTCTTGACGGCGGCCGCCATGCCTGAGGGGCTCGATGACATTGATGATGTCGAGGACCTGCTCGCAACCATTCGGCAATCAGCGCGCCGCGTGTCCGCCTCCATTGCAGGCGCTAGCTTATCTGGGGATCGCTTACGCACAGTCTTGTCATTTGCGCCAAATATCCGTGTTGATTTAGAAACAGACAAAGTGCAAGGCGATTTACTACAGTTTCTCACCGAATATTTTGACGTTCGCCTCGCCGGAGTTCCCGGGATGCCTGTTGCAACCTTCAATTCATCTGACATCATGCTCGACCGCGAGTTTTCACCGGTAGACATCGCGGTACTTATCGACAACTTACTAGACAATGCCCGGAAAGCTAAAGCGAGCAAGATAGATTTTCAGGCTAGTCGCAAGGGCTCCAACTCTGTTCTCATCAGAGTTATAGACGACGGCTTGGGTATCGATGAACGCAAAGTAGATTCATCGAAAATTTTCGAACGCGGCTATACCGGTTCCTCGGTGGGCACGGGCTTGGGATTGTACAGTGTCCGACAAATCCTTGAGGGAATGGGCGGAACTATTGAACTCTCAGGTGATGGCAGCCGAGCTGATTTTGATATAACAATACCGGGGGACCGCCAATGAATCTGGACCTGGGCATCCTCTGGATCGAGGACTCCTTCAGCACGCAAGAAGAAGATGCGCTAAAGCGCCGTGTACAGGATGCTGGTTTCCTTGCGCGGATTGATTCTATTATCAACGGAACCGGCATAGAAGTGCTTGCGCGCAATCACCAACTCTACCATCTCTATGATCTTATATTACTTGATTACCGACTGAAGGATGAGAACGGAGACGAACTGGCTCCAAAAGTCCGGTCCCTCTTCCCTTCTACGACCATCCTCTTTTATTCTGGAAGCGCCGACGAACCAGAGTTACGGCGGAAAATAGCCGATAAAAATGTAGAAGGTGTTTATTGTTGTGCCCGTGACCGTTTCATCAATCGTGCCGGGGAGCTGATTGACCAAACGGCGCGGTCCCTCGACAGGCTCTCTGGCATGAGGGGTTTAGCTATGAGGGTAGTCGCGGAATGCGACGAACTCATGAGGGCAGCGGTCTTGTCGATGTCCAATCGCGACCCGAACTGCGCCGGGAAAGTCGCAGATCTTGACGGAGATGTATTGAAATTCATCGATGGCACCAAGCAAGCGTATGAGGCATCGCTTGCAGGTGACATCGTTGCACGCCTCGATACTCGGGCAGTCGACAGCGCAAAGCTATTCATGCATTTCCGTCGACTTACAAAGGTGGTTGCAGCAAATCCCTCGACGTTTGGGCTAAATGAAGAGCAGGTGGAACGTTTGCGTGAGCTGCGCAAGGCTAGTGCGCAATATGACCCACAGGTCCTGCGGAAGCGAAATGTTCTCGGGCATGTTATAGAGATTCAAGGAGAGCAGGGGTGGGTCCTACAGGGTAGTAGCGAGATCAACATTTCCGACTTCGCTGATATCCGCAGGACCTTTGCGGCGCACATTGACGCCTTTCGAGAAATGAGCAAACTCGTCGCCACTCTGGATTGATAAAAGGCCCGCGAGCGTTTCCCCAAGTGCCTCGGCTAAAAGGGGCGGCACCGCATTTCCAACTTGTGTGAATTTCGGACATGCATTTCGACGCTGGCTGCCACCCGTAGTGTATGGCCCCTTAAATGAGAACCAATCGGGGAACGATTGCAGGCGAGCGTGTTCTCGAACCGTCATTGCCCGAGGCTGAGAGTAATGTATGAAGTCGTCCGGAAGGGTGCTAATGGTAGGTGAAGGCGCGTGAGGATCAAGCGGCGTTGTTGAACGTTTCCTGATGCCAAGGCGCTGGCGATCATCTGGCCTCAGGCAGACCCCGCGTTCGCAGCTATTCAGGATATCCTTCATACGTTTGACGGATGTAGCCCCGTGCCGTGGCAACCGAAGATCGCTAGGTTGGTAAGTGCTCCCGGCTCTCATAAGGCGTTGATAGGGGGTCGTTGGTTTAGGTGCGCGCTCCAACATTCTAAACCCGAGATGACCCCAATCCGCGTCAAGGCTGGGTTCCAAATCGCCTTCTTCAAAGTCAGAGAGGGCGTCGCTAGCGCTAGTTTGCCCTGGCCCTAGGCCTCGTGTGGCCAGAAAAGACTTCCTCGCCACACGCATACGCTGCATTGGGTCAATACCCGGCAGCGTTCCTTTCGGAGCCGCAATCAACACGAACCTTGGTCGACGCTGAGGAACGCCCCAGTCTGCGGCACGAAGGATATCTGACCAGGTTTCGTAGCCTAGGCTTTCCAACTCACGAGTAACGTAGTCGCTGTAGGTGCCGCCAGTGCGATGCTTCATTGAGCGGAACCCAACTACATTTTCTAGCAATAGTAGGCGCGGCCGTACAATTTCGACATATTCAAGATACACGTCCACCATCTTGCTGCGCGGATCATCGGGCCGCCGGAGGCCGTTCATACTGAAACCCTGGCAGGGAGGGCCGCCTGCGATTAGGTCGATCGTGCCTCGCAGCCGGGCAAGTTCATCTGCATGATGAACAAGAAGGTCCTGCGCCCGCCATGCTCGCTTCTCAAGCCAGTCCGGCCATTGGTGCTGCCCCTTTTTGTCACCCTCAAGGAGGTTGGCACGGTATGTATCAAACGCATCAGTATGAGCCTCAACCGCAAACAGGGTTGAGAAGCCTGCGGTGGTAAGGCCCAGAGAAAGGCCTCCACAGCCGGCGAAGAGGTCAATACAAGTGGGTGCCATACGCATCATATTTCATGATGGGATGCCAATGTCCAGGGCGCTAAAATTGTCAAGAGCGATACCGGCGCTCGGCGCAGGGAGGCCATCAGCAACGCCGGACAGCGGCCGACTTTCTGTGATTCGTGGCATTTTAACAATTCACCTTTGGATTGGCGGCAAATGCTCATCCTCGTCGCCCTGGATGCGAGTGGTGATCCATGGCGGGGTATGGAGGCCCTCAATTCTCCGCTGGACGGCCTGTTGCCAATTCCGATCAAGCTCGGCCACATCGGCAGGCGAATAGCGCCGTTCGCCGACCCGCGCGACAAGCAGGCTTGATATGTTCATACCATCAGCATCCGAGGGAAACAAAATACTGACGGCGCCATCGAGACTGTCGGCAAAATCATAGCCGAAGCGCCGCGCCGGATAATCTCGCGGCGGAGCACTGATGTATTCTGCTGCATAATCGACAGCAGCCGCCATGCTGACGGCGAAATCATCCGCAAGGGCGATCGGATCGACTCCCACAGCGCCTTTGTCAGACACAACGTTTACAAGTTCGGCGCTCATCGTGGTAGGGAACAATCCCTTGAGATCGTCAAGCTGATTGTAGAAGAGATATCGCCCTGAATCGCGCGCGGCGAGTTTCTCGACCTGGGTCGATGTGCCGGCCTCGCGGTGAACATCGACGCGGCTGCTGCGAGCGCGCTTAGCCTGCACATGGCTCACTACAAAATATTTGCGTGCTCCGATCTCCACTTCAATGGCGATACCGAAATCGGCACCCATTCGTGCCTCATTGCCGAGCTTGGCAAGATTGAGCAGACCCACGGCAATGCAATCGACCGGCTTAGCGCGGTCGGCGCGAGGCAAAAACCGGCGGCAGCCATCCTCGATTGCCTTGATGAGCATGCCGTTGAGTTCCGGCTCCTGGTCATCGGCATGAGCCGATTGCACGATGCTGTCGCACGCATTGGCAAAGGTCCAGAAAATGGTCCAGGCCGCACGCTCCGAAAAGCTCGACGGTTTAGCAAGCCGCTGGAAGATGACGTTGTAACGCTCGTCCGGCGTTAAGGGATGATGCCCTCTGAGTTGCCCGGCCAAGCTGCGGCTGAGCCGGGTTCCATAGCGAATGAACTGGGAGAAGAGCTGATCGAAAATCTCGGGATTCTGGGCTACGGCCCAATAGCCCCTTTGACGCACCCGCATTGTTTCGATCAGCCAGCCGACATCATTACCCATGGCACCTTTCCTGCGTTATCGAGGGTGCGAAAACAAGTGGGAAGCGTAACGATCGCACTGGAGCATACCTGGGTAGGCTGGCCGCCTGCTCGCGTGTTCGCCCGGAGGACTTCACCAGCCTAGATTTCAACTTGATCCGATCACCTCACATTTCTATGGTACCTCCGTTCAGGCGGCTTCCTGTTGCAGAAACGCAACAAAATGAGCATCGGCCGAGGAAAAATAACGGCAGTTTCCGGTTTGTTCTTCCAACCTGCTGCTAGAAAACCCCGATTTTCTTTATATTAGCAGGCAGAAGTCTGCTGACCTGTCGGCGGCTTTTGCATTTCTTATCAAAAGGAATGCGCAATGCCTGATATTTTAAATGCAGCCTCCCTTCTCACGTCAGCCGCCGACAAAGGCAGCAGCGCTTACGCGAAGCTAAGCCCGTTACAAATTTGCCTGGTCTTGCCACCGCCGATCCGTCCGATCCCCGAGAGGGGAACGGCGGAGCACAAGCTGATGACGAAGCTGTCAAAGCAAATCACCGACGCTGCCGATGCCATGATCATACCCCGCGAGAATGGGGCGCTTGAGATCGCTCGGCACATGAGCGACCAGCTTTATTGTCGTCCCAAAGCTCGGCCCGTCAAATCTATCCCGCATCAACCGTTGCATGCGTCCGATCCAGGTACGGTGCTTGTGCATGCGTTCCGGCATTTCTCCAATGCCGTCTTCACGGCCGGATCTGCCAGTTCTAGGCCCGACATAGCTGCGATGTCCGAACTGAGGAACGCGCTCGACTTTTTCCTGGGCATTCCTTCCGCGCCGGACGTGCGCCTTCTGCCGCTGTTCGCCCTTCGGACGATGGCCGTTCGTCTGATCGACTATTACGCCTAATCACTATCTTAACCCGGCTGGCCAACTGAGCTGGCCGGGTCAACGGGAAAAAATCCAATGACATATCCGATGAGCGAGCGCGATATTTTCGCGCGTGAGGTGATCCGCGAACAGGCGAACCGGCCCCATGTCTTTGTCCGAAAGCTGATGCGACGCTACGGAACCAACGATGCGAAGCCAACCCCGGATGCCGCTGATATCGGCATCGACACATTCGCTTCGGTCCATTCAGCGGCCGAGTTCGCCTTATGGGCAAGGATGCCGCTGGACATATCCATGACGCTAGATTGGCAGCGCATGGGAATTGAAAGCGGGCAGGAAGCACAGAAAGCGACTACGGCATTCATCAAACGCTTCACGGAATGGGCGCGTCAGTACGGCATCAACACGGCTTGGATGTATGGCATCGAAGCCGCCAAAACGCAGGACGGCCTCGGCTACCACTCCCACCTCGTTCTGCATGTACCAGGCATTCCGCAAGGATATGAAGGCGAACTGCCACCGCTCAATTACCGCGCCCGCTTCAAAAAATGGGCGAAGGGGTACACGCTGAGAACTTTCGGAGCGCACATTCCCCGAGCTGTTCGGCTCAATATACGTATTCGGGAATCCACATTTCGCCACTGGATGGCGGTCACGTATCTGCTCAAGGGCTATGCCCGCTCTGCATTGGTGCAGACCGGACGCGCTACCATCGATGCACGGCCCACATATCTTGGCGACCTGATCCCCTGGCCCTATTGCAATCCCGGCCCAGTCGATGTGAGCAACCGGATCAGGGTATGTCATGGCCTTGGCCCCAAGTACCGCGCCATTGGCGCGCCCGAAGGCATGGAGCATCTGCTGCCTACATTGCCAAACTGGCAAGGGTTCAGGGTTGAAGGCCCTGGCCTGTCATCCCCATCGGGAAAAAGCCGAATTTCTCCGACCGTGCCAAAAAGCATACCCTTTATCCCGTCATGGGAGGACGCAATCCGTGACATTCGCGCGCTGTATTCCGATGATTTCTACCGATATGTGACGCGCCAGGACCCTTATGAGCTGGCCCCGCCTCTCACGCGACCGAACGATGAACCGATCTGCCATCGTATTCCGATGGCGGAGAGGCTGTGGTGGAGCACTTATAATACATTGTAAAATATAGGAAATTTCGACGTTATTTTTGGAGGGGCGTCCATAGAGGCGCCCCTCATTCTTGACGAGCAGATTTACGCCATCAATCGTTGCGAAACCATGGATGTGGCGGCGTGTTGAGATGGCGAAATGTCAGTCCATAATCGCGGGGTCCCCACGAGTTCGGCTTTGCCGAACCGAACGGATGGGTTCGGAAGTCACTTCCTTTGTGAGCATCGGCGTCCGGGTCGATGAAAGCGCGGCCGTTCCTGATTGCTCGAATGACCCCATAGCCTTGGGAGCCGCGACCGCTCCAGAAGAAAACCCGATCCCCAACCTCGAAGCCTCGATCCGTATCCCGTTCACCCGTCATTGTGATCGCTTCCACGTCGCCTCCGGAAATGAACGGGTCCATTCTGCTCTCGTCAATGGCTTGAGCAACGCTGCCAGCGGCGATCCGCTTCGGACTGGTCGGATGCATTTCCCCAGCAATAGCCCTGGCGCTCGACCTCGGGCAAAAGAGTGTCCCGTTCTTCGCATGCCCTCATGGTGGCATCGTCATCACCTGACCCGCCCCGGCACCGGTCATTGAGCGCGATATACTTCGCGACGATAGGGATTTCCCGTATGGTAGCGTCGGCGTCCTCTGAGGCGGTTGTTGGCCCGCCTCCGGTCGCAGGTTCCATGTCTTTGTAGAAGAATGAAGCAAAGCTAGGGTCTGGCTCTGTGAGCTCCACACCATCTCGCGCCATTCTGCTCAATATAACTTCGCCGATAGGGCGATTACAAGTGGGCGCAGGTTTGGTCCCTTGACGGCGCTGAAACTCGAACGCCTCTTCATGATCGACGCCTGTCAATCGATCATGCCAACTGGTCCGCATGATCCAGTCATCGCCAGCGGGTTCCCAAATGATGGATCGGCCCTGCTGTGCCAGCATGTCTGCCATGGTAGATAGGCGCGTCCCCAGCGGCGTCAGCCCACTATATACGCATAGCGCCTGATAATCAGGGGACGGCCGTTGAACTGCGACGATGCTAGTGGACGCGTCACTCGTTTCTACAGCATTTACTGCTGCCGCCTGCGGCGCAACAGCGTCGCTGTGAGACGATCGCACTGACGCAACGAAATAGGGGACAGCGACCACAAGCGCCATTCCTATGACGAACGTCAGCACTCGCGCTCCGACGCTCATGGACGATCCGTCATCGCCCTCGTCAAGCCTGGCGACCTCTCGGTCATATTCAGCCTGATCGATCGCCCCGCTATCGTGCAAAGCCTTCAATCGTCCCAGTTCATCCGCCGCCTTGTTCATTGCGGCTCTCCCGCCGCATTGCACTTGACGACCTCATAGGGGGCCAGGGGCTGGTTATCGTCCATGTCCGCTATGAAGTAGCTGCCCGGCTCGTTGCCGACCTCGAAAGCAATGGTAGCGTTCGGCTGGACCATGCCGACGACCCACGAAAAGTCGCTTTCCTGAACGCCAGCCTGGATATGGAGGGGCTTGCTCGTGGCGTTGGTCAGGACAGCTTTAGAGCGAGCACAGAATGCCGAGGTCTCAGGATGGCCCCCCAGCGACTCCCAAGTGTCCCGCGTCGGGCTGGCGAGGCTCTTATTGGTAAACAGGAAGTCCGCATGCTGCGCCTGCGCAGGTGCGGCCGGGGCGGCGCTCTCGGCCTGCTTCGTTTCCTCCAAGTGCGCTCCTCGGGTCAGGAAATAGGTGCCGATCAATAGGATCGCGACCAACTGGATGCCGAAGAACCACCGGATGAACCGGCGCACCCCTTTGCTCTTTTCCCGCCCTTCCCGGAAACGATCAGCAAACGTCGCGGCCTGGCTCCCGCCCGCATTCGCGCCGGATGCGCCCAGCAGGGCCGCCTTCTGCGCCGTGAATTCTTCTTCAGTTAAAACGCCCTCAGCCTTCAGCTGAGCGAGGCGTTCGAGCCCCGTGATCCGATCAGTCATTCGTTGCCCCCATGTCCATCAGGGGCAACGGCCGAAGCCGGATGTTGGAAACACTGGCACTGCACAGCGCGCATGCGCCTTTACCGGCAAGCCGGCTGGACATGCGCGCATGCCACCCGGCCGAGAATCGACCGAGGTGCAGCGACAAAGAGGTTTCCACGCCCCGCTCCCGAGTATTGCGAGAGCGAGACGACCCTAGTGGATCAATGTCAGAAAATGCAAGAGCTTGGCAGGCCATCACGCGACGATCCTACGCATGCGCCGCGCTTCGATGGCATATTCTGAAATCGGTTTGCTGCCGGTGAAGGCCATATCCCGCTCGATGGGCAGGCGGAGTGGCCCACGAACGGCGGCCAATTCGCCCAGACTCACATATCCCAGTTCGGGTTCCCCCAGCCCGAGATCGCATAGACCGAATGCCCGATCGTAATCCGTGGGATCGATTTCGGTCAGCAGCCAGGTCGCCCCGGCATCCGGGGTAAAGAGCTTCACCACCGGCACCGGGTCACGGTTCGCGCCCCTTGCGCTGGCGCGACCGTGTTCCAGCATCAGTTCGAAAGCGGTCTGATCGATGAAGGACGGCCTTATCATATCAGGCCGCCTTCCCGATGAAGCTGAGGGGAGCGGACGGCGGCGGCGCGATATGCCAGTCTTCGATCTTGGCTCGAAGGCGGGCTTCGACCGCCTCGATGACGATGCCCCAGTTCAGATAGCGATCAAAGAGGGCGTAAGCCTCGTTCCTCGCGCCAGCCCAGCCAAGCGCCTCCACGAATTGCTCCAGCTCGACATTCAGGAACGAAGCCTGACCCGCGCCGGGAGATGACAGGAATTTGCGGTAGAGGTCCGCCCCCTGCTGGACGTTGGCATTATGGCGCGGCGCGAGCAGCATGAAGTGCGTTTCCGCCCAGTCGCCGCGCATCATCGCCGCTTGGGCGAGCAGGTGCTCCCGGAACAACTGCTGGAGCGGGTTCACCCGCAAGGCCGCGTGCATGGGTTCCTTGAACAGGCTCGATGTCTGGGCGAGTTCATCATAGCGGGGGTTCAGTCCCGCAGGAGCGGGCTCCGCCAAGCTTTCCGAATATTTGACCTCGATGCCGATCAGGCCGCTCGCGCCGTCGCTGCGCTCGTAAACTACTGCCACGTCGAATGCGGTCCGGTCGCCGGTCAGGTCGGCTTCCCTCCGTCCCGGCGAATGCTCGAACCAGACATGACGAACGGCGGCGATGTCGATGGTCGGTGCAATCGCCCGCATCACGTTGGCCGCAAGCGCCAGATCGAAACGAAGCGGCGCGAACAGGTTGAATGCCAGGGGCATCGAACTCAGCAGATTGCTGTAGAGGCGCTGTCGATCGATCAATGCCCCGGCTTCCTGATAGATGACCTCCCGCCGGGCGAGATGAGCCACGGCTGGTCCCAGGAAGTTGCGGCCGACAGCAGCCGCGCTCGTGCTGAGCAATGAACCGACCTTCCGTTTCCGTCCGTCGCGTCCCTGGAAGCTGCCGATCGGCAGGCCCTGCCGTTCGCGCCACAGTGCTTGGAGCAGGCGCGCACAGGCGCGGAAGCGGGTGTCGAATTTCTCCTGGACGAAGTGAGCCTTGAGCAGCTCATCCGGCACAAGGGGAAGCTGGCCGATGGCGTGGCCGGGCTCTGGCGTCATGAATCCTCCTTCTTTTGCCGGGTTGCGTCCGGCAGAGAGGATTCACTGAGGTGCCAGATATCTATGCAGAACTTGGCCCGCTTTCATGTTCGCGAAGCATCAGGAGTAAGGCGTCGATGCCCTTTGGCCGAAACGCGGCCAGAGCGCCATCCCGGAAGATTTTTCCGGTTGTTGGATAATAGTTGAAGCCGAAGGGTAGCTTGAGCTGGAAAGGCGCACCCTCCGGACGTCGGACATCGACCCCCTCGACGAATAGCCGATCGATCGCGGCGACCATCGCTGGCCCGTCGCATGGTTGGATTGCGGCGACCAGCATATTCTCAAATCTCATATCTTCCTCCTTTGAACCTTCATTGGTTTGGGGAGGGAAAGGGAGGAGGAGAAAGGTGTGGGTATAGGGAAGGTAGATAAAGGGGAAGGCAGTGTAGAGGGGGAGGTATGGCGCTGGAGCGCCAGAAATTTATGCGCCGTAGCGGCCGCCCTGTCTAGCGGTTCGGACGGCAATTCCCCCAGCGTCTCCGATCTTTTCATCTGTCTTCAGAATGCGGGTGGAGGAACCGGGCGATCCCGCCAAGCCCGCCAAACCGCTTTTATATATCCTAAGCCATATCTATCTATTTAACTATAGTTTTATATTTTCGTACCATTCGATAGAATATGGAAATTATCTTGTCGATAAACCCTAAAATTCCCAATACGGCACAGGTGTAATTAGCACCTTCTATTCTATAACTTAACAATCTATTAACCCCGGAATCGGGCGCGAATCATTTACGGCGATTTGCATATTGGTCTGACTTCTCGATCAGGCTGATGCGATATGGGGGAAGTTGTACATGTCTAAAAACAGATTTCTTATGACGGCGGTCATGTGCGGCACCGTCCTGTCGTCCATCGCGAGCACTGCAGCGTGGGCCGACACCGTGCCGACGCCAAGTGCGCAGCCTGCCAGCCAGGAAACGCTCGCCGCGATGCAGGACCAGTGCGATATCGCGGCATCCGCTCACGATAACGGCAATGGCGACAAATGGACTGGCGAAGTGGCCCTCGGTGCAGCGACGCTGGTAAGCGGTCCTACGGAGACCGGCACTCGCGATATCGACGAGGGCACGATACAGCATGCAGGCACCTATGTTCCGGCAGTGCTTGAAATCCGTGGTAATCCGTTCCGCGTTGGCGGTAGCGTCAACATGTTCGGAGACCAGTGGTCGACCGCCGGGTACTGGACCGATAGCACCTACAACTTCACGGCGGATTTCACTTCGACGTTCCAGCATGCTTTCAGCTGCAAGATCAGTCAGGAAGTCTATCATGCCGAGCACGTGGTCCACCACGAAGCTGAGGGACAATACATCATTGACCCTGCACTGATTGGAAAGCCGCAGGAGCAAGCTGCCCTCCAGGCTTGCAATGCTTTCAATGCCGCGCATGCCAACGGGGCCGACCAGGGCTTCTGGGGCAATTCTCCCCAGGGGAATTGCGTGTTCGAAGGCACGCAGGCCTATGATGAAACCATTCCTGAAGAGTGGGATGCCCCTGTGCTGCGGTTTACCGAGGCAGGTACACCCGTTAGTCAGGACCAGACCGACAGCATCATCGCATTTGAGGACCATGGTGGTCCGGTGCAGGTCACCGGCGAATATCATGTCGGCCAGGTCGTGATCTGCATCTCGCCGAACAAACCTACCCCTGGTGGCACATGGCGTACGCAGAATGGCTACACGGGCAACAAGTGCACCACCGACTGGTTCAAGGTCGCGCCTTGGGGCAGTGGCACGGAAGGTAGCAACGGCACCTACATCTCGGTGCCGAACTACTCCTTGTAAGCCTGCCTCAGCAGCAATGAATGCCTCGCCACATCACGTTGGCGAGGCATTTTTTCCTTAAAGCCGAGTTGAACGGAAATGCCCTCCCTTTCGCTTCTGCGCCGCGCCTTGATCGGCAGTTGCTGCCCAGTTGCGGTGATCACGGGCATGACGTCCAGCGCCCTGGCCCTGGAAACTCCAAGCGCGACATCCGCGCAGGGAAGCGCGGCATATAGCGCTGATCAAACACTCATCATCGTCACTGGCACGCGAGCCATTGTTGCCGCTCTTCAGGATGTGCCAGTCGAGCAGACTTATGACGAAGACAGCGTCGCGTCCTACAATGCCAGCACGACGGGGGAACTGCTCGACGAGATTCGCACCGAGAACGGGGATACCGATCCGGCGATCCTCGTGAATGGGCGCCCGATTACGGACCCCACCAATATTTCCGACATTCCCGTGGAGGCGATCGCTCGGGTGGAAACCCTGCCTCGCGGTTCCGCCCAGCGCGTCAACGGTGCGACTGGTCAACGGGCTTACAATATCGTGCTGCGGAACAGGGTGAGGAGCGCCACCTTTACCGCAAGTCGTGAAATAGCGACGGAAGGCGGGTGGGCGAACAACAAAGGAGAGGCACTGCTTACCTATATCAGGGGGCAGGACAGGGTAAATCTGACCATCAGGGGAAGCCAGTCGGCCAATCTGTTCGAGTCAGAGCGAGATTTCGTTCCCCGCCAGGAGGCCATTCCCTATTCCGCGCTCGGCAATGTTACTCCCGTCATCGGATCAGAAATTGACCCGGGATTGAGTGCTCTTGCGGGTCAACAGGTTGGCGTTCTCGCCTTGCCGCAGGGACTTGCGACGCCGTCCCTGACTGATCTATTGGCCGGAACGAATAAGCTAAACCCAAGCAATCAAAGCTCCTATCGAACATTGCGGGGTGCTTCGCGACCCGTCGATATCTCGATTGCCGGGAATAAGGAGCTCGCGCCTTGGCTGTCTCTGCAATTCAGTGGCCGACTGAACTGGACGCGGACGGAGAATAGCAATGGCCTTCCTTCGGCCCGTTTTCTTATTCCCGCCAGCAACCCATTCACGCCCTTTTCCACTCCCGTCTATATCGCGCTGAACGATCCCGACCGACAGTTGCGGAGCGAGAGTCGGACAAAGAGCCATTCCGCCTCCGTCGCGCTCAATGCATCGTGGGGGGGCTGGCGGGCAATCTTGGCGGGCCGCTGGGATTCTCGTCAACTCGCCTATGAATCGCAACTGACCGGATCGCTCGTTGGAGGATCGACGGTCGCGTCCACGCAAAATCCCTTCGACGGCTCGCTGCCCGGATTGATTCCAATCACCATTCGGAAGACGCAAAGCCGGAATAGCAGCCCCCAGCTTACGTTAGACCTGGATGGCCCCCTCTTCGAAAATTGGGCGGGAACGGTTCGTGGCCGCGCTGGTCTGGCCGCGACCTGGATCGACTATGATGCTGCCGACAGTTCTGGTGAGCGTGGTTTTAAGCGCCATGAGTATCTCGCCAAGGGAGGCATTTCGATACCGCTCATCAGCCGCGAAGGGCGGTTTCTACCGATGCTGGGCGACGTCGAGCTTGCGTTGGATGCCGGCGTTGCCCATCTGGGGCATTATGGAAATCTGAAGCGGCGGGGCGTTGAACTGGACTGGGGAATGCTGGATTGGCTTCGCCTCAGCGCCAGCAGCATCCGCGCCGAGCGCGCTACCGCTCCCGAGTTGTTGGCTGCTCCCGAGCTTATTAGTCCCAACGTGCCCTATTTCGATCCCCTGACGGGAGAAACCGTTGACGTGACGCTGGTCTATGGTGGTGCGACCACTCTGCGGAACGAGGATCTAAGATCGCGCACGGTTTCTCTGACAGCCAATCCGCTTCGCAAATACAGCTTTCAGTTCGATGTTTCCTATTCTGCCGACGATCTGCGTAATCAGTTGGGCGCGCTGCCGCCGCCCAGCACTGCGGTGGTAGTGGCCTTCCCCGACCGTTTTCAACGCGACGCCTCGGGCACTTTGGTCCTTGTGGATAATCGTTCTGTCAATTTCGCTCGCCAGCGAACGGAGCAACTGAGGTTCGGCCTCCGCTTTGCCATTCCCCTAACACGATCTGCCCCCCTGCCGGGAAAGATCGGCCTCGGGTCTACCAGGCGAACCCCGCCGTTGAAGCTGCAAGTAATGGCCTCGCACAACATCCTGCTCAAGAACAGCACTATCATTCGAGAAGGACTGCCTGAGATCGACCTGCTCAAGGGAGGCGCGATCGGCATTGCCGGTGGCCAGCAGCGTCACGCCACCAATGCGAGCATAGCGTTGAACAGAGGCAGTACAGGTCTCCGCTTTGATGTCCGACGTCGGGGGAAAAGCTATCTCAGCATTGGCACGCCCTCGGTTCCTGACAGGCTCACATTCTCGCCTCTGACTACGGTGGATTTCCAGCTGTTCGCCGATCTTGGGCAACTTTTCCCCGGGCATCGGTTCACGAAAGGTGCCAAGATTACGCTCGCGTTCGATAACATGACAAACCAGCGTCAGCGGGTGACCAATCTTAGTGGTGAAACTCCACAGGCCTATCAACCGGTTCGTCGCGATCTAATAGGACGTACCTTCATGGTCGAACTTCGGAAAATTTTCTGACCCCGAGCATCATTTCTGGTTAGCACCGATTGCCTCTCTGCCGATCGCATGGCGGAAGAGCTCCGAACGCGGCGCTCGAGCTGGAGGTCGGCACCTCCTCAAAACCCCGTTTGACGCATCCGTCTCGCTATTTTGGCCATCTGTTTTCAAACATTTGCGGCAACAGTCGTTGGCCGGTTTACAGCGAAGCACAAACTCGGCTTCCTGGCGTGTGGGCGGGATGAGCTGACCGCGCCATTTGGGATATTTCGTCAGTTAGATGGACGAATCACCGACAAAAATTCAAGATTTGTTTGCGACCCTAACTGGCCCCGTCCGCATCGGACGGGGCTTTTCGCTTCCTGGGCAATTTTTTCACAGCGCTTGCTGCGAGAGCCCAAGTGTCTGGCCGTCCGCAAGAGGCAATCAGTTACCCCACAAAGGCGATACGTGCTGATCCTATGGCGCACCCGTTCGCCCGATCAGCAACTTCTCTCTCATGATCGTCTGAGACATGGCAATCACATGATCTACGCCTTCAATAGTGATTGCTAAAGTTCCCTGCTCGGTGATTTCAATGAGGCCCTTCGCCTTGAGATACCAGAGATGAAACTCGAAATGTTCGTCCGAACAGTTTAGCATTTTTTGAACGAAATACCGGCCTACGCCAGCGTCCTGCGCATTTTCCCTTCTCTTCTTATACAGAAATAACAGGGTCTTTGAGTGCGCATCTGCATCGTCATATGCGGTTTGTTCACCGTGGGCTTCGTCATCCGTACGGAATCTGTACCCCGTTGTGCTGGTATACCGTAGGTCATACTGAGCGCGCTGATCAGGATTCCGAAGCGCTTTATACGCCTCGACCACGTCATTGAACTTCGCTACGTCCGCCGTCTGGGCATGATCGGGGTGGTACATCTTCGCGAGAAAACGATATGCAGTTTCCAATCCGCGTGCGTCACAATCCGGACTCACCTGCAAAATCTTGTAATAATCAACAAACGGTTGGCCTTCAGCCATCACAAAATCGCCCCCGAACCGCGCTAACACCTTCTATGCCCACCTAAACAGATTTCAGCAACAGATCTGGCATCTTTGCAGATGAGGAACTGCTTCCGTTGCAGCGCCGTCATGGCGGAGGGACAAGGAAAACCCTGAGGAGCAGAAATTCCCGTATGGCAAACTCTTGCCTAGGTTGGGACGGGAACTGCCGCAGCGTTCCGGTCATTTTCATCTGAGGTGCGAAAGATCGACGCCGATATCGATGCTATCGATCGCTTCCTGCAACTGAGCAATGGTGAAACCCTTATGATAGCGAGCCGTTTCCCCCGCTGTGGCGTGACCGGTCACTTCATCAACGACGGAGGTGGAAGCTTTTGCCTGAAGCATGAAGGTGGTCGCACTATGACGGAAGGAATGGAAATCTAAGCCTTCGGCATACAGGTTAGTGTCACGCCGGTACCGCGTGAACCATTTGGAATAATTGTGACCCAGCCGATCGTCCGCGCCGCCCGGGTGCAGGTTCGGGAATAGCAGTTGGCCGGATTGCGATCGCAGTTGGTCTGCATATCGTAGCAAACCCAATCCAATAAGATTTTTATGGACCGGGACCTTTCGGATTGCATTGCGGTTTTTCAGCTGCCGCCCGTCACCCTCTCTAAGGTCGAAAACCCATATCCCTTCCGCCTGACGTAAATCCTCCAAGCGCAGTTGACAGATCTCCTCCTGACGCATGCCCGAAAACACGGCGATCAAAGGAAGCCAGAATTTCTCATCCCGAATGATGTGCGCCCCAGGCTTCGACCTCCGGTGTTCGGACTGGCAGCCGGTCCAGATTGGCGTCTTAAAAAGCGATTTCAGTGCATCAACCGTCCACATCTGCCGCTGGTCTTTCGCCCGTTTCGCAGCGGGAAATTTCCAGTCGTTGAAGATGTTGATAGTGGCCGTACCGTGATCGATGGCGCTATCCCACAGCGTGGACAAGGCGGTGAAATGACGCTGTATCGTGCGGGACGACAGACGTACGAAATCACGGTCGTGGGTCTGCTCCACGATTTGCTGTGCTGTCAGGCCGCGAAATTCCGGAGCCTTGCTGTAATTGGCAGGAAGGTCTTCCAGCAGCGCTTTGAAGCGAGCCGCATCGGGGCGGACATATTGGCTCAGGGGCCTATCACCGGCAAAGTCGCGAAATAGCGCATAGCTAGCGCGCGCCTGGGAGTAGGTCTGGTTCTCCCAAACCTTGCGCCGTAGTTGCGCCTCCCTGAATGTTTCGGCAGCTTCGGAAAATATGGGACTGGCGACAACCGGCGACGTTGCGACATGCACGATAGGGGGCGCTGAAGAGGGCTCCGGCCTCTCGCGAAGGGCGTCCATGAGCAGCTTGTCGCGCGGCTCATAATTGAAATCTCCCTCTGCCCTTGCTCGCAGCGTTTCAGCCACCTCGACGCCAGCACGAAGCATCGCTTGGCCGACCTCCCGGACGCTCCGGTCATCGAACTTTGCGTCTAGGCCATAGCGGCGCGCCAACATGGAGGATGTGATCATCCGCACAGTTGCATAGGCATCCTCTGCGAGATGTTGCCTCGCGCTTTCGGCGAGTTTTCGGTAATGCTCCGCTCGCTCTTTCCGAAACCGGTCGGGTCCATCGGACATCAGGCGCCGATTGTCGTCCTGCGCTAGAATCGTGGAGTAAAAATCCTTCACCAGCGCCGCGACATCCTCCTTGCTCAGCATGGGTGCACTTCCGATCACTACGAACAATTCCTCCGACCGCAGATACAGGCAGCGCGACAGGAACCGCGCTTCTTCTGCTTGGTGCGTATGGAGGCTGCATGTCAATTCGCTGCGTGGCAGCCGTACCCGCAGACCCACAGGAACCGCCCGCCGGAAGTGATAGACGCCCCCGCGTCGCACCGTATTCGGGATGCCTCCCATGCCCACAAAGCCCCAACTTTGTAGCAGGGTTCTGTAGCATACGCCCCACCACGGTTCCGGCGTCGTCCGAAAAGCCAGGATTTGCAGCATGTTGGGAAAAACTTGGCTGGGGCGGCAGGATTCGAACCTGCGCATGGCGGTACCAAAAACCGCTGCCTTACCGCTTGGCTACGCCCCAGCATCGGCCGGACAATGCCGGCGCGGACCGCCATATAGCGCCTGCCGCGCGA
>Ga0307408_100000991_pt1 | contig 21908 bp, 20 predicted proteins | sample 322Cmetagenome_FD_202116 | JGI IMG/M metagenome (GOLD analysis project Ga0307408, IMG submission 202116) | Maize rhizosphere microbial communities from greenhouse at UC Davis, California, United States - 322HYB-C-3 | ecosystem: Host-associated > Plants > Roots > Rhizosphere > Soil | place... | reverse complement strand
AATTCCGTCCGGGCACCGATGATGGCGACTACAACATCAAGCTGCGCAACCTGATCAAGTTCCTGGAAGACGGTGACAAGACCAAGATCACCCTGCGTTTCCGCGGCCGTGAAATGGCCCACCAGGACATCGGCATGCGCATGCTCGAGCGTCTGAAGGCTGACCTGGAGCCGCATGGCCAGGTTGAGCAGTTCCCTAAGATGGAAGGCCGCCAGATGATCATGGTGCTGGCGCCTAAGAAAAAGAAGTAACACACGGCCTCGCGGCAAAGAAAGGCGGACTTCGGTCTGCCTTTTTCTTTTTGGGTTCAATATGAAGAAACTGTTCCCTGCGTTCTTGTGCGCCTTGGCAATTGCGGGTTCTGTCGCTGCAGATCCTGGCGCTGCACTTTCCGCTTACGATGCAAAAAAGGTGGATCTGGCCGTCTTGCGCAAGCAGATCAAGGCAATGGATGACAAAACTGGCTCCGCGAACACAGCGAAGCTGGTTGGCCTGCTGACGCTTGCGGCGGAAAAGTCATTCTATGATGGTCGCAGCGAGGATGCTGCGGAGTTTGCGCGTCGCGCCGCATTCCTCGTGGAGCAATTGGCGCCGGAAGCCGTGCCGGATCAAGCCCACTACCGCCTGGCCGAGATCCTTGGGAGAGTGCATCGACTCCCGGACGCCGCGCGCATGGCGCGCCGGGCCCTGGCTTATGCCGAATTTCAGTTCGGCCGGGATGATGAGCATTTGCTGGCGCCGATGGCGTCCTTGATTGCAAACTACCGGGAAATGGGGGAGCTGAATTATCTGCGCCCGTTGGGCGAATGGGGTGTCGGCATTGCGTCGCGTGGTGAAGCAAGCCGCCACGCAACTGGGCTCCTGTGGCTGGTGTCGGACATTTACTGGGAGCAGGGCGATGAGGAAGGGATGGAGAGGCAGAAGGCAATCGAGAGCGCCCTGCCTCTCCCATCGAAAAGCACGGCGGCATTACCGATTCCGGATAAGCATCCGGCGATGCTCGACGCGAGCTGCCATTTTGAGTACCCTGCCGAGGCGAAAACCTATGGCTTGACAGGGCAGGCCCGGGTAGTGGTGCAAGTCGCCGCCGATGGTGTGCCGACGGCAGTGCGGATGGTAAAAAGCAGTGGCTGGGTATTGCTGGACCGCGCCGCCAAGGCGGGTTTCGCCACTTGCCGGTTTGCTCCCGCTGAAATCAAGGGAAAGCCTGTTGCCTATCCTGTCGAATTGGCCCATGACTGGAAAATGCCCGAGGGACCCCGCATCCAGGGCCTGGGGCAGTTACAGGGCGGTTGCCTGCCTGGCTTTTTCCGCATTGCGCCCGACGACATGCCGTCTACCATGCGCATTCGCTTCCTGCTCAGCGCTGAAGGCGAGCCGTTTAAGCCTGTAATCGACTCCTCGATGCTTTCCGATGGCTTGAACGAGCGTGCCTTGCGCTTTGTGCAATCTTGCCGATTTGAGGGCGGGGGAGTGGGGAGCTTGCGGCTCGAGTGGAATGGCCAGGGACTTTAGTTGCCCTGGCAGGTAATTGTGCTATACTCCCGGGTTCCCGTGAGAGTAGGCACCAAAAGTGCAGTAGAGTTGCTGCCACCTACAATCCGGTCATTATTGGAGCATTCACATGCCAAAAATGAAAACCAAGAGCTCCGCGAAAAAGCGTTTTCGCGTGCGCCCAGGTGGCACCGTTAAGTCGGGCATGGCTTTCAAACGCCACATCCTGACCAAGAAGACCACCAAAAACAAGCGTCAACTGCGTGGCACCCGTAACATCAATGCGTCCGACGTTCAAAGCGTCTACCGCATGATGCCATCCGCTTAATCTCACAACATTATTTAAGGAGCTACTATGCCTCGAGTAAAACGTGGGGTTACCGCGCGTGCCCGTCATAAGAAAGTACTGAACCTGGCCAAGGGTTACCGCGGTCGTCGCAGCAAAGTATTCCGTATTGCCAAGCAAGCAGTGATGCGCGCTGGCCAGTACGCATACCGCGACCGTCGTAACAAGAAGCGCGTCTTCCGCGCCCTGTGGATCACCCGTATCAACGCGGCTGCCCGCGAACACGGCGTAACCTACAGCGTGTTCATGAACGGTCTGAAGAAGGCCGCTATTGAACTGGACCGTAAGGTCCTGGCTGATATGGCTGTGATGGACAAGCCTGCATTTGCAGCGATTGTCAACGTCGTCAAAGCCAAGATCGCTGCTTAATTGCCAGTGATGTGTGCCGCCTTCGGGCGGTGCTCATAAGAAGCGGGACATGGCTTAGCTATGTCCCGTTTTTAATTTCCAACACAGGAAAAAAAGTCGGATGAACTCGCTCGAACAACTCGTCGTCTCCGCGCAGGCTGACTTCCTCGCCGCCGCAGACGCTGCCGCACTTGAAAACGCCAAAGCCAAGTACCTTGGCAAGACTGGCCAGATCACCGAAATGATGAAGGGCCTGGGCAAACTGGGCCCTGAAGAGAAAAAGGCGCAGGGCGCCCTGATTAACGCCGCCAAGGTGCAGATCGAGGCCGCGCTGACCGCGCGCCGTGACGCGCTGGCGGAAGCGCAGCTGCAATTGCGCCTGAATGCTGAAGCGATCGACGTGTCGCTGCCGGGCCGCGGCCGTTCCAAAGGCGGCATCCATCCTGTGATGCGCACCTGGGAGCGCGTGGAAGAGATCTTCCGCTCGATCGGCTTCGATGTCGCCGCCGGCCCAGAGATCGAAACCGACTGGACCAACTTCACCGCACTGAATTCGCCCGAGAACCATCCGGCGCGTTCGATGCAAGACACCTTCTACGTTGAAGGCAACGACGGCACCGGCAAGCCGCTGCTGCTGCGTACCCACACCTCGCCGATGCAGGTGCGCTACGCCCGCAACAACAAGCCGCCGATCAAGGTGATCGCGCCGGGCCGCACCTACCGCGTCGACTCCGATGCGACCCACTCGCCGATGTTCCATCAGGTCGAGGGCCTGTGGATCGCGGAAGACATTTCCTTCGCTGACCTGAAGGGCGTGTACCTGAATTTCGTTAAGGCTTTCTTCGAGACGGACGACCTGCAAGTGCGTTTCCGTCCTTCGTATTTCCCGTTCACCGAACCGTCGGCGGAGATTGATATTGCGTTTGGCAGCGGCCCGCTGAAAGGACGCTGGCTGGAGGTTTCCGGCTCGGGCCAGGTGCATCCGAATGTGGTGCGCAATTTTGGCCTGGATCCGGAAAAGTACATCGGCTTTGCGTTCGGCTCCGGCCTTGAGCGCCTGACGATGCTGCGCTATGGCGTGAATGACCTGCGCCTGTTCTATGAAGGCGATTTGCGCTTCCTGAAGCAGTTCAACTAAAACCGGTAAGGCAGTGTCTGACCCGCAGGGTCAGACACCTGTATGCCGAAGCCGCCGGCCGATGAACTGCACGTGTCTGACCCTGCGGGTCAGACACAGGTTTACCGGTTTTAAAAAATACGAAAAGGCTGACTATGCAATTCTCTGAAAACTGGCTGCGCACAATGGTCGATCCGAAGATGACTTCGGATGAACTGGCACACATGCTGACCATGTCCGGCCTCGAAGTGGAAGACATCGATCCTGTCGCGCCGCCATTCACCAACGTGGTGGTGGGCCATGTGCGCGAAACCGCCAAGCACCCGAACGCCGACCGCCTGAACGTCTGCCAGGTCGACGTAGGCACCGGCACCCTGCTGAACATCGTCTGCGGCGCGCCAAACGTGCGCCCGGGCCTCAAAGTGGCGTGCGCCATGGCCGGCGCCGTGCTGCCGCCAGGCGCCGACGGCAAGCCGTTCGAAATCAAGGTTGGCCAACTGCGCGGCGTTGAATCGCAAGGCATGCTGTGCTCCGCGCGCGAACTGAAGCTGTCGGAAGACCACGGCGGCCTGATCGAGTTGCCGGACGACGCACCGATCGGCCAGAACATCCGCGACTACTTCGCGCTGAACGACCTGAAATTCACCATCAAGCTGACCCCGAACAAGGCGGACTGCCTGTCGGTGCTGGGCGTGGCGCGTGAAGTTGCGGCGCTGACCGGTTCGCAACTGAACCTGCCGCAGAACCGCATCGTGCCGGTCACGCTGGACGAAAAGCTGGCAGTGAAGGTGAGCGCACCCGACCTGTGCGGCCGTTTCGCCGGCCGTGTGATCCGCGGCCTGAATGCTAAAGCCGAAACCCCGGCCTGGATGAAGCAGCGCCTGGAGCGCAGCGGCCAGCGTCCTGTGTCGGCGCTGGTGGACATTTCCAACTATGTGATGCTGGAAATGGGCCGTCCTTCGCACGTGTTCGACCTGGACAAGATCCACGGTTCGCTGGACGTCCGCTGGGGCAAGAAGGGTGAGCAGATCAAGCTACTGAACGGCAACACCATCGAAGTCGACGAGTGGGTTGGCGTGATCGCCGACGACAAGGAACTGGAATCGCTGGCCGGTATCATGGGCGGCGACGCCACTGCCGTGTCGGACGACACCACCAACATCTACCTTGAGGCCGCATTCTGGTGGCCGAACGCCATCCAGGGCCGCGCCCGCAAGTACAACTTCTCGACCGATGCAGCGCACCGTTTCGAGCGCGGCGTGGATTACGCCTCGATTCCGGAACACCTGGAGCGCATCACCGCGCTGCTGGTGGAAATCTGCGGCACGCCTGACACCAAAGCCGGCGCCATCGACGACCAGATCGTCAACATCCCGCAGCGCGCCCCGGTGCAGATGCGTACCGCCCGTGCCGCCAAGGTGATCGGTGTTGCGCTGAACGACGAGATGGTCGCCGACATCTTCAAGCGCCTGGGCCTCGAGTTCACGCTGAGCGAAGGCGTGTTCAGCGTCACCGCACCGTCCTTCCGCTTCGACATCGAAATCGAAGAAGACCTGATCGAAGAAGTGGCCCGCGTGTACGGCTTCGAAAACATCCCGACCCTGCCGCCGGTGGCCGCAGCCGAGATGCTGATCGCGCCGGAAAACACCCGCTCGATCTTCGCCGTGCGCCACCAGCTGGCCGACCTGGGTTACCAGGAAGTGGTCAACATGAGCTTCGTGGAAGCGCAGTGGGAACTGGACTTCAACGGCAACGACAGCCCGATCAAGCTGCAGAACCCGATCGCTTCGCAGATGTCCGTCATGCGTTCGTCGCTGATCGGCAGCCTGGTTGCCAACGTGCGCTACAACGTCAACCGCAAGCAGCCGCGCGTGCGCCTGTTCGAGGTTGGCGCCATCTTCAAGCGCGACGCCTCGGTGCAGGATGGCCCGCTGACCGTGGCCGGCTACGACCAGCCGCAGCGCGTTGCCGCCATGGCTTATGGCCCGGTGGCCGACGAGCAGTGGGGCCAGAAAGCCCGCGACGTCGACTTCTTCGACGTCAAGGCCGACCTGGAAGCCCTGTTTGCACCGCGGCAGCTGCGCTTCGCCAAGCTGGCCCACCCGGCCCTGCACCCGGGCCGCGCCGCCTCCGCGGAACTGGACGGCAAGGTGATCGGCTTCATCGGCGAACTGCACCCACGCTGGCTGCAAAAGTACGACCTGCCGAAGGCGCCGGTGCTTTTCGAAGTCGATGCCGTTGCGTTACAGCAACGCGACGTGCCAGAATATGAAGAGATTTCAAAATTCCCCGGCACCACGCGCGACGTTGCCCTGGTGGTGAAACAAGCCGTTCCCGTGCAGGACCTGCTCGACGCCTTCCATGGCGCCGTAGCGGCCCATGCTCAAGGGCGCATTGTGCAAGCCATTGTTTTGTTTGATGAATATCGCGGCCAAGGCCTGGAAAGCGACGAAAAATCGCTTGCTTTCCGCTTTAGCTTGCAAGATACTCAAAACACCCTGCAGGATGATGTAGTGGATGAGTTGATGAAGACTCTGACTGCCCACGTTGTCCTCGCACAAGGTGCAAAACTGCGGGCTTGATTTAACAATTCAGTATGACCAGCGAGTCCGGCACTGCCGGACTCATGTACTTTAAAAGGCAGGGCAGCAAAATTAACAACAACGACGTCGATTCCGCCGTACTTGAATCTGCATTGGACGCCGAGTTGCACAGCGCGATGCAGAACGCCAAGGTACGCCAGGAAGCTGAAAAAGACTTGCCTACGCTGACCAAGGCAGAACTGGCCGAACTTTTGTTCGAACAGGTAGGCCTGAACAAGCGTGAGGCCAAGGACATGGTCGAAACCTTCTTTGACGAGATCCGCAACGCGCTGGAACGCGGCGAAGCGGTGAAACTGTCCGGTTTCGGCAACTTCCAGCTGCGCGACAAACCGCAGCGTCCAGGCCGCAATCCGAAAACCGGCGAGGAAATCCCGATCACGGCACGCCGTGTAGTGACCTTCCACGCCAGCCAGAAGCTGAAAGGCATGGTCGAAGACAGCGCCGGCACGGCGCGCGCATCCTGAACTTCAAAGGTGCGTGAATGAACGACCGACCTGGCAAGGCAGACCTGGTAGTGTTGCCGCCGATTCCGGCGAAGCGCTATTTCACCATTGGCGAGGTCAGCGAACTGTGCGGCGTGAAGCCGCACGTGCTGCGCTATTGGGAACAGGAATTCACCCAGCTGAAACCGGTCAAACGGCGCGGCAACCGCCGCTATTATCAGCATCATGAAGTGCTGCTGATCCGCCGCATCCGCGAACTGCTGTACGAGCAGGGTTTTACGATTTCCGGCGCCCGCAATAAGCTCGATAGCCGCGCTGCCGATTCGGCGCAAGGCGAGTATGATGAAGCTCCTGGCATGGCACATGAAGCGCCGCTGGACCGAGAGATGCTGCGCAGCGAACTGCAAAGCATCCTCGAGCTACTAAAGTTGTAAGCAGCTGTAGCAAGGGCGCTTAGGCGTCCTTTTTTTCGGTTAGACTCGGCTAAACTGTTAAACCATTGGTGCTACAATATTAACGTTATGATTTTGCTAGTGATATTGCAGACGCTGGCTCCGTTCCCAAGCTAGGAATTCAAGAGGGAAGACAATGATTCGCGTAGCCATCTGTGACGACCACCAGATTGTACGGGCGGGTTTCAAGCAAATCTTTTCGTCGTCGGACGAATTCAGCGTAGTCGCTGAAGGAAGCACCGGGCGCGAAGCGCTCGACATCGCACGCAAGGAAGTGTGCGACGTGCTGTTGCTTGACATCGCCATGCCGGACCAGAGCGGTATCGATACTCTGCGTACCATCCGCCAGGGCCAGCCGGACTTGCCGGTGCTGATCCTGTCCGGCTATCCAGCCCAGCAGTATGCGCTCAACCTGTTCAAGATGGGCGCCAACGGGTACCTGAACAAGGAATGCGAGGCGGAAGAACTGATCAACGCTGTGCGCACCGTGCACCAGGGCCGCCGCTATGTCAGCTCGCAAGTGGGCGAGCTGCTGGCGCAAAGCTTTGACCGCGACCCGAATACAGCCCTGCATACCGAGCTGTCGGACCGCGAATTCCAGGTGTTCCTGCGCCTGGCGCGCGGCGCCACCGTGTCCGACATCGGCACGGCGCTTTCGCTGAGCATCAAGACCGTTAGTACGTATCGCACGCGCATTATGGAGAAGATGGGCTTGCAGTCGAATAGTGACTTGACGTACTACGCAATGAAGAACAATTTGCTGGACTGATACGTCTCGTTACACTTTTGCGGTGCTGCACAATTAGCTTTCCGTGCGGCAGCATCTTGCTGCGGGTCTATAATGGGGAAAATGTACTTCACCATCGAACCAGCGCCGCGGCACCGGCTGCCGCTCTATAAAACGCTACTGTGCGTCACCTGCGCGCTGATCCTGATCGTCAACGGTTTCAGCCTTTTCCATAACCTGCAATCGCTGAAGGGCGCCAACGAGCAGTTGGCCCTCAGCTCGCGCGTTGCCGAACGCTTGCAGTACCTGAACGTGCTGGTGCTCGATGCCGACAGCAGCGCGCGCGGCTATTTCATTTCGGGCAAGGAGACTTATCTCGGCCCGACACGTTCGGTGGTCACTGAATCCGAGCATCAATTCCGCGAGCTGGAAAAACTGCTCGCCAATAATCCGATCCAATTGAAGAACCTGCAGCAGCTGCAGGTGCTGGTGCGCAAGCGCGTCGCCATCCTGACCCAGGCCATTGAGGTCTATAAGCATGGCGGCCTGGACGATATCGTCAATATTGCCAAGGTCAGCGACGAGCGCAGCGGCATGGATGAAATCCGCCTGCAGGTGGTGATCATGGTGCGCGAGCAGGGCGAAGCGATGTCGGCGCGCGCCGCCAGCTTCTACCAGGAATACCAGAAGGCTGTCGTGATGGGGGCCGGCATCAATGCCATCGCCATCGTGGTGCTGGTGATGTTCTACCAGCTGGTGCGCCGCAGCTTCGTGCACCGGGCAGCCGTGGAGCATGCGCTGCAGCTGTCGAACGAAAGCCTGGAATCGATGGTGCAGCAGCGTACCGAGCAGCTATCCGTGCTGTCGCGCCACCTGATTTCGATCAGCGAAGAAGAAAAGATGCGCCTGTCGCGCGAGCTGCACGATGAAATGGGCGCCAACCTGACATCGATCAGCATGGACATCGCGGCGGTAGCGCATCAGCTGCAAAAGACCAATCCGGAACTGGCGGCCCAGTTGCGCCGCGCGCGCGGCACCCTGGTCGATACCGTGGAACTGAAGCGCCGCATCATCGAAGACTTGCGCCCAAGCCTGCTGGACAATCTCGGCCTGTGCGCGGCAATTGACAGCTACTGCGAAGACTTCACGCGCATGACGAATATTCCGTGCGAGACGGAAATCGGGCCCGATATCGATGCTGTGGCCAAGGCTGGCGACAGCAGCCTGTCGATTGCTTTGTTCCGTATCGTGCAGGAATCGCTGACCAATATCCGCAAGTACGCCAAGGCCGGCCACGTCAGCGTTTCGCTCAAGCTGCAGCGCGATGACATGCTGGTGCTGCGCATTATCGATGACGGTATCGGGATTGCCGCTCCTACGCTGGCCAAGCCAATGTCGCATGGCTTGCTGGGGATGCGGGAGCGGGCTTTGCTGCTGGGTGGGGTACTGAATATCCGCCGTGGGCGGGGGGATCGGGGAACTTGCATCGAGGTCTATATTCCCCTGAAGGGCCGGGGCAAGCGCCCTGTCGGCGCCGTGCCACCGGCAATGCTGCATCCTAGCAGCACGCTACATCAGCGAGCAGGCGATCATACTCAACTTTCGCCACCTTATAGCACTCGCCCGCATAACGTTCCAGACCTTCACGATCAATGACGGTGATGTTGCCGCGGCGGTAGGTGATCATGCCGTCTTCCTGCAGCTTGCCGGCGGCAGCGGTGATCGATTCGCGGCGCACGCCCAGCATGATCGAAATCATTTCCTGGGTCACCTTCAGTTCATTGCTGGCGGAGCGGTCCAGGCGGTCCAGCAGCCAGCGGCACAGTTTCTGTTCGATCGAGCTGTGGCGGCCACCAACGGCGTTCTGGGCCATTTGAGCGAACAGTGCGGCGTTGTAGCGCATCAGCAGCTGGGGCAGGGCGCCGCCCTGGTTGAAGGCATCGCGCAGGGCTTGCGCCTTCAGGCGGTAGCCGTAGCCGGCGCTTTGCACGACGGCGGTGCTCATGGCGCGCTCGCCGGCAAACATCGACACGCCTACCACGCCTTCGTGGCCAACCACGGCGATCTCGGTGGTGGCACCATCTTCCATCACGTACAGCAGGGACAGGATGGCGGTAGTCGGGAAGTAGACGTATTCCAGCTTGCTGCCGAATTCAAACAATTCCTTGCCGAAAGGCAGTTGCACCAGCTCCAGGTGCTCGAACAGGGACTCCAGTGCTTCACGAGGGAGGGCTGCCAGCAGTTCATTTTGCTGGGCGCCGCTGTAGCTGACAACCGGCCGGGACGCAACTTTGAACTCCGTCGAGCCGATAGGCATTGCTTGCGACAGCGAGTTCTTGGCAGAGACGCTAAGTTGAGTGTTGTTCATTTTATCCTCACAAAACTAAAGTACACGGTATTGCAGTCGGCATTCTTAGGGGTGCTGCTTGCCGATCGCGTTGGTAATACTTTAATTTTCTATGTGAGCGATGAACATAAGACCTGTTACCTCCATCATGTAGGCTGGCAACATGGCAGTTTGTCAGGCTAGTCCTACAACATTGTAATTTTAGCTGGCGCACGTTTAAAAAATGGGGACGTACCCCATTTTTCCGCGGCTGAAAAATGGGGTACGTCCCCATTTTTTAAACGGAACTGCCCCAGGGCCTTGTTGAGGATGGCAGTTTCCTCATGGACACGGCTGGCGCTCTCCGAAGCTTGCACCACCAGCGCCGCATTCTGCCGGGTCATGCCGTCAATACGGTGCAGGGCGCCGTTGATGCGCGCAATCTCGCTGCGCTGGTCCGCCTCGGCGGCAGTAATGCGGGCGATGACTTCTTCCATGCTGCGGACAGAGGCCACCACTTGCTGCATGGTGGCGCCGGCGGCATCGACCTGGGCGTTGCCGCTTTCCACCTTGCTGACCGAATCGCCGATCAGGTGCTTGATCTCCAGCGCAGCGGCGGCCGAGCGCTGGGCCAGGTTGCGCACTTCGGTGGCGACCACCGCGAAGCCGCGGCCATGGTTGCCGGCGCGTGCGGCTTCCACGGCGGCGTTCAGCGCCAGGATATTGGTCTGGAAGGCTATCCCGTCAATTACGCCGATAATGTCGGCAATGCGATCCGAACTGCTGCGAATTGCGGCCATCGTGTCGACGACGGCGCCAACGCTGGCGCCGCCGCGCTGGGCCACGCCGGCCGCCTGCCGCACCAGCTGGCGGCCATCGTCGGCGTGGGCACTGTTGCGGCGCACGGCGGCGTCGAGTTCTTCCATTGCCGTGACGGTGACGTGCAGGGCTTCAGCCTGGGTGCTGGTGGAGCCGTTCAGCGCCGTGCTGCCGCTGGCGAGCTCGTCGGCAGCGCTGGCAATGCGTGCCGCGCCGCTGCGGATATCGGCTACCAGGGTTTCCAGCGCAGCCGTCATGCCGCTGAAGGCGTTTGCCAGGCCGCCGATTTCGTCCTGCGCCGGGGAGGCGATGCGGACGCTGAGGTCGCCGGCAGCGGCAGCGCGCACCGCACGGTTCAACTGGCGGATATCGCGGGTGAAGGAGGCGTAAAAGCCGGCGCCCAGCCAGGCAGCCAGCACGATGGCCAGCAGGACCACGGCCGCGACACCGTTGCGGCGCAGGGTGTCCTGCGCAGCGCGCTCGGCCAGCAGGTGCTCAGTCGCATCGGCGCTGCTGCCGGACAGGGCTTGCAGTGCCGCTGCCGTTTGCAGGCCGGCGGCGTTGAATTCCTTGCCGCTGGTCTGGTTGTAGGAGTTCAGCACTTCGTTACGGGCGCGTTCCAGGAAGGCGAGGGCGACCGGCACGGCGGCCAGGCGCGGCTCCAGGGCCGGCGCCAGCCCAGGATTGTTGGCCAGGATGCCCTGGTACTGGCCCGGCAGGCGCTCGAGCTCATGGCGCGCCAGCATGGCGGTGGCGTTCAGCAGCTGGTCTTCATTGGCTTCGAACAGGCCGCTGTCGATATAGGCGGCGCCGCGGCCCGTGATCACAGACAGGTTTTCCGCCAGGTCGGGCAAGGTCTTGAGGAAGGACGCAATCAGGTAGGCGCTGCGCACTTCCGGGTCGAGCGACAGGCGCGAACGGTCGGCAGCCTGGGCGGCAAGGGCGTCGAGCTGCCCGATCAGTTTGCTGTGCGCGGCAAAGCTGGCGCGCGCATCGAGGCCGGCCTGGCGCTGCTGCAGTTGCTGCCAACCCTGCTCCAGCCCGGCCTGGGCGGGCAGGCTGGCCAACGGCCCGATGGCGAGCGGGCGCAGCCCGGCCAGGGCGGCCGCGGCGGCCTGGCTGGCGGCGGCAATCTGGCGTGCGCTTCCTTGCTGGTTGGCGGCCAGCCGCAGGTGTTCCAGGTTGCGTTTTTCCTGCAGTTGGCGGCGCAGTTCGTGCAGCTGGCGCACATAGGCCAGGCCCTGCCGTTCCTGCATGGTGAAGGACACCGATTTGTGCAGTTCCGCCACCAGCAGGCCCGAGGCCAGCAGCAGCGGCAGCAGGAAGACCTGCGAAACCAGGGCGAATTTGGGCAGCAGTCGCAGCCTCTGCATGAGGGCGATGGCGGGACGAAGGAGGATCATGGTCGGGCTTTTGGTCGTGGTTTTTTGCGGCGCGATAATGATGCAAGGCAATTGTTACCTCGTGATGAATCGGGGCATAATGCGCGGTAATTAACTTATTCCGTATCCCATGCACGTAATCCTGGTAGAAGACGACGCAGTATTGGCCGATGGGGTGGTGAGGGTGCTGTCGGGCCATGGCATGAAAGTGGAACTGCTGCAAAACGGCAGCGAAGCGGATGCCTTGCTGCAGCGCCCCGGGCCGGTCGATGTGCTGGTGCTCGATATCGGCTTGCCGGGACTGGACGGCTTTGAAGTGGTGCGCCGCCTGCGCGCACGCGGCAGCCAGTTGCCGGTGCTGTTGCTGACGGCGCGCGATGCGGTGGAAGACCGTGTGCGCGGCCTGGAGCTGGGCGCCGACGATTACCTGGTCAAGCCGTTTGCCACGCCGGAGCTGGTGGCGCGCCTGCGCGCGCTGGCACGGCGCCACGCGCCGAAACCGAGCGTGCTGCAAATGGGCTCGCTGGTGCTGGACCTGGGCGCCAAGCGCGCCCGCGTGCGCGATACCGTGATCGACCTGTCGGTGCGCGAATGGGCCGTGCTGGAATACCTGCTGCAGCACAGCGCGCGCGTGGTCAGCAAGCAGCAGATCATCGATGCCATCCTGCCTTGGGGCGAGGATGTGACGCCGAATGCGGTGGAAGTGTATATTTCGCGCATCCGCCAAAAGACAGCGGACGCCGGCATCAGCATCCGCACCATCCGCGGCTTCGGCTACATGCTGGAAGCGGCCAACGGGTAAAACACTTGGATAGCATCCGCCTGCGCCTGCTCAAATGGCTGATCGCCCCGGTTCTGTTGCTGAACCTGGCCGGCGTGGCGCTGAGCTATGCGCTGGCCTGGATTCCGGCCCAGATTGCGTTCGACCAGTCGCTGGCCGACGCCGCCGCCATGCTGGGCGCCCGCATCAGCGAAAACGCGGGGCGGTTGGTGCTCGATCTGCCGCCGGCCGCCGAGCGCGCCCTGCGCGAGGACGAACTCGACAAAGTCTATTTTTCCGTGCGCGACAACCAGGGCCGCCTGGTGGCTGGCGATGCCGTGCTGCCGATCTTGCCGGCGCGCGCCGGCGCGCCTGCGGTGGACGGCGTCGTCGAGAAAAATCCGGTGCGCCTGGTGGCGTTGCCGGTGCTGACCGGCCAGCAGCAGGGCATCGTGGTGGTGGCCAAGACGCTGCGCAAGCGCGGCCAGGCGCGTACGGCCATCGTGCGCGCCATGCTGCCACTGGCGGCGGTGTTCACCCTGGCCTCGATCGGCCTGGTGTGGTTCTCGGTCACCAATGGCCTGTCACCCTTGCATAGGGTGAGGGCCGGCATCCAGGCGCGCAGCGCCGAAGACGTGTCGCCGATTCCAGCCGGCGACGTGCCGCCGGAAGTGATGCCGATGGTGCATTCCTTCAATGGCTTGCTGGAGCGCGTGCGCGAAGGCGCCCAGGCGCAGCAAGACTTCCTGGCCAATGTGGCACACCAGTTGCGCACACCGCTGGCCGGCATGCGCACCCAGATCGAACTGCTGGCGGCGCAGGAGCGCACCCCGGCCGCGGCATCGTCGCTGGCGATGATGCAGGCCTCGACCGAGCGCATGATCCGCCAGGTCAACCAGTTGCTGGCGCTGGCGCGCGCCGAGCCCGGCTTGCGCAAGACGAACATGGAGCGCCTGTCGCTGGACCAGGTGCTGGAAGAATCGATCCAGCATTTCGTCGAGCAGGCCCTGCGCAAGGACATCGACCTTGGCTTCGACCTGCAGCCGACCAAGGTGACCGGCGACCGCTTCCTGCTGCGTGACCTGGTCGACAACCTGGTCGACAATGCGATCCGCTACACGCCGGCCAAGGGCACGGTCACGGTCAGCTGTTTCCCGCACCTGGGCGGCGGCATGCTGACGGTGGAAGATTCCGGCCCCGGCATCCCGCAAGCCAAGCGCGCCGCCGTGTTCCAGCGCTTCCAGCGGCTGGACGAAAAGACCACTGGCAGCGGCATCGGCCTGGCGATCGTGCGCGATATCGCCACTGCCCATGGCGCCAGCGTTGCCATCGACACCCCTGCCAGCGGGCAGGGCGCCCTGTTTTCCGTGTATTTCCCCTCCTAAAACTGCTGCTGTCAGGTATTTGTCAGGTTTTCCTCAGGGTAATGCAAGCTTGCTTGTCTAGACTTGCATTATCAAATACCAGCTATGGAGCAAATACATGGACCAGCAAAAGGCCGTGACGTCCCGCCAGGCGGGCTTTACGCTGATTGAAGTGATGGTGACAGTGGCAATTGTTGCCATTCTTGCCGCGGTGGCGATCCCCGCTTACGGCAATTACGTCAAGTCGGGCCGTGTGCCGCAAGCCACCAACAACCTGGCCAGCATGCGTGCCAAGCTGGAGCAATATTTCCAGGACAACCGCACCTATGTTGGCGCCTGCGCAGCCGGCACCATCGCCGCGCTGCCGGCTGCGGATGACTTTACCTACTCCTGCCCGACGCTGACGGCCACCACCTATGTCGTCAAGGCAGTGGGCAGCGGGGTGATGGCTGACTTCATCTACACCATTGACGAATCGAACAACAAGAAGACCACCGGCTTGCCGAGCAGCTGGGGCACCGCTTCGGAAGCGTCGCCGATTACTTGCTGGGTCCGCAAAAAGGGCGGGGCATGCTAACGCGCCGCCAACAGGGCGTGACCCTGATTGAGCTGATGGTTGGCGTTGCCATCCTGGCGGGGCTGCTCGCCATGGGCGTCCCGGCCTTCACCGGCTGGATCCAGGATACGCAAAACCGCACCGCAGCCGAATCGATCCTGAACGGCTTGCAGACCGCCCGTGCCGAAGCGGTACGGCGCAACACCGTAGTGCGCTTCTCCCTGACGGACAGCGACGGCAAGGTGAGCTGGACTGTCGGCTGCCCGACCGCGACGGCCACCTGCCCGGCAACCATCCAGTCCCGCTCAGCGGCTGAAAGCGGCACCCTGGCCAAGGTGACGGTCAGCGCCGCCGCGATACCGGTACCGGCGCCGGCCGGGTATTTCACCGCCCTGATCAGCAGCGCGGGCGAACTGCCGGCCGAAGTCAATTTCGATGGCCTGGGCCGGGTGTTTACACCGCCCGCCGGCACCTTGTTCAACCGTGCCGATGTGACCAGCACCGCCAACGCGAACGCCCGCCGTTACGTGGTGGTGGTGTCGTCCGGCGGCCAGATCCGGATGTGCGATCCGAAAATGTCGTTCGCCACCGACCCACGCGGCTGCAGCTAAGGAGAACCCCATGAAATCTCAACGCATATTGCGCAAGCAGGGCGGCGTGGCGCTGGTCGAAGCCATGGTTGCCATTGTGATTTTTGCGTTCGGCGTGCTGGCCATCGTCGGCTTGCAGGCAACTTCGGTGCGCCAGGTGAGCGACGCCAAGTACCGTATCGACGCTGCCAACGTGGTCAGCCAGTCGCTCGGCGCGATGTGGGCCGACCGCGAGCGCATCCAGCTGCATGCCGTCAGGGACCAGGCAGTCAGCGCTTTGCCGAACGGGAAACTGACGATCACGGTGCCAGGCCCCTGGAACGCCGCAACGGGCGTCGCCGTCACGGTGACCGTGAGCTGGCAAGTGCCGGGCGAGAGCAAGGTTCACACACAGACCAGCGTGCAGTTGATCGCCGGATAGAAAAGGAATAATCCAATGCACGACAAGCAAAACGGTTTCGGTCTGGTCGAGATTATGGTCGGCCTGGGCGTCGGCATGCTGGCCATGGTGGTCGTGATGCAGGTGTTCAGCCAGGCGGAAGGGCAGAAGCGCACCGCGACCGGCGGCGCCGACGCGCAAAGCAATGGCGCGATCGCGCTGTCCATGATCGAGCGCGACGCCAAGATGGCAGGCTGGGGCATGGCCAATTCGATGTTCTCCAACTGTAATACGACCTATACCTACTGCGACGGCGACCTGAGCTGCGGCGGCACGACCGGCCCGCTGAACGGCCTGATGATGGCGCCCGCCGTCATCACCGACGGCGGCGACAATCCCGACAGCTTCCTGGTGCAGTACTTCGCCAACCCGAGGGACGGCTCGTTCCGCTACCCGTCCAATACGGAACTGCGCAGCAATATGCCGCAACCCTCTTCGGAGCTGAATGTCGGCAATACGGCCGGCTGCCGCGAAGGCGACCTGGTGCTCGTGCAACAGAACGGCAAGTGCACGCTGATGCAGGCCACGCAGATCCAGGACCAGGCGCTGAAACTCCAGCACAATCCTGGCGCCAGCGGCCACTACAACCCGCCGGCCAACTACCAGAATGCCAACAACTGGCCGGCCTACACCAAGCCGGCGCAGCTGTCCTGCTTCGGTGCGCCTCCGGGCGGCGCCTTGTTCCAGCGCTCGTATGGCGTGAATAACCTGCACCAGCTGCTGCGTTCGGATAATTCGGCCAATCCTGCCATCGTCAATGACGTCGTCGCGCCCGAAATCGTCGACATGCAGCTCGAATACGGGATCGCGGCGGCCGGCCAGTCGTGGGTCAGCACCTGGACGCCCGCCACCGGCGCCTGGGCCAGCCCCACGGCTTCTGCATTCCAGTCGGTCAAGGCGATACGCGTCGCGCTGGTCGCGCGCAGCGTGCAGTACGAGAAACCAGCGGCGAACCAGCAATGCGCAACCACGACGGATGCCATGGCCAGCAAGTGGTCGGCCTGGGCGACGTTCAAGACCACCAACTATCCGGCCGACTGGAAGTGCTACCGCTACAAAGTGTTCGAGACGATCATTCCGCTGCGCAATGTCATTTGGGGATAAGACGATGAATCACAGCAAACGAGCCGGCGCAGTCCGGCAAGCCTGGCAGCAAGGCGTGATCCTGCCTGTCACCCTGATCGTGCTGGTAGCGATGACGCTGGCCGGTATCGCGCTGCTGCGTTCGGTTGACACCTCCGCCGTCATAGCGGGCAACCTGGCCTTCAAGCAAAGCGCCACCGCCAGCGGCGATGCCGGCGTGGAAGCGGCGATTACCTGGCTGATCCAGACTGCCCCCACCGGCTCGCTGGACCAGGACATGCCGGGCAACGGCTACTACGCCACGCGCCAGGACGCGCTCGACCTGACCGGCAACAAGCGCGAGCCGGAGGCAACGGCCGATGACGACCTCGACTGGAGCGATGCCGGTGCCGTGACCACGCTGCGGGCGGATGCGGCCGGCAACCAGGTGTCCTATGTCATCCACCGCATGTGCGATGGCCCCGGCCCGCTCGATGCCCGTACCTGCTCCACGCAGCAGGTCTTCAAGAAGGGCCAGGACGAAGGTGCGCAGGGCGCAATGGAAGGCTACCGCCCGCCCAAATTCGACAGCTCGGCGACCCGGGCTTTCTACCGTATTACGGCGCGGGTGACCGGGCCGAGGAACACCACCAGCTACGTTCAGGCTGTGGTCTCAATCTAACGCAGGAGAATTCAGATGGACTGGACCAATGTCCCACAGCCAGGTCTGCGTGCCTTGCTCGCGTCGCTCGGGCTGAGCCTGGCGATGGCCGTGCAGCCGGCGGCCGCCGGCCCGACTGAGCTGGCCGATATCCCGCTGGCCAACGCGTCGACCGCGCCGATCTTGCCCAACATTATGTTGGACCTCGATAATTCCGGCAGCATGGCTTGGAGCTATATGCCCGATTACGTGCGCTACACCTCGCTTGGCAACTTCGGCACCATGTGCCGCGGGCCGAACAAGGATAACGACCTGGTGGTGTGCGAGCCCGGCGACCCGCCATTCTTTGCCAGTGCCTTTAACGGCCTGTACTACAACCCGGCAATCCGCTACATGTGGCCAACCAAGGCCGACGGCACGCGCCTGCCTGACCATCTTGGCAATACCGCCTATGGGGCGCCGTGGAGTGCCGTGCCGAGCGATGGCTATGGCGTCCAGTTGATCGACGATACCAGCGCCGAACAGCCGAGCGCGAACCCTTGCAAAGGCGTGGTGTCGGGAGGTAATTGCCCGCGCCTGTCGAAAACTGCCGTGATCAACCTGGTGACCGGCTACCCTGAGCGCATGTGGTGCATGAGCTCCGCCGATGTGCCGCCGAGCCAGAATTGCAAGCCGGCAGTCGAGAACGGCAGCTATGCGTATCCGAACAACGTGTACAAGACCCTGTATGCGAAGGATGGCGCGCCGTTCTACTACAACGTGAGCGTGGAGTGGTGCAAGACGGCGGACAATGCGCCAAACCAGAATTTCGGCAAGGCCGGCAGCTGCCAGGCCAAGAAGACGGGCACCTACAAATACGTGCGCTACTACAACTGGTCGCGCGTCGACATCACGCCAGCCACGACCTTCCCAACCAAGGCCGCCGCCCGCTCCGACTGCGCAGGCACCCGCTGCACGTATCAGGAGGAAATGGCGAATTTCGCGACCTGGTACGCCTGGTACCGCACCCGTACCCAGATGACCAAGAGCGCGATCGGCCAGGCATTCAAGGACGTGCGCGGCACGCCGGTTGCCAGCGATCCCGACGATTCGGCCTACCTGCACGCGCGTGTCGGCTTGACCACCATTAACAATCCGATTGCGCTCAACATCGATAACTTCGATGCCACGCAAAAGGGTTCGTTCTATACCGATTTGTACAGCTTCGATCCGCTCGGCGGCACCCCGTTGCGCAATTCGCTGGATTCCCTGGGCAAGATGTATATGGGCACCAGCACGCGGTACAGGGATCCGGTGCAGTATTCCTGCCAGAAGAACTTCACCATCCTGGCAACCGATGGCTACTGGAACGATGGCTATGCCGGGGTGGGCGATGCTGACGGCGCTGCCGGCGTAACGCTGCCGTCCAGGGATACCCTGAAGACGGCCAATACGCTGGCGGACGTTGCGTACTATTACTACCACACCGACCTGCGCGCGTCGTGCACGACGAAAGATGTCTGCACCGATAACGTTGCCCCATCGGGCGCCAATGCAGACGTGGACGACGTGGCGCAGCACCAGCACATGACCACGTTCACCATTGGCCTTGGTGTCGACGGCTCGCTGACTTACGACCCGAACTACAAGACCAGCACCGCGGGCGACTACTTCAACATCAAACAGGGCGTGACCAAATGGCCGGCGCCAAGCGGCAACGCGCCAGAGACCATTGACGACTTGTGGCACGCCGCCGTCAACGGCCGTGGCACCTACTTCAGCACCAAGGACCCGGCGGCGCTGGAGGGCGGCTTGCGCCGCGCGCTGCGCAGCATCGACAGCGTGACTGGCAATGGTGCGGCAGCGGCAACCAGCGCGCTGCAGCCGACCGCCGGCGACAACTTCATTTACGTGGCGACTTACCGCACCGTGAAGTGGGACGGCGACGTGAGCGGCTATTCGATCAACCTGTCGAACGGCGAAGTGTCGAAGACGCCGTTCTGGCAGGCGGAGCCGCTGCTGCGCAACAAGATCGCTGCGAGCGGCGATAGCGATACCCGCGTCATCTATACTGCCGACGGCACGACCCGCACCCTGTTTACCAGCGGCAGGGGCGGCCTGACGGCCGCCCAGCTGGCAATGTTCGATACCAGCCGCTTGAGCCAGGCCGGCACCTGGTCGACCGGCCAGACCGCGGCCGCCACCCCGGCCTCGCTGGTGAACTACCTGCGCGGCCAGGACCGCAACGAAGACCAGGAGCGTGCCCTGGCGTACGGCACCTATGAGCGCCTGTACCGCGACCGCGAGAAAGCGCTGGGCGATATCGTCCATGCGCAGCCGATCTATGTGAAAGCACCACCGTTCAATTTCGACGATGATGGCTATCTCGATTTCAAGACTGCCAATGCCGACCGGCAGCCAACGCTGTACACGTCCGCCAACGATGGCATGCTGCACGCCTTCGACGGCGAGACCGGCGAGGAACGCTGGGCCTACGTGCCGCCGATGGTGCTGCCGAATATGTGGCGCCTGGCCGATGCCAACTATGGCAGCCAGCACCGCTATTACCTGGACGGCCCGCTGGCAATGAGCGATGCGAAGATCAATGGCAGCTGGAAGACTGTCCTGATCGGTGCCATGGGCAAGGGTGGCCGTGGCTACTTCGCGCTGGACGTCACCGACCCGGATGATCCGCGCCCGCTGTGGAATTACACGGCCGAGAACAATCCGAAAATGGGTTACAGCTTTGGCACGGCCTACATCACCAAGATGGCCGATGGCCGCTGGGTTGCCGTGCTGGCATCGGGCTACAACAACGTGCCGGAAGGTACCAAGTACGCCGGCGGCGATGGCGGCGGCTATGTCTTCATCCTTGACCTGGCCAGCGGCACGCTGCTGAAGACCATTGCGACCGGTGTTGGCAGCACCGCAAGCCCAAGCGGCCTGGCGCGCATCAACGTCAGGGCGCCTGACTTCACGACCAATAACACTGCTGTCGGCGCTTACGGCGGCGACCTGACCGGCGCCATGTGGCGCTTCGACCTGGAGCGCGGCACTGCCAGCAAGGTGGCCTATTTCCCGGGCAAGCCAATCATGGTTGCACCGGCCATCGGCCAGATCCAGGACAAGCTGGCGATCTTCTATGGCACTGGCCGCTACCTGGGCCAGAGCGACCTGGACGATGCTGATACCCAGACCATTTACGGCATCAAGGACGACGGCACCAGCACGGTGACCAGCAACAGCCAGCTGGTGGGGCAGACCGTGACCACCACGGGTACTACGCGCAACATCAGCAGCAATGCGGTCGAGTGGTCCAGCAAGATGGGCTGGTATGTGGACTTGCCGGACGCCGGCGAACGGATCACCCTCGCGCCGCAACTGTTCCTCGGTACGCTGATTTATGCCTCCACGGTGCCATCGGTGTCGGCTTGCCAGCCTGGCGGCTATAGCTGGCTGTACCAGCTCGACTACAAGACTGGCGGCAACGTCCAGGTCAACGTGGCCGGCGGTTTGAAGTACACCTCGCCGATCGTGGGTAACAGCGTGGTCAAGCTGCCTAACGGCACGCCGATGATCTATCCGGTGGGTGCATCGAACGGCATGGGCATCCCGCAGGTATTGCGTGTCGGTCCGGATGATCCGAATTCGGCCAAGATCCGCGTCCTGTGGCGCGAGATCACGGACTGATGGCACTGTGATGGAGAATCGTCTGCGGCCTTGGCTGGCGCTGCTGGTTTCGGGCCTGGTGCACGCGGTCCTGGCCCTGGTCCTTTGGGGCCAGGCCAGCCGTGTCACCAGCGAAGGCGGCGGCGCGGCGAGGCCGGGGCCTGTGCTGGCCGTGCGGCTGCTTGGTGCTGCGCGCCCGGCAGCGGTGCCTGACGGTTCGCAACTGGCCGCTGCTGCGCTTTCCAGGGCCGCTGCTGCGCCCAAGCCCGCACCTGCGCCAGTGGCGCCACTGCAGCCCCAGCCCGAACACCACTATTTTGGCGCCGAGGCCATGACCCGGCAGCCGGAAGTGACGGAAGGACTGGTGGCAGGCAAGCTGCTGGTGGTGCAGGGCATCACCCCGCAAACCGTCGCATTGCAGGTCTGGATCAGCGATGAAGGCGCGGTCGAACGCGTTGCCCTCGATTCGCCCATGACCGAGAAGGAAGAGCAACTGCTGCTGGCCGCTTTTGCCAGCGTCCGGTTCCAGCCGGGCCGGATCGGCCGCATCGCCGTGCGCGGCCACCTGGCGATGGAAATCATGCTGGACGACGCCCTCCGGATGTGAGTGGAGTGGTGGTAAAATAGCGGGTTTTCCGTCTGCACCAACCGCTGGCTGCCATCATGTCTGACGATATCCAAGTTCAAAGTTCGAGCAAGACCCCCGCGCTGATTGCGCGCGAAGTCGCTCGCCGCCGTACTTTCGGCATTATTTCCCACCCGGATGCGGGT
>Ga0307408_100000990_pt1 | contig 21909 bp, 18 predicted proteins | sample 322Cmetagenome_FD_202116 | JGI IMG/M metagenome (GOLD analysis project Ga0307408, IMG submission 202116) | Maize rhizosphere microbial communities from greenhouse at UC Davis, California, United States - 322HYB-C-3 | ecosystem: Host-associated > Plants > Roots > Rhizosphere > Soil | place... | reverse complement strand
CTACTACCCGCCCTTCCATTATGTCGGGTGTGGCCGCCATAACCACTAAAAAGCAATGGCAGTTATCTTTCAAGCCCGACATCTGGACCGCTGGAAATAAGTACCATTATCTTGGCGAGTTACGATACAAGAACTTCCCGTTCAATTATTATGGGGTTGGCGACCGCACATTAAACGCCAATAAAGACATTATTACCCAGAAACTGATTAAAGTAAGCGCGGAAATTGAGAAAAAATTGAGCCGGGGAATTTATGTAGGGCTTACTTCGAGTTATGAAAATTACAAATTCACAGATAAGGAAATAGGGGGCGTTTACCAAACCGATCCGCTTACCCGCGATAGGGATGGCGGACAAGTCTTTTACTTTGGCTTATCACAAATTATCGACACCAGAAATTCCAACAACTATCCCACTAAAGGCACTTATTTGAAGCTGAACTACTCTTACGCTCCTGATTTTTTTGGTGGCGATAATTTTACTGGAAGTACGTTCAAAATTGATTTTAGAAACTTTAAAAGCCTCAGTGACAAGACAGTGTTTGGCTTGAATCTTAACTATCAATCGTTAATAGGCTCATCTTCGCCATTTTATCTATTACCGCAACTAGGCAACGACCAAATGATGCGAGGGTATTACACAGGAAGATACAGAGGGCAAGATTTATTAGGTGCCCAGGCCGAGTTACGCTACAGGCTTATTCCCCGCTTCGGCGTGGCGGCATTTGCCGGGGCAGGCTCGGTTTATAGCAGGGGCGCATTTGCATTTGAGAGGTTGAAGCCCAGCTATGGCGCCGGTATGCGCTATTTTGTTGACCCTAAACGAGGTACAACTTTGCGCTTTGACTACGCTTTTGGCGAAAAACGCGACAATGAAAAAAGGCAAAAGGGATTTTATTTATCAGTTTCAGAAGCATTTTAACAACAGGAAAGCTAATGCCTTCCTGTTGTTTCTCAATTTAAAGCCTCGATTTATAATCATTAATAGCCTTTACAAAACTTTCTGCCAGTTTATCCTGATATACTTTACTTGTCAGATGCTGAAGGTCTGTTTTATTGTCCAAGTAACCTAACTCTAAAAGGATTGATGGCGACGGATTATTTCCGAGGACATACAAGCTAGCCTCCTTGAAATCCTTACTCATCTTAATATCAAGATCAGACAATTCTGTTTTAAAGGAAGAGCCTAGGGAAACACTCTTATTCAGCAGTGTTGAGTCACTCATTCTGTATTTATTGGGAACATAAATATCCATGCCATTGGGTTTGGCCCCTTTGTAGTTTGCAGGCGTTGAGTTAACATGGATGGAGATGAAAACATCACCTTTATTTTTCACTCGTTCAGATAAAGCAATAAACTCATCAGTGCTCCTGGTTGTGACAACATTAAAACCATTTTTTTCCAGAGCACTCTTGATGTTTTTTGAAATCTCAAGAACCAGGTCCTTTTCATAAATCCCATCAACGTAGGCCGTATTATCTTTTCCACCGTGTCCCGGATCTAAAACCACGGTGAATTTATCGTTAGCATCAAAAGTTGCAGAAGAGGGTTCACTGACTAAATTTAGGCCTACCTCTGTCGGCAATTGCACAATATTATTAACCTGTATGCACTCAGCCAGATCGGTGATTAGGGACAGAGCAGTTTTCTCACTTACAGCGGCTTCCTTCTTAGTAGCAGCTTTATTTTCAGATTTAACTTTCAAGCCCGAAATCTGGCCGGACAAGCTATTCGACTCAATTATAGCGCCTACAACTTCTGCCTTTTCTAAGGCAAATACGGCAACGACAGGCAGCACCAATGGCAGCAATGTTAAATATATTAATTTTTTCATGTTATGAGATGGTTTTTTAAAAATGAATTGAATTCGTTTTTTTAATGGATGGCTGCTAAAGCCGTTGGCAAAGTAAGGCGCACTGGGAGTACTGAGTCTAAGAAGGAAATTACTATAATTCTCCTTATTAACCCTTCTTATTAGCAAGCTGTCAACCTCATATTCATGATTTTCGTTGATCGCATTTTTATAGTAATAAATCAAGGGATTAAACCACATTAATGCCTGAGCCAGCTCAGCCACAGTTTTATCGATCGAATGCAACTTCTGTCTGTGAACTTTCTCATGCTCTACAATTAGCCTGAATTCTTCCTTTGACAGTCCTTCTCTGCTAATAAACAAAAGATTGAAAAAGGAGCAATTGGAAAATCGTTTAAAAGCGGGGAGGATTATAAATCCCTCGCTCCTACGCCCCTTCAATGACTTTAGGTATAAAAAGATTATTGCAATCAATAGCTTAATGAAAAGAACTGCAGTAACAAGAGCATAAATCGAGATAGCTATTCCTATGTAATTACCGTCCTGCCTAACCAAATTTACGGATGGTTGCTCCTGGGTTACTGTCTTTACATGTCCTGGTTGATTTATAATTTCCTCAGTATTATCACGAGTTATATCGCCTGGTATTTCTGCGAAAATGCTTGGGATAACCGGATTGTTAACCTCAAATTTCACCAGAGGCGTGATTAAACATATTAAAAGGCTTACGATTAAATAAAAGCGATTTAATGTAAAGAAAGTGAACCTCTTAAATACAAAGTGGTAACATCCACAAAACACCAGCATGAGGATTGCCGATTCGAGAAAATATCTAATCATAACATTTCCCAGATTAATCATTCACACTTTTGCTATCAGAATTTTTATCAATAATCTCTTTAATCTTCTTTAACTCGTCGTCACCTAACTTCTGCTCTTTCACCATGAAAGACAATAGATTCTCGACCGAGTTATCAAAGTAACCCGAAATCATCTTTTTGAAGAAGGTTTTACGATATTCAGCCTTGGAGATTATTGGAAAGTATTCGTAGGTTTTACCATAAGCTTTGTAACCGAGGTAACCTTTTTTCTCCAATATCCGAACTATTGAAGAGATCGTGTTATAAGGAGGCTTGGGTTCTTCCTCTAATTCTGCGATAACATCTTTAACAAAAGCGCTTTTTAGTTTCCAGAAAATCTGCATTATGCGCTCTTCTGCTTTGGTTAATTCTTCCATAAACCAAAACTATAACTTATTTTTAAGTTTTACAACTTAAAAACAAGTTACGCAACGTAACGATAAGTTAATCGGTTTTAAAACCTTATTTTAAAATCTTCCTTTACTTGGCCTTTTCTAAAATAAACAAGCCCTATCCAAAACAGATCTACCGTTACGCTTACAGCAGGATGCGCCTTTATTTCCTCCCAGGCTTCTTCCATACCTTTGCTCCAATAAATATCATCGAAAATGATTAGCGAACTGTCATTAATTTTAGGCAGGCACATATTAAAATAGTCAAGCGTTGCCTGTTTCCGATGGTTGCCATCAATAAATACAAAATCAACAGATTCGCTTTGGCTTAATACCTGGGGAAAAACCTGATCAAAGTTACCAGTCTTTATTTCCGCATTTTGAATACTCAGCTTCCTTAGATTTTCCCTGGCAACCTGAGCTGTTTGCGGGCAACCCTCAATACTGATGACACAGGCATCAGGCACTGCTTTAGCCAGGTAAGAAGTTGTAAGCCCTAAACAAGTACCAAGTTCAATAATAGTGCGGGGCTTGCGCTCTTGTGCTAAACGATAGATTAATTGCGCTAAGCTTGCTGGTTTTAAAGCATTTTTTGCTAGCTGTTTAACCTGTTTTTGTTTATTGTTATTCACATGCGAACCAGCGCCTAAATCAGTTATGGTGATGCTTTTACTATCCTGAAGCAGTGATGCCCGCAGCTGTTCAATAGATTTATAATCAGCATTTTGCTTATAATTATAAATAACCTCATCCACCAATTTGTACACAAAAGGCGAGTGGATTCCATGTCGGGTTTTAGCTTTTATGCGATGTTTTATATAAGACTTAAGCAGCTGTACGTTTATCATAAAGTGGCTAAATTAACTATTTACGATGATTACAGTTACTAAATTTCTGCGCACAGGTATACAGATTTATGCCCAATTGAATACCCTGCGTATATATTTTGTCAATCTTTTCTTAAATTAGTAATAATGATTAATCAAAAAGAAATAGAATCATTAATTAAGTTGCTGGATGACCCGGACAAGGAGATTTCAGAACATGTTGAAGATAAGCTTCTTTCTTATGGCAGTGAGGTAGTAGAATATCTCGAAACCGCCTGGGAGCATTCTTTTGATGCTGTATTACAACAAAGAATAGAAAACCTTGTACATAAAATCCAATACCTGAATGTAAAACAGGAACTTGAACTATGGTATCACGGTGGCTCGTTCGATCTACTACAAGGGGTACTCATTATTAACAAGTACCAATACCCGGATATGGACCCGCAAAGAATTGTAAATCAGATTGAGGACATAAAACGGGAGATATGGGTACAAATGATCTATGATATGAGTGCCGTGGAGAAAGTTAAACTGATAAACCATGTCCTGTATGGCATTCATGGTTTCTCGGGGAACACCACTAATCATCAGGATCCGCAAAACTCATACATAAGCCAGGTATTGGAAAGCAAAAAGGGGAATCAAATTTCTCTTGCAGTTATCTATTCTATTATTGCACAAAAACTGGACGTTCCTGTATATGGTGTTAACCTGCCGCAGCATTTCATTTTAGGCTATGTGGACATGAGCAAGGACTTCTCAGAAGAAGATTGCGTAATGTTCTACATTAATGCCTTTAATAAGGGTTTTATTTTCGGCCGGCGGGATGTGGATTCATTTTTGAAACAACTCAATCTAAAACCTGAAAAATCTTTCTATGAGCCATGCAACAACGAACATATCATTCGCAGAATTTTAAGAAACCTGATTTCTTCCTACACCAAACTCGGCTATGATGAAAAAGTAAAAGAAATTGAGCAGCTACTGGAAGTAGTGGAAGGTTAAGCTCAAGAAAAAAGATCCCTGCCATCATGTTTTTGGCAGGGATTTTTGTTTAAAATTCCATCAGATAAGCTTTCAGGAAATCATTCAAATCTCCGTCGAGCACCGCCTGAGCATTTGAAGTTTCGTAATTGGTACGCAAATCTTTAACTAGTTTATATGGGTGTAAAACATAGTTTCGTATTTGCGAGCCCCATTCAATTTTCTTCTTAGAACCTTCAATTGCAGCAGTGGTTTCCATCTTTTTACGCATCTCAATTTCATATAACTGAGACTTTAATAAGCGGATTGCATTCTCCTTATTCTGTAACTGCGAACGAGATTCCTGGTTTTTGATAATGATACCAGAGGGCTTATGGTACAAACGGACTGCCGTTTCAACCTTATTTACATTTTGCCCTCCTGCACCTCCGGAACGGAACGTTTCAAATTCGATATCGGCAGGATTTACCTCAATTTCAATGGTATCATCCACTAACGGATAAACATATACCGAAGCAAATGAAGTATGGCGCTTGGCATTGGCATCAAACGGTGAAATACGCACCAAACGATGTACGCCATTCTCCCCCTTTAAATACCCATAAGCAAAATCGCCTTCAAACTGGATAGTCACCGACTTTATACCGGCTACATCTCCCTCCTGAAAATCTTGTTCACTTACCTTATAGCCATTTTTCTCGCCCCACATGATATACATGCGCATTAGCATTTGAGCCCAGTCGCAGCTTTCGGTGCCACCTGCCCCCGCTGTAATTTGCATTACGGCATTTAGCTGGTCTTCCTCAGAGCTTAACATGTTTTTAAACTCCAATTCCTCCAATTTAGATAGTGCTACCTGGTATTGTTCTTTTACATCATCGGCACTTGCCTCGCCTGCCTGGTAAAAGTCAAACATCACGGCAGTGTCTTCAACAGCTGCGCTAACATCCGCATAACCGTCAGTCCAGGCCTTCTTAATTTTTATGGCATGAAGTACTTTCTCGGCTTCTTTGGGGCGGTCCCAAAAGCCCTCAGTCGTTGTAAATTCTTGTTCCAGGCGTAGTTCATCGAGCTTCCGTTCGATGTCAAAGATGCCTCCTCAGGGACGCTACTCTGTCCCTTAAATCCTGTAGTTGTTCTTTGGTCATAGGAGCAAAAGTAAATAAAGCTCCAGGTAAACTGTGAGTTTTTAGCAACAAAAGAGATTTTAGTCCCGAATCATAAAAAAATCGACAAACATATGCCGCCTTAAGTAAAATTTTCGCAAAATTGCAGCTAAATCAATTTGTTTAATTTAAGAACGATGCTTCCTACAATAAACTTTACCCAAACTCAAGCTTACCAGTACTTATCAGATCATTTAGTAGAAGTTAGCGACAAACATTTACGCGATCTTTTTGCTGAAGACCCTAAACGCTTTGAAAAATTCTCCATAGAGTTTAACAATATCCTTTTAGACTACTCCAAAAACAGAATTACTGATAAAACTGTGGCTCTTTTAATTCAATTAGCTAAAGAGTGCGGATTAAAGGAGGCTATTGAGGCTTTATTTACTGGCGAAAAAATTAATCAGACAGAAGGCCGCTCAGTTTTACATACTGCTTTACGCAATCAAAGCAACGAACCTATTTTAGTTGATGGGCAAGATGTTATGCCTGAGGTAAACGCAGTTCTGGCGAAAGTTGAAAAATTCACTAACTCGGTAATTTCTGGTGAATGGAAAGGCTACACCGGAAAAGAAATTACTGATATTGTAAATATTGGCATCGGCGGTTCTGACCTTGGCCCGGTAATGGTTACTGAGGCTTTAAAGCCATACAAAACCCGCTTAAACCTCCATTTTGTATCCAATGTGGATGGTACACATATTGCCGAAACACTGAAAAAAGTAGATCCTGAAACTACGTTATTTTTAATTGCTTCTAAAACCTTTACCACACAAGAAACTATGGCGAATGCCCATAGTGCCCGCAACTGGTTTTTACAAGGCGGCGCTACTGAAGGAGATGTAGCCAAACATTTTGCTGCGCTTTCAACCAACGCAACGGCAGTTTCGGCATTTGGTATCGACACCCAAAATATGTTTGAGTTTTGGGATTGGGTTGGTGGCCGCTATTCTTTATGGAGCGCTATCGGAACATCCATCGCCTTAGGCATCGGTTTTGATAATTTTAAGGCACTGCTTGCGGGTGCTCATGCTGCTGATAAGCATTTCCGCGAAAACGAATTTGAACAGAATATCCCTGTTATTTTAGCCTTGCTGGGAATTTGGTACAACAACTTCTTTGAAGCCGAAAGCCACGCTATTCTTCCTTACGACCAATATCTACACCGTTTTGCAGCTTACTTCCAACAAGGAGATATGGAAAGCAACGGTAAATATGTTGACAGAAATGGAGAAGCGGTTAACTACCAAACTGGCCCGATTATCTGGGGTGAACCTGGAACCAATGGACAGCATGCATTTTATCAATTAATTCATCAGGGTACGAAACTAATTCCTGCGGACTTCATTGCTCCAGCTCAATCACATAATAAAATAGGCAATCACCATACTCTGCTTTTATCCAACTTTTTTGCACAAACAGAAGCACTAATGAATGGCAAAACGTATGAAGAAGTGGTTGCTGAACTAAAAGCCTCTGGTAAATCAGAAGCAGAGATTGAAAAATTGGCTTCTTTTAAAGTCTTTGAAGGGAATCGCCCAACCAACTCGATTCTGTTCAAGCAAATCACCCCCGAAAGCCTGGGAACATTAATTGCTTTTTATGAGCATAAAATCTTTGTTCAAGGCATTATCTGGAATGTATTTAGCTTTGACCAATGGGGCGTTGAATTAGGCAAGCAGTTGGCAAGCAAAATCTTGCCAGAATTACAAAGCGAAGACTCCGTTTCATCCCACGACTCTTCAACAAACGGACTAATTAACCAATACAAAAATTGGAGATAATATCAAAAAAAATGGGCACCACGAGTGCCCATTTTTCATTTTCTCTACTGGTCCGCTCAACTATCCCTTTCCAAAAAAATTTTCCTACCGAGGCAACTGGCAACTTAAAAGAGCCGTACTTGTTAATATATTGAGTTATTATTTGAATGGACTCGGTTTACTTTCAAGAGATTATTGCAGGCTGCGTTTCCAAAAGCAGAAAAAGCCAAAAAGAATTGTACAAGCTTTTCTTCGGCTTTGCTATGAAAATTTGCCTACGATACGCTGAAAGCAAAGAAGAAGCCATTGAAATGGTTAACGACGGCTTTCTGAGGGTTTTTACCAATATCCACAAGTTTGAAAACGGGCGCCCCTTTCAGTCATGGCTTAGCACCATAATGATTAATACCTCAATTGATTATTACCGTGCACGAATAAAACGAGCTAAGATGGAAGCGTTAAATAGCACCCACGAGTCGGAAGATAGAGAAAACATTCTCTCAAAACTAAACTACAACGACCTTATTAAACTAGTTCAAAGGCTTTCAATAAGTTACCGTACGGTTTTTAACCTTTTTGTAATTGATGGGTACAACCACGAGGAAATCTCACAGATGCTTTCAATTTCGGTAGGTACGTCAAAATCAAATCTGTTTAAAGCCAGGCAGCACTTAAGGGACATGTTAAAGGAAGAAGCAGACAACCAGGGTAAGAAAATTTATAATTACTGATGAAAGAGATTCCCGATAGCGAGTTTGACAGGCTGTTCAAAGAAAAGTCGCAGAATTTCGACTATTCTTTCGAAGAAGATGCCTGGATGCTTATGGAGAAAAAACTCCATAAACGGGATCGTATTATCTTTTTCAGAAGGTCTGCTGCAGTGTTTGCGATACTTTTTTTACTAGGCGGAGGATATTTTCTTCTACCCAAATCAGTGCAAACAAATTCTGATGATAATGGCAATAACACACACTTAGTATCTAAAAAAACTAAAGTACTTCCTAATAAGCCTGAAGAGGCAGCAACACATTCAACCCCGGACTCTGAGCTCCAAAAGGAAAACATTGAAAAGATTACGCCTCAACAATCTCAGCCTTCAAGTGCTTTAACTAAAGAAGAAGCACGGCACAGCGCTGGTATTGATCAAGGAGAAGCACAACGCAACGCTCGTATTAAACCTGCTTCAGAGGCGGTAACAAAAGGTATAAAGCCGGATAAGTATGTAATAAATAGGGAAATCAATAAGGTGCGTACTGCCAGCTCTGGCAATAGCACTAGCACTGTTCAAACTAACGGAACAAGCCTGGCTGCCCGACAAGACATACCATATGCCTCCGCAACTTCCGTTGTTTTTGCTGAAAACTTATCCGGTTTTTTAAACTTAAATGAACGGCCGATTATTTCTGAGCAAGATTCTCCTGCACCTAATAAGCCTGAAAAAAGCAAGCGCTTAAACCCTTCTTATAGTTTCACATTTTCTGCCGGCCCAGATTTCAATTCAACCGCATCTATTGCTGGTAAAAAAGCAACCTTGAATGTCGGCTTGCTTTTTAATGTAAGCGTTAAAAGACTGACCCTCAGCACCGGAGCAAAATATGGCATCAAAGATTACGACGCGAACGTTTATGACTATAAATTGAGAAATCCGTCAAGAGCCAACCTAATTTCCACAATCGATGCTAATTGTAATGTACTCGAAATACCAGTGCAGGCATCCTACGCGCTACTAAAAACAAACAAACAGAAGATTGAGTTGCATACAGGGCTTTCGTCTTACTTAATGCTTAAAGAAGAGTACCTATTCTGCTATAAGCCAGAATCAGGCATCAAAGACTATCTCCTTGAAAGAAACAATGCCAACAGAAGCTTCTTTGGCGTTGCCAGTATATCTGCATCTTATAAATTCAGACCAATAAATCAGCACATTCAACTTGGAATTGAACCTTATGTGAAACTTCCCCTAGCCGGAATTGGCGAGGGCCAGGTAAAGCTAAAATCTAGTGGAATTGCAATAAATATGACTTATGATCTTAAAAAACCTTAAAAAATTTGCGCTTATTGCCTTATTGGCTTACCCTTTCTGTGTAGATGCGCAACCGAACTTCAGTACTAAAAACGCCAAAATCAGTTTTTTTTCCTCAACACCAATTGAAGATATAAAAGCTGCGAGCGACAACGGTATGGCTGTATTGGTTACCAAAACCAGAGACATAATTTTCCAGGTTCCGATAAAAAGTTTCGAATTTGCCAAAGGGTTGATGCAGGAACACTTTAATGAAAATTATATGGAGAGCGACAAATACCCGATCGCCCGCTTCAAAGGCAAAATAAATCAGGCAATTGACTTTAGTAAAGACGGAGAATATCCTGTATCTGCAACAGGAAACTTGTCTGTTCATGGCGTTGAGCAGCCACGCACAATTAATGGCAAACTTTTGGTTAAAGACGGTAAGATAGCCCTCAATTCAAACTTTGACGTTAAATGTGTTGACCATAATATTAAAATCCCCAAGTTAGTAATGACCAAAATCGCTGAAGTAATTAGCGTAAAAGTGGATGCAAGCCTAGCACAAACAACCAAATAAAAAATATCCTATTGAAACTGTCATGAGCGCTGGTCCCCGTGATAAATACCCTTGCCATGATAGTTTCACAATCAAAAAAACAAATATTTGATGAAAAAATCTAAACTACTTCTAGCCTTTTTACTCTGTGGGCTTGGTGTCTCTGCGCAAGATGCAGACTCTCTTATGAACCAATTAGGAGGTAAAAGTTCAAATGGCCCGGTAAACGCAACCTTTAAGTCGACAAGAATTGTCCTTTCACATTCGACCGAAACCCAAAAGAAATACGACCTTGATTTAAGAATAAGGCATCATTTTGGAGACATAGGGGGAGAATTTGGCGATTCGCATACTTTGTTTGGACTAGATGGAGCAACCGACCTCTATATTGGGTTAGACTATGGTATAACCAATAAGCTCACTGTAGGCGTGGGCAGAAGTAAACATGACGAACTGTATAACTTGTTCCTTAAACAAAAGCTAGTTCAGCAAAGTGATAAATTTCCTTTTAGTACCACCCTGCTTGCCCAAAGTGCCTGGATAACTCGGAAAGAGCGAACTTTTAACGAACTCCAGGATGGCCGTAGCTCATATTTTTTTCAAGCTCTGATAGCCAGCAAACTTTCGGAACATCTTTCGTTGCAAATAAGCCCTGGCTACTTAATTCGTGAGCAAATGGAAGATCCTCTTGATGAAAAAGGACTGTTTACGGCAGGTATTGGGGGACGCTTGAAGTTATCAAAACGAATGGCCTTTATTGCTGACTATCAACTCGTAAACCTCACTCGATCAGACAAGCTTGCAAAAACCTATTACAATCCTCTGGGTGTAGGATTAGAGATTGAGACTGGGGGACATATTTTCTCCTTAAACTTTATGAATTCAGAATATATCGTTGAAAATAATTTTCTGCCGGGAACTAATAAATCGTGGACAGATGGAGGTGTACGTTTCGGCTTCACTATCTCAAGGAATTTCACTCTTCATAAATCAAAAAATCCAGATATAGACTCTAAAATCTATTAAACCCACAACTATATGGAAAGAGACGAATTTTTAAAAAAACTAGGGCTTGGCGTAGCCTTAGTTTGTACAGGATCTTGCTTTCAGGCATGTAGCAAAGGCGGTGAGGAACCAGAGCCTGGTAACAACGGAAGTACTGCGAGTGTAAATATAACTACCTTAGCAAACATTGGTGATTCCACAACAGTTAACGAAGTCTTATTTGTAAGAATTGCAACCGGTAATTTGAGCACTTCTTTTATCGCAACCAAGTCAAAATGTCCACATATGGCATCTAATTTATTTTGGGAGAAATCAGGGAATCATATTGAATGCGAAAATCATCACGCAAAATTTGAAATCTCCGGTGCGGTAAAAGCCAATCCTAACAATGGGGATACAGTTGGAGCGTTACAAGTGTATTCCACTGTGCTCAATGGTACTACTTTAACAGCCACCAAGTCTTAATAGAAAAGGGGCGGTTCTGTTTAGAGCTGCCCCTTTGTTTCTCAAAAGATTCTTACTTCAGCTTAATTTCAAAAAGCTTATCCCATCTCTTCCCTGTAACAAACAACCTTTTTCCTGCTGCATCCCAGGCAATTCCGTTTAACACATTATCGCCTTCTATTCTTTCCAAGCCCGGATATAAGTTTGTTAAGTCTACTTCGGATTCAACCACCCCTGTTTGTGGATTGATAATCACAATTTTATCGGTTTGCCAAACATTGGCATAGATCTTCCCGTCTATAAACTCCAGTTCATTTAACTGAGTAACAGGCCCTTTGTTGTCATAAACTTCCAAAGTTCTCTCTTTCTGATAAGTATCCTTATTCAGAAAATAGATATTATTTGTGCCATCCGTATTTAAGATATGCTGACCATCAAAAGCTAAGCCCCAACCTTCTCTCCCGGCAGTGTAAGGAAATTCCTTCAGTTTGTTTAATGTGTTTTTATCGTAAACGAAGCCCACCCCTTCCTGGTAGGTTAATTGAATGATCTTATCTCCTATTACGGTAATGCCTTCAGCAAAATACCGGGCATCAATATCTATCTTCTTTAAAATCTTGCCACTTTTAGGATCAACCTTACGCAGGCTGGATTCACCTTTAAGGCCATCACTCTCGTAGAAGATTCCATCGTGATATTCTAATCCCTCTACAAACGAAGATGTATCATGAGGGAAACTATTTACAATGGAATAGCTTAACTGCGTAGGTGCTTCTGAGGGCAACAATACGATATTTGTTGTTACCTCTTTTGCCTGGCCTCCAGCGTAAACTTTTGCGGTTAAAATGCGAACGCCCAATGGCCATTTATCTGTTGAAACTTCGAAAGATGAGGTGTCCTTTTTCGATCCAAGATAAGTTGTATCTACCAGAAATTGTACCGAGTCGAACGCTGGAGCATCGAGCTTTAAGCTTATTTTATTTCCGATGGAAACATTAGACCCTTCGGTGGGCGACAGGAAATATGCAGGTGTTTCTTTTTTATTGCAGGCAGCAATTGCAACTACGGTTAACAGGCCGAGCCAGACTTTTTTTTTCATGTATATTGATTTTACCAGAATGCGTCTTCAATATGCCGAATGGAGTAATCCCCCGCTTTATTGAAAACCAATGCAATTATATCAAAACGAATCTCCCCTTTAAAATTCATTAGATAAATATATTCATCGGCTGCTTTCTGAAGATTGCGCTGTTTGGCTTCGCTGACAAATTCTTCCGGCTGCCCAAAGCCCGTTGAGGTACGAGCCTTTACTTCCACAAAAATAATACGCCTGTCGTGATAGGCAATTAAGTCGACCTCGGCTTTGCCATGGCACCAGTTTTCTTCCATTATTTCATAGCCTCTTTCTTCGAGGTATACTTTTGCGATGGATTCGCCTTTGGTGCCTAATTGATTGTGGATTGCCATTGATGCAAAGAAGCTATTTTACCACAATTGCCCCCATATATGCCGCAATACCTTTTTCAACTTCTTTCATGCGAATATAACGTTGCATTAAAATCGCCTGGTTATCTTCATCGGTTTCCCTTTGAATCTCTTCTCTAATATTCTTCAGTATCTTTTCAACCTTACGCTTTTTAAGGTGAAAGATGCCTCCTAAAATAGTCGAGCGCATATTTTCAGATTCATGCTTGACGTAAATTTTCCGGGTTGCCAGCCAATTATCACTTAAGTTATAAGGCGATGATATCAGGTTTATAGCCATTTCTGAGATTTTTGCATCCTGATGCCCTATAAAATCCTGAACAGTTGGCAACTCGCCGCGGTCCATATAGCGGTTATATTCCTCCAAAATTGCAACACAAACCGGATTATCAAAGGTGATATCTGCAAGATTTGAAATTAAGTAAGGCGCAATATAAGTATCAGTAATTTTATCCCAGCTAACCAGCTCATGTCCATAGCTAAGTAAAAGGCGTATAATTTCCTTTTCCTGCAGGTCATCTGCTTCTGTGCGCTTTTCTGTTGATATGCCATACATAGCAGCCTCATCGGGCGGAGGCATATCTTCAGGATACGGAATATAATCTGGCGGGGCATCTGGCCTGGATGGAGAACTACCTGTGGCATTCTCCTTTTTTAATTTTCCTAAGCGAAGCTTATTCAGTTCGGCTATTAAGATGCGCTCTTCTATCTGTAAAAGAAAGCTACACTCGCGTACAAAGACCGAAGCTTTAATGCTATCCGGTATTTTAGCAATACTCTCTACTACATCATGTATTACACCTGCTTTTTTTATGGGGTCATTGCCTGCATCTTTTAGAAGAATATTGGTTTTATAAAGAATGAAGTCCTTCTGGCTTTTCTCGATATAGGTTTTAAACTCAGAGCTGCCAAACTTTTGTACATAGGAATCCGGGTCATGCCCGTCAGGAAAAAGGACAACTTTGACATTGAGCCCCTCTTCAAGAATCATATCTAAACCCCGTAATGAGGCTTTAATTCCGGCTGCATCACCATCATAAAGTATGGTAACGTTCTTCGTGAAACGTGCAATTAACCTGATCTGCTCGGTAGTTAAAGATGTACCTGAAGAGGCAACCACATTTTCTATTCCTGCCTGCTGAACTGAAAGTACATCCGCATAGCCTTCAACCAGGTAACAATTATCTAAATCACGTATTGCTTTCTTTGCCTGAAATAGGCCATACAGTACGTTCGACTTATGATAGATATCACTTTCTGGAGAGTTAACATACTTTGGAACCTTTTTATCGGTAACTAAGGTCCTTCCCCCAAAACCAATAACTCTTCCTGTCAGGCTATGGATAGGGAACATTACGCGCCCCCTGAAGCGATCGTATAATTTTCCCTTGTCATTACGGATTGCCAGCCCTGTATGCTCAAGAACTTCCTCCTTAAAGCCGTCTCTTATCGCCTTATCTATAAACGAATCCCAGCTATCGGGTGAATACCCGAGCTCAAATTTTTTAATAATATCATCCCTGAAACCGCGCTCTTTGAAATAGCCCAGGCCTATGGTTTTGCCGCCATCTGTTTCCCACATTGCTTCTGTAAAAAACTTGGCAGCATATGAGGAGACAATGAACAGGCTCTCACGCCTATTATCCGCTTCTTGTTGCTGAGGAGACAACTCGATCTCCTCAATTTCGATATTGTATTTCCTGGCTAAATAGCGTAAGGCTTCTGGGTACGAATACTTTTCGTGCTCCATGATAAATCGGGCAGAGTCGCCTCCTTTACCACAACCAAAGCATTTAAAAATCCCCTTATTTACCGATACGTTAAATGACGGTGTTTTTTCGTTATGAAAGGGGCAGTTACCGATTAAGCTGGTTCCGCGCCTTTTTAAGTGCACAAAATCGCCAACAACCTCTTCTATCCGGGCTGCATCTAATATCTTATCTACGGTTTCCTTGGCAATCATTTAATCCTGTTCTATCAAATTAATAAATCATTAATCCAATCCTTATTTTGCCATCTCGAACCTGCACATGCCGATGAAAATGTCAGTTTTAATATAGGTTTTGACTAAGTTGATTTAAAATACAAAAATAGCAACATGTACCTGTTTACCCTCAATTATTATGAGTAAATAAATCAATCGATCCTATATCAAAAAGTATCGTCAAAAAGAAATTTATCGCCGCGAAACAGTATTTTTATGCTATGAAAAACCTTGTCACGATATTCCTTTTATTTATTACTGCTGCTACTGGGTATTCCCAAATATTATTTCCTAAAGTAATTAAAAGCGTCCCTAATACCGGATTCTGTATGGATTGCGGAGATATAAAAGCGGAAAAGGATAGCCTTCAATTTTCAAATCTGCTGAAATTCATCGCTTCCCATAATTATATCAATAAAACCAAAGGAGTTGTTAAATTTCAGATTTTGATCGACTCTGTTGGTTTGGGAAGAGTGCTAAGCCATACCGACACTACCAATAGCATCCTAACGCAAAACATTGCTCACGCACTTAACTCATTTAAAGGGTGGAAGCCTGCAAGCTCCGAGCCTTTAGTTTCTGTGGTTGTGGCGATGGCAATTAACAACGGTAAAATAGCAGGCGAAATCGAAAGGTTGTCTGAAAATGATAATCAATTCCTTGCAGACAACGCCGGTACTTTTTACAATACTGGGCTATCTGCATTTACAAGGAACAAATCATTTATAAGTAGAAAGACCTCCTTTGGGTTTAGAAATAATTCTAGAACAAAGAACTTTTTTAATTCACTGATTACAGCTATAGGCTTATCGCTTTATGAAAATTCGGAGCAATCATATCCCAATGCATCGCTTATGCCTTTAAGGCGTGAAACTTATGATCCTTTTAACTTTAACAAAAACCTACCGAGGATAACAATTCAACAAAACCAAGTGAACCAATTTTGGCTTGCCCCTTTGAAAATTCAGTTGAAAAACCCAGGCCAGTAGACCTATCTTTCCCGCTTGTACCCTTTATGCAAAATTAAGAAACTTGCGCGTTCTTCCTTCTTAAAAGGTATGTCCCAATTACCCTGGTAAGATATTTTTGTTGGCAGCAGAGTTTCTCCATTATCAAAAGGAGCCATTTCAATGTTCATTTGCACATCAAAATCAAAAGCAAGGTTATCGTATTTCATGTCTACATACCTGCCTAGGATCTGCATGTTACGCTTATCGAAGATTGTTGTTAATTCGCGAATCATCAGCCCGTCCTTTGTCCAACCAGAAAGATCAGGCTTAACTGCAACTTTGAACCGATAAACAGGAATTGAATCGAGGTAGGTAGCGCTGGTATATGAATAATCGTAATACTGCCTCATATTAGCGGTAAAAATGGCGGTCTTATTAGAAATAAATGGAACACCTTTAATAGGCCTGCCAGGACTAAAAATCAAAGTTTTTAGCTTATCCTTATATGACTCGTTCCCCCCCTTTTGTCCACCAGAAGGGACCGTTCCGGTAGGAACGAAGTCCGAATTATAAGCATTCATGAAAATATAGTCGAACATCTCTACGGTATATAACTGGTACTTCCCATTCTTCTTAAACAATTGGCCGCTGTCTGCCTTTGCCAGGTATTGCATTTTATGCCCCCTGCCATCGTTGCTATGACGAATTTTGCGGTATATCCGCCCTTCTACTCTATTCTTCTTGTCGTAAGTAAAAATCCGGTTCTCCGCAGTAAACTCATACCCTTTCATGTTTCTAAATGCCTGATAAAAGCTTGTGTCTTTTAAAATCAGATTGATGAACGTTTGGTTGCTAATTTTGGCGGCCTTCACTACAACAGCAGAGTCGAGAACGATAGTCAGCACCGTATCCGGGTTGTAGCGCTTTATTTGCTGACTAAAGCCAGTAATAGCCAGGCTTAAATAAAAAAGGGAAATTGCAATTTTTTTCATAGAATAGCTCTGATTTGAAGCAATACGAAGGACCAGGCTTTAGAATAACAAAAGCGCCTTAAACTTTTAAAGCGCTTTCAATTTATTGGGGGGACCTCTCCTTTAGTTTTAAAAGATCAGTTACCTAAGCGTTTAAGTGCAATATAGGCCATCAATCCAGTGCTTATGGATAAGGCGTTTTCGTCGATATCAAATGTTGGTGTATGTACAGACGAAATAATGCCTTTTTCTTCGTTTCTGATACCGAGGCGATAAAAACAAGCATCAGCTACCTGTGAGTAGTAAGCAAAATCTTCTGCCGCCATCCAGATATCGAGGTCGAGCACATTTTCCTTACCCAGATAACTTTCAGCGAAGCTGCGAATTTCGGCTGTAAGTTTTTCTTCATTTACCAGGAAAGGATAACCATTTACAATTTTGAACTCGCACTCCGCTCCCATGCTTTCGGCAATACCTTCAGCCATCTTTTTCATACGTTTATGAGCCTCGGCACGCCAGTTCTCATCAAGGGTACGGAAGGTTCCCTCAAGGTAAACCTCGTTTGGAATTACATTCGTAGCTCCATTAGCAATCACTTTTCCGAAAGATAAAACTGTAGGTAATTTGGGATCGGCTACACGGCTAACTATTTGCTGCAGGGCAACAATGATATGGGCAGTGATAACCACCGGATCTATATTCTGCTGAGGCTGGGCTCCATGCCCACCTTTTCCTTTAACAGTAACATATAGTTCATCTGTCGAGGCCATGTACTTACCAGAACGAATTCCGATTTTACCAGCATCGATTAAAGGCATCACGTGCTGGCCCAACACAGCCTGTGGCTTTGGATTTTCAAGAGCACCTTCCTTTATCATTAAACTGGCACCGCCAGGAAGTTTTTCCTCTCCAGGTTGAAAGATCAGCTTAATTGTCCCTCCGAAGTCATCCTTGAGCTGGCTAAGAATTCTCGCTGTACCCAAAAGCGAAGAGGTGTGTACGTCATGCCCGCAAGCATGCATGATACCCTCATTCAACGATCTATAAGGAACCTCGTTGGCTTCAACGATTGGCAAGGCATCCATATCGGCGCGCAGGGCAATCACAGCGTCGGACTCTTTCCTCCCTTTAATGACACCGACAATGCCTGTGTCTGCCATTGGCTGCCATTCTATGCCTAAATCATCCAGGGCAGCTTTAACGTACGCAGATGTTTTATATTCATTAAATGAAAGCTCGGGGTTAGCGTGAAGATGGCGACGATGTTTAATTACGTCGCCATGTATATTTTGAGATAAGTCCTGAATTTTTTCCTTTAGCATTCCCAAAGCTTATTCTAAACCAGCGCCGTGGCAATTTTTGTACTTTTTACCACTTCCGCATGGACAAGGGTCATTTCTTCCGATTTTATGTTCTGCACGTATAGGAGTCGGTTTATGCGCTTCCCTGGTATCTTCAAACCCGGGAGGAATATCATGCCCGCCGTCAACCGGAGCCAGTTCAGGCTTTGAAACTTTCAGCTTTGCTAAATCTTGTTGAGGTGCCGGACGAGCTTCCCTTACTTCTTCAGATTCCTGAACAGGGATGCCGCCTTTAAATAAGAAACTAACCACATCTTTATTTACGGACACCAGCATTTGCCTAAACAAGTTAAATGCTTCTACCTTGTAAATTACCAATGGGTCTTTCTGCTCGTAAACCGCGTTCTGCACAGACTGTTTTAACTCGTCCATTTCCCGCAGGTGTTCTTTCCAGGCGTCGTCAATTAACGCCAGCACTACGGTTTTTTCGAATGCCTTGGTAACTTCCCTACCGTTAGATTCTACCGCTTTCTTTAGGTTAGCAGCAACCTGAACGCCTCTTAAGCCATCGGTAAACGGAATAATGATATTTTCGATGAATTGTCCGCGTTCCTGATAAACCTGCTGTAAGACTGGCATCGCCTGTTGTCCTATTGCCTGATTTTTACGCTCGTAGTATTCGGTTACTTTTTCGAAAACATGCTCGGTAAGCTTAGACACCGAATTTTCTGCAAACTCTTTCTCTGTGATCTCAACATCAACAGTAAACACCTTAATTGTTTCAAGCTGGAAGCCTTCATAATTAGATGTTTCTTTATACTCAGTTACGATATCCTCAACAGTATCGTAAATTGTGTTATTTAAATCAACCTCAAGGCGTTCACCAAACAATGCGTTTTTACGTTTTGCATAAACAACTGTACGCTGAGAGTTCATCACGTCGTCGTACTCCAACAGGCGCTTACGAATACCGAAGTTGTTCTCTTCAACCTTACGTTGTGCACGCTCAATTGATTTGGTAATCATAGAGTGTTGGATAACCTCACCTTCCTCAATTCCCATGCGCAGCATAATGTTTGCAATACGCTCAGAACCGAATAAACGCATTAAGTTGTCTTCAAGAGATACGAAGAACTGAGAAGAACCCGGGTCACCCTGGCGGCCTGCACGTCCGCGTAACTGGCGGTCAACACGGCGAGATTCGTGGCGTTCTGTACCAACAATTGCCAAACCACCTGCCTCTTTAACACCTGGACCTAATTTAATGTCCGTACCACGGCCTGCCATGTTGGTAGCAATGGTAACAGTGCCTGCCTGGCCAGCTTCTGCAACGATATCAGCCTCCCTTTGGTGAAGCTTGGCGTTCAATACATTGTGCCTAACTCCGCGAAGTTTAAGCATGCGGCTTAATAACTCAGAAATTTCTACAGAAGTTGTACCGACAAGAACCGGGCGGCCTGCCTGAGTTAAAGCAGTAATCTCATCTACAACCGCGTTATATTTTTCACGCATGGTACGATAAACTTTATCCTCCATGTCTTTACGCTTGGTTGGCAGGTTAGTTGGAATTTCAACTACATCCAATTTATAAATCTGCCATAACTCACCCGCTTCCGTAGTTGCAGTACCGGTCATACCAGCAAGCTTATGGTACATTCTGAAATAGTTTTGCAAAGTAATGGTTGCATAAGTTTGAGTAGCATCCTCCACTTTCACATTCTCTTTCGCTTCAATAGCCTGGTGTAATCCATCTGAATAACGACGGCCTTCCATGATACGGCCAGTCTGTTCGTCAACGATTTTTACCTTGCCTTCGTCGATAATGTACTCCACATCGCGTTCGAAGACGGTGTAGGCTTTTAATAGTTGATTTACCGAGTGGATACGCTCAGACTTGATGGAGAAATCTCTCATCAACTCGTCTTTGCGGGCTATTTTTTCATCATTTGGCAAGGAAGACTTTTCGATTTCTGCAATCTCTGTGCCTACATCAGGCATAACAAAGAAATGTGGGTCTTCGCCTGAAGCTGTTATTAGCTCAATACCTTTTTCTGTTAGCTCAACCGAATTATGCTTTTCATCAATTACAAAGAATAGTTCTGCATCAGCTTTAGGCATTTCTTTGCCCTGATCCTGCATGTAATAGTTCTCTGTTTTGTTAAGAACTTGTTTCATGCCAGGCTCGCTAAGGTATTTGATCAGAGCTTTGTTTTTAGGTAAGCCTCTGTGCGCCCTAAATAAGGCAAGGCCACCTTCTGTGGGACCGGTTTTACCGTCTGCAATTTGCTTTTTAGCTTCGTTTAGAACAGATGTGATATAATTTTTCTGAGCATTTACCAAACGTTCGATCCTTGGCTTCAACTCATAAAACTCATGCTCATCGCCACGAGGAATTGGGCCTGAGATAATTAACGGTGTACGGGCATCGTCAATTAATACTGAGTCGACCTCATCCACCATAGCGAAATGCAACTTACCTTGTACCAGGCTCTCTGGCGTATTGGTCATGTTGTCACGCAGGTAATCGAAACCAAATTCGTTATTGGTACCAAAAGTAATGTCGGCCTGATATGCTTTTCGGCGCGCTTCAGAGTTTGGCTGGTGCCTGTCGATACAATCTACGGATAGGCCGTGGAATTCAAAAAGAGGCCCGTTCCACTCAGAGTCACGGCGAGCAAGATAATCGTTCACAGTTACGATATGAACCCCTTGTCCGGCTAATGCATTTAAGTAAGCAGGTAAAGTTCCTACCAGGGTTTTACCCTCACCTGTAGCCATCTGGGAGATCTTACCCTGATGAAGTACAATACCGCCGATAAGTTGCACGTCGTAGTGAATCATATTCCAGGTCACTTCATTTCCAGCAGCTAACCAGGTATTATGGTGAATGGCTTTGTCGCCTTCTATTTTAACGTTGGGTTTACGGGCTGCAAGTTCCCTGTCAAAATCGGTAGCAGTTACTTCAATTGTTTTATTTTCGGTAAACCTACGGGCTGTTTCCTTAACTACAGCAAAGCCTTGAGGCAAAATATCCAACAAAACTTTTTCAAGCTCTTTATCGCGATCTTTAATCAGCTTATCAACCTCATCGTAAATTTCAGTTTTATCGTGGATTGCCAAAGCGGAATCTTCAGCTTTAGTCCTCAAAGCAGCTATCTCTTTGTCGATCTCAGCCAAAGCCTCGGCAATTTTCGCTTTAAGCTCTAGTGTCTTACCTCGCAATTCATCATTGCTAAGGCTGGGGAGCTTAGCATATTCAGCTTTAATTTGTTCAACCAGGGGCTGAATCTGTTTTATATCTCGTTCAGATTTACTTCCGAAAATTTTATTTAAAAATCCTAACATGGTGTCGTTGTAAAAATGCTTACTACTCAACAATTAAGCCATCAACATAGATA
>Ga0307408_100000989_pt1 | contig 21942 bp, 22 predicted proteins | sample 322Cmetagenome_FD_202116 | JGI IMG/M metagenome (GOLD analysis project Ga0307408, IMG submission 202116) | Maize rhizosphere microbial communities from greenhouse at UC Davis, California, United States - 322HYB-C-3 | ecosystem: Host-associated > Plants > Roots > Rhizosphere > Soil | place... | reverse complement strand
CCAGCACCAGGCTCGAAAACATCCCCGGCGCCATCGAGGCCGCGATGATCCCCATCATCGCGCTCACGGAATGTCCCACGAAGATCGCATCCTTGAGCCCCAGCGCTTGGCCGATCTCAACGATGTCCTGCGCGTAGCCCGCGAGGCTTGCGTATTTCTGCCGGTCGAATGCCGCGTGATCCGACTTCCCCGCTCCCACATGATCGAAGAGCACCACCTGATGATCCTCTTCAAATGCCGGCGTCACCAGCCGCCACATGTTCTGGTCACAGCCGTAGCCATGAGCGAACAGCATCGTAGTGCCGCTCTCCTTACCTTTAACCACAACGTTGTTTCTCAGTAGTACCGGCATGGTTCCCAATCTCCCACCTCAGACGCCATCCTGTCTGGATGGATCACCACTTCAAGGCGGGATTCGAGGCAAGCGCACCGGAAAGCCGGGCGAGCGATGCAGGCGACAACACATCTGGAACCGAGGGAGAAGCACTCTCACCCCACCCCTGCCTCGCTCGTGGCGGAATGGTGGTTTTCCAGCGCCTTCTCATTCGCCATGCAAGAGGCACGGATGAATTGGATGGCGGCGTCTTCCAGCTTCCCGGCAGTGGGATAGTCCTCGCTGTGAAGCAGGATTCTCTTCGTGGAACTGGATCCGCCGGCTTCGTTCGCCACCTCGATCGTCACTGTCATGCCGCCGACTTTCCCCCACGAAACGGAAGAAGCAAACGGAGTTAGTCACGGATTCCGCTGCCCGTTTTGCAAGACAGCGTCGACGCGGAAACTTCGCCTGCGCCCCTACCAACGCGCCTGCGTGTCCAATTCCACGATCTTGCGCTCCTGATCCCAAACGTCCCCGCGGAAAGGGAAGGTGTCTTTCAACTCCTCAAAGCCGCGGATCTCGCAAAAGCCATGGTAGCTCCACTGGCCATCGCTCGGATTGAAACATTTGAGATAGAAGGCTGCGGTTCGGAAGGCCTTCCCCAACAAGTGAGGCTCCAGGACGACCTCCCGGCCCTTGTAATGGAATCGAATCAGACGGCGACGCTCGATCGCAGCCCGGATCTCCGGCAAGGTGGCATACGGCAGGCGTTGGTGCGGGGGCTTTGTCGTCAGCACGGTTTCCGGCATGCCCAAAGAAAGCTACGTGTATTTGCTGAATGCAAACCGGTTTCCGTACGCGAAATCACTACTCGTGCAGCCTTCGCTCGCGTAGAGAACCCCGGCAGGATTCAGGCCCGGTTTAAGACCACCAGCTGCCGTGGTCGTCTCGAAGCCGCTCAGGAGATCCTCATCTTCTGCTATCGCCCCAGCTTGGTGAACGACAGCGAGCCCAACTTCCATTTGCCATCCACCTTCACGAAGACCTCGGTCACCGTGAAGGGATTGCTGACCTCATTCCCGCCGACCACCGCGTCCAGCCGGATCTTGCTCAACAGGATCGCGGTATCCCCGATGATCTGCACGGAGGTCTCTTGAATCTCCGCGTGCTTGTAGTGGATGCCTCCACCCTTGATGACATCCAGCTCTTGCTTGGCTCCCCATGAGCCGCCCATGTGAACGAAGACGGCCTTCTCGTGGAAGAGGTCGGCCAGTGGCTCGATCTTCTTCTCCGCCATCCAGTCCCACTTCTGTTTCGAGAGTTTCACGATCTCCTGTTCGACGGCAGGGACGACAGCGGGCTTGGCATCTTCGGCCTGAGCGGTGGCACCGTGAAAACCGGCGGTGATCAGAAACAAGGCGAGTATCGGTGATTTCATGAATTCAGCGGGGAAGGGATGAGTGAGGTGAGGGGTGGCATCGGGCTCAGCTCCAGCTCAGGTCCGCCTTGGAGAAGGGGAACTCCCGGATCCGCTTGCCGGTCGCGACGAAGATGGCATTCGCCACGGCAGGGGCCAGCGGTGGAATCCCCGGCTCACCAAGACCGGTCGGATTGTTGTCCGACTTCAGGAAGTGAACTTCGATTTTTGTCGGGGCCTCGTTGATCCGGAGCATCGGATACTCGGCGAAGTTGCCCTTCACCATGCGGCCGCGCTCAAGCACCACTTCCTGATACTTCGCGGCGCTGAGAGCGTCGATGATCGAGCCCTGGATCTGGCCTTCCGCGCCGCTGAGATTCACGATCTGCCGGCCGACATCCACGGCGGCGACCACGCGGTCAACCTTCCACTTCCCCGCTTGCGACACCGTCACCTCGGCGACGTAGGCCACATAGCCTTGATGGCTGAAATGGAAGGCAATGCCAGCACCTTGGCCGCGTTCGAAGCGCTTGCTGCCCCAGCCCGCTTTCTCCGCGGCCAGTTGCAAGACCCCGCGGGCCCGCCCTGCGTCGAAGTTGCCGCCTCGTCCGCTACCACCGCTGCGGAGCGGTGGCGTGTTCAGCAGCTCGATCCGGAATTGAAGCGGGTCTTTTCCGGCGGCATGGGCCAGTTCATCGATGAAGCCTTGAATGGCGAAGCCAAAGGCATTGTTCCCCGGACAGCGCCACGGCCCCATCGGGATGCGACAGTTGAGAAGGCTTTGCACGGTGCGGAAGTTCGGCACGAAGGCACCCGGAAATTGGCCACCATCGAGACCGGCACCGATTCCCGCTTGGAGGGACTCGCCTCCACCGGGGCTCCGACCCATCGTGCCGAAGGTGACGTAATGATTCTGCCACGCGACCAGCTTGCCACTGGCGTCGATGCCGCCCTTGAAGTGATGGAATCCACCCGGCCGGTATTCGTCATGCCGCATGTCATCCTCACGGGTCCATGTCAGCTTCACCGGCGCACCCACCTTCTGCGAGATCGCCGCAGCCTCGGCCGCAAAGCCGGCGAACCAGCGCCTCCCGAAGGCACCTCCCATGCGGGCGACATTCACCTTGATCTTGTCCGCCGGGATGCCGGTGGCGGCGGACGCCGCGCGGGCGGCACCGGCAGGCTCCTGGCAAGGCGACCATAGTTCCGCCCGATCTCCCTGCACATGGGCCAGCGTGTTCATCGGCTCCAGGCACGCGTGCGCGATCAGCGGATAGGAATAGTTTGCCTCGATGACTTTGGCAGCTGCGGCCAGCGCCCCACTGGTATCGCCATCGTTCCTCACCACCGACATGCCCTCGGGCTTGGCCCCGAGCTCCGCCGCTTGTTTCGCGAATTCGATCGAGCTGTCGTTGGCATGATCGCCTTCGTCCCACGTGACCTCAAGCTGGCGCCGCGCACTGATGGCAGACCAGGTCGAATCAGCCACGATCGCCACGCCGGGCATGAGCCCGACAAGGTTCGAGGTCCCTTCGATCACGAAGGCGTCCTTCACCCCCGGGAGGGTCTTGATCTTGTCCAGATCCGCGCTGACCACCTTGCCGCCGAAGACCGGGCACTTCTGATAGACCGCGTGGAGCATGCCCGGCACCTTCTGATCGATGCCGAACAGCGGCTTGCCGGTGACGATGTCCGGATTCTGGTAATTGCCGACGCGCGTGCCGAGCAGCTTGAAGTCCTTCGGGTCCTTCAGCGGGACACTGTTGGCCGGTGGCACGGGCAGCGTCTTGGCTTTCGCGACGAGTTCGCCGTAGCTCGCCTTGCGACCGCTTGATGCATGCGTGACGGCCCCGGATGCGGTCGTTAGCTCAGCCTCGGGGACACCCCAGGTCTGGGCCGCAGCCGTGACGAACATCGCACGGGCGGTGGCTCCCATCCGGCGCATGGAGTCATAGGAATTCGGCACCGATCTGCTACCGCCCGAGAGCTGGTTGCCAAAGGCGGGATCGGCTCTGCCGATATCCAGCTTCACGGTCTGCCAATCCACATCGAGTTCCTCGGCGAGGATCATCGGGATGGACGTGGTCACACCCTGGCCCATGTCCGGCTTGTGGGCGACGATCGTCACCGAGCCATCCGCCGCGATGCGGAGAAAGGCATTCGGAGAAAATTCGCCAAGGCTCGCATCGGTCGGCTGACCGAGCTCGGCAGTCTGCGCGGAACTACTACCCGCATGGAAGCCGAGCAGCAGGCCGCCCCCTGTTAGAGCGGAGAAACTGAGGAAGCTGCGGCGGTCCATGGCGTTCTTCGGAATGGGGTTCATCGGGCACCTCCTTCCGCGACGAGCTCGGCGGCGCGGTGAATGCCGGCGCGGATGCGCATGTAAGTCGCGCACCGGCAGAGATTGCCGGACATCGCGAGATCGATGTCCTCGTCGGTCGGTTTCGGCTTCTCCCGTAGAAGCACGGAGGCACACATGATCTGGCCAGCCTGGCAATACCCGCACTGCGCCACATCCAGCTCGCACCACGCCCGTTGCAGGGCAGTGAGTTTGCCATCGGGAGCCAGCCCCTCGATGGTCACCACCTTCTTGTCACCGACCCCGGAGACCGGCAGCACGCACGAGCGGGCGGCCTCCCCATCGACGTGGACCGTGCATGCCCCGCACTGGGCCATGCCGCAGCCGAACTTCGTGCCGACCAAGTCGAGCGTGTCGCGCAAGACCCACAGTAGCGGCGTCTCCGGCGCCACATCCACGGTCCGCGCCTGTCCGTTAATGTTGAGAGTGAATTGACTCATGGCTTTTGATCAACGGTCGATCTTGGCACCTTGGGATTGACCCGCAAGCTGATCGTTCACCGATTTCCAGCGGGGACCCACGAAGCGCTTGATGGGCATGACGGCCACCGGCTCGCGAAATCCGGGACCCATCTCCACCGACATCACTTCCCCGGCGGCTGCCTTGTTGAATCCGGCGAGGCGTGACTCCGACTCCTCGGCAATGGGTGCCCGCAGCACCGCAGCGAGAGCATCCACCTGCGACGAGAACCGGTCGGGCCGGAGCACCGACGCATTGAGCTCCTTCAGCGCAGAGAGGTACTTCGTCTTGAAGGCCTCCACCTTGAACATCTTTTCCAGGAAGCGATTGTTGTTGCCCGTCCACGGCTTGTGGATGCTGAGCGTCTCCCGCTGTTCTTGCGAGCCGCGGGGGAATTGGCCGAAGACCTGATCCTGATCCCATGGGATGAAGCTGAACTTCTGCGTCTTCGGATGCAGGTGGAGATAGAAGTTCTGCCCGGGGCCGAGGAGTCCATCGAGATCGGTCAGCCACGCGGTGACGGCCAGGTAGCGGGCGAAATTCTCCAGATCGATGTAGTCACCGACATTCTCGGCGAACTCGTCGTCGCTGACGCGGGAGAAGAACTTGCAGGTCTGGATGATGCGCTTCTTTTGATCGTCCGAGAGCTTCCCCTTCGGGTCATAGGTCTGGTTGTAGCCATTCCAGTCGTCGCCGAGATCCGCGAAGAGCTGGGGCGTCACCGGCTTCAGCAGGGCACCGCCCGCCACGCCGAAATTCTCTTCAGTGAATCCGCTCCCGACATCCTCCACGAGATTGTAGAGGCCGAAGTACTTGTGCTCGTGGGTGCCGGGGACCGTGACGTAGACCTTGGCGAAGGAAGTCCTCGGGGCCGGCACACCGGCATCGCGGAACAGTTGGTAGGCGACCGCCTCATTCATGTTGCTCGGGTCGCGCACCGAATTGTGCAGATTGATCTGGGTCAGCCCGGCGAGCTTCTGTCCCTTCACGAATTGATTCAGATCGATCTTGAGGGACCGCTTGAGACTCTCGCGGGAACTCAGGAACGTGCCATTACCCTTCACGCGCACGCCGACTTCCGACACGTGCTGGGTGCCGAATTCGAGATTGGCCCGCGCATGGTTGAACTGGATGCCAAAGGCCGCCGCGATGCCATTCCTGCCTCCGTCCGGACCTTGGAGGAAGCTCCCGTTTTGTCTCCGCTGGGGACGCGGGCCATTGACCGGCTCCATGGCCGCCCATTGCTCCGGACTGAAGGTCAGATGAAGATCCCAGACCTTCTTCACGCCGAAGATTTCTTTCTGCATCAGACCCGCATTTGCCGGAGCTTCCTCCGCAGCAGGCAGACGGCCGGGCGACATGAAGAAGAGCGCGGCGCTGGCAAGGAACACTCGAATCATTGCAGCAAACCAAGCAGATGCCGGAGAGCTCACCATGAAATGTGGCTGAGCGGTAAATCCGCAGGCGTGAACGGTCACGAGCCGTTGGCAGCGGGCAACGTCCTGTCGCGCTCGGTGACGGATCGAGCCCGGTTTTTGACCGTTCGATGACGCCAGTCTGCCGGAGATCGCTTCTCCGTCGACACCTGTCCGCTCTCCCCTACGCTGGTTGCGAATGGAGAAAGACACCCCGGCCGGGCCGCTGGATTCCCGCGGTTATTGGCGCTTCCAGCTCTTCGCGTGGGGGCTTCTCGGCGGCTACCTGCTGACCGTGAATCTCTTCTTTTGGAAGTGGAAGCCGGTGCTGCTGGAGTCCGCCAAGCTGGCCGTCCTGATGCTGGTCTCCCACTTCATCGCGCGGATCGCCTTCTCCCCGAAATCGTTCCAGACAAAGCGAGCCACCCTTATCGTCCGGGTGTTCATCGCCTGTGCCATCGCAGCCCTTCTTCCTTCGATGGTCTTTTACCCGATCGGAAAAGTCCTGCCGCACAAGGCCATCCCCTTTCGCTTCGTCTGGTTCTTCCCCGACTACGTCCGGAACCTCGCGATCCTGCTGCTATGGGGAAGCTGCTACGCGGCCTTCTGCTTCCGTGAAATCGGCAACCGCTCCGAGACCGAACGCATGCGTCTCATCGCGGACTCGAAGGAACTCCAGCTGTCCACGCTGAAGAACCAGCTCAACCCGCATTTCCTTTTCAACAGCTTCAACCTGCTCCGCTCGCTGGTGGAGAGCGATCCCACCACGGCGCGGGATGCGATCACGCACCTGGCAGAGATGATGCGGCACTCCCTTTCCAGCGCCAGCCACAATACCATCTCGCTCGCGCGGGAGTTGGAGTTCGTCGAATCCTACATCGCCCTCGAGCGTCTGCGCTACGAGGAGCGCCTGCGCATCTCCCTCGATGTCCCCGTTGCGCTGCTCGGCTACCGCATTCCCTCGATGCTGCTCTACACCCTCGTCGAGAACGCGGTGAAATACGGGATCGACCAAAACGTTCGCGGCGTGGATGTGAGTTGCAAGGTCTGGCTCGAATCCGGCCGTCTCTTTCTACAGGTAAGCAATAGCGGCAAGCTGGCCCTGACAAGCAAGTCGGCGGGAACCGGCTTGACCAATGTCCGCCGAAGGCTGGAACTCCTGTATGGCAACGATGCCTCCGTGGGGATTCGCGAGCTTGACGAAAGGGTGGTCGCGGAAGCGAACTGGCCCGCTAACAGCAGCACCGGGATCAACACCGGGACGACGCCATGAATGTGCTCATCGTGGATGACGAGCGCCACGCCCGCGAGGAGTTGGCGCGGCTATTGAAGGCCTTCCCGGAGATCCACATCACGGGAGAAGCCGTCAATGCGCGGGAAGCCCGGGAGCGGATCCAAGCGCTCCAGCCGGATCTGGTGTTCCTCGATATCCAGATGCCGGAGGAGACCGGTTTCGACCTGCTGGACTCGCTGGGCGACCAGGCACCCCGGATCATCTTCACCACGGCCTATGATGCCTTTGCGTTGCGTGCCTTTGACTTCGGTGCGGTCGATTACCTCCTGAAGCCGATCGCGCCGAAGCGGCTCGCGGTCGCCCTGCAGCGTGCCTGCGGAAGCGACAGCCCCGTCGAACCACTGGAAGATCCCGAGGCACCACTCACCGATTCATCAGCCCGTCCACTCGGATTGCAGGACAAGGTTCTGCTCGGGACTCCGGACCGCATCGCCTATGTCCCGGTCGGCAGCATCATCCTGGCGGAGTCCCTGGGTTCCTACTCGAAGGTCTGGCTTGAGGACGGCCCGTTGGTGATTCGGCGCTCGCTGGCCGCACTGGAATCCCGGCTGTCCCCGGAGTTCTTCATGCGCGCGAACCGGTCGCAGTTGATCAATCTGCAGCAGGTGAAATCGGTCGAGCCTTGGTTCAGCGGAGGGCTGAAACTGACGCTAAGCGGCAATCTGGTGGCCGAGCTCTCCAGAAGACAGGCCAAGCTCTTCCGCGAAAGGAATAGCTTGTAGCAGTCCGAATGAATATTGGCGGAGCCCGGTGAGTCATGATAGCTCGACACATGAACTCCCGGAAAACCGCGCGCCTTGCAGCCATCGCGCTTCTCGCTCTCGCGCTGGGTCTCGCGTGGAAGTTCGCTCCGGCCACGGGCTCCGCGTCCGCAGGCAAGGAACCCGATGCAGCCGGTCAAGCGACGGCCACGCCAAAGCCGACCACGGAAGCACGCGCCGCGAATGAACCGCCGCGCACTCAGGAACCAACCGCTCCCCTTTCTCGATCTGACACCGCGCCCGAGACCAAGCTCTCCGAGCGCAAGGAAACCATGAGCATCCGGGATCTGGAGAAACACGGGATCGTGGTGGAAGCGGAGCATATAGGGAAGAACTCGGCCTCGGGGAAGGTGCGCATCACCGTTCAGGGTGGGGCTGTCTTGGAAGCGGACCAGGCGAAGATGAGCCCCAATGGCATGCTCGTGGCGGAAGGACATCCCACCGTGGTTCACGGAGAACAGCGCATGAGCGTGAGCGGTGAGAACCCCGCGATGGCGATCTACTTCGACGAGGAGAAACAAAGCGTGATCGTGCGGGGCGCCGGCGCGGACCGGGTGACGAAGCCCCCCTCCGAAGATGAAGTCACGGACCCGGACCGGAACGGGACAAAATAGCGAGCCCTTAAGGGGTGTCGACGTTCCGTCGACATGTCCTCCCTTGCTGGCGTTCGCTCTCACGCCGGGATGGCGCCTTTCCCGCAACAGCTGTGCCCCGGATCCAGAGCCTCCTTTCAATGCGTTAGAGCCCTGTGGACCCCATGCTCCGCCTTCAAATTGCAATGGAGCCCTGCAAACTGATCGAGTCCCAAACGCATGTTCCGGCCATGGGCCAACCTCTCCCTTCATGCGGAGTGGCATGATCCTTGCGACTGCACATCGCAAAGCACCACCTGAAGCGAACGACCATGAGCGACCCGCCCATTCTAACAGACCCGCACGCAGCCACCCTTTGGCAGAATGCCGCCGCCATGGCCGCGCAAGCGCACGAGGGTCAATTCTCGCCGGGCTCGACGATGCCCTACTTCGCCCATCCGGCCCGTGTGGCGATGCTTGTCGCCGCGGAGTTCGGTTGCACGGATCCGGAGGTCATCGCGACAGCCTATCTTCATGACGTCTTTGAAAAGACCTCCCTCACCCGCGAGGCCGTCGCTCTCACGATGGGGGCAAAGGTCGCCCAGTGGGTCGAATGGCTGAGCAAGACCACGAAGGATGAAAAGGAAAGCTACTGGCAGCGCCTGTCCGCGGCACCATGGCAAGCGCGGCTGATCAAGATGGCAGATGCCCTCGATCATCTCAATGGCCCGGCGGAATACCGGGAGGCCCGCCTGCGCACGGCTCGCAAGGCGCTGGCCCTCGCCACCAGTGATGAACCGGAGATCGCCCGCGCCGCAGAGATCCTGAAGACGGTGATCGACCTTCACGTTTGAGACAGATCTCGACCGCCCAGGCAGTGCATTCCGTCCTCTCTTCGATGCAATGTGACCCCACATCTTTTACGGAGAATCGTAGGGTCTCGCCGCCACGCAGCCATCTGCCGTGACTTTACCGGCACGGCACGAACGGCATCCTTCCTGCGAGGACTCGGGCGGGCAATCACGCCCATCAACGCAATCGACCCATGTCCAAACTCATCTCACTCGATGTCCTCCTGGTTCAAGAAATCAAGGACCTGTACAACGCCGAGACCCAACTCGTGAAGGCCCTGCCGAAAATGGCGAAAGCCGCGGCGAATCCGAAACTCAAGGAAGGCTTCACCCGACACCTTGAAGAAACCAAAGGCCATGTCGCCCGCTTGGAAGAGGTCGCCGAACTCCTCGGTGCTTCTCCGAAAGGCAAGGTCTGCAAGGCCATGCAAGGCCTCGTGGAGGAAGGCGGCGAAACGATCGAGGACAGCGGTGATCCGACCATCAAGGATCTCGCCCTGATCACCGCCGCACAGAAGGTGGAGCACTACGAGATCTCCGGCTACGGCTCAGCCCGCGCCTTGGCGGAAGCGCTCGGTCATGACGATGTCGTGGCCCTGCTCCAAGCGACCCTCGATGAAGAGGGCACCACCGACAAGGCCCTGACCGCGATCGCGAAAAAGTTGATCCCGGAAGCAGCAGCCGCTGCGACCAAGTAACATCCGGGCAAATACGAGGACGCGTCCCGCATGCAGGGGGCCGTCCTCCTCACCACTCGAACCCATGACTCCATCTCCAACCCCTGACCCGGAGGCCTCCTGGCCTTCCGACGGAGAATCCGCGCCACCCCTTTCCGAGCGCGCCGCCGATGTGCAGCGCGAACCGGAAGATGAGGCGCTCCATCGCGCCCGCCAGCCACGTGCCATCCCGGAGCCCCTTCGCTGTCCCGCGGCGGATGACTTGCGATCGGCCATCGAGGACTGGGTCTGCCGCCACCCCATCGCAGCGGTTGCAGCCTTCTTCGGTGCGGGATGCTTGGCAGGTCTCTGCAGCGGCAGGCGCGCGCATGACTGACATGCCCTTTCCCTGGGCGCTGGCTCGCGGTTCGGAAAGCATGCTCAAAGGACGGCGTTCTCATTTAAATGAAGAACGTCCCTTGTATTGTCAAAAGCCGCTCGCAACGTAGCCGCATGTCTGTCGTCACCATCGCCAATCATTCCTCCCCTTCGGCAGGTTGGTTCTGGTGGCGACAGCATCAGTCCAGCACGTGGCTCGTCATGAAGGCATGGATGGACGAGCTTTCCTTCTCCTTTGGGATGAAAGGCGGAGTTCATCTCCAGCCTGCTCCATGGTGACGAATGCCGGCGGCAGAGAATGCCCGCTCGCGATTCTTCCCGCTGGCTCTTTCACGAGCACCGGGCCCATGCCTTGACATAGCCACCGTAGAACTCGGCGGTGACACGCTCGAATGCCCATGAAGGCATGGCCGGATCCAGATCCTCCGGCCGGAATGGCTGCGACCCTTGGGCCAGTTTCCAATCCGGAAGCCGCACGGCACAGACGAAGTCGCCGAGCTTGCAATCTTCCAAGCGCTGCCGGCGCACCACAAATCCACCATGAGCCATGGAGGCACCATCCTCCCGATGATTCCTGATTCAATGGATATGTTTTTTATTTCTGCCCGGGGATCCGCCCGGTCCCTTCAAGCATTCTTCACGTCACAGGAGGCTCCAGACGGACGGACCACCACTGCCCTGTGAAAGGAGTCTTGGGATCATCCCCACATTGGTAATCACGGTCATCATCCGTGTGACAATAGAGTTCCCCATGGTCGTGGTGCACCTCCACGACCTTCCAATTGTCGAACTCACTCTGCCGCCACCAGTACCAGCCGCGGGCAGGAGGATGATCCACAATGCCGGTCTTCATGAGACAGCTCTAGGTCGTTTGGGATGAAAACAAAGAAAGATCGCGGATGCCGGGAAGCGCCTTCACTCCTCCACGAGCCTGCTCAAGAGCGGCTCGAGTTCGAACTGCGCGACCTCGATCTCGCGCCCCTGCACGGTGTAGGGAATCAGCAGGCGTTCGCGGTGAATCAGCGCGCCATGGGACTGGAGGACCACCGGCCGCGAATCCGCCGCCGCGCTCATGGGTGATTCGATCAAGGGCTGCTTGAGGGAACCGAGAAGCCTGGCGGGATCATCGAGGTCGAGTAGCATGGCACCGATCGCTTCGCGTCCCATCTCGCCACAGGCGCGGTAGAGCACCAGCCAGCCGGCCACCGTGGCGATCGGCGCGCCGCAGGGCTGGATGCCCAGTGCTTCCCACGGCTCGCCGGGTGCCTTCACCCGTGAGGCGATTTCCCAGATCGCCGGGTTCTCGGAATACATCAGGTAGATCGAGTCGTCGCTGCGTCCGCAGACGGCAGCGTGACGCCCTGCGAACTTGCGGGAAAAGATCGCCATTCCCTCGCAGCGGCACGCGCCACCGCCGAGCAGGCTGACCTTGAAGCGAACCAGATCGCGGCTCTCCAGCAGCAGCGGCAGGTCGCGGTAGCCATTGCAGGAAGTGCAGGCGGCGAGGTAGTAGGGCTCGCCGTCATCTTCTGTTAGAAGCGTGAAGCAGCCTTCATGCAAGCCTCCCATGCCTGAGGCAGCTGGCGGGAGGAGCACGCGATCGGAAAGAACCGAAAGTGGGTCAAAGACCATTTCATAGTTTGCTCCGGCAAGCCACTTCAGACATTTCACGCTCGCCTTGCTATCTTGGGAGAAGCGGCGGGTGGCCCCTGCCGCGGTGCCCATGGCGGCATCCAGATCGGCGCGCGTGAATTCATCTCCCAGCGATTGCATCAGCGTCCGGGTCCATACGTTGTCGAATCCCAGCTCGTGCAGATGACGGAAGATCAGGCTCCTCCGCATCACGGCGTCCGCCACCGGCTCCGCCACACACGGCTGGCATCCCGCACCGTGGAGATGGATGTGATAATCGTGATCGATGACCGCCTCGCGAAAAATCATCGAGGACGTCCTGTCCTTTCCCAGCCCATCCACGGACAGCAGGAAGCGGGTGCTGCCCGCCGGCAATCGCGACTGATCGGCATGCCGGCAGAGGCCGGGATTCAGCAGCCCGCCGCTCTCGGTCGGGAACTCCTGCGAGAACAGGGAGCCGATGTAGAGCTGCCGTTGTTCGGTCAGCCCGGGATCGTCCTCTGCATCGAGAGTGGCCTGAGTGTAGCTTCGCTTCCACGCGGCATCCATGGTGTCACGCCGATTGCCAAAGTGTTCCCGCAAGTAGTCGAGTCGCTGCTCGACCTCTTCATCCGGAAGGGAGCAGGCCCACTCGATGATACGCACGAAGGAGGATCGATCCGCGGGAACGACGGAGCGGGTGACGGAGCGGGCTGAGTTTGCGCGGAGGACGCCGGGGCTGATCGCAGCGGCGCCTGCTGCCTGGGACACGGGATTCATGAGATGACACGCGAGCGCTCGGGCTCTTGAGTTCGCGCATCAGGGCAAGGAAGTCCCGCAAAGGGCCTCATCAGGCGGGCAACGTTGCAAGGCCGCCTACGAAAACAACTCAGCTTAGTGGAGGAATCCGCCATGTCGAGGTGGCGTTCCCTTTTTCCGCCCGTTCCGCGGTGAGCAGGAATGATTTCCGGATAAAGCTTGCTTTCACTTCCCCGGGTCCCAAGGTGATTGAGTGCTCGGAGCCTGAAATATTCGAGGCTGGAGAGTCATCAGGTGAATTCGTTCGGTGGTGATTTGAGAACCCGGTTCACGGGAACAGTGATGAATTACCAGAATGAACGGCACGACCTGATCGATGAGTAACAAGATGTACGTGGGAAATATTCCCTTTTCGGCGACGGAAGCCGATCTCCGCACCCTTTTTTCCGAATTCGGCACGCCGACCGAAGTGATGCTCCTCATGGATCGCGAAACCGGCCGCCCGCGTGGCTTCGGCTTTGTCACCATGGACAGCCGTGAAGCGATGGAACGCACCATCCAGGGCGTCGACGGCCGCGATTTCCAAGGCCGGAAGATTCACGTGAACGAGGCGAAGGAACGCGAAGAACGTCCCCGCGTGAATACCAATGGCGGTGGTCCCCGCGATAACGGCAAGCGCGATAACGGTCGCTGGTGATGTCTGCTCTCTCTCACGGGAAGGCGGCCAACAATACCCCTACGCCTTCCCGTTATGATTCCATGTTCATGAAGGTAACGCTTAATAGTGCCGTGCCAGAAGACCAGCGCAGCCTGGCAGAAGAAATTGTAACCAAGGTCGCCCCCGGTGCCGAGATCATCTGGTTGCCCAGCCGCTTTCCACGACTCGTGATGCTCGTGGAGCCGGGGTCGGGTCGCACCGAGAAGGCCAAGGGTGGGACCTTCTTTGAAGGGGCATCAGAATCGACAGCGAGCGAACCCGTCGCCTCGCCTGCCTTCGCCCTGCAACTCGAAGAGAAGCTCCAGGCAGTGCTGGGGAACTCCATCCCAAAGCGCCGCCGCTAGGCAGCGCTCAAGCGAGCCTGCCACACCATGGCAGGGACGGCTCTCCGAGCCGTCCGGCTGATGGCGGTGCACTTCGCTTCACGCTTCAATCCCCTGAGGCGATCTTCCCCCCATGGAACGACGCAGTCGCCCCGCTACGAAAAGGTAGCGGCGGTTTGCGACGGTCGTAGCTTGAGCGAAGCCCACGGCTGCCGGTGCGGTCCACCCGACCTCCCGCAGGCCCGGTGGTGACACCGCGTTGAAGCCACCGGTGATGCCGACCTCACCCTTCCTTCCCCGCATTCTCACGAATGCGCCCACGATCCATCACCCGGTCATGAACAGGTTGCGGACGAGAGGAATCAGGAGCAGTATCTTATCTCCCAATGAGCGACGAACCTTCCCGCTCCTCCATCCTCCCCTTCCCCCGAGAGATCCCCGCCGCCGGGGAACCCGAGAGCTACGCGCAGGAGATCGAACGCTTGCGCCTCGAGAATGAGACCCTCAAGCGCCGCCTGCAGGAGGTGTCTTCCGAAAAACTGAGCGACCAGAATGCCCGGCGAGCCGCACTGAACCAGCTGGCGAACAAGGTGGCGGCACGCGCTTCGGCGGAGCGGGTGAATGCCGAGCGCCAGCGCGCCGAGCGAGAGCTGGCCGCGGAACTCGACGCGACGGGCCTGCTCCAGCGCCTGAGCAGCCGTTTCATCTGCGAGGAGGGGAACGATAACTTTCACGGGCGAATCGTGGACACCGCGATGACCCTGATGGGCGCCGACTGCGGCAGCATGCAGCTTCTGGATCCGCGATCGAATACGCTGCGCCTGCTCGCATCGAAGGGCTTTCATCCCGACTCGGCGAAATATTGGGAGACCGTCTCCATCGAGTCGGGGAGCACCTGCGGTCTGGCGCTGAAGGTGGGCGAGCGGAGGATCATGCTGGATGTGGAGGACTACGCACCGCTGATGAGTCCTGAGACCATGGAGCACTTCCGGCGCTGCGGGATCCGTGGGGTGCTCTCCACTCCACTCGTCTCGCGCCGCGGGGAGGTGGTCGGCATGCTCTCCACACACTGGCACGTCACACACGAGCCCAGCGAGCGCGAGCTTCGTTTCCTGGACTTGCTCGCTCGCCAGGCGGCGGACTTGTTAGAGCGGCAGCGGCAGGAAGCAGTGATCCGTGAGTCGGAGGAAGACCTCCGCGCGAGTGAGGAGAAGTATCGCACGCTCTTCGATTCCATGGATGAGGGCTACTGCATCATCCAGATGATCTATGACCAGGCAGGCACTGCAGTCGATTGGCGGTTCCTGGAGGTGAATCCGGCGTTCGAGCTCCACACCGGGCTGCGCAACGCGGTGGGGAAGACGATCCTCGAATTGGCACCGGGCCTGGAGCCGAAGTGGATGGAGATTTACCATCGGGTGGCGGTGACGGGCGAGAGCCTGCGCATCGAGGAAGACTCGCCAGCACTCGGGCGGACATTCGACCTCTACGCCTTTCGCGTGGGCGAGCCGGACGAGCGGAAGGTGGCGGTGCTTTTCAATGACATCACCGCGCGCAAGCGGTCCGAAGTGGCGCTGCACGATGCCAACCTGCGCAAGGATGAGTTCCTCGCGATGCTGGCCCACGAGCTGCGCAATCCGCTGGCGGCGATCCACAGCGCCGGGCAATTGCTGGAACGGGACGACAGCGACCCAAAGAGCCGCCACCACGCGGTGGAGATCCTGAACCGGCAGACGAGCCACATGGTCCGACAAGTGGATGATTTGCTGGACGTGAGCCGCATCAGCAGGGGGAAGATCGAGCTGCGCAAGGAGCTCACCGAGATCGGCGCGGTGATAAACCACGCGGTCGAGGCCATCCAGCCGCTGCGCCAGAGAAGCGGGCACGAGCTGGTGGTGACGCTGCCCCCGCAGCCGCTGCACGTTCGCGGCGATCCTGCCCGGCTGACGCAGGTGGTGGGAAACCTTTTGACCAATGCCTGCAAGTTCACGGCGCATGGCGGCAAGATTTCGCTCACGCTGGAGCAGGCGGCAGATCAGGCAGTCATCCGCGTCAGCGACGATGGCATCGGCATCGCGCCCGCCCACATCACGCGGATCTTCGAGATCTTCGCGCAGGTGGGTCGGACGCCCGAGGGCTCGTCCGAAGGTCTGGGACTGGGCCTGCCGCTGGTGAAGAAGCTGGTGGAACTGCACGGCGGCACGGTAGAGGCCCGCAGTGAGGGGCTGGGTCACGGGAGTCAGTTCGTGGTGCGCCTGCCGCTGGCCTGCTCGCCCGCGGCCAGTCCAAGCGAGCCCGCCGGGAAGATTTCCACCAAGGCGGCCGCTGCCAAGTCACTCCGGGTGCTGGTGGTGGATGACAATCGCGACGTGGCCGGGAGTATGGCGATGGTGCTGGAGATGATGGGCCACCGCGTGGAGATGGTTCATGACGGTCCCGCGGCGATCGAGAAGGCGGCGTCCTGGCAACCGGATGCGATCCTGCTGGATATCGGCATGCCCGGGATGAATGGCTATGAAGTGGCGCGCCAGATCCGCGGGCAAGGACAGGAGGGGCTGATGATCGTGGCGGTGACGGGATGGGGCCAAGAGGATGACCGCCAGCTCTCGAAGGAAGCGGGCTTTGACGCGCACCTCGTAAAGCCGGTGGACATCGACATGCTGATGCAGGTCTTTGCGGAGGTGAAGTGAGACGCGGATGGGATGGCGCCGGGTGATCGCGGTGCCAAGGGAGAGCCAGCACCGCGCAGGAATGAGCTAACCTGAAGCACCGGGCAACTCCGCTTCACCATACCCCTCCGCCCAAGCCGTCGGAGACCCGGACTGCGTGCAGCCCTGCTGCCGCTCAATGCCAGCAGCCCTGCTGCGGGGAAGTATCTCGATGCCGTCGACCCACCTTCAAGAACTCGAAGGGATTCTTTAACGATGCGCTATCCTTCACCGGACCATGATGATCCACGAGACCATGATCTTCCATGGTGAATGGTAAATTTCCCATCACTCATCCTCTCACCCTCCCATTTGATTGATTGATTGCACAGGGGCGTGGTGATGGAATGTCAGCGATGCCTCCACCTCACACTGGCTGTCTGCGTCTTGCCGATTTCATCGACGGCAATCTGGAAGCGATTGTGGCGGAGTGGGAGAATTTCGCACGTGAGCATTGGCCGGGGGAAGTCCCGGGCCCAGTCGAACTGCGCGACAACGCCGTGGCGATGCTGTCAGCCGTGGCTGAGGACATGCGGATTCATGAGTCGAAGGAGGACCATAAGTGCAGCTTGGAAGAGACGGGCAAGGAATGCCCGGCGCTGGAAGGGGCCGCCTTGCAACATGCGCAGGAGCGGATTCAGTCGGGATTCGACATCATTCAGCTGGTGGCGGAGTTCCGTGCGATGCGGGCGTCGGTGATGCGGATTTGGCGAGAGAGCCATCCGGCGCCGCATGCAAAGCAGGTGAATGACTTGATCCGCTTCAATGAGGCGATCGACCAGCTGGTCGCGACCTCGGTGGAAGCGCATAGCGCGCGGGTGGAGCAGGGCCGGCGCTTGTTCATGGGAATCATCGGCCATGACCTGCGGCAGCCGCTGTGCTCGGTGCGGCTGCTGGTGTCGGCGCTGATCCGTGCGGGGGACACGATCGAACTCCCGCCGGTGTTGGCGAAAATCCAACACTCGGTGGACAGCATGGATGCGCTGGTGCGGGACCTGGTCGACGTCAGCAGCATACGGCTGGGGGTGAAAATGGCCGTCTATCCCGTGCCACTTGATCTGGCCCAGCTGGCCGACCAGGCACTGATCCAAGCGGAATCGGCGAAACCGCGGCAGAGCTTCAAGCTGGTGTGCGTGGGTGACCTGCATGGCGAGTGGGACGGCCTGCGGCTCAGGCAACTGCTGGCGAATCTCTTGGGCAATGCGGCCCAGCATGGCAGCGGGAATAGCCCGGTGGAACTGATCCTTCATCCCACCGCAGACAATGCGGGGGTGGAGATCCGGGTCAGGAACCAAGGACGACAAATCCCAAAGGAGGTGCTGGACGTGCTCTTCGACCCGCTGGTGCAGCATACGCATGCGGAGACCGATCGATGCGCCGGCAGCATCGGGCTCGGGCTCTTCATCTGCCGGGAAATCGTGAAGGCCCATCAGGGCAAGATCGAGGTGGAATCCACCAAGGAGGGAATTACTACGTTCACCGTAGTCATTCCCCGGGTGACCACGATGACCCCGGCAGAGGATGGGATTTGAGGGGCAGCGTCGCGCCGTGGCTGGAACCCAAGGCGGGGTCGGCTTTGACCTCGCCTCCCCCATCCCCCCTATCTCAAACACCCGTTCATATTATTCTCATCGTCATCTCATCTTCGGACTGATATATCCTCACATGTCATGAGCACTCCCTAGCGGGAGAAGGGCGCCTTCCGGTTCCACGCGGACCGGAAGGTGTCCTGGACCCGGGGGACGCCTTCCCCTCCGGAGCCGCCGGAGATGGAGAGAAAGGCGCAGTGAAGTTGCTCCGTGCCTCACGTCGCCGACAGTAAGGGACCATTCGTGCCGGTCTGAAGACCGGCGCTCCCGGAGGCTTCGCGCGTCCCTTTTTCCCTTCTGCACCCGTGCCGGCTCTCCTCGGCAAGTCCACATCTGCCTTTCCACTGATCACTGATCACTGATCACTGATCACTGATCACCGATCACCGATCACTCGGCACGATGCCTTTGACCTTCATCACCCCTTCCTCGCCGCATCGATCTTGGCGACGTCGATCTTGCCCATCTCCATCATCGCCGCGAAGGCGCGCTTCGCCTCGTCCCCGCCGGCCGCCATTGCCTCACTGAGAGTGCGCGGCGTGATTTGCCAGGAGATCCCCCAGCGGTCCCGGCACCAGCCGCACTGGCTCTCCTCACCGCCATTCCCCACGATCGCATCCCAATAGCGGTCCGTCTCCTCCTGCGTGTCCGTCGCGACCTGGAAGGAGAACGCCTCGCAGTGCTTGAAGACCGGCCCGCCATTCAGCCCCATGCAGGGAATGCCGAGCACCGTGAAATCCACGGTGATGATCTGGCCCTCCTTGCCCGAGGGATAATCGCCGGGCGCGTAGTGGATGGCCGTCACCTCGCTGTCCGGAAAGGTCGCGGCATAGAAGCGCGCCGCCTCCAGGGCGTCCTTGTCATACCACAGGCAGATCGTGTTCTTCGCGATGGGCTTTTTCATGAGGATGATGGGAATGGAAATCGGAAAACGCGGGGCATAACATGGACTACCATCGCCCCATGGGAAGCCCGCAATCGGGCAACGTTTGGAGTCGTCCGAAAATCCCCCTCCCATCACCCACGGCCCACGCTTGCTTCCGGAGCAGTTACGCCTTCCAATGCGACACCATGAAAAACTTCCTCCCCTATCTTGGGGCCCTTGCACTCGGCGCGTCATTCCTCATCGCCCCCAACGACAAGGCAACCGCCCAGACTCCATCGACGCCAGTGCTCGGCCGGGAGATCACGGAAATCCACTTCGCCACTCCCTTGGATTTCGCCGGACTTCCGAAAAAAGCGATCGTCGCGGATGACAATACCAGGATCGAACTGCGCGGGAGCGAGTTTGCCGTCAGCGTGAAGGGGTTGGAAAGATACCACGTCCCGATGACGGCCGTGGGACGGTATAAGATTGCCGGGGAAGAGTGATCCCCTCCCTCCTCGGGACACCTTCGTGGCGGATGGCTGCACCCTTCCGGCAACTCGGGAGCACCGGCCCGCACGCTGTCCGGTCGCGTCATTGCCGAAAGGGCAGCGCGCCAACCTGCGTCTCTGACGCATGCCGCTCGCTTGGAGATTCGCCCTTCTCCCTCTCATTCTCGCAACCGTCCACGCCGCCGAGGTGGCAAAACTCGCATCCCCCGACGGCCACAACACCATCACCGTCGATCTGGACGATGCCGGCGTGCCCACCTACCGCGTCAGCCGCAAGGGCCAGCAAGTCCTCGGCAGCTCCCCTCTCGGCCTCAAGTCGACGGACCACGACTTCACCAAGAGCCTGAAGCTGCTCTCCACCAGCGCACCCGAAGACCGCCGCGAGCAATACGAACTCTTTGCCGGCATCCGCCCCCGCATCGATCAACCGCATCGCCGGCTCAGCCTCACCTTCACCAACGAGAACAACGCGCAGATCATCCTCGATCTCGACGCCGGCAACCAAGGCGTCGCCTTCCGCTACCGCCTCGAAGGCCAGGGCAATGAACTCAACGAACTCACCGTGGACGAAGAAGCCAGCGGCTTCCACCTACCCGCCGATGCCAAGGGCTGGATCTCTCCCTACAACTCCTCCAGTTCCTCCAGCCCCGCCTACGAGGACTACTACTTCGCCGTGAAGCCCGGCGATCCCCCGCCCTATTCACGCGGCGGCACCACCCGCGGCTGGTACTTCCCCGCGCTCTTCCAAGCTCCCGGAGCATGGCTGCTGCTCACCGAGTCCGGCACCGGTGCCAACTACTGCGCCTGCCACCTCGCCCCTGATTCCTCCGGCGGACTTTATCGCATCGCCTTCCCCTTTGACGATGAAGGCACCCGCCGCGTGAAATACCGCCACGATATCAAGCCGCGCCACCCGCTGCCATGGACCATGCCCTGGCGCGTCATCGTCCTCGGCGATACCGCAGGCGACATCCTCACTTCCACCCTCGTCACCGACCTCGCCGCGCCCTCGCAGATCGCCGATACCTCATGGATCAAACCCGGCCGCGCCTCATGGAGCTGGTGGGCTTATCCCAACGGCCGCAATGAGACCGACCTCTACTCCAGCTTCATCACCTATGCCGCCAAGCAGGGCTGGGAATATTCGCTCCTCGATGCCGGCTGGGAAAAGGCCGACACCAAGGCCCTCGTCGAACAAGCCACGCGCGACAAGGTCGGCCTGCTCGTTTGGTCCCACGCCGATGTCTTCTACGATGAACCTAGTAGAAAGCGTCGCCTCGATGAACTTGCCCGGCTCGGCATCCGCGGCGTGAAGATCGACTTCTGGTCCACCGATCGCCAGGAGGCCCTCGAGGCCATGGAAGCCACCCTGCGCGATGCCGCCGAGCGCAAGCTGCTGGTGAACTTCCACGGCTGCACCCTGCCCCGCGGCTGGCAACGCACCTGGCCGAACTTCCTCACCGCCGAAGCCGTCCTCGGCGCCGAGTCCTACATGTTCGACGAGCGCTACCCGGACAAGTCCGCGGAGCTCGCCACCATCCTCCCCTTCACCCGCAACGTCGCCGGGCCCATGGACTTCACCCCGCTCGGCCTCGCGGAGAAGCGCTACCCGCGCAAGAACACCGCCGCCCACGAACTCGCCACCGCCCTCATCTTCACCTCCGGCATCATCCACTACGCCGACAAGCCCGAGACCTACGACGCCTTTCCCACCGCCGCGAAGGACATCCTCAAAACCGCCCCCGCCCTCTGGGACGAAACCCGCTGCCTCATCGGCGAACCCGGCAAAGCCATCGTCCTCGCCCGCCGCACGCGGGACACCTGGTTCATCACCGGCATCAATGGCACCCCCAGCGACCTCCCCCTCGAACTCGACCTATCCCCCTTCGGCAACAAGGCATGGAAGCTCATCAAGGAAGGACCCGACTCCCTCCAAACCCTCTCTGAACAATCCATCACTACACAATCTCTCCCCGCCTCAACCACAATCCCCAAGTGGACCCACACCCTTCCCCCTCGCGGCGGCTTTGTCCTCAAACAAGATCCCTGATCCGTCTCGAAGATGCGCTTTCCGCCATCCCCCCGGCCATCACGTGATACGCCGCACCGGGGTATTGGAAGCGAAGGGGACGGGCCATGAGCCTAACCAGCCAACCCTCATCGCGGGAATCAAGCCCGTTTTGTTCAAATGCGGGGACTGACTCCATTCACTAGAATGCCAGTAGTTCAACGCAGCTCCCAAATCCACATGACCCCATTCATGACAATCCCCAAAGCCGAAGCCGGTCATGTCTTGACCATGGGGAAAGGGATGCGGAAAAGTTCGCTCAGATGGGAGCGAGCTGCTCGGCTTGCCCG
>Ga0307408_100000988_pt1 | contig 21944 bp, 12 predicted proteins | sample 322Cmetagenome_FD_202116 | JGI IMG/M metagenome (GOLD analysis project Ga0307408, IMG submission 202116) | Maize rhizosphere microbial communities from greenhouse at UC Davis, California, United States - 322HYB-C-3 | ecosystem: Host-associated > Plants > Roots > Rhizosphere > Soil | place... | reverse complement strand
CCTGAGAACCGACATCAATACCGACTACCTGCTTTAAGATACTTTTCATCTATGTTTGTTAATGATAATTCAAAAGTGGGTTTCTCTCTTCGTTTTTTCTCCTGGTGGATATTCTGGATGTAGCAACGGCGCACTACTCCTTACATTCTGTTGAAACTCTAAGAGAAAGAAGAGTGAGGTCATATCTCTGCGAGAGTATACAATTTGTTACTTAGGCGCAATTCACTCTCACCCTTCTCACTTTTGTGTTTAAAACTATAGATTTTACTTTTTTAAAGAACTATTTCCTTTATCTTACAAACATAGGAGACGCTAAGCCGCAGTTTAATGGCAGGATGTTGAAAAATTGAGACGGAGAGGAGTCTTTTCAAGACTTGTATCGGCAACTTCGTTGCTTGATCTTTGGGTTGAGGTTAAAGGGGTGAAGGCAAGTTGATGTGGGGAACTAGAGATTGTAGGTCGGTTTTCTTTTGGTGAAGTTTGATATTTCTGCTTCGTTGGGTCTTTTGAGGGGATGATTGGGAGAAAACCTATAAGGTTTTGGAAAACCTTATAGGTTTAAGAAAAATTACCAAAGTTTATTTGGATAAGTTCCGTTTTCAATAAGGGCTGATAAGCTTTCCTGAACGATTGGCTTATCTTCTTTGTATGTTACACCAAACCATTTTGATGCAGTTGGAATAACTTTGAAATTAGCTTGTCCTGATCGTACAAGTTCTTCTGCCATTAATGGAATGAAGAATTCTGCTTTTGGATTGGCTTCATTCGCTTCAACAAAACGTTTAAACATTGGCTCTGCCTGTGTAAAAATTGCCGGTGTGAAGCCCCAGAAGTTCATGGATGCACGTGCATCGTCGTCTAATGGAGTGATTGTACCATCTTCCTCTTCATAAACGATAACCCCGTCTTTTGCATATACTTTTGTGCGCTCATTGATCTGAACCATGTTTCCTTCGGGAGACACTTTGCAGATACCGCGGGATACAGAGCCATAGTCTGATAAGGTTTTATCTACCTGATAACCCATCAACGAATAATTGTCGTCCTTAACTTCAGTTGTTAAGAACTGGGCCATTTTCTCAAAGGCTTCATATCCATAGAAATCATCAGCATTGATTACGCAGAATGGTTCTTTTACTTGTTTAGAAGCTTCAAGTACTGCGTGACCAGTACCCCATGGCTTTTGTCTTTCGATTGTTTTGTTTATACCGTATTTTGTCAGATCGTAACTTTGGAATACGAAGTCGATTTCTACTTTACCTTCTAATTTTGGGGCGAAAATAGCTCTAAAGCTCTCTAAAAACTCTTCGCGAATGATAAAGGTCACTTTTCCAAATCCGGCCCGGATTGCGTCGTAGATAGAATAATCGATAATAGTTTCGCCATTGGGACCAAAGCCGTCAACTTGTTTCATGCTACCATAGCGGCTAGCCATGCCTGCAGCTAAAATTAGTAAAGTGGGTTTCATGCAGTAAAAATAAAAAATGGATTGTTAATTAATAATGATCACGAATAAACTTTGTAATAAGCGTTTTGCCTGCAATTTGTTTGCTTGTGAAGGATGATTTAGCGTATTACAAAGAAGCTGGGAAGGTATATGAAAAAGGCAACAAACCGAAATTTGCTGCCTTTTAGTTGAGAGTCCTGTAATTAATATAACGGGCTCTCTACGATATTATTTTTATTTAATGTATCTAAAATCCTGACCTGGCTCTATTTTCAATAGAGATTCATAGATCAGTCGGATTACGTTATCTACATCCTCTTTATGAACCATTTCTACAGTGGTGTGCATATAGCGTAGCGGTAATGAGATAAGCGCAGAAACTACCCCGTCGTTTGAATAAGCGAATGCATCGGTGTCAGTTCCCGTCCAGCGAGATGATGCCTGGCGCTGGAATGGAATTTCTGCATTTTCTGCCGCCGCAATTAATAGTCGGTTTAAGTTGTTATGTACAGATGGTGCATAGGATACAACCGGGCCTTTTCCCGATGAAAGATCACCCTGAACGACTTTATTTATCATCGGGGTCTGCGTATCGTGAGTTACGTCTGTTACAATGGCCACATTAGGTTTAATTCGGTTGGCAATCATTTCTGCGCCTCTTAAACCAACTTCTTCCTGAACGGCATTTACGATGTATAAGCCGAAAGGAAGTGTTTTGTTATTTTCTTTTAGTAAACGAGCCACTTCGGCAATCATAAAGCCCCCAACACGGTTATCAAGGGCCCGTCCTACATAGTATCGGTTGTTCAGAATCAAAAACTCATCTTCATAGGTAATTACACAACCTACATGAATGCCTAATGCCTCTACTTCTTCTTTGGTTGTACAGCCACAATCCAAAAAGATATTTTTAAGTGAAGGAGCTTCTTCTTTTTCACCGTTGCGGGTATGAATTGCCGGCCATCCAAAAACAGCTTTTACGATACCTTTATCAGTATGAATATTCACACGCTTGGAAGGTGCTATCTGGTGATCGGACCCTCCGTTGCGGATAACGTAGATTAAGCCATCTTTTGTTATATAGTTTACAAACCAGGAGATTTCATCACAATGTGCCTCGATGACCACTTTGTAATCAGCTTTTGGATTAATTACACCAACAGCTGTTCCATAGTTATCTACATAATATTCGTCTACAAAAGGTTTAACATAATCGATCCATAATTGCTGGCCTGTCCATTCGAAACCGGTAGGTGAGGGGGTATTGATATAATTCTCCAGGAACTTCACTGATTCGTCGGTGACAACCTGTACGTGTTTTGATTCTTTATCTTCTGCCATAATATGATTCTTGTTATTTAATAGGTTTGAAATGTAAGAAATACAATAGTAAGTGAAAAGTTAAAATTAAAAATAAAAAGGCCGAATGACTAAAAAATCAGATATATGGGTATTTGATACTGGTAAGGTATAATCCGCAGGCAGGAACCGACGTTCCGGCATGTGAACGATTCTTGCTTTGGATAATTTTGTGCAGATCATCAGGCTGTAGTTTACCGCGGCCAACATCTGTAAGTGTACCCACAATAGCCCTTACCATGTTCCTTAAAAATCGATCAGCGGTAATGTGAAAGATATATCCGTCATCTGTTTTTATCCATTCAGCCCTGCTTATTTTACAATTATTGGTGAATACCTGGGTGTTCGATTTACTGAAGCAGCTGAAATCGATATATTCAAAAAGAATAGAAGCCGCTTTATTCATCGCCGAAATATTCAGGCTCTCTTTTACCAGCCAGGAGAAGTCCTGTTTAAATGGGTTTTTATGTGAGTGAATATGGTATTCATAGGAGCGTTCGGTAGCATCGAAGCGGGCATGAGCGGTATCTGTTACCTTTATAAACTGTTTGATCGCTATATCGAAAGGCAATAATGCGTTAACACTATTTAGCTCCCGGGGATGTTCGGTGTCAATAGTATGATTCAACAGGTCAAAATGAGCAAAGAAGTCGCTGGCATGCACACCAGTATCGGTTCTTCCGCATCCCAGCGTTTCTACCTTTTGTCTGAAAAATGTGGAAAGCGCTTTATCTAATAATTCTTGTACCGATACTGCATTGGGCTGCACCTGCCAGCCATGATATGCCGTTCCCTTATAGGATAGTTGTATGAAATAGCGACTTAGTATTGCTGCGCCGTTGATATCTGTAGTGTTTGTCGCTGGATTCAATGTTTATCCTCTTTGAGAGTTTAAAAGTGAAAAAAATCTATAAGTTTGCAACATTTTAATACTGAATTATGATACAAAGAGTACAATCTGTATGGCTTTTTCTAGCTTCAATTTCAATTCTGTTGCTGTTTCTTTTTCCATATATACATTTCACTGATCTGGCCGGAGTTTCGAAGGCCGTTAAGGTAACGGGCCTCTACAAAAATACAGGCTCGGAAATCGTGATCGAACAGGCCTTCACTTTTCTAACTATAGGGACGGTATTGGTGGCACTGGTACCGACGGCCGTTATTTTTTTGTTTAACGATAGAAAGAAGCAGTTGAATTTCTGCTATGTGGCTATGGTAGTAATTCTTGGGTATAGTTTTTGGCTGGTTAGGGTGGCTAAGGGGGTGATTGGTGATTTGCAGCTGGAGATCGAAAACTATGGTTTGGGGGTATTGCTGCCTTCGGTAGCTATTTTGTTTATTGTACTTGCCACGAAAGGGATTAGAAAGGATGAAAAACTTGTAAAATCGGCCGATAGATTGAGATAATTGGAAATACAATTTTTATAGTACTTACTCATTAAGTATTTATTAAACCCGGGAGCTTCTTCCGGGTTTTTTTTGTCTTTTAAGCAGGTAACAATTTAATTACGATACTAGCACTAGCCGGCAGGAATTGTAACAAGGATGATTGACATTTATTTTGGCCTAAATTTTAAATCATTGATTATCTGTGTTTTGAATTGTTTTTTATCCCTTTATTAATGTCGCTCTGACACTTAAGCCAGCACAGTGCAGGTTGCTTCCGGGCCAACGTTTGCGGTATTTTCGAACTAACAATCAATGCTGTTTAAGACAGCTGAAAATACCGCTAACCAAGTTTATGAATCATTTTTACAACGAGTTTATTTCCATTAAACGTGTTTTTGAATCGGTTTCAATCAAAGCCTTGCAAGTTACCACGGCGCATTGCAGCCAGAAGATCATCTTAACCCCTTACTCCATTTAATTTCTTTAAAAGACAATGAATAAATTATTCCAAAGTTTATTAGTTCTGCTTTTTGTAGGTGGCCTTGTGGGATGCAATAAGAAGGAATGGGACGAATATTACGGCAGGCCTGAAGGTTTGGGTGCACCTATTTATCAGCAGTTAGAATCAAGAGGCAATTTCAAACATCTTACGGCTTTAATTGATAAAGCGGGTTATAAGGAAATATTAAGTTCTACAGGTTGGTGGACTTTCTTTGCTCCGGATGATGCAGCTTTTGAGAGATTCTACCAGGAAAATAATATTGATCCGAAAAAGATTACGGATTCTTTGGCAGTGTCAATCGTGAAGTATTCGCTTGTATTTAACGGATACAGGAAGGATCAGCTCAGCATTTATCAAACAGGAAAGAATTCTGACGTTAACATCGGCCAGGCTTTTAAGCGTAAAACCAGTTATTATGATTGGGTTAAGAATGTGCCTGGTTCCAAACCGATGGTTGCCACTAACAGAAATGCTACTTTTAGACGGACTAACGCTGTGTCTTCTGCGGTAGTAAATGTCTCTCAGTATATAGATGGGGACAATAATTATAAGTATATACCCTACTTCACTTCAGAATATTTTTCTAATAATCAGCTTCAGGCTTCAGATTATCAGGCGTTTTATCCCGCTTCTGTTTATGGGGGATTCAATGTGGCCGGCGCTAAAGTGACTGAACAGGACATTGCTGCTGAAAATGGGACGGTGCATGTGGTTGATAGGGTTATTACGCCTTTAAGAAACCTTGATCAGTACCTTTCAACTAATCCGGATTATAGTGAATTTAAGGCGTTGCTGGATTCTGTAAGCTTTCTCACTTCTAATGCCTATCAGACCGATCGCTATGCTTTGGCTTCCATGTCGAAAGATTCGGTGTATGTTAAAGCATATAATGGGCAGCTTGCATTTTCTCCCAATAGCGAAAACTACCAGATTCCGGGAGTTACTTCCTTTCAGGCAACTGCCTCTCAGAAAAATAGCTGGACATTGCTTGCCCCTAATAATAAAGCTATGGGAGAATATCGCGATGTTCTTCTTGCGAAGTACGGAAAGGTATTCAGTAAGGCTCCATCTTCTCTTCTGATTGACTTCATTAATTCTCACATGTGGGCAGAGCCTTTATGGCCGAGTAAATTCAAATTGTCGCTTAACTATCAGGATGAGCCAGCTAGTATGGAGCTAACGGATGTTATCGATAAGCAAGTATTGAGCAATGGTATTCTTTACGGAGTAAGTAAGCCCCAGTATGCCAACGTTTTTAGAACGCTGTACGGTGTTCCCTACCTTGATCCTGCCTTTTATATGACTTATATGGCTTATTCTTATCAGCCAACAAATATCAGGCTATCATTAACTCAGCCCAGTGTAAAGCATGCCATTTTTGTGATGCCAGATGCTGTTTTAACCGCAGCGGGATGGAGATATAATGAAGGCAGCGCAGGTGTAACAACCACTCCCTGGGGATATAAGAGTGCAACAGCCTCAAGTCATAACCACGGTCAATCTTATCGCGATATAATTCTGCGCATTCTGAAAACGGGTGTGGTATTGGATCCTAAAGAGGAGCTTAACGACCTTTCAGGATCCGGGATAGTTGAAACGCTTAACGGCGAGTATATCAAGTACAACAATTACAAGATTCAAACCAGCGGAACCCTCGATGCTGGAACGATGCTTAATGTTACCAAAACTATTAATTCGGCAGTAAATGGTCCGGCTTACCTTGTAGATGGTTTGCTTACCTATAGCGAAAAAAAGGTGAGCGAGCATATTGAAAAACTAGCTACAGCTTACCCCACAGCCTATGGTTCTTTCTGGTGGTTTTTAAAAGGATCAACTGCTTATAATGCAAATTCTAAAGATATAAGTGGAGTAAACCTTGGAGCCGACTATAATTACACGGTACTTATACCCTCTAATCAGGCTATTTCTGATGCTATTAAGGCAGGACTTTTACCTGGAAATGCCACAACCGGGGCTTTACCGACTGCAAATCCTACATCGCAGGCCGACATTGATAAAGTAAGAAAGTTCATCCTTTTTCACATCATCAATGGTGCGTCAATTGTGCCAGATGGAAAGAAATCAGACAATTACCTTACTCTGCTTCAAACTGAGGCCGGAGATGCAACTCTGGTAGAGGTGGTGAACGCAAAGGATAATATGGTGGTTTTTGACCGCAAGGGCAGACAAGCAAATGTGATTAATGCAACAAGCAATCAGTTGTCTAGCAGAACCGTGATCCATACAATAGATAATTATTTAGATTATAACAAATAGCATAATCCGACACGATCATGAAGTCTTTTATTTTTAAAAGTTTATTCTTTTTTGCCCTTTGTTCTATTGTGTTGGATCAGGTCTATGCACAGGCTCCTACCTATATTACAGTACGGGGGAAAGTTATAGATAAGAAAGATAAGCTCTCTGTAATTGGCGCTTCCGTTGTTGAATTAAATAAAGACAAGCGGACAGTTACAGGTGTATCTACCGATATTAATGGAAATTTCGCCTTAAGGGTATCCAATCAGCAGCATCAGATATCTGTATCTTATCTGGGATATAAAACATATTATTCAGGCCCCCTTAACGGACGTACCAATCTTGAAATCCAGCTGGAGCCGAATGCCCGGGAGATCACTGAAGTGGTAGTAAGCGGCCGTAAGGTTGTGAATACGGGTTCGGGATTGAATATTGATGAAAGAAACTCCACCATCGCTACAGCCACTGTTAATGCCAAAGATTTAGAGGAGATTTCTGTGGCCTCTATCGATCAGGCTTTACAAGGACGGATGCCAGGAGTGGATTTTGGTACAACTTCAGGAGACCCCGGAGCTGGAATGTCTATCCGTATCCGTGGTACTTCTTCCATCAGTGGCAATGCAAACCCGCTTATTGTGATGGACGGAATGCCCTATGAAACCGAGATTCCGGAGGACTTTAACTTTGGAACGGCAGATGAGCAAGGTTATGCACAATTACTGAATATTGCCCCAACCGACATAAAAGACATTACCGTTTTAAAGGATGCAGCATCTACAGCCATGTGGGGCGCAAGGGCTGCTAACGGGGTGCTTATTATTAACACTAAACGCGGATCTGTTGGCAAGCCTGTTATCACTTATAATTTTAAGGGAGCGATGGCATTTCAGCCTACTGCTATTCCGTTGTTATCTGGAGATCAGTACACCATGCTTATTCCTGAAGCGATAATGAATGCTTCTGGTCTTCCTCTTGACTTTTTGGGTAGTCTGGGACAAAACAAAGCCTTTCAAAGTGATCCGTCTGATCCTTTTTATTATTACAACTACAGCAATAATACCAACTGGATTGATATGATTACTCGTACGGGTTACACCGGCGACAATAACATCTCCATTAGTGGTGGTGGTGAAAAAGCTCGTTATTATGCATCAGTAGGCTATCTCGGGCAAACCGGTACCACAGTAGGAACAGACTTGAAACGTATTACCACCAAAATTAACCTGGATTACAACGTTTCCAGCCGTTTGAGATTTAGGACCGACTTAACGTATACACATATTGATAACACTCTGAATTATAATAGTGGCCTTCGCTCTGTTGCTTATGACAAGATGCCCAATATGGCGCCTTATGAGTATGATGTATATGGAAATATTACTTCAAAATATTTCTCTCCTCAATCTAATATTCAGGGATCTGCCGGTATTAACGATAAAAACGAGCTAAAAGGAACGTATAATCCTGTTGCCCTGGCTCTTGAAGGTTACAGTGCGTTATTCGGAGAGCGTATTATTCCGAAATTTAATCTTACTTACGACATTATTCCAAACCTTCTTGTTTCAAGTGCTGATATTCAGTTTGATATTAATAATACAAAATCAAAAACGTTCTTACCGCAGGTAGCCACCGGCAGACCAAGCAACGAAACAATTTCGAACCGTGCTTCGGACAATGATGGGGATAGTTATACTATTACTTCTAAAGTGAATTTTGTATTTACCCCAAAATTGCCGGATTCCCACAATCTTCAAACCTTGCTTTCTTTTCAAACCGGAGATACAAAGAACAACTCTTATGGATTGACTACAGCCAATACGGCTTCATCTTTTCTAACCGATCCTTCAAACCCGGCAGTAAATAATGCAAGTGGTCTAAGTCTGAATTCTGTTCAAAGCCAGTCCAGAAACGCGGCGGCTTTAGTGCAGGCACAGTATAGCTTGTTCGACAGGTATATTATTGCTGTCAATTTACGGGCTGAAGGCAACTCGAAATTTGCTTCTGATAACCGCTGGGGTGTTTTTCCTGGTATTTCATCCAGATGGAGAATTTCGGGAGAACCGTTTATGAAGCAGTTTAAATTTTTAGACGATTTAAGTGTGCGCTTTAGTTATGGTGCGTCCGGAAATGCTCCGGGTAGCAACTATGCATATTACAACACTTATAGTCCGTTTGCCTGGTCATATGCCAACAATGCCGCAATTTATCCATCGCAGATGGGCCTTTCAAGATTGAAGTGGGAAACAGTTGTGGGTAAAAACCTTGGCTTTAACCTTTGGCTATTCAAAAACCGGATAAAGTTGGATGCTGAGATCTATCAGAATACAACGAAAGACATGTTCTACAAAGATCTTCAAATTGCAGCAATGTCTGGTTATGATAAAGTGAGTATGAACGTTGGTACAATGGATAATAACGGATGGGAAATCCTTCTGAATACTATTCCTGTTAAGAATAAAAACCTGATTGTAGGTTTCGATTTTAACATAGCGAGGAATGCCAACAGCATGCAATCCATTTCTGATTTTTATCCAAGAGAAAGCGTAAGCGGAGTGCCTGAGCAGGGAAAGTATAAATCTTATCTGATTATGGGTAATCCTTTTGGTTCTTATTATGGATTTAAGTTTAAGGGAGTGTATTCTACTGCCGATGAAACTATAGCCAGGGATGGTGACGGTAAAAAGATCATTGGCCCTAACGGACAGGAGGTTCGTATGAGATACAATTATCCAAACGTAGATTATGTTTTTCAGGCAGGCGACGCTATTTACGAAGACATTAATCATGACGGGAATATCAATTACATGGATATGGTTTACCTGGGTAATGGTATCCCGAAATTCACAGGAGGTTTTGGCCCAAGGGTAACCATTAAAGGAAACCTCACTTTTCAGGCATATTTCAGTTATCGCTGGAAATATGATATCGTGAACACAACCGCTATGAATACTTCCAATATGTATCGCGTAAATAATCAAAGTACCGCCGTATTGCGAAGATGGAGAAATCCCGGAGATGTTACCGATATGCCAAGAGCTTTATACAACGATGGGTTTAACTGGCTGGGATCTGACCGTTACGTTGAAGACGCTTCGTTCCTTCGTTTGAGCTCTGTAACCGCCCGGTACAACTTCAGACCCCGTTTATTAAACCGCTTTAAAGTTAAAAGTGCAGGCGTGTATGTTACGGCTCAAAACCTGGCAACCTGGTCGGGTTATACAGGGCAAAACCCCGACGTGTCTATCAGCGGAAGTAACAATCCATTTAAATATCCTGAAGATACGGCTCTTACACCGCCATCAATTCAGTATACAATGGGATTAACGGTTGGCTTTTAATTATTAATGTAAAGAAGAAATGTTAAAGAATTCTACATATAAGCTGGTGGTGATTATGTTTTCGCTGCTATCTGTACTAAATACTTCTTGTAATAAATGGTTAGATCTGGCACCTCAGGACGGCCTTACCCGCGATGAATACTGGAAATCTAAGGAGCAACTTGATGCTGCAGTAATGGGATGTTATGCTTCTCTTTTAGGTGGCAGTGGTATGCCTCTGGCGAAATATTTGTTTTTATGGGGAGAATTAAGGGGCGATATGGTGAGCCCTGCTATAGATCCTTCTTCCGAAAGTGAGTTTGCTTCTTTGAACGCTATCAAGCGCGACGAAGTCAGCTTAATCAGAACGGATATATCATCAACCAATATCATTACCAACTGGGAAGCTGTTTATAAAACGATTAATTATTGCAACACTGTTATTAAATACGGCCCTGCTGTAATTAATAATGATAAGACACTTAGCCAAAGCCAACTTAATGGATACCTGGGAGAGGCTTACGGTTTAAGAGGTTTGATGTATTTCTATCTGTTGAGAACCTTTGGCGAAGTGCCGTTAAAACTGGTACCAACTGCTACAGATGCAGATGCTGTATCCATACAGAAAAGTTCAAAAGAAGAAGTTTACAAACAGATTAAAAGTGATGTTGATTTTGCAGTAAAGAACTGCTTGCCTGCTTACACATCACAGGAACAAGATAAGGGGCGCATAAATCTGTATACCGCCTATGCACTTCAGGCCGATGTGTTTTTATGGGGGGAGGAATATCAGGCATGTATAGAGGCCTGTGATAAAATTATTCAATCGGGTAAATACCGTTTGTTCCCGGCAATGAGTTCGCAGGACGACTGGTATCACTATGTGTTCTATCAGGGAAACTCTGCCGAAAGCTTGTTTGAGTTTCAGTTTTATCAGGGCAAACTAAATCCCTTTATGGAAATGTTTGGTGGTACTACCAGCAAAGAGCTTATTGCGGCAGAATGGATTACTATCGGAAACTTATATGGTATTGATACAGAATATCCTGATAACAAAGATATAAGAGCAAGCGGCACATCTTTTCTTGAAACTAACAGTGCAATTAATAAGTTCATCGGTGGTAGGGGTACTGCAACTTCATTTACGCATTGGTTTGTATACCGTTATTCAGACGTGTTGCTGATGAAAGCGGAAGCCTTAGCATGGCTTGCTCCGGGTAACGAGGCAAATGGACGTTTGGCTTTGGATATCGTGAATGATATACGTGTCCGCAGAAATGCCTTTACCATAGTTGGCGAAAGAACAATTGAAGAACCACAGCCAGGCGAATCGCAGAAGGTTTCGGAATATATTCTTGATGAACGTGCCAGAGAATTTGCTTTTGAAGGAAAGCGCTGGTTTGATGTGCTGCGAAATGCAAAAAGAAACAATTATCAGAACGATGAGGTTTTAATGGACATGGTAAAGGCAAGTGCGCCACCCGCCAAACAGCAAATTGTAGTTAATAAATATAAAGACCGCCGAAGTCATTATTTACCAATCTATTTCTACGAACTACAAACCAACAGGGCGTTGGTGCAGAACCCATTTTATCAATAAACCAATTAAATTAAATATGAGAAAGATTCTACAAAATGCCATTACGACGGTACTGTTAGCGGTACTGATAATGAGCCTTGGCTGCCGAAAGGAGCAGTTAGTGCTTTCTACGACCACTGCAGTGAACATGACTTCTTATTTTAAGGAGCATCCGGAACAGTTTTCAGAGTTATCGAAGGTTTTACAGATGACGGAAACAGCATCATTCCTGAATGCTTACGGATCTTATACCTTTTTTGCGCCAACTAATGAAGCCATTAAAGCATATGTACAAAGCAAAGGTAAGAATGCCGTAGAAGAGATAAGTGCAGAGGACTGGAAGGCGCTTGTTCGTTTTCATATATTGGAAGATTCTGTTGCTACAGAGCAATTCTCTGATGGAAAACTGCAACAACTGACTATGTATGGCCAGTATCTTGTTTCCGGGGCATCCAATGTTAATGGCGAAACCCGCTACAGAATTAACAAGCAGGCAGATATCATTCAGCCTAATATTTCTGTAGGAAATGGTATTGTTCATGTAATTAACAATGTACTTAGCCCTGCATCTAAAACACTGGCACAGCAGATCGAGGAAAATCCGCGTTATTCAATCTTCACTCAGGCTTTGAAAGAAACCGGGGTGTTCGATAGCTTAAACATTGCGCCATCTGAAAATAAAATTGAGGCTCGTAAATGGTTAACCGTTATTGCTGAGAGCGATAGCGTAATACGGGCAAGAGGTTTTGCAAGTTTTGATGCCTTGAAGGCCAGATACTCTAAGACTGGGGATCCAAAACAACCAACAGATAGCCTTCATCTTTGGGTAGATTACCATATTTTATTTGACGCAAAATATCTGGCAGATGTTATTTCTGCAGATGCACATACTACACTTGCTCCGCAAGAGGTGCTAACTTCTAAACTATCTGGAGAAGATGTTTTAATTAATGATGGTAAGTTTAACCTTTTCAGAAACAGAAGCGATGTTACAGCCACAAATGGAGTGCTGCATGAAGCATCAGCGCATTTCGTTATAGAAGTACGAACGCCTTATGCCGTTTACCATGATGTTTGTGATATCCCTGATATGAAGAAGTTGACCCAATATTATGGTAAAGCAAATTATGAGTTTAAGAATGCTTCAGAAACCGAAGCCCTGGGCGATATAAAATTTGCGGCGTCTACAACCGGTTTGATTTACCGTTTTGGTAGCGCTCAGAGTACATCTAAAACTTCGTATAAAGAAGACGTTTTTGTTTGCCCGATTGGAACCTCAAGTCGCCCGGCCTGGGTAGAGTTCAGAAGCCCTCTGTTGGTCAAAGGAAAATATAAGATATGGATCGGTTACTATGTGCAAAGTCAAGGAACTAACTTCCTTACAGAAGTACAAACATCTGTTAGAAAAGATGGCACCGACAGTTTGATTCAACTTGCCAACTCAAGGACGTTAAATTTCACTATAAAAAGACCCGGTCAGGCAGCAGATGTAGAAGAGGCGATTGGCTGGAAAACTTACATGGAAAATACTTCAGGATCGCAGGTGGCTCGTTTAGTGGGTATTGCCGATCTTAAAGAAACCGGAAGATATTGGGTGAGGTTAACCGCTGTTAACGGAACACAGAATACCAATAATGTGGATATGATCCATTTTATACCGATAAATATGGATCAGCAGTATCCGAAGTTTAAGCCCAACGGAATCCGGATAGAAAGACCCTGATTACAAAATAGCCTTGCAGGTAATTAAGCCTGCAAGGTTGAATTCTCCCAAAATAGATAAACATACCTCTCTCTTTGTAAAGGTTTGTTTATTAAGCTATTGATATACCCTAAAAGATAAGATGATTATTTTTAAGAACAGGCGTACGTTCCTGACAGGCCTTTTTTCTGTCGTAATTTCGCTTTCAGCATGTAAAAAAGCTGCATGGGATGACCATAACAACGTCATTAATCAAGATTTAACAAGAAATCTTCTTGATGCCATTAACGCAGACCCTTCTTTAAGCACATTCAACCAGTATCTGCGGTCTACAGGCTACAGCGATACACTGGCGCTCTCAAAATCCTTTACGGTTTGGGCTCCTGATAATAAAGCACTTGAAAGCTTGGACAAGTCCATTGTCGATAATCCAGCGGAGTTGAAAAAGTTTGTGGCTTATCATATTGCCTATCAAGCCTACTTTACTTCAGATGCTGCTTCGTCCGTATCTGTAAAAACGCTGGAAGGCAAAGCTATTTCCTTTTCGGAAGCGGCTTTCGAAGAGGCAAAGATAACTTCAGCAAACAGGTATGTAAAAAACGGCGTATTGCATGTGATTGACCAGGCTTCGGCTCCTAAACTAAGTGCCTGGGCTTTTATTCAGCAAAATCCAAAGTTGGAGCAGTTAGAGGGATATATTAACAGCCTATACTACAAAGGTTTGGATTTGAGTAATGCGGTGTTCCTTTATTTTGATCCAACTACGTTCCAGGCGGTTTACCAGGAAGGTACTACCAGGGAAGTGACATTAAACAAATACTTTGAGCGGGTAGCTAATCTTAGCAGTGAAGATAGTCTGGCTACTTATATCGTTTTAACGAATGAAGCCCTGGCCGAGGAAAGAGATAAATTAAAGCCTTATTTCCAGGTCCCGGCTACATTTCCAGCAACTTATACTGATAGCATGGCTACCTGGTCGGCGGTTAAAGACCTGGTAATTCCGGGTGTTCGTACCGAAGCTGAGCTGGCAAATACCGTAACAGCCTACTCAGGTGTTCGCATAAAGGTGAATGCGGCAGACATTGTTGAGAAGAAAATGCTGAGCAATGGTGTGGCTTATGTAGTTAAAAAGCTGGATTATCAGATGCTTGACAATAAGATTCCGGCTATTACCATTCAGGGAGAACTGGTAGATTCTTTACGTACGCCATCCACCCCGGTACGAAAAATTAAAAAAGATGCGGCAAATACTGTGTTTACAGATTATTCAGTGGAAAGTATAACATCTTCTCCAAACCCGCTTTATTTCTTCCGTTACCGGCCAGTTTTGAATTCTGTAAAGTATAAGGTATTTGTTCGGTCTATACACGACTTAAAAGATAAGGCGCCTATTTCAATGCGGCTTGATTTCAGTCTGACAAGGAATTCGCCTACTACAGACCTCAGCAAACATACCACTACCGGTTATTTTTCTGTTCCTTACTTTAACACTATACCCAATCCATACGCAGAAAAAGAAGTGGGAATTTTTGATGCAACCCAGTATGGCTCCTGGTATGTATATCTGGCAAGTGCAGCAACCGGGGTAACCAGCACTACAGCTACTGGTTTAAGTTTGGATTATGTGAAACTTGTTCCTATTAACTAACGCCTATATATCCTTCAAATATGTATTTATTTTCAAAATCGGTACAGATACGATTTGTTCAAAGTTTGGTTCTAGCGATGGTTATGTCAACGGCAATGGCACAGCAGAACGATTCTACTGCAATTGCGACAAAAACCAAAGCAGCTGCGCATGTTAGAACCATAAAGGTAAAAGGGGTAGTTAAGGAAGCCGCAAGTGGTAAGGCTTTGCCTGGTATGAGTGTAAGTGTAGAAGGCTTTTCTGCAACTTTAACTAACGATAATGGGGAGTTTAATCTCTCTATTCCAAATAGAAATGCGGTAATAGTAGTTTCCGGATTGGGATATCAGGTTAAGCGTTTACCGGCAGGAGGATCATCAAACCGCACCATTCTGCTTTACGAAGACGACTATAATTCAATTTATGAGGTGGCTGTTTTGCCTTACGCCAATAAGCCTAAAACAGAAACAGTAAATTCTGTACAAAGCGTTAATACCCGTGGCAGCTGGGATAGAGCATCTGAAACTGTTGATTCGTATCTACAGGGAACTTTTTCAGGTCTAAATGCGCAGCGTCGTTCCGGAACTCCCGGTATAGGAGCAGATCTGCTTCTTCGCGGTTTTAATTCGCTTTACACCCGAAATGCCCCATTGATTATTGTAGATGGGATGATTTACGATGCCGACTCGTACGGTAGCTCTTTGATCTCGGGGCACCGAACCAATCGTTTGGCAAATATCGAACTAAAGGACATCGATAACATTACGGTGATTAAAGATGGAACTTCTCTTTATGGAACCAGAGGCGGCAATGGGGTCATTCTGATTACTACCGGCAGAGCAAAAACCGAAGCAACGCGACTCGATTTCGCTGCATACGGAGGTTTTAATTCAACGGTGTCGGCGCTTCCTGTGCTGGATGCAAATAACTTCCGTGTATATCTGGCAGATGTATTGAAAACGCAGAACGGGTTAACTGCTGCAGATATTCAGGCAATGCCTTTCATGAATCTGCACAACGATAATTCATCTGCATACTGGACCTATAATCAAAACACCAACTGGCAAAAGAAAGTAATGGATAATGGCTTCAATCAGAACTATTACCTTAAAGTTAGTGGCGGTGATAATATTGCCACTTATGCACTTTCTGTAGGATATCAGTCAAACGATGGCTTGCTGGCTACTACCGGATTAGACCGTTATCATACCCGTTTTAATGCTAATCTTAACTTAACACGTAAGTTAAAAGCACAGGCGAATTTGTCATTTACCCGTGCAGAACAGGATCTTCGCGATCAGGGAAGGGCTTATAATACTAACCCCTTATATTTAAGTCAGATCAAGGCTCCTTTCTTATCATCAAACGATATAGGAGATGGAAATATAGCTTCTCCTAATATTGCCAATGAGGATGTTTTCCTGATAAGTAATCCTTATGCAGCTGTTCAGGGAGCACAGGGGGTAAATAGAAGTTACCGCTTTGTGGGATCTACAGGTTTTGCGTATACATTCAATAAGGCTTTATCATTAAATGTACTTACTGGAATCACTTTTGATAAAGCGCGTGAAAATGCTTTCACACAAAACGAAGGTATTGCCCCCATTGAACTTAGTACAGCCATCGGGCAGAATAAACCAAGAGCCAGTGTAGAGCGGCTTTACTCGCTCTATACCGACAGCTGGTTAAGCTATCAGCATAAATTTAGCAGGGCTGATGTGCTTACCACCCGTGTTGGATTTCGCTTTAACAGCAGCAAAAGTGAGTATGACTATGCTTCGAGTTATAACACGGCCAGCGATGATTTCGTAACCCTGGGTGGAGCGCAAAGTGCATTACGGGTTGTTGGTGGAAATCTGGGAAAATGGAATTGGTTGAACAATTACCTCAACCTGGATTACAAACGTTCTAATAAGTATTTCTTCAACTTCAGTCTTGCAGCTGATGCCTCATCCCGTTTCGGAAAGGAGATTGAGGGTGCGCCGGCGATAGGAAGTACAAAACTAGCTGTATTGCCATCTGTTGGAGCAGCCTGGTTAATATCATCCGAGCCTTTCTTTGGAAACAACAAGGTTGTTGAAACATTGAAACTTAGAGCAACTTATGGCTTATCCGGCAACGAAGATATTGGCAACTATACCGCCAAAACCTATTATGTATCCCAGAATTTTCTTGGCCGTCAGGGTTTGGTAAGGGCAAATATTGGTAATCCGCAACTTCAATGGGAAACTGTTGCAAAAGCAAACGTAGGGATTGATGCTGCTTTACTTAAAGAACGCTTGAGCATTGCTTTTGACATTTATCATCATAAAACCAGCAATATGCTGATTTATGAAAGCCTGTATGCTTATAATGGTTTTCAGGGTGCGGTAAACAATTCCGGCGAAATGAAAAATACCGGCCTTGAGTTAGCATTAAATGGCCGCCTTATTAATAAAGCCAGCTTAAAATGGGATTTAGGCTTAAATCTTAACCGTAATGTAAACGAGGTAACAAGTATACCGGGCAATAGCATAATTACTGATTTTGGCGGTGCAACTTTCATCACTAAGAAAGGAAGTGCTGCAAATCTATTCTACGGTTATAAAACAAATGGCGTTTACAGATCAGGCGCAGAAGCTGGTGGCAGCGGACTTTCGAATAAATTAACTGATGGCTCTTTTGTTCCATTCCAGGGCGGCGATATGCGTTTTGTGAATATGGATGGCAATAGTGTTATTGACGAGAATGATCGTACTGTCATCGGAGATCCTAATCCGGATATTGCCGGTGCATTAACCAATAGCCTGAATTATAAGCGCTGGACACTTAAAACATTGTTCACCTTTAGCGTTGGAAATGACATTTACAACGGTGTTCGTGCAAATCTAGAGTCAATGTCCGGGTATCAGAATCAAACACTGAATGCTTTAAACAGATGGAGAACCGATGGGCAAGTTACCAGTGTGCCGAGAGCTGTTTGGGGCGATCCTTATGGAAACTCAAGGTTCTCTGACCGCTGGATTGAAGATGGTTCTTATTTCCGGCTGCGGACACTGTCTCTTGATTATGATTTAAAGTTCAAAAGAGGAGTTAAATCGGCAACTATTTATGCCATTGCTAACAATGTGTTTACGGTCTCTAAATATCTGGGCTATGATCCGGAGTTCAGTGCATCCGGAACTGTGTTTTCAAAAGGGGTGGATACCGGGCTCGAGCCTCAGTTTAGCTCTCTGCAATTAGGTTTACGTTTTGGGTTATAATTTTTTATCGAACGATTGATTATGAATATGAATTTTTCAGGTTTGATCAGGAAGGCAGTTCCGGCGGCAATCTGCCTGGCTCTTTTTTCTTCCTGCCAGAAAACCTTTGATATAAAACCAGAGGATGCTCTTGAATCATCTCAGATGTATCAGAATGTGTATGATGCTGATGCTGCGGTTCTGGGTATTTATGGCAAGTTTTTAGGTTTGGCTAAACAATACATCTTATTAAATGAACTTCGTGGGGATTTAATGGATGTAACGCCAAAGTCTGATGCTTATTTAAGGGAGCTTAACACGCATAACGTTAGTGCAACTAACCCTTATGCAAATCCACGCGCATTTTATGAGGTAATTTTAAATTGCAACGATGCTCTGAAGAACTTTGATGAAATGCACAGCAAACTGCTGTTAACGGATGATCAGTATTACCAAAGGTCTACAGATATTGGAATATTACGTTGCTGGTTATACCTTCAACTTGGTATTCACTACGGCAATGTACCTTACGTTACCGATCCTATGGCCAACATCAATGACCTTAAAGATCAGTCGAAGTTTCCGCGGTTAACTTTTGAGCAGCTGCTGGATAAGTTGGTGGAGTATACCAGCAAAATAGATTCTAAGTATTTGAATCAGAATACGTCATCAAGCAGTCCAAGCTTAATAATGGCTTCTAACGGTTATATTATTAAGGATGGTGTATTTAAATTTTTCATTCACCGCAAAAGTTTGCTGGGGGATATCTATTTATGGAAAAATGACTATTTGAAAGCTGCAACCTATTACAAGGAGGTAATGGAAACAGCCACTAACCTTTCTACGACAAGTGACTATCAGATTGAGCGTTACGATACCTACCGTATCACCGATGATAGGACCGGCCGTAAAACACTTATGGTGAGCGGAACAACCAATCCATGGTACGGTATTTTCGCGAATGCGCTGGCTGAAACCGAAGCTAACCGCGAGCGTATGTGGACACTTCCGTTTGACATGAATTATGCCCCGTCGAACCCCTTTATTGATATGTTCGCTCCAAGCCGGTCATACATGGCAAAACCATCGCAGTTTGCTATAGAGAATTGGAACAGCCAGGTGCGGGCAGCAAACGAAGGTTTAACAGATAGGAGAGGACTAAATTCGTCTTACCTTTATGAAGGAGGTCAGCCGGTTGCATTAAAGTACTTATTTAACTATTATACATCTGCCTTAAGTTCTTCAACCCTCAATACAACAGGTATTTGGATTTTATATCGGGCCGCTACGGTGCATTTGCGTTTTGCAGAAGCTGCAAACCGGTTGAATTATAATAAACTGGCTAGTGTACTCATTAATGATGGATTGCTTGCAGGTTATAACGGAAAAACAAACCTTCCGGCTCCCTTTGATTTTGATGCCACAAACACAAGCGCTTTGCAGGCAAACTGGTACAGAAGTGTGGGTATAAGAGGCCGTGCTTTGAACGCCAATGCTGCAGTAGACTCAACCCGTTCATTTAACATGACTACCAAAACGGTTGTTGATCAGGAAACACTTACCCAGGATACGGAAGATTTAATTGTAAATGAAGCCGCATTAGAAACCGCTTTCGAAGGTTATAGGTGGCCTGATTTAGTGAGAATTGCCTTAAGACGCGAAAAGGAAAAAAGTGGTAATGGGATTAGTTTTCTTAACAATAAGCTGGCAGCCAAATTTAATATGGGAGGTTCTGGTACACCGAAGACGTTTACTAAGATGAGTGATATTTATCTTCCCTTTAATTGGGACAACAAATAGAGTTAACAATTTAATTGGTTTTAGGAGATGAGTGTAATGCTTGTCTCCTTTTTTATTTTTAGACACTGTTGGTGTTTTTTAATTGCGGATGTCTCCGTGCATTTTTTACAATTAAAATTCGGGCAATTGCGGCAGACATTTTAACTTCGTCTTTCCACCTCGGAATGATAACCAAATATGAGAAAGTACTTATTATTTTTTCTTTGCTCTTTACTTTGCTATATAGTGCAGGCTAAAGACAAAGCCCCTAAATGGACTAAAAAGGTCGGAGCAGAGAAGCTTAAGTTTAAGAAAACCGTGTTCTACGTAAATGCCTATGGAGCTCTTCCCGATGGTAAAACACTTAATACAGCAGCCATCCAAAAAGCAATCGACGACTGTGCTGCTAAAGGAGGTGGGATTGTTTCTTTTAAAGAAGGAAAATACCTTTCGGGAGCTATCTTTTTGAAAGACGGCGTAAACCTGCAAATAAATACAGGGGTAGAAATATTAGGCAGTCAGGACATAAAGGACTTTCCTGAGATTGATTCGCGAATTGCGGGGATTGAGATGCGCTGGCCTGCTGCATTGATTAATATCATTGGTAAAAAGAATGCTGCGGTAACCGGTAACGGTATCGTAAATGCGCAAGGCAAAGCTTATTGGGATTACTACTGGAACCTTAGAAAAGAATATGAGCCGAAGGGTTTGCGTTGGATTGTGGATTATGATGCTAAGCGGCCACGTACATTCCTGGTACAGGAATCCTCAAATATTTTGCTGAAAGGCCCTGTTTTTCAGCAGGCAGGTTTCTGGACAGTTCAAGTATTGTACTCCAATCATGTAACCATCGACGGAATTACTATCCAGAATAATATCGGTGGCCACGGTCCAAGTACAGATGGGATTGATATAGATTCATCCAGCTGGGTGCTGGTGCAAAACTCAGACATCGACTGTAATGATGATGATTTCTGTTTGAAATCTGGACGGGATTCGGACGGATTGCGGGTTAACAGACCAACGGAGTATGTTCTTATTCAAAACTGTGTGGCAAGGTCGGGCGCTGGTTTGATAACGTTAGGAAGTGAAACATCGGGAGGAATACGACATGTGCTTGCCCGAAATCTTAAAGGTAAGGGAACCAGCAATGGATTAAATATTAAGTCGGCAACCACCAGAGGAGGGACGATTGAGGATATTCATTTTCAAGATAGTGAATTAGAAAATGTTGGCGTAATGCTGCGGGTTAATATGAACTGGAATCCCACTTATAGTTATTCAACTTTGCCAGAGGGCTATAGCATGGAAACAATTCCGGCACATTGGAAAGTGATGTTAACAAAGGTAGAACCAGCCGAAAAAGGCATCCCTGTTTTTAAGGATGTTCATGTTTCTAATATCAAAGTTACCGGAGCCAGGCAAGCGGCTATTGCTGCTGAGGGAATTAAGGAGTCGTCATTAAAAGGATTTACCTTAAAGAATATTGTAGTTACGGATGCTGCTAAAGCTGGAACCGTACGATATGCGGAAGATTGGACAGTTGAAAACGTGGATATAAAAGCTACCGACAATAGCAAAGTGGTTATAAGAGATTCTAAGAATGTAGGTTTTTAGATTAATCGGTTATTCAAGATAGTCAAGGCTTTGGTAATGTAAATTATTGGAGCCTTTTTTGTTGGGAGGTTTTATGTCATAGGTAGTTTTGTATTTTTTTTCAAAACACCGAAAGCAGAGATGACATCGAAGGGCGTGCAGTGCGT
>Ga0307408_100000987_pt1 | contig 21952 bp, 14 predicted proteins | sample 322Cmetagenome_FD_202116 | JGI IMG/M metagenome (GOLD analysis project Ga0307408, IMG submission 202116) | Maize rhizosphere microbial communities from greenhouse at UC Davis, California, United States - 322HYB-C-3 | ecosystem: Host-associated > Plants > Roots > Rhizosphere > Soil | place... | reverse complement strand
TTGAGATTGCCAAGGCCCTACTTACACACTCAGAGGTGATTATCATGGATGAGCCTACCTCTGCCATCAGCGGCCATGAAGTTGAAATTCTGTTTACCATCATCGAAAACCTTCGCAACGAAGGAAAAGCCATTGTTTATATATCGCATAAGCTGGACGAACTTTTCCGCATTGCCGACCGGTACATCGTGCTCCGGGATGGACAGGTAACCGAAAGCGGTAGTATGGAAGGTGTTAATCAGGATGCCATTATTAAAAAGATGGTAGGCCGCGAAATTAAAATGCTCGATAAAGAACATCGCCGGGTTAAAGCCGATAGCTTGCTCAACATCCACAACTTAAGCCTTCAAACCAAAAACGGAGCTAAAAAAACCTTGCTGGATAATGTTTCGCTTCACCTTAAGAGTGGCGAGATATTGGGCATTTTCGGTTTAATGGGTGCCGGAAGAACCGAATTACTCGAAACTATTTTAGGCATGCACCCGGCTGCTTGCAATGGCTCGGTAAGCATCGAAGGACAAATGGTAAGATTAAAATCCCCACAGGAGGCGATAAAAGCAGGTATCGTTCTGGTTCCGGAAGACCGCAAGAAAGATGGTTTGGTTTTAGGGCTGGATGTTAAAACGAATATCAGTTTGAGCATTCTGAATGAGATCCGCAAAGCGGGAATGCTCGACAAAAGTAAAGAGCTGGAACTTGCCGAAAAATATACAGCTTCGCTTCGCATTAAAACGCCATCACCACATCAGCAGGTGAAGAATCTAAGTGGCGGAAATCAGCAAAAAGTAGTTTTAGCAAGATGCCTGGCTACAAATCCAAAAGTGTTGATGCTAGACGAGCCCACACGTGGAATTGACGCAAACGCAAAAAACGAAATCTATAAACTAATATTGGAATTATCAGAAGCTGGATTAGGCATTATCGTGGTGTCCTCAGAACTGCCTGAAATCCTTGCCATATCCGACCGTGTACTAGTGATGTCGGAAGGTAAAATCACTGCCGAGTTCAGCTCCGCCGATGCCAACGAAGACAATATTTTAAAGGCTGCAATCCCAAAAACTATCTAACCACATTAAAAATGAGTATTTCAAAATACCGTTCAACCTTTACAAAATTTCAATCATCCATAGCCCTCTTTGTGCTTTGCCTGGCACTCAGCCTTTTATCGGATAAATTCCTTACCGTAGATAATGGCTGGAATGTACTGCGTCAGATTTCGGTTAATATCTGTATTTCGGTGGGCATGACACTAATTGTTCTTACTTCAGGAATCGACCTTTCTGTCGGCTCTGTACTTGCCTTAAGCGGTGCCGTGGCTGCTGGGCTTTTAAAATTCGGACTCGAATTCCCGGACAATGATTTATTTATAGGATTCACTTTGCTTGGAACTATAGTCACAGGTTTATTAACCGGTTCTATCCTCGGATACTTTAATGGCTTTGTCATTACCCGATTTAAAGTACCTCCATTTGTGGCTACTCTGGCAATGTTGACTATTGCCCGCGGGTTGACTATGTTATGGACTAAAGGCTATCCCATTTCGAGCCTGGGAAGTAAATTCGGCTTTATTGGTACCGGCTGGTTTATGGGCATTCCGGTACTGGTATGGATTGCCACAGCAATAATTGCAGCTTCTCTCATCATCACCAATAAAACTTCTTTAGGCAGATATATTTATGCCATTGGCGGCAATGAGAATGCCTCACGCCTGTCGGGTATCAACATCAACAAAGTAAAAATTATTGTATATACCATCGCGGGCGCATTAGCAGCTGTAGGTGGAATCATGGTGACTTCACGCCTGGATTCAGCACAGCCTAATGCTGGAATGAGCTACGAACTGGATTCCATCGCAGCGGTGGTAATTGGCGGCACTTCGCTATCCGGTGGCCGGGGAACCATTATGGGAACTGTCCTTGGAGCCATCATCATCGGTGTATTAAACAACGGATTGGTGCTACTGGATGTATCGCCTTTCTGGCAACAGGTAGTTAAGGGAGGCGTAATTCTTTTAGCCGTAGTTATTGATAAAGCAAATTCTAAAGCGGAATAAAAGGCGCAAAATGAAAATCACGCAGAGACGCAAAGGTTTCGCAGAGGCGCGGCTCCGTTTACGGCACAACAGCGTCTTCGCGTTCAACTTAGCGCCTTCGCGCGAAATAAATAGCGGATTAAAGGTATCACGCAGAGACGCAAAGTTATCGCAGAGGCGCGGCTCCGTTTACGGCACAACAGCGTCTTCGCGTTCAACTTAGCGCCTTCGCGCGAAATAAATAAAAGACTAACTCAGCGTGAACAACAAAAAATCTATGTCTGAAATCTCTAACCTCATCCTGGCAATAGACCAAGGCACAAGCAGCACAAAAACCATCATATTTAACACTAAAGGGAATGTTTTAGCTAAAGCTACTGAACCGCTTAAAACACATTATTTGGAAGGCGGATGGGTAGAGCAAGAGCCCGAAGATATTTACCAAAACGTACTGGCATCTGTCAAAAAGTGCCTTGAAAATTTTAAGCAATCTGGGGGAAACCTGAGCGATATTAAATCCTGCGGGATTTCGAATCAGAGGGAGACTTTTATTGTCTGGGATGAATCCGGAAAGCCGTTATACAATGCTGTGGTATGGCAATGCAAACGCTCTATAGATGTTTGTAGCAGGCTTAAAGCTGAAGGATTAGAAGAGCTGGTAAAAACAAAAACCGGCTTAATTATCGATCCTTATTTTTCAGGCAGTAAACTGATCTGGCTAAATGAGAACAACAATCAGGTTAAAAAAGCAATCAGATCTGGGAAAGCATATTTCGGAACTGTAGATACATGGCTTTTGTACAAGCTGACAAGGGGACAAAAATACTTTACCGATTACACCAATGCCTCCCGTACCCTACTTTTCAACCTCGAACACCTGGCATGGGATGCGGATTTACTAGATGCCTTCGGGCTTTCTGGCATTAATTTACCCCAACCAAAACCATCGGCCTACGCATACGGCGAGTCTGTTTTTGAAGGCCTATTTGAACAGCCGGTAGCTATTACAGCCATGATCGGCGATTCTCATGCTGCTGCTTTTGGAGAGGGCTGCTTCTCTCCCGGCACTGCAAAAGCTACATTGGGCACAGGCTGCTCGGTATTAATGAATATCGGCGCTGAAGCAAAGGCTTCAGCAAGTGGAATGATTACCACTATTTGCTGGAGCACCGAAAACCGTGTGGATTATGCCTTGGAAGGCGTTATTGTTTCCTGCGGCTCTCCCATCGAATGGCTCAAAAACGAATTAGGATTATTTAAGGATAGTCGCGAGACGGAAGCTATGGCTTTATCAGTTACCGATAACAATGGCGTTTACCTGGTTCCTGCTTTCAGCGGACTCGGCGCTCCACACTGGGACATGAACCGAAAAGCTTCCATCGAGGGCTTAACTTTCGACTGCAATAAGAACCATATCGTTCGGGCTGCTTTAGAAGCCATCCCCTACCAGATTAAAGATGTTCTAGACGCCATGCAAAGCGATGCCGGCATCGAAATCCGCGAGCTGATGGTAAATGGCGGGATTACCTCCAACAAGTTTGTTCTGGAATTTTTAGCCGATTTATTAAGTTCCGACGTCATTAATAGCCAGATGCCGGATGTTTCTGCTTTGGGCGCTGCTTATTTGGCTGGATTAGGATCGGGACAGTTTAAGGATATTGAAGAAATTCAGTCTTTATATACACAGAAAAGTGCCGTGAGGAAAGGAAAATATAGTTCTGGGATGGAGAGATTTTATGAGGGCTGGAAGAAGGTGATTGAGGTGAAGGCTAGGGTGGTGGCCTTGTAAAATTAGTTGTCCGAATTTATTTCGCGGATTGCAAATCCGCTATTAGCAGCGACGGGATTGCAAATCCCGTCGAGCACCTTCTTTCGCTGTCCAGATTTGTAATCGGGTCGGTTTTAAATTCAGATTTTCAACCCTTCGAAACCCTACTTCACCCCAGAAATAAACCTCACCACCGCATCCGTAAATCCCTTCGGATTCTCCAGATTACTCACATGCCCGGCATTGGAAATAATTACCTGCTTAGCCGAAGTCACGATTTCCAGCAACTTATTCTTCCGTGCCGCATCCGCATCCCCGGTGAGCACCAGCACCGGAACTTTGACTTCCTGCTTCTTCAAGATATCGACCACCGAAGTACCCAATAAGAAACGAGGTTCCACGTGAGTTGGTTGCCAGGTATCCCATTTATAGATCATATCCCATATTGGGCGACGGATATTTTCGAGCACTTTTCCCTCGCGGGTAGTTAACCCGTTCATCCAGTTTAGTTTATTTTGATGTATGCCTCTTTGTTTATATTCCGCTATCGCCTGACGGCTTCTGGCTGTCGTCTCAGCATTCCAAGGCACAGACGGGCCTGGAGAACCTCCCCAAACATCGCCACTGGCAGCGGTAATACTTAACAATCTATCTGGATACAATGCCAATAGGTCCGTAGCAATAAAACCGCCCATGGATAAGCCAACGATATGAGCTTTTTTAATCTTTAAAGCATCCATTAACTGAATCACGTCCCGAGCATGCATGGTTGAAGAAAATTCTCTCGGCATAGAAGAGCGGCCATAACCACGAACGTCGTAGCGTATAACCCGAAACTTCTTCGCTATTTCAAAAAACTGCGGATCCCATTCGTAATGGTCAAATGAATGTCCATGGATAAAGATTACGGGCTTACCCTTTCCAGATTCTTCATAGAAAAGCTTTCCGTTATCGTCCACATTTACATAGCCTCTTTTTACACCGGGGGTTTCGGCATCTTTAATTGCATCCCTCACTAATAGAGGCAAAACAGGGCTCGAATAGAAAGACGAAAAACCATCCTTGTTCGATTTTACACGAGTAAGGAAAAAGCCATAAACACCTGTGGTTTTATCAATCCAGGGATAGGCACCTGCCCAACTCGGGCTACTTATAAAAACAGCTTCGCCGTTGGAATTTACTTCTTCACGCCATTCACCTAAGCCGTAAATATCTTTGCGGGAAGATGCCCTTGAATTTTCTACATATTCACCTTTATTCACAACAGCATTCCCAACCTGATCTGCCTGCATTTCTTTAATGGCAGTTACCGAAAGAACTCGTTTGCCTTCAAATACCCCATTGTTAAAAATCATGTTGAGGAAATTGGCATAATCCTGCAAACCAGCTCTCGCCCCACCTCCCAGCATTGGGTTATGGCCAGGTGTTTCATCTACAGGAGTAAAATGAGTGTATTGCATTTTAAGCCGACGGGCAATCTTGTCCTGGAATAAAGTTTCCCAGTCTTTTCCTGTAGCTACTTCAGCCATACGGCCGGCAACCTGCATGGCCAAGCCTCCATACTTAAACTTTGTACCAGGTAGGGTATCAGCCGGAAGGCTAACAATGTGAGAAACAGACTCTCTTAAGGTTTGATAGTTATCAGAACGTTCGCCTTTCGGCTGATAATCGGGATAACCGGCGGTGTGTGAAAATAATTGGCGGAGTGTAGCCTCGCCCTTTGCATCGGTAAACTCGGGAAGCCATTTTTTCACCTTGTCATCCCAGGATAATTTACCTTCATCAACAATTGCTGCAATGGTAGCAGCTGCCAGCCACTTTCCCGCAGAAGCGATATAAGCTACTGTTTCGGGCGTGTAGGAACCGTAATATTTATTGAAGATAATTTGATTGTGCCGGGCTATTAAAATGGAGGCTCCGGGATAATACCCGGAGTCAACCCATCCTTTTATTTTTCGATCTACAGAGGAAAGATCATATTTATTTAAACTCTTATTCTGCTGGGCTTTAACACTTACGGATACAAAAATCAATGCCAGTGCAATGCCTTTACACAAAATCGAGCTTTTGAACATTAGTGTTTTACTTTATACAATTTAGCGCCAAACATAAATATCACGAAGTAGCATATAATTGGAAGATAATATGCAGTACCAATATCATGAGCAGCAACCATACCCATAAAATAAGGCATTACCGCACCTCCTACAACTCCCATAGATATATAAGAAGAGGCTTGTTGTGTATGAGAACCCAAATTTTTCAATCCTAAACTGAAAATAGTCGGGAACATAATGCTGAAAAAGAAGTTGATGCTGAACAGTGCACCGTAAGACACCCATCCCCATCCTTGCGCAACAACGATGCAGGCAATGATGCTTAAGAAAGCAAAGGCAGCAAGCAATTTATTAGGAGCAATGAACTTCATGAGGTAGGTACCAACAAAGCGGCCGGCAGCCATACAAGCCATAAAGAAGGTCATATTATAACCAGCCTGTTCATCGCTTAAATGCATTTTTTCCACCCCATAATTGATGAAATATGACCATGTTCCGGCTTGAGCAGCCACGTTAAAAAACTGAGCAATTGCCGCCCAAACGAAATGGCTATGTTGAAATAATTTTTTACCTGGCTCTGTATCTACGTTTACTGCGTCTGGATCAACAGCTGGAGAACCATGTGGATCAACTAGTACTGGTAGTTTAATCAATAAGAAACCAATGGCGACCAATACAATAAATACACCCAAACCAACATATAATGTTTTTACAGAATCAAGGCTTTGGCCTCCTCCTGAAATTACTCGTAATAGAAAATAAGAACCTAAAGCAGGACCTATTATTGCCCCCACAGCGTTAAACGATTGAGCAAAGTTAACACGCTGGTCACTGGTACGTTGGTCGCCAAGGGCCGCTGCGAATGGATGCGCAACCGTTTCCAAAGTAGCCATACCACAGCCGAGAATAAACAAGGCAATCCGAAAAAATCCGAAGGAGTTCGCGTCGGCCGCCGGCGCAAACAAGAATGAACCGCAAGCAAATAGAGCAAGGCCTAAAATTACCCCAGCCTTATAACCAAAACGCTTCATGAACAATCCAGCAGGAATACTCATTAAAAAATACGCGCCAAAAACCGAGAACTGGATAAGTCCTGAATCCGCCTTCGAAACATTTAATGCATTTTGGAATTTCTTATTCAACACATCACTCATTGAATGTGCTACGCCCCATAGCATAAACAGAGAGGTCACCAATATAAAGGTGATTAGAAACCTATTTTCTGTAAATGCAGGTTTGCCGCCAGAATGATGATCTTGGTTAGGTTTAACACTGTCCTTGGTTAAAGTGCTCATAAATTGTATTAGTTTTTAGTATTAATTAGTTTGGGACAAGTTAGGGAATTATTTTTAGTGCTTTACTTGCCTTTTAATGTTCTCTTCCTAGATGAATTCTTTTCCTGTATCGGCAATAAAATAGCCTTTGCCTTTGGCATATTGTACAACTCCCTCCTTTGCCAACTCACGATACGCCCGTTCGGCAGTGGCTATTGAAACTGCCACAATCCGACTTAACTTTTTTACTGTAGGCAAGGGGTTTTCCTTCGTTAACATTCCGCTTTTTATATGCGCAATCATTTTACTTTTCAATTGCTCATGCAAAGGGGTAGCTGCTACATAATTTACACTCCATTCGTCCATAACCTTTTACCTTATTATTTAGTGATATAAAAACTGCATTCAACCGGCTCTGCCGACTTTAATTTCGGTTCAATATTTCGCCCCCATTGCCAGGCAACAACTGTAACTTTAACAGGATATTTTGCACGTGGGGGTATTTTTGTAAATTTTAAAGTGTTTCCTTCTATTTCCGCGGGGCCTTCCTTTACATAGTAATAAGCCGGCTCACCGGAAGTGGATGTAGCTGCCAATGCTATCGATTCAACTCCATCTTTCTGCTCCGAAATTTCAGGGAAATCAATCTTCTGATCGGCTCCGGTTTCGTTCTTCATGGGGATGCGAAAATTTGCCTGCTGAAATACCGACTTGAATTTCCTATCACCGGGATGGCTTGCCATCAACCAGATATCTCCGGTTCTTTTCGGATTGTTTAAACCCATGCGATAGAAACGAACTGTGAAGGTGGTGTCATCTATCTTTTGAACGGGGCCACAGATACGGCTGATATTTATTTTTCCCTTGGCATGGTTATTAGTAAGATTTTTCCCCTGCAACGTGTCTACAAAACCAGCGGAAACATTAAAGGTTAAGCCGTCGCCTTGAGGTTTGAAAACAGGCTTATATCCCACAAAGGAACCTGCCCCAGGCAATAATTTTCCCTGTTGCATGTAGCCGATGTATTGAGGAATTTTTGCTCTCGCCCTGTTATAATATTCTTCGGTAGCCTTCGCCATTTCTTTATCAAATGCCCAAAATGCTTCATCTTTATTGCCCTGGTAACTTTTATATGCAGCTGCCGAAGCCTTTAATGGCTCATTTATCCGCCATCTATCCACCAACCAGCCATCTTGCGGATTAACAGGCTTTAATGCGCTTGTGGCATTTAATGAAATATCTTTCGGAAGCCTTGCTTTTGCTGCTTTTTTTATAAACATGCACAGGAAATCCACCATTTCGCCTGAATAATCGAAGTGGCCACGCCCGGCATCTGCCAGTAGCGCAATAGTTGATTTAGGATGATTTTTCTTGTAGTTGATTCCTGGTATAATACGGCCTTCCTGCCATTCGTATTCGCCAATAACGATTAAACCAGGAATTCCGTCAATATTTCGGTTTTCCCAGTCGGGATTAGGTTTGCCGCTACCGGTCATGTTTGTTTGTGGAGAATCGCCATGAATAGATATCATCGCCAATGTTCGTTCTGGCTTTAATGCACCAAAGTTCCAGGGATAACTTGCTAAGGCCGAGTGCCCGATGGGAATTACTGGTGCGCGGTTTAATTCCTGATAGCCCGAAACTTCCGCCAGATTACTCATCATCTCATTAAAAGCTTTTTCAGCTTCGCCTTTGTAATCAAAGACAACACTGATATGAGGTGACACCCATATCTCTGCAAAACCTATGTCTGCCAGCATTTTACGAAAAGCCTTATGTTCAAAAATGCCTTCCTCTAACATATTATGCTGCCCCACTACTACTCCCCTAACCTGTTTACAATTGGGTGGTATCCATAGAAATGCCCTCGGATGATCCTTTGTTTCCGACGAAGTCACACTTTTCACCTCCACAGACCATTGCCATTCTGCAGCCTGGGCTAAAAGGCCAGACAGCAGGAATATAGTGAATGCGATGAGTTGCTTTAGCTTCATTTTATATACAGCTTTTTCTCGACCGGATTTACAATCCCGTCGATGATAAATAGGGATTTGCAATCCAACATAACCCAATGTTCTATTCAACCAGCGAGTTTGGAGACACATTTTTCAAACCTATAAAGTCTTTGAGACCTTATAGGTTTGAAAAATGTGTCTCTTTACTTCAGCGGACTTAACCAAATCGCTTGCCCACCTGAAGCCAGTAACCTCGCATCGATTACCGTTTTCGAATCCACCTTTATCTTCTCAACTTTAACTTTCGTTTTAGTATTTACAGTTGCATCATCCGAATAAATGCTTGCTGTGTATTTCTTCCCTTTGGGTAAAAAGCTTAACGAAACTTTAATATTTCGGGCATCATTATTGGTGATTGAACCGACAAACCAATCCTCCCCTTTTTTGCGGGCGGTGGTTATAAATTCTCCCGGAGCGCCTTGCAGCACTCTGGTTTCGTCCCATGTTGTTGGAATTTTATCCCAAAACTCTAATTCTGGTTCGTTCGCCGACATCGAAGGCTTATCGTACCAATACAATGTTTGCAGGGGGCTATAGTAAATGGCTGCCATGGCCAGTTGGTGCGCATGCGTAGTTTTAATTCGTGGGCTATAATAGCAAATCGTATAATCAGCCGCTCCGGCAAGGTAACGGGTAAATGGCAAAACTGTATTGTGGGTTGCATCCGGCATTTCTTCATTTCCACGAATACCTTCAGCGGTCATCAAATTAGGCCAGGTACGTTGCTCTCCGGTTGGGCGCCAATCGTCGTGAATGTTTACCATGATTTTAGCATCCGCAGCCTGCTGAATTAATTTTTCAACCCAGGTAGTCCAGCGGTGAGAACCCACTTGCACGAAGCCAAACTTCACTCCTTTTACTCCCCATTTTTGATAAATTTTAAACAACGAATCCGACTGCGCCATTAAGGCCTGCTGGTTTACATACAGCCAAACCCCAACGCCTTTTTCCTTTCCGTATTGGATAATTCCTGGCAAATCAAAATCAGGAATTGCCACTTTAGATGCATCGGAACTGAATGAGAACGCCGGGCCATACCATTTCCAATCGAACAAGATATATTGCAAGTTATGCGCTACCGCAAAATCTATATTGGCTTTGGCATCCGCAGTGGTTTGCGTCATTACACGCATAATCTTGCCCGGAACAAGCCAGCTTCCGTCTTTAATTTTAGATGGCTCGTTAAGGTTCAGAATGAAATAATTATTTTGAATTAAATCGCCCGCTTTTTCGGCAATCATAATTCCCCTCCAGGGAGTACCTATAGGCGAAACCAGGTCGGCAGGGGTATACATCGAAGTAACAATAGTATTCGCCTTGTCCTTACTTAATTTGAACTTTGTACGGGCATAATCAACCATTTGCGCCTCGATTAAGCCAGCGTGCAAGCCATTAGGCAATTGCAGAGTTAAAGGGCGCTCGCTTTCATCTGCCCAATTACTCAAAGGCAATAGCTTGTATGGCGCCTGTGCCCAGCTATGGTGCCAAGCTTTTGTACCTTCGGGAAGACTGAACTCAGTATTTTCCTGCATGATACGGTAATAGGTACCTTTCTCATTTTCAGGGAAGAAATAACGAAATGCAGCACCTTCATTGTACACCCTGATCTCGATATTCATTGGGTAGATCGGGTTATCATCTTTAACCATTTCTACCAGGGCAGCGTTGTAATTGTCACGTATTTCAGCCTTTTCACCATTTTCCGGTTTCCAGGTATTATCATTTGATGAGGTACTTATTTTCCTTACTGTAAGATTTTCGAACCACTTTTCGTGCTTGTCAATCTTAAGTGCCATGGCACTTTCTGAAAGGCGGTTATCTAACTGTAAATCAAGGGCCGACTCATTAATTACTGGTTTGTTTTTGTATTGAACCGTATAGTATAGTTCTCTTTTTCCGTTGGCTAAGCTTTTCTGATAGAAATCAAATTTAATGTTCTTATCAGGGGATAAAACTGAAGCACGGCTTTGCTCAATAATGGTTTGTCCATTTACTTGTTGAACAAGTAGCAAACCTACAAATGCGAAAAAAATGCGTTTCATAAAATCTACAGAACCCCTAAAATGTCTTTACCTTCTTTTAATTTTTTAAGCCTTAACAAAGCCTCGATATAGTAATAATCAGCATAAATAATAGAGGCATCTATTTCGCTACCATTCGGTTTATGCCCAGTTGAATGCAACAGGAACGCCGAATTTTTGTCTTTGCTTAAATACCTGTCAGATGATAATTCAGCCAGCATCTTTTCAGCTTTTTCGCGATAGTTTTTAGCTTTTGTCTTATCAGGAACTAACGTTGAAAGTTCCAGCAAAGCTGATGCAGTTACCGCAGCGGCTGATGCATCACGAGGCGCATCAGGAATATCGGGGGCACTGAAATCCCAGTAAGGAATCAGGTCGGATGGCAATCTCTCTAAATATACATCCGTTACTTTTTGTGCAAAGTCAAGAAATTTAGGGTCTTTAGTTTCCCGATAAACCATAGTATAGCCATAAATAGCCCATGATTGTCCACGTGCCCACATCGAGTTATCTGCATATCCCTGATGGGTAACACCTTTTATTTTTTTGCCGGTATTTTTATCATAAACTACTACATGATAAGAGGTATAATCAGGACGGAAATGATTTTTCATGGTAGTACTAGCGTGACTTACCGCTATGTCATACAGCTTCTTATCGCCACCATTTTTAGATGCCCAGAACAACATTTCCAGGTTGATCATATTGTCCATGATGGTGTTATGCTGTGGCCATTCCATATTAGGTACCGGACGCGGCCATGACAAGATCGTTCCCACTTTAGGATTAAATAGAGTAGCCAGAGTATCCGCCGTGCGAAGAATAATTTGTTTGTATTCAGGATTGCCTGTTAAACGGTAACCATTGCCAAAGCTATTGTTAATCATAAAGCCTAGATCATGGTCGATAGCAGGCATCTGCGAAAGCGGAATTAACAGGCGACTGAATCTATCCGCTTCACTTTTCCATTTTTCGTTTTTGGTTGCTTCAAACAAATACCATAAGGTTCCCGGCCAGAAACCGCTAGTCCAATCTATATAAGGAACATAACGCCATTTTGTAGTGCCATTATTTACATTCCGGGGAATAACTGAATCTCCTTTTGTTGGAATAGTTTGTAAAGTTTTTGAAGCCTGGTTTTCCAGGTAGCTAACTTGCTTTTTTCCCAAAAATTTGGTGCTTCCGCAACTCATCAGGAAAAAAGCCAGCGAAAAGGCTAATAAATCTTTTTTAAAATGTTTGGCCATTGATGTGTGTCAGTATTGAAATCAATCTAATTTACCATTACCTGAAGTACTTCGCAAAGATTCCCAGGCATATAATCGGAACTTCAAACATAGTCATACTAAACCGATTTAGAAAGACATCAATTACTTTTTAGGATATTTAAAAGAAATCGAAAAGGAAATAACATTTTATCAAATGTTCAAAAGATTTCAATAGAAATTAGCAACGATTATTCAAGACGGTTTCGATTTTGTTAATTAAAAAAGACATTTGGAGCGTTCGTGCATCTGGAAGGTTTACCTTGGCTCTTTTTCAAAAAGCCTGTCCCAAAACAATGGCCACCAGACGAGAAAGCTAAGACAACTATTCTCTTGAATTCTATTGGCTCAGATTGAGACATTTGCTTGTGAAAATAATGGCATGATAATTAATTAACTGTCATGAAACAAACAATTTCCAAGGGTAGCTTTGGAATCAGTGTATCTTGAAAGCCACCTTTGAATTATGCCGCTGGGGAGGTATAAATCAACACAAAATAGAAGCAAGAAAGCGAAATGACCCTTATTCTCAGTTAAAACATTTTCAATAAAAAACTGGGCTTTCAACCGGCACTGTAAACCACTTGGCACAGTGTGCACAAACATCGACACAATACCCACATATACAGACACTTAAAATAAAAAAAGTCGGATATTTATATATAAAAAATTTCCTAACCCGACGCCAATTCTTCTAACATCATGTCTACTATGAATAAAACTTATGAGATCTTGAATTTCATAGATGAAGCCTGTGTTGAACTGGACAGAGATTACAATATTTTATATCTCAACACCCAGGCCGAACGCTTATGGCAAAAAAAAAAAGAAGATCTTATTGGAAAAAACATTTTAGAGCTATTTAAGGCAAATGCCGAAATCCAGGGCTTTGACATTATAAAAAAAGCCGTTGCCGGAAATAAAAAAGCCTCGGGCTCCTACTATTCAATGTCTGCCGAAAAATGGCTGAACGTTTCTGCCGTTCCCCTCCATAAAATCATCCTGGTTACCATTAAAGATATACAACAACATAAGGAAGCCGCCACCAGGATTCGGGAAGAGCATTTCAGCTTAAACAAAGCGCAGGAAATTGGGCATATAGGCAGTTTTGAGAGGTTTCTTGAAGAAGGCTCAAAGCTTTACTGGTCTGATGAATTGTACCGCATCCATGGCCTAGAGCCGCAAAGTGAGGATATGACCATTGAGAAGGCTGTAAGTTTTGTTGCACCTGGCGACCGCAGCGAAATGGTAAATGCAATTAAACAGCTTGAGACAATGGGAGAAAGCATCAATATCATCCATAAAATCATAAGGAGAGATGGTGCTGAAAGAATGGTGCGCCGAACTGCCGAAGTGCTTCTGGATGAGAATGGAAAACCTTTTAAGATCTATGGCACTATTCAGGATATCACCGAGCAGTACGAAGCCCAGGAAAAGATTAAGGCAAGCGAAAGGCTTCTCCGCGAAGCCGAACTGGTTGGGCATACAGGCAGTTATGAGGTAGATTTACCTGATTTTACCATAAAATTTTCCGAAGGGATGTATACGCTTCTCGGCTATTCTCCTAATTCTTTTGTGCCCAGCCTGAAATTCATCGATTCCATCTCGGCACCTGAAGATGTGGAAGTAGTGACGAAAATTTTAAAAAAGGCGGCTACCACAAAAAAGCCTTACGCCTATGTGAAGCGTATATTTCGCCCTAACGGACAAATGCGCTATATCACCTGCAAGGGTGTGGTGATATGTGACGAAAAAGGGAATGCATTAAAAATTCTGGGTACCGCACAAGACATTACCGAACAAAAACTTGCGGAAGACGAACTCCGCGAAAAAAAAGACCTTCTTAAAGCTATTTTTGATGCCTCTACTTTTGCTATAACGGTTTTCAAAAGCCATAGGAATGAAAAAGGCGAAATTGTAGACTTTGAATATATTCTGGAAAACAAAAAGGCTAAAAACTTCTGGAAACAAGCAAGGATCGGCTCTACCCTGCTGCAGCTATTCCCCACGGCAACACTCCACGGTATTTTTGATAAATATAAAAAGGTTATAGAAACAGGCAGGCCGCTTGACATTATTGAAAAGTTTGATTCAGCAAAAATTAAAGGTTGGTTTAGGCTTACTGCTGTAAAAATGAATAACTGCCTGGTTTCTATGGTAGAAGACATTTCTGACAGATATACGGCAGAAGAAGAGCTTAAAGAGCAAAACCACTTTATCCGGCAGGTAACCGAGGCTACGCCAGATTTGATCAGCGTGTTTAATATACGGGCCTTTACGTTCAGCTATATGAGTCCTCAGGTTTATTCTTTATTGGGATATACTGCATCTAAAGTACTCAATTTTACTTCTGAGGATATTAGGTCTCAAATACACCCCGACGACCTTGAGGCCTTCGAAAACCTGATAAACAGTTTTAATCAGGTAGAAGATGATACAGTTTTAGAGTTAGATTACCGGGTAAAAAATTCTAACCATATATGGGTTTATTTACGTTCACGAACAAAGATATTCTTACGTGGCGATGATGGTAAAGTGAGCCATATTATTGCCATTAGCCAGGACATCAGCGAGAGAAAAAAAGCCGAAAAACACCTCAGGGAGCAAGCGCACTTTATAAAGCAAATAACCCAGGCCTCTCCAGACATAATTACCATTTTCGACCTTAAGAGCAGTTCTTACATCTATATCAATAAAGAGCTAGACCTTTTGCTTGGCTCTACAACAGAACAAGTTAAGGAAATGGGATTTGAAAACGTACTAAATTTTATCCATCCAGACGACCAGGTACGCATGCGCAATTTCTACCAAAATTTCAAGGAAACTATTGATAATGAGATCCTCGAAATTGAGTACAGGGTAAAAAATACTCATAACGAATGGTCTTGGTTTAAAGCACGAGGCAAAGTGTTTAAAAGAGATGCTGATGGTGAGGTTTTACAAGTTATTGCGGTTGTGCAAGATCATACTCAAACCAAAGAGGCTGAAGAAAAAATCCATGAGAATGAATTAATGCAGGCTTTGCTGCTTAAAAAAGATGAGTTTATGGGTGTAGCCAGCCATGAGCTGAAAACCCCTATCACTACTATTAAAGCTTCATTACAAGTTTTGCAACGCCAGATTGAAAAACAGGCTCCGGTAAATGTGCTGCTTGTTTTTGTTACCCGAGCAATCCAGCAGATTAATAAACTAATTTCAATGATTGGCGAGCTGATGGATAACACCAAAATTCAGGCTGGTAAAATGGCTTTAAAACTTGAACCTTGCACTGCCGATGAAATTATTGCCGATACAATTCTACATAGCTACGAGGGCATCGAGATTATCGTCGAAAATGAGTTTCCGGACACCATTATAGCCGACCGCATTCGGATTGAACAGGTACTGACCAATTTTCTGACAAACGCCATAAAATATTCGCCTGACTCAAAAAAAGTAATTATTTCGGTGAGAAAGAGCGGCAATATGGTAAGGTTTCTGGTTACCGATTTTGGCATGGGTATACCTAAAGATAAATTGCCCTATATATTCGATCGGTTCTTTCGTATTAATGAAGGCACTACACAGGTTGCTGGCCTTGGATTGGGTTTGTTCATCTCTGCCGAAATTATTAAGCAGCATAATGGCATTTATGGGGTTGACAGCCAGCTCGGCAAAGGCTCTACCTTCTGGTTTGAAATTCCAATTAAGCAATAAAGCTGTTTTTCGCGCAAAGGCGCAATAATACCCTGCTATCACAGAAAGTTTGATAAGGACTCAACCTCGGCCGTTCCGTTTCTCGTGTCTTTGCAAAACACCTATCTATCAAAATTTATTCATCGGATATCAAGCCCGTTAACAACACACTAAACTCCTTATCTTTGGCAAACTTTATTCTGATGTACCGATTTCTGTCCGTCCTTTTATTACTAAGCTCATCTATGCTCGCTCAAAAGAAAATAGAAGTAGCTGACAATACTTTTAGCATACTACCTACCCAAACCTCCCATTTCTATTATGGCTTTTCAAAAGGAGACCAGGTAATCATAAATTTCGAAGAAACCTCGGGAGCTAAGGCAGAAAGTTTTGAACTAATTGAATACCCATCTTCATTAAAACATATTCAGCAAAAAACCGCTAAAATCAAAAACAAAACAGTCCTGATTTCGGAAACGGGGGTATATCTTTTCAAAATAAACAACCCTTCTTCTGCCGTTCTCAACTGCAAACTGAAACTCCAGAGAATTTCACAATCAGAAGCCAATCAGGATTTTAACACAACCGTATATTGGAAAAACATCAGCGACACCACCTACAAGACTTCGCAGGAACGATACATTGTTAAGACTGATACCTCTGTTATCCAGCTGGTTGACCAGATAGCCAAAGTGGGCTCAAAGTCCATGATTAACAGCAATGCGAATAAAACCATTGTAGATTTTATCCTCCCAACAGATACCTTCGCCTGGAGCTATTATATCGGTGTAGGCACAGAGGGAAAAAAAGCATTTAACCAATCGAGGGAAAAATTAATTTCGGGCACCGCAGCCATAGCGTCCAAGTTCGAGGGCTACGGCACCATGGCAGCACTTGCTTTGTATGGCATTAATATGTTCAACCAGGCGCAGGGCGAAGACAATGTGCAATACTGGCTCATAAACGACGACAAGAATCTCGAAAATTTTAAGCTAGGCAAAGACTTCAAGTATCACAAACAAGGCAACGTCATCAACGACGCATCCCAAATGAAATCGCCCCTTTCAGGCAAAAACTACCTTGCGCTTCTAAATGACAACCTTGTGGAACCGATTGACGTGACCGTTAAAGTTACTGCTGTAACCGCTAAACCAACCTGGGGAACACGGGAGGTTAGAAAAGCTGAAGTTGAGGTGAAAAAAGTACCCTATTTGAAGTCAATGCAGTAACAATCCTTTGAGTCTAAGTTCTTAAACCGAATTTATTTCCAGCCTTTGAATTATATGGATCATTTATTTTATATCCCCTCTAAACTTTTATGACAATACCCAAGTCTCGTATTGGCATATTAGACGGATTTCGTGCGGTTGCGATCCTCTCAGTGATGTTTTTTCATTTTTTTTCCAGATGGACTCCGCCGACTAACTCCGTTTCTTTATATCCTTACGCTGGCGCATATAATTATTTTGAACTAGGTAGCTTAGGAGTTCAATTCTTTTATATAATAAGTGGTTTTGTTATTTATTTCACACTGGAAAACACCTATAATTTTAGGACTTTTTGGAAAAAAAGGCTTATTCGGTTAGTCCCTTCAATGGCAGTCGCATCGATAATTATCTTTACGATATGCAGGCTATTCGATTCGTCGAATGTTTTTCCAAACAGTCATCGTTTAGCAAATTTTATCCCGAGCATCACATTTATCGATCCTCAGATTCTGCGATTTATTTTTATCAAGCTGAATATCGACAGTTTCACTAAAAATTTGGCTTACATAAGCGGCTCGTATTGGACGCTCTGGCAGGAAATACAGTTTTATATTTATTCGAGCTTTATCTATTTTATTAATATACAGAAGTTTAAACGTAATTTTTTATTTATCTCAATCGCTTTAATTAGCATTGATCATACTATTCTTTATCTTACCACTTGTAAAGGACTGATTTTTAACTTCCCTCCAGAATTTTTAAGGGCGTATTTAAAATTAAATAAAAGCGGCCTCAGCCTGATTCCTCATTTGCCATTCTTTAGCATTGGGGTACTATTCTATATTCTATTTAGAGATAAAAGAAACAAATCAAGAACTTCTTTACCTGTTAAGATTGCTTTTTGGATATTGTTAATTTTTATAGCCCACTCAGACGATGTTTGGACTACTAAAATGGTTTATTTCGGCATGGTAGCTGCTTTTCTTGTTTTCATTTATTTCCCGGACAAACTCTCGTTTTTTGAGAATTCAATTTTGGCGGGCATAGGTGAGTGTTCGTATTTTCTGTACTTAATTCATGAAAATACGGGAGTTTTAATAATTAACTCCTTAGGAAAACACTTCTTGTACTTGGGCCCGATATTTCCTTTAGGAGTGATCTTACTGTTAATTTTAATTAGTATTTTTTATACCAAGAGGCTTGAATTTAAAATCAGCAATTGGTTAAAAAAGCAGCTTCTCAGGGAATAATGAAATATAATATAGGCATGGATTCAATACACAGATGACGTTTTGCTTGCCATGCCTATTTTTACTACTTTGAAAAATCCTCTCTCGAACGATGGTGTTGGAAACTGCTATTATTTCTCCACCATCATCATAGGAGCATCTGCACACCTTACCAACTAACTGAATCAGAAGCACATATACATCCCATTCCTTTCCTCTTAGAGCTTACTTTACACTTATATCAAACGGCATTCTTGCCTGAATACCACTCAAGCTTACAGCAGATTTTAATTTCTGGAAATATTCATATTGCTCGCCTAGTTCTCTTTTAGCGAAATAGTCTTTTAGCTTATCGCCGCTTTTATCAAACAGTGCCTCAATGCCTTCCTTTTGGATAGGGTAAGAAACAATTCGGTAATCTTTTACTTTAGCCATTTTAGCGGCTGAACGAACAGCGTCTTCAATATTTCCAAGTTTGTCTACCAATCCAATTTTAATAGCCTCAGATCCGCTCCAAACCCTGCCCTGCCCAATTTCATCAATATAAACCTGAGATTTTTTTCTGCCTTCGGCCACTCGCTTGGTGAAAGAACTGTAGATCCGGTTTACCTCGTTCTGAATAATCAGCTTCTCACCGTCTGTTAACGGACGCGACACTGTTCCCAAGTCGGCATACTGCCCGGTTTTTACCCCATCGAAAGTAATCCCCAACTTGTTGTTAAAGAACTTCTGCATATTAGGAATAATCCCAAAAACCCCAATCGAGCCCGTTATGGTATTCGGCTGCGCGAAAATAGAGTCTGCTGCGCAAGAGATATAATATCCGCCAGAGGCAGCCAGGTCCCCCATAGAAACAATAACCGGTTTTACTTTTTTCGTCAGCACCACTTCCCTCCAAATCACATCCGAAGCTAAGGCACTGCCCCCCGGAGAATTAACCCTTAAGACAACCGCTTTAACTTTATCGTCAGTACGGGCTTTTCGAATAGCTTTGGATACTTTCTCAGAACCTATTTGGTCATCCTTTCCATCGCCACCCACAATCTCGCCAGAGGCGTAAACAATTGCTATCCGGGTATTAAAATCGCCGTCTTCTTTTTTATTATTCTTAATATAATCCAGTAGGGTAACCGCCCTCACATCCTTTTTCTTTTCGATGCCAGCGCGTTGTTTTAGGTCGTCTAAAACCTGGTCTTTATAGCGCAAGCCATCTACCAATTTATAGCGTACTGCAGCGCCGGCATTTTGCACCTTTAACTGATTGGCAATCGCAAATAACGAATCCTTATTTATTTTTCGCGAAGCAGCTATAGCACTCAGGTAATGATCGTACATTGAACCTAAAAAAGAAGTAACCTGCTTGCGGTTAGGTTCGCTCATTTTATCCAGAACGAATGGCTCAACTGCACTTTTATAGGTTCCAACTTTTATCACCTGTGGCTCAATTTCGAGCTTTTCAAGAGTCCCTTTAAAGAACATTAGCTCTGAACTGTAACCTGTAAACTCCAAAATACCTTCAGGGTTAAGGTAAATCTTATCCGCAACCGAAGCAAGGTAATATGCGCCCTTAGTATAAACTTCGCTGTAAGCCAGAATAAACTTCTTTGATTTTTTAAATCGCAGCAGGGCATTTCTAATCTCCTCGGTACTGGCCAACCCGGCTTGCAGGCTGCTTAGGTCGAGATAAATACCTTTAATATTTTCATCCTCCTCAGCCCGCTTAATTGCTTCAAGAATATCGTTTAAGCCTGCATTCTTTTCATGCCCAAAGCCAATATCCAAATCTTCAAACGGAGTTTTATGCCCCCGTTCAACCACCGAATGGTTTAATGGGATGTGTAATACCGAATTAGAGCTAACCTGTACGCGATCATTGTCTGCTTTTGCTATTAATACGCCAATTATTATGGCGATAAATACCAGTATCACAACAAACGACACCATGATACCCACAAAAGAGGCTAAAGCCATCTTAAAAAAACTTCTCATTGGCGCTAAATATATTTATTTGTGCAAGTATACGTTAGATATGAATATATTTGAAACGTTACAAGGCATATAAGGTTTATGCACGAAATATATTTACTGTTAGGCAGCAACTTAGGGAATCGCGAGAAACTTTTACTGCAAGCTGCCGAACAAATCGAAGCCAGGGTAGGCCAAATACTTAAAAAATCGTCTGTCTATCAAACCCAGTCATGGGGAGTAAACAATCAGCCCGACTATCTCAACCAGGTTATTTTAGTAAAAACTTCTTTAAGCCCACACGAACTTTTAAGCCGAATTTTGTTAATAGAAAAAGGACTTGGACGAAAACGGATTGAAAAATGGGGTTCCCGGCACATTGATATTGATATCTTATTTTATGGTGATGAAGTTATTGATGAGCCAGATTTGATAGTCCCGCACCAATATTTTCATGAAAGGCGCTTTGCTGTGGAACCGATGTTTGAGATTGCGCCTGATTTTATCCACCCTAGGCTAAACAAAACAATAAAATCAATAGCTTTGGAACTTACAGACAAACTATCCGTACAAAACTTAAATCACATATAAAGCAATGGCAGACAACAAAGGTTTCGAAATTGATTTGTCTTATCTAAACGATATTGCAGGAGGAAGCGAAGAGTTTATGATCGACATGATCGACATTTTTATAGAGCAGACCCCTCTTTACTTTGAGCAGCTTGAACAAGCTGTTAATACCAGCGACTGGAAATCTGTAGGAGATGTAGCTCATAAAATAAAACCTACACTTGCCTTTATGGGAATAAACGAAGCTAAAGATATCATGGCAGAAATTGAACGCAAAGCACGTCAGGGTGAGGGGCTTTCGGATATTCCGGCAATGTTTAAAAGCATACAAACCAGGTGTAACGAACTGTATGAAAGCCTCGATAAAATCAGAGAAGAATTAAAGGCGAAACTCTAAGCGCCTTTAATTTTTTATACTATCTCCGAAAAATTTCTGTTTCGTATTTGCCTTTGATAACTTAGGAAATACTTCATTTATTCCTGTTAAAAACTTCCCCCACAGGCAAAAGCGGGCTCGCCTTTCTTTTCAGCCCTGCGCTCCGGCCTCCGCAACAACCGGCTGCAAGCGTTCAATGGAATTGCCTCCGGAGAATGTCATTTCCGTCTTCTGTGTTTGAAAAAAATCACCCACTACCTATGATATAAAATTTTAGGCCGGCTTTTTATGAGGTTTTCACCTTTGATAACGAAGGAACTACTTCCAACTCTTCTTTCTTTTACCTTTTGTCTTGATACAAAAGGTAACCAAAAAATCAAGAAAAGAACGATGCTTCCCCCCACAGGCTCAAGCGGGCCCGCCGTTCTTTTCAGCCCTGCGCTCTGCTCTCCGCAACATTAGAGTGCAAGATTAGAAAGGAATCGCTTCGATCATTG
>Ga0307408_100000986_pt1 | contig 21965 bp, 19 predicted proteins | sample 322Cmetagenome_FD_202116 | JGI IMG/M metagenome (GOLD analysis project Ga0307408, IMG submission 202116) | Maize rhizosphere microbial communities from greenhouse at UC Davis, California, United States - 322HYB-C-3 | ecosystem: Host-associated > Plants > Roots > Rhizosphere > Soil | place... | reverse complement strand
GTTTGAACTAGTTAAACAAGAAACATTTGGTGTGTTCTATTGCAGTACGAAACATTCAGTGTTTACCTTTTGTGTATGAAACAGGTCACACCAGGCTTGGCTGGCTTCAACTCCCTTGAGGGCGTCCGGAACTTCCGAAGCCTCGGAGGACTGCCAGTGCACGGAGGATCCCGTGTCGCTGAAGGCCTGCTGTACAGGAGTGGGCACTTCGGATACTCGACAGCCCCGGATCGTCAGAGGCTGGAGGCGGCGGGCCTGCACTTCATGGATCTGCGAAGTCCTTGGGAATCCGAAGCCGAAGACCGTTGCGTGCCCGCGTTGAAGACTGTACAAACGCCAGTTCAGGCTAAAGACAGCAGGGACGCGTGCCTGTGGTCTGCGGTTCGCCAAGGTCGCGTGAGCGAGCTTGGCAGGACGCTGACGGCTGCGCGGGCTGAAGAGGCAATGCACCGACTCTATGCCCGTGACATAGCAGGCAACCCATCGGTATTTGCCAGTTTCCTTCAGTCATTGGCTCGAGTTGAGGGCCCTGTCGTCGTCCACTGCTCGGCAGGGAAGGACAGAACCGGATGGGCAATAGCCATCCTTTTGACCATCCTGGGAGTACCTGAAACCGCGATCCTCGAAGACTACGTTCAGAGTTCATTACCGGAGAACCAATACCTCATCAGAGACTCCGCAGGCAGCGTCGCCCGCATCGACAAGCACCTGCGAACAGTCATCACACCCTTGCTGGAAGCGCGGCAAGGGTACCTCGAAGCCGCATGGCACAGCGTGGAGCACGCCTGGGGATCACGACACTCCTACTTGGAAGACGGACTCGGCATCACTCCGGCGCTCACAAACAAACTCAAGGCACGGCTCCTCGTCTGAGGAAGCCCGACCACGGCTACGGCCATTATCTGCCCGAAAGAGAAAACCCATGATTGATAATGTCAGCGAGTTGCCGGCAACGACGCCGTCCAGCACACCTGTCCAACCGCAAGCAGGCCATCTCCGCTCAAATAAACTCGGCGTCTTCGCCATCGCCTTCTTCGTCATCGCAGCCGCGGCCCCCATGGCAGCCGTCGTCGGCACCGGTCCCGTGGTCTTTGCTGCGGTTGGACCGGCGGCCCCATTGATCTACGCGATCGCCGCTCTGCTCGTCGCACTCTTCGCCGTCGGATACCTGCGCATGAGCAGTCATGTCACCAACGCCGGCGGCTTTGTCGCCTACATCGCCAAAGGCCTCGGCACACCCTGGGCCACGGCAGGAGCTGGTCTGGCACTGCTGATGTACCTCAGCCTGCAGGTCGGGCTCTGGTCACAGTTCGGCGTCTTCGCCGGGCAGTTGCTGGAGAGCATCACGGGACTCTCCGTGCCCCCGCTCGTCTGGATTGTCGCGTTGCTTCTAATCACCACGGCACTCACCATGCGGGGCGTCGACACGAGCATCCGACTCTTGGCCGTCCTCATCATTGGTGAAACCCTCGTCGTTGCTGCTCTGGTTATTGTCCTCGTTGCCAGCAGGGGGACGGGAGTCTTCACATTCTCTGGCTTCACCGCTGAGAACCTCTTCAGCCCCGGCCTGGGGATTGCATTGCTGTTCGCCTTCCTGTGCTTCACCAGCTTCGAAGCAACCGTGGTGTTCTCTGAAGAAGCAATCAACCCCCGCAAGACCATCCCGCGGGCCCTCTACGCCGTGATCGCCTTTGTCGGAATTTTTTACACGCTCTCCATCTGGGTTATCGGAGGGGCCATCGGGGTGGACAACATCCAACAGGCGGCAACGGATGACCCTGCAGGATTCATCTTCAACCTCGCCTCCGAAAGTGGAGGGAGCGTCTTGAGTATGGCCATGCAGGTCCTCGTCGTGACCAGCTACCTCGCCATGCTGCTGGGCCTGATGAACATGTTCGCCCGGTACCTTTTCGCCCTCAGCCGTGCCGGAGTACTGCCGGCCAGGCTGGCCACCGTTTCCAAGGATGGGAGTCCGGCCACCGCAGCCCTGTCCAACGGCGTGGCCGTCGGCATCGTCGTGGTTCCCTTCCTGGTCCTCGGCGCAGATCCACTGACCGTCGTTTTCGCCTGGTTCAGCGCCCTGGCAACGGCAGCTTTTATCACCATCCTCATCGTGGCGTCCGTATCCATCGTCGTGTTCTTCGTCCGGACCAAGGACAACACCAGTATCTGGGCGACGAAGATCGCACCTACCCTCTCCACCGTGATCCTCTCCTATATCGGCTACGTGACGATCGAGAACTACGACTCCCTCATTGGGCCTGACAACGCCGCCGCAAAGTGGCTGCTCGTCCTCATTCCTTCCGCGATGCTTGGCGGCCTGGTATTCGGCAGGAGCAAGCGCGACATCGACTACGCCAAAGAAGTTATCTGAAACGGTTAGCGTGCTGCCGCCTCCGCGGGCGGCAGCACGGTAATTCGTTTCCTCCAGGACCACAACGTCGTCACGAGGTGGCCCAGTGGTATGCCCGCATCGTCTTTGAAGTCTGACGATCGGTCCTCCACGAGTAAGCGAAAGCACACACCTTCGAAACAGAACCGGGAGATCAGAATGACCCCCAAATCAGTTGCAGTTATTACCGGCGGAGGAACCGGAATAGGAGCCGCCACTGCCGCAACACTCCGGGGCCAAGGGTGGGAAGTTGTCGTCTGCGGACGCCGCCCAGAAGCTGTAAGCCGAGTCGCTGACATGACGGGCGCCCGCGCTGTCGTCGCGGATGTTGCTTCCGCTTCCGACATGGAACGGCTGGTCGCCGGTACCGTGGAGCAATTCGGCGCTATTAACGGCCTCGTACTGAATGCCGGAATTGTCCGCGCCGGCAGTGCCGGCGAGCTGTCCGATGAAGACTGGAACGCCATGGTCAGCACCAACCTCACCGGGCCCTTCCTACTAGTCCGTGCCGCCTTGCCGCACCTGATCAAAGCCAGCGGCTCGATCGTAGGGGTGGCCTCAGCAGCAGCGCTTCGCGCGACGGCTGGAATCGCGGGCTACGACGCCACGAAGGCCGGCCTTGCCATGTTGATGCAATCCATCGCGGTCGATTACGGACCGCTCGGGGTGCGCGCCAACACGGTATGTCCTGGCTGGACCCGGACGGAAATGGCGGATATGGAGATGGGCGAATTTGCTGAACACAGCGGCATCGATCGCGAGGAAGCCTACAGCCTTGCCACTGCGTTCGTCCCCAGTCGGCGCCCGGCCGCGTCCTCCGAGGTCGCCGATGTCATTGCCTGGCTGCTCTCCGATCAGGCCTCGTATGTTAATGCAGCCACGATCCCGGTGGATGGGGGACTGATCGCGGTCGAACCCGGAGCCATCGCCTTCGACCCCCGTGTCAGTATCGGCACCGCTGCCGTAGACGGACCCACCCGGGCGATGCAGACAATTCCTGACTAAGCGCTACAGTCCGTCTTTCAGGTGTTACTTGAAAAAGGAGTGTGGACAGTAATGATGAAATTGGCTGTGTTGCGGTGTGGCTCGAAGTGTGGCTGACGCCCTTGTGAGGGTTTGTCTTGACAATGATCTGTCCACCGAAACACAGCTGCAGTAAACGCGGCGGCCAGATGGACATGACCTTATAGGAGCCTGTTCCGAAGAGTCCCATTACTGTCTTGTCTGCCCACCCGGCCGGCGTGCCCTTTTCTCATCGCTTTCAAAGGTCAGGGCAGTTTCATCATGACAAAGGAATATCTGAAAGTCATCGCCGGAATCGATACCCACGCCGACACCCACCACGTCGGAGTCATCACCGACACCGGCCAGCATCTGGCGGACAGGGAATTCCCGGCCTCGGGAACCGGCTATCAGGGGATCATCGACTTCATCACCGGCTTCGGTCCCGTCCTCGCCGCGGGCGTGGAAGGAACCGGCAGTTACGGCGCCGAACTCTCGCGCGTGCTCACCCGGAGGGGCATCCCCGTGGTGGAAGTGATGCGCCCGAACAGGCAGGCACGCCGGTTGCAGGGAAAATCCGATCCGCTCGATGCCTATCAGGCCGCCGAATCGGTGCTGTCCGGCAGGTCCGGCGTCATCCCGAAATCCCGGGACGGTGCTGTGGAATCCCTGCGGGTGCTGCGCGCGGAGCGGGCCACCGCCATGCGGGCCCGGGTCGCCGTGATGGCCCAAGTCAAGACCCTCCTGATAACCGCGCCGGAAACCATCCGCGCCAAGTACCGGGCAATGACGAGCCCGGCCCTGATGGCGGCACTGGAGAAAACACGGCCCACAGGAGCACCAACCGAACCGCTGACCAGCACCGCGACCGTGCTCAAGCGGCTCGCCGTCCGCTACCGGCACCTGCACCAGGAGCTGGCACTGATCGATGCCGAACTCGACACTATCCTCACCCTCCACGCACCCATGCTGCGCGACCTTGCCGGCGTGGGCACCGACGTCGCCAGCCAGCTTCTCGTCACGGTGGGAGACAACCCCGAACGCGTCACCACGGAGGCGAAGTTCGCCGCCCTGGTCGGCGTCGCCCCGGTCCCCGCCTCCTCCGGAAAGATGACCCGGCATCGGCTCAGCCGGGCCGGGGACCGGCAGGCGAACAAAGCTATCCACCGCGTCGTGCTCGTTCGGATGCGCTACGACAGCCGAACCCGGTCCTATGTGGCCAGACGGCGTCAGGAAGGCAAAAGCACCAAGGAAATCATGCGCTGCCTCAAACGCTACGTCGCCCGGGAAATCTACGACCAACTCCTCCACCCGCAGCCCGCCCCAGATCGCGGAAGCCTCCGGACAAGACGCACAGCCAAACGGCTGACCCTTCAGCAAGCCGCCGACGCCCTGCACGTCTGGCCCACCACCCTGTCCCGCCTCGAACGCGGACTCGCCCACGACAACGACGTCCACCACCGCTAGGAAACCTGGCTCAACTGCCAATCCCCCGCAACCATGCAGACCCCGCATCCTGTGTTGGCCCGTGTGCTGCCCGCCTGATCGTGGCCGCAGAGAATTCGGGGTCAAGGGCGGCCGCAGGCCGTCGCGCAGCGATCGCAGCAGCGACCCTTGAGGCCGGAACGGCGGCCACGATAACCTGCGCGGGCACGTGGCCAAGCGACCATTGACAACAATAGGAGCATCATTGTCCACACTCTTCCCTTCGGATCCGATGATACTGCCGGCGGACTGCTCCGGATTCCGCATGTTTCCGCGGATTCCTAGTGTTTGCAGGGCCTGGAATGTAGTTCGAGTCCCATCTCGGGCAGAGTGTTTCCGCATGTCAAGGACCTGTCCTGAAGAGGCTTTTGGACGCCAACCGCCAGTCCTTCGAGATTGCGCAGCATTCCATCCTCTCCACCGAGAAGCGTGTACCTACGGTCGCCGAGGTCGTTCAGGAGTACATCGACTTGCTGATCCGTCCGTCGAGCGGAACCACCAAGACGTACCAGACGATGCTGGACCTTCATATCCGCAACATCATCGGCCACGTGCCCGTGGACAAGCTCGATTACCGGCTGATCGCGCACTGGGTGAAGTCGATGATGGCGAAGGGCAAGGCCCCGAAGACTATCCACAACGTGCATGGCCTGATTTCGGCAGCCATGAATACGGCGGAGATGCTTGGCTACATTCCGCGGAACCCGTGCCGCGGCGTGCAGCTTCCCGGAATAGAAAAGGGCGGGGACGAGGCAATGTTCCTTGCCCATGCGGAGTTCAACCTCATCATGGAGGGGATGGGGGAGCGCTACAAGGCCTTCACTAGCTTCCTGGTCATGACCGGTACCCGCATCGGGGAGGCCACCGCCCCTACTGTCACTGACGTCCACACCCACGCGTCCTGGCTCATTCAGGACGGCGTGCCGCTCTTCACGATCTCGCGCCGTCGGGGACATGTCTCGACCAGGACTACGGAGCAGGTCTACGGGCACTTGATGGCGGAGGCGCTGCAGGCAGGTGCTGACGCTACAGAGCGTTCGATCACGACCTTCCAACGGTGACCGCTCCGCTCATGTGGCGGCATCGTTTTTCCACCATGAAAGAGGGAAACGAGCTGTTTGCAGATGGAGGCTTACGTGGACTTCGAATGCTTCGAGCCGGCCGACGCTGCTGCCTTGAGCGGTGCATGGAATCATGGCTGCGTGTATGAAGAAAGCCCGCTTTGCCGCCCAACTTCTCGGCGTCGTATGTGGCGCATTCTGGCTGTCTCTGTGGCCGCTTGCGACACTGCTTGAGGTGGCCAGTGCTGCGAATAAGGCCCTGGTCCAGTTGGAGGAAATCCCCGGAAAGTGTCGGGCACCCGAGACCGGCTACTGCAGCCAGGAGTTTTGGCACTGGGGACGATATCTTCAAAGTCAGCACTGAAGTGGTTCAGCTTCAGAAGTACTCGATTTTCCGGAAACGGGAGCCGGGCAATGCGAGGCCTAATGCCTGTGGCCCCGCCCTCTCCGCCCGTGGGACTCTCCCAGGACCCGCCCGCCCGGAGCGGTGTTGCTGACCAGGAAGAAGTGCGTCATGTATCGGAAAGACTTACTGCCCCCTCGTTTGATTGCCCTAGTAACGGCTCTGCTCACCGCCCTCACAGGCGCCCTGCTCGCGGCATCACCGGCCTCTGCGGCCACGATATTTAGAGCGGCCTATAGTTCGCAGTACGCGCAGGGGTACACGAGCACAGAGTCCCCTGATGGCTACATCCTGACTTCACTTTCCGCCGGCGCCGGCGAAACGCCCGAGCGCGGCAGTACCATGTTCTACTCCGCATTGAGTTTTAACCGGTGCAACGGGGAGCTCTACTATTCGGTCTACGGGGAAGCTCCAACCGATACCTTCAGCTTCAATAAGGACTCCGTTCACGCCGTCGCGACGGTACCACTTTCCGATCGAAGCCAGATCTACCTCGACCTCACCTGGCAGGGCACCGGACCCATTGCAAGGGGAGGCGCCACCTCAAGGGACATCCTGCCCGGACAGATCGTGCAACGGTCTGCTGTACACGGAACGTTCCAGGATGCCGTTGTAACCGGGACGCTCTCCTTCGAGAACGCCTCCATCTCCCAGACCAGGGGATCATCCATGTTGGTCGAGATCAAAAGCCCATAAACGGTTCATCCAGGTACTGCTTTTCCTAGGTTTGAAGGACGGCATGGAAGCCCGACGCAGGTGCCGGGCTTCCTGCCGTGACCGGGAACCCGGAGACCTGACGTCATGTTGGAATGTAGTTCAGCCTCGCATTAACTGGAGTGCTCTTTCGCCAGCCGTTGGATGGACAAGAGGGTTGGTCAGAACGACTGTGGAGGGCATCAGAGGTCACTGCTGGTGACCTGGGAGATGGGATCGGCATCAAACCCGTGACGGTTCAACCGGTCCCGTGCTGATCGAGAACAAGTTAGGCTCAGGCGGCGGCCATGCGGCCCGCTAGACTCCCTTCATGCGTAGAACGTCGGCACGAGGCCCCGACGCCGCCGGAAGGGAACGCGTACTTATCCTGTCAGCAGGGGTAGGAGCGGGGCACAATAGCGCCGCGGCAGCGTTGCAGCAGGCCTGTGCCGTGCGCGCCGACATCGATGAGGTGCAGGTGCTGGACGTGCTGCAGGTGAGCAGCTTGCTCTACCGCACCTTGCTGGGCAAGGGTTACTTCGTTCTGGTCGAGGACTTGCCCTGGCTGGTCGAGTGGGGCTACAACATCAACGACCATCCGTTCCGGCACCGGGGCCCTGTAGACCCCTGGACACGGGTGAACGCTCTTCCGGTGATTGACGCCATCAAGCGATTCCGGCCGACAGCGATCGTATGCACACACTTCCTGCCAGCCCAACTGCTGGCGTCGCTGCTCCTTCGCGGCACCATTGACGCGAGGACCGCCGTCGTCACGACGGACTACGACTTCCAGGGCCTATGGCTTACGGGCGCGTTCCACGCGCTCTTCCTCGCCAGGGAGGAGGGGAGGGTTGAACTGATGGCGCTGGGCTTGCCGCCCGACCGCGTCGCGGTCACGGGCATCCCGATCGCCGCCCCGCCGGGCCCAGCGCCTGCGCGCGATGCAACCAAGCCACCGATGCTGCTGATTTCGGCGGGCGCGACTGGCGGCGACTATGCCCTCTCGGTCGTACGGCAGACGCTGCACATGCGCTCGTCCTTTACGGCCACGGTCCTGTGCGGCCGCAACAATGCACTTCGGCAGCGTATCGAGCAGCTGGTGGCGCCCGCTGGCGCCCGCTACCGGGTGCTCGGCTTCACGTCGGAGATGCCGCAGCTGCTGCGCCGCGCCGACCTGTTTGTGGGCAAGCCGGGCGGGCTGTCGTCGTCGGAGTGCATGGCTGCAGGGCTGCCCATGGTGATTGTGAACACCATCCCGGGGCAGGAGGTCCGCAACGGCGATTACCTGATGGAACAGGGGGCGGCGGTCCGCTGCAATACTCCGTCGACGATCGGCTGGAAGATCGACGAGGTGCTGCGGGAACCGGGTCGTCTGCAGCGGATGCAGGCGGCCGCACGCAGAACGGGCCGCCCTGAAGCTGCGGCGGACGTGTTGACCGGACTGCTCGACGGGCCATCCCGTCCCCTGGTCGTGACACGCGCAGCGCAGAAGACAATCCTCGCCGAGAGCGAGCAGCGCGTCGTTGCGAGTGATCTGGCCGGACCCTCCTCGCTGGTCCGCCTGGTCGACCTGGCTGCGGGCAGCACAGTCGCGCTGCTTCGGGCCGAGGAGCTGGGAGATCTGCAGAAGCGGTACGCCACCCCGAACGGGGGTCTAGTGCTGCGGGACGGCCAATCGCTCACGTCGCTGAGGGGGGAGGAGCGGCGGCTGCTCCGCGCCATTCTTCGGAGGGACGACGAGCTGGCCATCCGCGTCGAGGTGCCCTCGCCAGCCCCTCCAATCCTTCCCGAGGGACCGGAGGAACACCGCCCTTAGTGGGCTCAGGGCTGGCCGGCCGTCCGGGACTGCATCCTCGTCGGTCGGTCCTGGGCGGCGGGCAGGGCACAGCCGCCCGCGTGGGGGGTGACGAAGCAGGTTAACGCAGACAGAGGCAGCATCGTTAGCTTCCCGCGCTTTGGTCTCCACACCAATCGCGAGCCCGACCCGTTCCTCCAGCGACAAGTTTCGAGTCGCGGCCCGTGGAGCTGTCGCAGGGACAAAGTGGAGGCGCCTATCACGGTGAACCGAACGACTGGGACGCCGACCGGCGAAACCGCTCCGGTCACGAACGGTCCCCGGCCGAGCCTCAACGGGATTAGCGGGACAGCAATCAGGGGAGTCGCTATCGAGCAGTCCGAGGATCTCCGCGTCCGACATCCGGTCGATCAGTTGCTCCGCGGCGTCATGCGCGTCGCCCTCCCGAGGGCTGTTCCTTAGACCGCTCGACTTACTCCAACAATCGGCAGTTGGCCTGTAGCGTCAGGGACGCCGGGAAGCTGCGTAGGTTGAACTTCGCCAACGGCCGGCTCATGAACTGCCCGCATACGAAAGAGCGCTACGCCAGAGATGAGGAACCAGGCAACGTTCGTCACGACCGACGGCCATGCCCCATGAAAGACGCCATTGACAATGAAGGCACAGGCTCCGATGAGATTCGCTGATTGGAAGCGCTTGCCGGCCTTCAACCAGCCCATGGAGACAGCCAAGTAGGCACTCAGAATTGCAACTGCGCCGCCCCAGCCGGCAGCTTCCCACAGCAGTTCCATGATGTCCTTTCCCCAGCGCTATCCCGCATCTGCCAGGCGGCAAAGTGTGCGTCCTACGCCAAATATTGAGTGATGAAGACCTTCAGTTCAATTGCATTCTGCTGAAGGTGTGGTTTAGAACTGCTTAACATGGACATCGACCCGCGCCGGTTGCGCGTTCTCCTTGCTGTTGCACGTACCGGCGGCATCCTTGCAGCTGCAGACGAGCTCCGAATCACACCCTCTGCAGTATCCCAACAGCTCAATAAATTGGAGGCGGAAACGGGCCATGCCCTGGTGGTACGTACACCTAGGGGATCATCGCTGACACCTGCGGGCCTCGCGATAGCTGAAGCCGGCGAAGAGATCGAACGGGCACTGAGCGTTGCCCTCGGAAGGATGCAGGGTGGAGCTACCGTCGAAGGTGTCGTTAAGGTAGGCGCATTCACGAGCTTTGTGCGAACGCTGGTGATCCCACGGCTTCCCGAATGGCGCTCCCAGTACCCGCAGCTGAAGATCCAGATTGTGGAAGACGACTTCCCGGTCCTGATGCGTCTCCTGCGTCAACAACAGCTGGACGCCGTCGTGGTCGAACTGGACTCGACCACGGCAGGGCAACAAGCATTGGGCGCCGGAATGATTGAGCAACCGCTGCTGGACGAGCCATGGAAACTCGTCGTTCCTTCCGGAACGCTGATCGCTACCGAGAACGTCAATCTCGGCCGGCTGCCCCTTCCCTGGCTGGGAGTCGAGCCTTCCGCGGCCAATGCTTCCGTACTCGATCGACTCCGCCGAACGGGCGGCGCAGCGGAGACGGTTCATCAGTACCAGGAAACGCTGACCGCCCTCGCGCTGGTAGCCGCCGGGGAGGGTGTCGCGATCGTACCCACACTGGCTCTGGCCGGCGTCGTTCAGGACGGCGTGGACGTCCTGGACGTTCCTGGGTTGGGGACCAGGCGTATCGTCCTGCGACGGTTCGACCGACGCAGGACGGCAAACCTGCCTGTCGATACAGTAGCGCGCCTCCTGCGGGAATCAGCCGCCGCATTTGATACTCGTGGGCACCGTGAAAGTGCCACTTAGCCGAGGCGGGTAACGCCGTCGCGGGAGTCATCGTGATGCCCGCGAGCGATAACGGCCGATTCATTACCGGCACAAAGGCTCGCAAGCCCCGCATGGAGATTCCATCCTTTTATCAAGACGCCGGGACAGTATCAAGACGCCGGACAGGAGTTGTAGAAAAGGGTTGTTCCCACGGCTGGCCTGTGAGGTTAGGGTGATCACGGGCGGTGCCTATAAAGGATCGCCCGGTTGGGTGATCAGGTGCCGGTAACGGAGCTGATCCTAGCGATTCGATTCTCGGGAGGAAGCATGACCAGTCCAGAGCAGGATCCAAACCAGCAGGAAGGCCCCGCGGACGGCGGCGCGGCCGGCGTCCCCGGGATGCACGACGGCGGTGCTGACGGGGGTGCCGATGGTGGCGCCGAAGGCCCCGCGGACGGTGGCGCGGCCGGCGTCCCCGGAATGCACGACGGGGGTGCTGACGGCGGTGCTGATGGTGGTGCCGAAGGCCCTGCGGACGGTGGCGCGGCCGGCGTCCCCGGAATGCACGACGGCGGTGCCGATGGCGGTGCCGACGGTGGAGCTGATGGGGGAGCCGATGGCGGTGCCGACGGGGGAGCCGCAGAACGGGGCATCTAGATTTTGAGCACAACCCGAACTGACTTTCAGGACCCCGGCGCAATTGAAGGCGGCGGGGTCCTGGAAACACGCCTGATTGACATTGGCCGTGAAAGGTTCGCCCGCGACATCTGGGGGCGCACGGCGCTGCTCACGCGTGGTGCCGGCGACTTCTCCGATCTGTTCTCTGCCGGGGCCGTCGACGAACTGGTCTCGCGCCGAGGACTGCGCACACCTTTTCTCCGCGTTGCCAAGGGCGGCTCCACGTTTCCCGACTCGTCGTTTACCTCGCCCGCCGGCGTCGGCGCCACCATCTCTGACCAGCTCGACGACACAGCGCTGTGGCGCAAGTTCGCGGACGGTGCCACGCTGGTGCTGCAGGCACTGCACCGCACCTGGGCGCCTGTCTCGGACTTCAGCAGCAGTCTGAGCACAGAGCTGGGACATCCGGTGCAGGCGAATGCCTACATCACGCCGCCCCAGAACCGGGGGTTCGACGATCATTACGACGTCCACGACGTCTTCGTCCTGCAGATTGAGGGGACCAAGCGCTGGATCATCCATGAGCCGGTCCACACGGATCCACTGCGTGACCAGCCCTGGACCGACCGCCGTTCCGCCGTGGCCGAGGCGGCGAAGGGCGAGGCCTATATCGACACGGTGCTCGAGCCAGGGGACGTCCTTTACCTGCCGCGGGGCTGGTTGCATGCCGCCCAGGCGCAGGGCGAGGTTTCCATCCACCTCACCCTTGGAATCCACAGTTGGACCCGTTATGCGCTGGCCGAGCAGCTCGCGCAGGCCGCCCTTGCAGCGCTGTGCGATGATCCCGAGATGCGCCGCACGTTGCCGTTAGGCGTGGAAGGGCCTGGTGCAGACCTCGACGTCGTCCGTGAACGCCTCGCCGCTGCTGTCGTTGAGGCTCACAGCAGTTCTTTGTTCTACCGCACCCGGCGTGCCCAGGGCCGCCCGGCGCCGCTGGGGCCGCTGGCCCAGCTCGCGGCTGTCGGCCGCCTGGGCCCCGAGTCTATGGTCCGGCTTCGCGGTGCACTGGAAGCCCGGCTGGAGGGATCGCGCCTCACCACACGCGTGGGTTGGCTCGATTTCCCGGCCGCCGATCTGCCTTCGATAACTCGCCTGCTCGACGGGGAGATCCACGCCGCGGGTGATCTCGGCGTCGAACTTGTTGAAAGGCTGTTGCGCGCGGGGGTCCTCGTTCCCGTTGAACAGTGATCCAGACAGTGACTTCGCCACAGTAGCGGCCGCAAAGCGCTTCTTCTGCTCTGAAGGGGCCCGGTTGCGCGGCGACCCGGTTGCAGGCACAGCGCCGCATGGCGTCGCCTGGGTCCTCATCGAGTACCGGGGCGGGTGGCCCCTCAATGGCTTTGAAGGGCTTGATCTCGATCCTGGGACCAAAGCGCTCGTGCTCTCCGCCGCGAAGGCGGCGCGGGCACGGGTGCTGCTGGTGAGACGGCCCGGCCCCCGCCGCCGTGAAGGCCAGAGCCATTGGGCAGTCCTGCAGCATGAGGATTCGGGCGCGTACCGCCAGCACTGGGGCACGTGGGGCAAGGATGAGGATCTGGCGGAAATTGCCAATGCCCTCAGCCTTCCCGGAACGCTCGGCCAACCGCCCGTCGTCCTTGTCTGCACCCACAGTCAACATGACCAATGCTGTGCAGTGTGGGGACGGCCTGTGGGACGTGCGCTGACCGAGCGGTGGCCGGAGCTCGTATGGGAATGTTCGCATTTAGGCGGTGACAGGTTCGCAGCCAACGTTGTGGTTGCACCCGACGGTGTCTATTACGGAAGTCTGGATGTGGACTCGTCCGTGGCCACGATTGAAGAACACCTCGCCGGCCGTATCAGCGCGGAGCATTTGCGCGGATACACCGATCTCTTCCCGGCACAGCAGACTGCCGTCGCTGCCGCGCTCAGGCGTTTCGGCCCGGCCGGCCGTCATGACTTCCGGGTGGTCGAGACCTCCCGTAACGGTGAACATTGGCGGATCCGCATCACGGGATCCCCTCCTCACCCGGCGCGTGTCGACATTGAACTGCGTACTCAACGCGGCCCGCGATGCCGGCTGACCTGCCGCGCACCGGCAATGAGCTCGGCCGTGGTCTACGAGGTTCTTTCGATCCGCACGGTCTAAGAGTTTGAACGTCTTGTTCGTCCTGTGCAAAGGAGGTGTGGACCGTGTCCACACCTCCTTTGCACAGGTTGAAGCGCGCCTCACTTGCTGGCTCCCAGCCCACTGGAACTGAAGCTAAGGAACGGGCGAAGCTTCGGGCCTAATCCTTCCGATGCTGATCCACCAACAGTTCGTGGTTGCAGTGCAGTAGGAGCTCGTGTCGGAAGTGAAGGCCTAACCAAGGCGATGCGGCGTAGTCGTCGATGCCAAAGGCTTGCGCAAACGGTGCTTCTTCAGCGCCCATCATCTGACTCGGCCTGCGTGGAGGAAGTGTTGTTTGAACCACGCTAGGGAGTGCTGTTCGATGTCGTGGCATGGTCTCTCCTCATTGAAAGGTGGGGTCGGTTAGAACGCTTTGAGGATGTCTTCGACGCGTTGTTTGGCGTCGCCGAAGAGCATTTGGGAGTTGTCGCGGAAGAACAGGGGGTTTTGGACGCCTGCGTAGCCGGCGGCCATGGAGCGTTTGAAGACGACGACGTTCTCCGCTTCCCAGACTTTGAGGACTGGCATTCCCGCGATGGGGCTGCCCGGGTCTTCGGCCGCTGCGGGGTTGACGGTGTCGTTGGCGCCGATGACGAGGACTACGGAGGTTTCGCCCAGGTCGTCGTTGATTTCGTCCATTTCCATGACGATGTCGTAGGGGACTTTGGCTTCGGCGAGGAGCACGTTCATGTGCCCGGGCAGGCGGCCGGCGACGGGGTGGATGCCGAACCTGACGTTCACGCCCTTCTCGCGGAGCTGGTGGGCCAGTTCAGCGACGGGGTACTGCGCTTGGGCGACGGCCATTCCGTAGCCGGGGGTGATGACAACACTGGACGCGTTGGCCAGCATTTCCGCTGTCGCTTCGGCCGTGATTTCCCGGTGCTCGCCCTGGTCCGTGTCCCCCTTGCTGGCGGGGGCGGCGATGCCCAAGCCTCCGGCGATAACGGAGATGAAGGACCGGTTCATGGCTTTGCACATGATGTAGGAGAGGTAGGCGCCGGAGGAGCCGACGAGGGCGCCGGTGATGATGAGCAGGTCGTTGTTGAGCAGGAAGCCGGCGGCGGCTGCTGCCCAGCCGGAGTAGCTGTTGAGCATGGAGACGACGACGGGCATGTCGCCGCCGCCGATTGAGGCTACGAGGTGCCAGCCCAGGCCGAGGGCGAGGAGCGTGACGACGATCAGGAGCCAGAGCTGGGAGTCGTTGACGTACCAGACGGTCAGGACCACGAAGGCGGCGAGGGCACCGAGGTTGATTGCATTCTTTCCCGGCAGCATCAGCGGTGAGGACTTCATCCGGGCCGAGAGTTTCAGGTACGCGACGATGGAGCCGGTGAAGGTGACGGCTCCGATGAAGACGCCGATGAACACTTCTGCGTGGTGGATCGCTTTGAGTGCGTCGGGCAGTTCGGGGCTTTCAAGGTGCCCGTTCCAGCCGACCAGCACCGCGGCGAGGCCGACGAAGCTGTGCAGCAGCGCGATGAGTTCCGGCATTCCGGTCATCTGCACCACGCGGGCCCGCCACAGGCCGATCGCGGCGCCGACCAGCACCGCGGCCACCAGCAGGATGAGGCCGGTGAGTACCTGGGAGGAGCCCCAGGCGTTTTGGAGGGTCAACCAGATGGTCGCTGCCAGGGCAACCACCATTCCGGAGATGCCGTAGATAACTCCTGCGCGTGCCTTCTCGTGCCTGCTCAGTCCGGCCAGACTGAGGATAAACAGCAGGGCCGCGACGATGTATGCCGCCCCGGCTACGGACTCTGCGGTCAAGGGACCGGAAACGGTATCAGTCACTGTGATGCTCCTCGTAAGAATTCCTGTTGCTTCGCGAACGGCGCTCATCCCTGTGCCTTATTTCCCTTGGAGAACATCGCGAGCATGCGCCGGGTCACGGCGAACCCGCCAAAAATGTTGATGCTGGCAAGCAGTACAGCGACAGCGGAGAGGGCCTGCACGAGAAGGCTGCTGGAGGTGATCTGTAGCAGCGCTCCGACGACGATGATCCCGGAAATCGCATTGGTAACAGACATCAGGGGAGTGTGCAGCGCATGGTGCACTTTGCCGATGACATAGAAGCCCACGACGACGGAGAGCATCAGGACCGTGAAGTGCTGCGGCAGCGGGTCCGGGGCCACCGCGTTGATCCCGAACAGGGCGGCGATACCCGCACCAATCAGACCGGCTTTACCGGCAGGGCCCGGCCCGGTCTTCTTGTCGGCTTTGCCTGCAGATTGCTCGCCGGCGGGCGTGGCCGCCGCCTGCGCAGGGGGTGCCGCGGAGACCTGGACCGGGGGCGGGGGCCAGGTTTTCTCGCCCTCGCGTACGACCGTCACGGAGCGCTGGACCACGTCCTCGAAGTCAAGGGCCAGCTGACCGTCCTTGTTCTTGGTGAGGAGCTTGAGGAGGTTGACCAGGTTTGTCCCGTACAGCTGGGAAGCCTGGGCCGGAAGCCTGGCCGGCAAGTCGGTGTAGCCGAGAATAATGACACCGTTTTCGGTGACGATGCGTTCACCTGCCACGGAACCTTCAACGTTGCCGCCCTGCCCGGCAGCCATGTCCACGATCACGCTGCCAGCTTTCATCCCGGCCACATCATCGGCGGTGAGGAGCTTCGGCGCGGGCCGGCCCGGGATCAGCGCCGTGGTGATGATGATGTCAACGTCACGGGCCTGCTCGGTGTAGATCTCGGCTGCACGCCGGTTGTACGCCTCCGACGTCGCCTTGGCGTACCCGTCGGAGGACTTCATCTCCTCCTCGACCTCAACCTTGAGGTACGTACCGCCAATGGACTTCACCTGATCCGCGACCTCGGGCCGCGGATCCGTAGCGCGAACGATCGCGCCCAGGCTGCTCGCCGCACCGATCGCTGCAAGGCCAGCCACGCCCGCACCGGCGACCAGGACCTTCGCCGGCGGGACCTTGCCCGCAGCGGTGACCTGTCCGGTGAAAAACCTGCCGAACTCATGGGCGGCCTCGACCACGGCACGATACCCCGCGATGTTCGCCATCGAACTCAGGACATCCATCGACTGCGCCCTTGAGATCCGAGGAACGGCATCCAGTGCAAGGGCGGTAATCGGTCGTGCTGCCAGGGCCTCCACGAGCTCCGGACGCAGCCCCGGGCTCAACATACCGATCAGGGTGGCGCCGTCAGCGAGGCGGCCGATCTCTTCCTCAGTGGGCGGGTTGACCCGCAGCACCACGTCGCTGCCCCACGCATCATCAGCACCCACGATCAAGGCCCCTGCAGCAGCATACGCTTCGTCCCGGAAGGACGCGGCTTCACCGGCGCCCTTCTCGACCACAACGTCGTAGCCCAAACCCAACAACTGCTTCACGGTGGCAGGCGTTGCCGCCACCCTTGTCTCGCGACCCAACTCGGCCACGATGCCAATACGTGTCATTATTCTCTTTCTCTAGGATGTGGTGCCTGGAAAATTCGGATGCAGGGGGACAGCATCTGCCGCTTGATGCGCGGCCGATCCGGTGCTTCTGGGTGCGGGGAACAGGATCTGCTCGATTGGTCCGCTTCGGACACCGGTCGAGGAGTGCTGCCGGACCTGGCTGCTGAACGTCGTTCTCCATGCACTTCGATGGCGCGGACATGCTCCGTTGTCCTGCCCACGCTCGCGTGTCAAACCGCGACAATCAGCGGGGCCGTCGGGACGTTAGTGTCGCCAGATGGAAGATCAGCACGCGGTTCCCTTGGATCTTTCCGCTTGGCCGCGGCCTGCGCGCCGCTGAAGGCAGTTGCAGTGCCCAGCTTCCTGCGACGGTGCGCGAGTTGCTGCATCTGTTCTACTCCTCATCGAGTTAAGAATCGATCCTCCAGCGGACCCAAATCCTAGTATAGAAGTTATATATCAAGAACGGGAACTAGATATATCAACGTTTCGCGAGGTGCACAGCCCGACATCAGGGGCGGAGCGACATATCGGGGTCCTCAGTTGGGCAGTGTCTTCAACGCAGACGGTCGTCCCTGGGCGGCGCCGTCCGCTTCAGTTCTGCGATGCGCAGCCGGAGGAACACGATGACGAGGACCAGGGCATAGACCGCCAGGACGGCGACCGTGATCGTGAACACCGCGTACAGAACTCCCAGAACACCAAAAGCCGGACTTAAATTCATTGGCCCCCCAATAGTCGTTGGCCCCAGCTTACGCGCGGCCGTCACGCGGTCCCGGCCCGGTGCCAGCCGCAGAACCGGACCCGCTGCCCGGATGGCTGGAGAAACCGAAGGCCGCAGGACATCCGCAATATAGCGTTTGCCCTGCGGCCCCGGCTCCGTTGTCGCGTACTAATTCTTGACGTAGCCGTTGGGGTTCAGCACGAACTTCGTTGCCGCTCCCGCGTCGAATTCGGCGTAGCCGCGCGGGGCGTCCTCGAGCGGGATGGCCTGCGCGTTAACTGCCTTCGCGATCTGGACCTTGTCGTGGAGGATGGCCATCATCAGCTGACGGTTGTACTTCATGACAGGGCACTGCCCTGTAGTGAAGGACAGGGACTTGGCCCAGCCGGTGCCCAGGGAGAGCGAGAGCGAGCCGTGCTTGGCAGCCTCATCAACGGCCCCGGGATCTCCGGTCACGTAGAGGCCCGGAATGCCCAGGGAACCGCCGGCCGCCGTGATGTCCATGAGGGAATTCAGAACGGTGGCAGGTGCCTCGTGGGAGGCGTCCTTTCCGTGGCCGCGGGCTTCGAAGCCGACGGCGTCCACGCCACAGTCCACTTCCGGGACGCCGAGGATCTGTTCAATCTGGTCCTTCGGGTCGCCCTTGGAAACGTTGACGGTTTCACAGCCAAACGAGCGTGCCTGCGCCAGGCGGTCTTCGTTCATGTCGCCCACAATGACGACGGCGGCACCCAGCAGTTGGGCGCCGACGGCGGCCGCGATGCCAACAGGGCCGGCACCGGCGACGTAGACGGTGGAGCCGACGCCGACGCCGGCGGTCACGGCGCCGTGGAAGCCGGTGGGGAAGATGTCCGACAGCATGGTCAGATCCATGATCTTTTCCAGGGCCTGGTCGCGGTCCGGGAAGCGCAGCAGGTTCCAGTCGGCGTAGGGGACCAGGACGTACTCTGCCTGTCCGCCGACCCAGCCGCCCATGTCGACATAGCCGTAGGCGCTGCCCGGCCGGTCAGGGTTGACGTTGAGGCAGATCCCGGTCTTTTGCTCCTTGCAGTTGCGGCACCGGCCGCAGGAGATGTTGAAGGGTACGGAGACGATGTCGCCGACCTTGATGAACTCGACGTCGGGGCCCACCTCCACCACTTCACCGGTGATTTCGTGGCCGAGGACAAGGTTCTGCGGAGCTGTGGTGCGGCCGCGGACCATATGCTGGTCCGATCCGCAGATGTTGGTGGTTACGGTGCGGAGGATCGCGCCATGGGGCACCTTGCGGCCAACGTTGGCCGGGTTGACGCCGGGCCCGTCCTTGAGTTCAAACGTCGGGTAGTCAGTGTCGATGATTTCGACGACACCGGGTTCCTTGTAGGCGACAGCTCTGTTTCCTGACATGGTCACTTCCTAATCGTTGGTGTTACTGAAATGGGGAACTTGAGGGGGATCTAGGCCTTTTCCAGCCGGATGATCACGGACTTTGAGGTAGGCGTTCCGCTGGTATCCGCCACGGAGTCCAGCGGCACCAGGACGTTGGTCTCCGGGTAGTAGGCGGCGGCACAACCCTTCGGCGTCGAATACGACACAATGCGGAAGTTTTCGGCCCGCCGCTCCGTCCCCTGGAACTCGGAGACCAGGTGGACCATGTCCCCGTCGGCAAAGCCCAGCTCACTGACATCCTCGGCGTTGATGAGCACAACGCGCCGGCCGCCGTGGATGCCGCGGTAGCGGTCGTCCTTGCCGTAGATGGTGGTGTTGTACTGGTCGTGTGAGCGCAGGGTTTGCAGGACCAGCCGGCCGGGAGGGATCTTGATGAATTCCAGCTCGTTGCCAGTGAAGTGGGCTTTCCCGGATGCCGTGTCGAACTTCCTGGCATCCCGCGGCGGGTGTGGCAGCACAAAACCGCCCGGATGCTGGATCCGCTGTTCAAAGTCTTCGAAGCCGTCAACCACCGCTTCGATGTGCTTCCGGATCAGCGAGTAGTCATCCCGCATGGCGAGCCAGCTGGCCTGGGGCGTGTTGGGCACGCGGCCGTGCCCGTCTGCAAACAACCTGTGGGCGAGGTTGCACACGATGGCTACCTCGGAGTGGAGGTGTTCGCTTGCGGGCTTGAGCCGTCCCCGTGATGCGTGCACGGCGCTCATGGAATCTTCCACAGTGACCCGCTGGTCGCCTGTCTGCTGGGTATCCTTCTCGGTGCGTCCAAGGGTAGGCAGGATCAACGCCCGGCGGCCTGTGGACAGATGCGAGTGATTCAGTTTCGTGGAGATCTGAACGCTCAGGCTGGTGTTGGCCAGGGCCTGCTCGGTGACCTCCGAGTCCGGGGCTGCACGGACGAAGTTGCCGCCCATCCCCATGAAGAAACGGACCCTGCCGTCCCGCATGGCGCGGATGGCTGCCACGGTGTCAAAGCCGTGCTCCCGGGGAGACCGGAACTTGAATTCCTGGTCCAGCCGGTCATGGAACGTCTCCGGCATTTTTTCGAAGATGCCCATGGTGCGGTCGCCCTGGACGTTGGAATGGCCGCGCACAGGGCAGACGCCGGCGCCGGGCTTGCCGATGTTGCCCTGGAGGAGCAGGACGTTGACCACGTCGCGGAGGGTAGGCACGGAATGCTTGTGCTGGGTCAGCCCCATGGCCCAGCACACGATGGTTGCATTCGACGCAAGCAGCCGTTCTCCCGTTGCCCTGATCTGCTCCAGGGTGAGGCCTGTTGCCTCCACGATGTCATCCCACTCCACCTTTTCGAGGTAGCGCAGGTAGTCATCAATGCCCACTGTGTGGTTTTCGATGAAGTGGTGGTCCAGGACGGTTTCCAGGCCCGGTGTGTTCCGGCCGGCAGCTTCGGCTTCAAGCAGGTATTTGCCAAGGCCCTGGAACAGGGCCTGGTCGCCGCCGGCGCGGATCTGCAGGAAGTCGTCGGTCAACCGGGTTCCCGACACCATGCCGGCTACATGCTGCGGGTTTTCAAAGTGCAGGAGTCCGGCTTCGGGAAGCGGGTTGACGGACACGATGATCGCGCCGTTCTTTTTCGCCTTCTCCAGGGCACTCAGCATGCGCGGGTGGTTGGTGCCGGGATTCTGGCCCGCTACGAAGATCAGCGACGCCGTTTCCAGGTCCGTCAGGCTGACAGAACCTTTGCCGATTCCAATGGTCTCCACCAGCGCCGAGCCCGAGGATTCGTGGCACATGTTGGAGCAGTCAGGAAGGTTGTTGGTGCCGATTCCCCGCACCAGCAGCTGGTACACGAATGCTGCTTCATTGGAGGTCCGGCCGGAGGTGTAGAAGACCGCCTGATCGGGGTGGTCCATGCCCCGCAGCTCCTCGGCCATGAGGTCGTAAGCCGCGTCCCACTCAATGGGCGTGTAATGGGTTGCGCCTTCATCGAGGAACATCGGGTGGGTGAGCCGGCCCTGCTGGCCCAGCCAGTAGTCGTCGCGGGTCTTCAGCTCAGCAACTGAGTGCTGGGCAAAAAATTCCGGTGTGACACGGCGACGGGTGGCTTCTTCGGCCACTGCCTTGGCGCCGTTTTCGCAGAACTCCGCGGCGTTGCGCTTTTCGTGTTCCGGCCAGGCGCAGCCCATGCAGTCGAACCCGTCCAGCTGGTTCACTGCCAGGAGCGTGTGGACACTGCGCAGTGGTCCCATCTGTTCCAGCGAAATTTTCAACGCGTTGGCAACGGCCGGGATGCCTACGGCCTTGGTCTTGGGTTTGGTGACGGTCAGCTTTGACTCGTCGATGTTTTCGCGGGGGGCTTTGGATGCCACGGGGGATATCCCTTTCAGATCCTGGAAGTGAAGCAGTCGGCAAGTGCTTGCGCGGCTTGCGGAAGAGGCGGGTACAGCGGCCCGGACCCGGTCGTTGCGAGGGATAGGGTCCGGGCCGCTTGCCTTGTTGGCCGCAGGGCGCGGCTTAGCCCCGGAGCCTGGTCATGGTGGGGTCGTAGAGGGGGTCTTGGGTGATGGTGGCGGGTATGCGGCGGCCGAAGTATTCGATTTCGACGGCGTCGCCGATGTTGACGGTGGATGGGAGGTAGGCGTAGGCGATGGGTTTTTGGATGGTGTAGCCGTAGGCGGCGCTGGTGATGTAGCCGAGGGCCTGGTTTTTGTAGAACACGGGTTCTTTTCCGAGGACGATGGAGCGGCCGTCGTTGATGGTGAGGCAGCGCAGGCGGCGTGCGGAGTTCTCTTCGGTGCGGCCTTCGAGGGCTGTTTTGCCGACGAAGTTGTCTTTGGTCATTTTGACGGCGAAGCCGAGGCCGGCTTCGTAGGGGTCGTGTTCGGTGGTCATGTCGGTGCCCCAGGAGCGGTAGCCCTTTTCGAGGCGGAGGGAGCTGAATGCTGCGCGGCCGGCGGCGATGAGCCCAAAGGGTTGGCCTGCTTTGAAGAGCGCGTCCCAGAG
>Ga0307408_100000985_pt1 | contig 21969 bp, 38 predicted proteins | sample 322Cmetagenome_FD_202116 | JGI IMG/M metagenome (GOLD analysis project Ga0307408, IMG submission 202116) | Maize rhizosphere microbial communities from greenhouse at UC Davis, California, United States - 322HYB-C-3 | ecosystem: Host-associated > Plants > Roots > Rhizosphere > Soil | place... | reverse complement strand
GATAACCGTCTATCCGAAGACGCGCAACCGGATCGACGCCGACTCGCCTATCTCGACTTGCAAGGCGTATATCGACGGCATTGCCGACGCGCTCGGTGTGGACGACAGCCGCTTCGAGCTTCCCCGGCTTCAGTTCGGCGAACCGGCCAAAGGCGGCAAGGTCGTCATCGGGATCGAGGTCGTCGATGCCTAAAGGCCACCCCATCCCCCAGTCCGTCTGCGACCGTGCCAGAAGGCTTGCCGAGGTTCACGGCCAGCATACCGTGGCGCAGATCATAGGCACCTCGCCTTCAGTCGTCTGGCAGATGGCGCGGCGGGGATGGAAGGCCGCCACTCCGGGGCATCCGATTCGCCCCATGCCGAGCGACTTCCCGATCCAGGTCAACCATATGGGCTACACAGAACTCTGCGCCCACTATCGGACGGGAACAAGCGTGATTCGCCGATGGAAGCGGGAGCTGCGCGACAAGCAGTCTCGTCCCTCCGATGGGTAAGCGCTCAACCTTCGAACGCCGCGAGCGCGACTTCTATCCGACTCCGCGAGAGGCCGTCCTGCCTCTGTTGCCGCACCTGCCTATGCAGGCTTGGTACATTGAGCCGTGCGCAGGCGACGGCGCACTGATCGGGCATTTGAACGGTCACCACTGCGTCTACGGCGTAGACATCGAGCCGCGATGGCCAATCGTTCGCTCCGGCGATGCTCGCGAAATGTCCTACAACCTAGCCGAAGCAACCATGTTCATAACTAACCCGCCATGGGACCGCAAAACATTGCACCCGATCATTATGAACCTGTCGAAGCAGGCTCCGACATGGCTTCTCTTCGATGCTGACTGGATGCACACCCGTCAAGCCGCGCCCTACCTGCCGCTGTGCCGAAAGATCGTCTCCGTAGGTCGGGTGAAGTGGATTCCGGATTCGCCCTTCACCGGCAAGGATAACTGCGCCTGGTATCTCTTTGACTCCCGAAGCGATGCTCCGACCATCTTCGTGGGAAGGGCCGCGTGAACAGCGTAGACTGGATCGAGGAAGGCCGCAAACACTTCCACAAGGCTAGGCTCCATCCCGAGCGACCTGCGTCCAACTATCCGACGCAGGACACTCACACGCCTAAGGACGAAGCGGATTTCGTCATGGGGTTCAGGTCTGCAAAGAGCGAGTGGGAACGTGGCGAAGGACTGAGCGGAATATCCGCCTATATCGAAGAGCGAGACGAGGCATGACCGCCTACGGGCCGACAGACCCTATCTGGGCGCTGCTGGCGAGGGCTTGCGGAAAGGTTCGATGTGTGGTGTAAGGGACGGGCGGGGCCGGGGGTGAATCCGGCGCCCGCCCAACACCAGCGGGGAGGCCGCTAATGTCTGACGAAGCTTTTACCGACATAGCGCCCGAAGTTCAAGAGGGCGATGTGCACGGAAGCCTTTACGACAGATTTCAGACAAGCGCGTGGATCGGACTGGTAGAGTTTCTGCTCGGTCAAGACTGGGCGCTTACTCAATTCACCGAAGACACCGGCATGACCGTGCCTAGGCGGCGCTCGGGCATCGAGGCGATGATAGACAAAGCCGTTGGATACGACGGCAATATGGAGTTCCTACGCGCCTTTCTGCCATGGGTCACGCGTGAACATTGGGGCGAGGACGAGATGGTGCCGGGGATCGAAGACATCCTAGCTCGTCTTGGAGCGTTGGCGTGACGCGCGAGGTTAATAGGCCCAGCAAGCTCGCCATGCTTCGCCAGATAAGCTCTGCGGGATGGACGGTCCATTGTCAAACTCACTGGTCGCGCGATCTGTGCGGCGACCGCCTCGATTATTGGCCGACAAAATCCAAATTTCGTTGGCGCGGAGAAACGCGGATTTGCGACCCAATGAAATTCATCCGAGAGCAGGTGTAGTGAGCGTCCGCGTTATGTCGGCCATTTGGGAGCTACAGATGCTTCCAACAGACAAGCTAATCATGCTCGCGCTCGCTGACTGCGCAAATGACGAAGGATGGTGTTGGCCGTCAATAGCGACCATCGCACGCAAGAGCGGGGTATGCGAGCGCTCAGTGCAAAGGGCGATCCGTCGCGCAGAGAAAACTAAACTGATAGCGAAAAGGGACGAGGTGTTGGGGAGGGGGTGCAAATACCTCCTAGACCCGCGTCACACAGTCACCCCCGACAGAGAGTCACCGGCGACACACGGTCGCAAAACCCCCGACAGAGAGTCACCCAAACCATTAAGAACCATCAAGCCAAAGAAGGACAAGCCTTCTTTGGTCGCGTGCGAGCTTCCTGACGATTGGGAACCTTCCGATTTCGGAGTCACGTCGCAAAGCCGGAAGGTGGTCGACGACTGGCCGCCCGGCGAGTGCGAACGCCAGCTTGAGCATTTCCGAGCCCATCACCGGAAGAAGGGCGACAGGTTCAAAAGCTGGCAGGACGCATGGTCAACATGGGTGCTTAACTCTCGGAGATTTTCAAATGGACGACCGCGACAACCCACCCGGCCTTCACCAGCCCTCGAGCTCTACAAGCGTGGTGCCCTTCGAGAGGCCGAAGAAGCGCATTTCGGCCAAGACGGAGCGGCTGATTGGGGAACTGGGGCTCCGCTACCGCCCTTCGGCCCAAGCTGACTTGGAGGAACACGCCGCCTCGCTGGCGCTGCTGACCCGTGACCTTGCCGACATCCCGCCAGACCTGCTGGAGCGGGCTATCCACGATCACGTCACGAACAGCCCCTATCTTCCGAAGGCCAGCGACTTGATCGCGAAGGCGAGGGGTTACATGCCCAATCCCGGCAGGAGCGACCAGCAAGCGATATGCGACCGAGGCAACGCGCATCTGCTCACCATCCCCCGCTACGATATCCACTGGACTGTCGTAGATGGCAGGGCAAAGCTGGACTGGCTTTAGCGGAAACACGGTCTATGGTAGAACACGGGCACGAGGAGAAGGACGATGACTCACAGCGATTATATAGCCCTCTACCTCAGAGAGCTGGGCAGTCTGGTGAACGTCGGCGGACGGAATGCGCTGCACTGCGCAGAAGCGGCTTATGCTGACGATCCTAACGGCGACCCTGTTGAGGCCGCTCAATCCGAAGCCGATGAGTGGAGACGGGCATCGTGACATGGATAACGCTCGAATGCGACCGCGCGCTTTACCTTGATCGCGGGCGCGGCATGGTTTTGTGTGACCGCTTGCCTTCGCCAGTCACGCTAGTTGTTCGCCTGCCTTGTCGCAAGCCTCGTATCACGCCCCCGCCAAGGAGGGATAGGCCATGACGCTAAGAACGGCTGAAGAATCTCAGGACGAGAAGCGCCGCAAGGCCATCACGGATATGCTGGAGCGCGATAGCATCCGGCGCATCACTCGACGCATCGCGTCGGCAAACGAGCCCGCCAAGGAGGGTGAGTAACATGGCTGACTGCGTTGAAATCACTTGCCCACTATGCGGCGAGGATGACTTCGACGCACCCGGCTTTGTGAATCACATCGACCGTTGGTGCGAGAAGGTTGACGAGGCGCGCGAAGCCTTCGCGGATAGCCAGAGGAAAGCTTGGGAGATTGCCCGCAAGGCGACGGAGGGAGAGTAGATGAAGACGATGCGCGAGGCCTTGCGAGATGCGCTGATTGTCGCCGCCCGCCGCTCCGGCGGGAGCTATCGGCGCTCGATTGACCGCCTCGCCATTTCGCCGGACGCAGCTATCGACGCCATCCTGGACGAGCTACTTGAGCCGGATGAGGCGATGAACGAAGCCGGCAATGCCACGCTAAGGACAGTCCTTCACAACGCATCGTCGGTCTGGCAAGCCATGGTAAACCAAATCCGCAAGGAGGAGTTATGAGCAGCGACGACGCGGAAAGCACAAGGCGCTTTGAAGACATCGAGCGACGACTTCGCGAATTGGAAAAGCACTCTCACGAGCCAATCGATCTAGAGCCCGCAATTCGGGATATTCTCAAGGACGCGGCGGGGCCAAAATGGACTGGATAATCCTTCGCACCTCCTCCCGTCACACAATGAGCCTCGCCTCCTCTCTGGCAAAGGACGGGTTCGCGGTCTGGACGCCGGTTGAGCATTTCATCAAGCGCCTGCCTCGCAACGTCCGGAGGCCGGTGACTCAGCCGATGTTCGCCGGATACGTGTTCGCCAGAGCTGTTCACCTGATCGATCTTCTCGACGTGGCGCGCACTCCGATGCGCCGAGGCCCCGGCTGCCGCCTCCCGGCCCACGCCCGCTTTTGGGTGCTTCGGGAACATGGTGGAATCCCGCTCATAGCCGACCATCATTTTGACGAGGTCCGCCGGATCGAGGCCAAGCGTACGCCCGCAGCCAAAGCCGAGAAGCCCTTGCCGCTGGACGCCGTGGTCAAGGTGGAGGGCGGAAGCTTCGGGGGGATGACGGGCACTGTGGAGCGCTCTGATCGAGGTCGGACGCTGGTCTGCTTCAACGGCAGATATACGGTGAAAATACCCACTTCCCTTTTGAAACTGGATGAAGCATACAGACAACAGCCGCGCAGGATGCGGCAGCAGACTTTTGGCGACGGCCATGCGGCCAAACCAATTGTGATCGGCGATCTGGATTTTGGTCGCTGCCAATCTGCGTAGGGCTCGCCTCGGCGGCCAATAGAGAGGATATGGTTTCAAAGTTTGTGCGGCGGCGTTGAAGGGAACGCACAACAGACGAGAAGGCTGTCTGCCCGTCGACCTCGTTGTTGCTCCGTTATCAGGCAGATAAATCGGAAGCCGGTGTCGAGTCCGGCCCGCGCAAAACGGGGATAGATTATGAGAGATGCGAGGATTGATCGCTCAGCCATCGCAGGATTGCTTTTCGCGGCAGCGGGCATATTTGCGGTCGGCATACTCATAGGCGCGGTGCTGTAATCATCGCGGCTACGGCTGACACTCCGCAGGGCCAACAGGGATAGATTCACAGGAGATGGCCAGTGATCGTCAAGCTTGGTCGCACGCTCTGGTTCTATTGGGGCGGTCTGGTCGCCTACGGCTTTAAGCCCGGGCGCACATTCGGCTTTGCCTTTTTACCCCGCCCTGAGCGCGCGCCTGAGGGCTGCATAACCCCATCTCTCGCGAGGATGGATGGCGAGATAGGGCTTTTCTTCATCCGAATGCGCTGGCTGTTCGGATAACGGAGACCGCAATGACCCTCGCCACAATCCTCCTGATAATCGCCCTCATCCTCTTCATCGTGGATTCAATAGGCGTTGCATCGAGGATCAACCTTCAGTCCGCCGGCCTCGCATTGTGCGTCGCGGCCGTGCTTGTACCGATGGTGTGACGATGGACACGGACCATCCCGCAGTCCGCGAGACGTTGTCGCTGTTTGATCGCTCGTTTTGCGACTGCCATCGCACGGTCTATCAGATCCCATCTGTCGCCGAGCAAATGGGCGGTGACCCTATGAGCAAGCTGGCGGCCGCGATCCATAGGCTGTGCGACTTGGCCGAGAGGGTGTGACGTGGCAGACACTGACCCTGCACAGCCAGAACAGAATCGCTATCGGGGCCTCAAGCCGTTCCAGCCCGGCCAAAGCGGCAACCCCGCTGGGCGGCCGCTGGGCTCTCGCAACAAGCTGGGAGAGGCGTTCATTCAGGCGCTTCAGGAGGACTTCGCAGAGCATGGCGTAGAGGCTGTGCGGAAGGTCCGAGCCGAGAAGCCCGATCAGTACCTCAAGGTGATCGCCAGCCTGATGCCCAAGGAGCATCGCCTGAGCTTCGATGACCAATATGACGGGATGACCGATGCCGAGCTTGCAGAGCGAATCCGTCAGCAGCTCGCGCACCTCGCTCCTTTCCTCGATGCAGGAATTGGAGGCGATGACGCGAGTTCTGAGAGCAAGGCGCTCCCGTGCTTCGCTCCTGGCGTTCACTGAGAACACGCACCCCCGCTATCACGCCGGCAAGCCGCATAGGATCGTATCGGCTCAGCTTGAGCGCGTAGAGCGGCGGGAGATCGACCGGCTGATGCTGCTTCTGCCGCCCAGACACGGCAAGACCGAGTTGGCGAGCAGGCGTTATCCGGCGTGGAATGTGGGCCGCCACCCTGAGCGGCAGATCATTGCGGCGAGCGCTACGGAGACGTTCGCAACCGATGTCGGCCGAGAAGTCCGCAACATCATTCGCAGCGAGGAATATTCGAGCATCTTCCCCGGCGTGTCGCTATCGGAAGACAGCACGGCGGCCGGGCGCTGGACCACCAACCACGGGGGCGTTTTCGCGGCTGTCGGCGTTGGATCGCAAATCCTCGGCAAGGGTGCCGACGACTTCATCATCGACGACCCGTTCGCAACAATGGAGGACGCCCAGAGCGAGATCAAGCGCAAGCGGGTCATCGAGTGGTATCAGGGCAGCGTCTACAACCGGCTTCAGCCCGGCGGGACAATCGTGGTAATCAACCACCGGATGCACGAGGATGACCTCAGCGGCTATCTGATCGAGCAGCAGAAGCACGGCGGCGACAGATGGGAGATAGTCGAGCTTCCTGCTATTGAGGCCGGCGAGGCCCTTTGGCCAGAAGCTTACCCGTTGGAGGCCTTGGAGCGTATCAAGGCCAATACGCTGCCGCGCTTCTGGCACGCGCTATACCAGCAGAGCCCGCACCCGGACGAGGGGACGTTCTTCCAACGGGAATGGCTCAAGGAGTGGAAAGAGCGGCCCAAGCGCTTGAATCTCTACGGAACCAGTGATTACGCGGTGACCGAGGAGGGCGGGGATTATACGGTTCATCGCATCTGGGGCGTGGATTCGACCGGCGACCTTTATCGGCTGGATGGATGGAGGGGACAGACGGCTTCGGACGAATGGGTCGAGAGCAAGCTGGACCTGATCGCCAAGCACAAGCCGCTGGCATGGTTCGGTGAAGGGGGGGTCATCCAGAAGGCCATCGAGCCCATGCTCAGGCGAAGGATGCGGGAACGCAAGGTCTATTGTCGGCTGGAATGGCTTCCGAGCATCCACGACAAGCCGACGCGGGCGAGGGGGTTCCAGGCCCGGGCGGCAATGGGCAAGGTGTGGTTCGAGCCGGGAGCGGACGTGTCGGAGTTTCTGTCGTTTCCGGCCGGCAAGCACGATGACGACGTGGACAATGGGTCTTTGATCGGCAGGGCTCTGGACATGGCGCATCCGGCGATCATCCCGCCCGAGGAAAAGCCGAAGGTTCGTGATATGTGGGCACCGAAACAGGACAACGGCAGCGATTGGAAGGTGGCATGAAGGACGAAAAGCAGGTGCGGGCGTGTGAGGCCTTGGCGAAGGGATATCGCGACCTTACGGGTAGCCCGATTGTCGTAGGGCCGTCGTTCATGAAAGACTGCCGGGCCATCGGCATGAACACAAGCAACCTGCTGGAGAAACCCATATGACACAAAGCGATTTCGAGGCTGGGCCGGAGTTCACCGCAGCCCTTCGGGTGCTTACCGACAACCTGCCCGATGGCGAGTTGGTTGCGGCGGTCCTTGGCGACCTTCAGAGCCGCGTGAAGGCGCTTGAGAAGCGGGACGGAGGCTGGCGGAAGACGTGACCAGCGAATATCGCCGCGATCACGAGCCCTTTCCGGGCAATGACGAGTACGAACGGCTCAATCCAAACGCCCGGCTTCGCATCCGAATGGCGATGTCGACGCTGAACGGCTTCTTCGGGGAGCCCGAGGCATCAGAGAGCGAGACGAGGGCCGCGCACAGGGCTCTGGCACGGTATTTGATCGACAGCGGCAAGGCTTCGGCGGCGGGGGAGGTCTAGGAGGCTGGCGGCTCTGGCAGCGGCATCCAGTGGGTCGGTTCTGTCCGAATGTCGCCGCCGGCTTGTTCGGGGCACGGCACAAACCGGTCAACGCGAAAGCCTATGTCACCCACGAAACCATCTGCATACCATCCATCCTGCCACACGCAGTCCGCCTCTCGCCAACCACATCCGTCATCGCGAACGATCCAAAGATCAACCACAGTTCGGTCTCTCGGCGCAGTCTCAATTGGCTGCCAAGTCATTTCGCCCTCCTATGCGCCCGCACTCTCAGCCTGCCTAGCAACCGCTTCCACCGCAGGGCGGCTTCGACACGCATCGCTTCGATTTCCGCCAGTTCCGCATGATCGGCTTCAGACATGAGGACTCTATGCAGCACGTAACGTATCCTAAGGACAGCGTTACGAAGGGTCAAGGGGGGATTTGATGGTGCGCTGGATGCCGATAGAAGCTGCCGACGAAGGCTTGAAGCGAGGTGTCAGGCCGTGCTAAAAGAGTCCCACCTCCCGGAACCGGGTCTCACGGCCCTCACTGGGAATTCTCCTGCTGGTCAGGCAGGACTCGATTGGAAGCCGCAGACGCCGACCGGGAAAGTAGGTCGTCTGCGGCTTCCGGTGTTTGCAGGAGAATTCCAGTGGTGATACTCAAGACGCCTTGGCTGTGGGCTTATTGGCAAAACGGCCGGGATTTCGGTTTTAGGCGAGGGGCGCAATTTGGCTTCGTGCTGTTTCCGCGTCCTGAGGAGGACTATAAATACGAATCTCTGCCCGGAGCCTTCAAGGTCGAGGGTGCGATAGGCTGGGATCGCTGGGTGCGCGGCGTCAAGGCTTGGCGCGAGCATCCGCGCCTCGCGTACAAGTACCGAGAGACGGCAGGATGACCACAGAAGTTGCTTCTTCTGCCATCTTCGACCTCGCTCAGCTCAAGAAGCTCTATCAGGAGGCACGAGACAACACTCAGGCGTCGCGCAAGGACGCTGACCTCGCGCTCGACTATTACGACAACAAGCAGTGGACATCCGATCAGATCAAGGTTCTCCGCAAGCGCAAGCAGCCGGAAATCTGGATCAACCGCATCGCTCCGGCCGTGAACGGCATCCTCGGGGTTCTGGAGCAGGGTCAGACCGACCCGAGAGCCTTCCCCCGTAATCAGGAGGACCAGAACGCTTCCGAGATAGCGACCGATTCGCTTCGCTACGCCGCCGACAACTCGCGCTGGCAGCGGACCAAGCTGGCGCTGGCCAAGTCTTACCTCGTCGGGGGAATTGGCGCTGTCATCGTCGAGGTGAACGAGGATGGCGACCCCTGGCCCCGGCTGATCCGGGACGGCGAGTTCATCTATGACCCGCACAGCCGCGATCCGGACTTCGAGGACGCCCGCTACATGGGCGTGGCGAAGTGGATGTACGTCGACATCGTCAAGGCGCTCTACCCCGGGGCCGACATCGATCCGGCGACCATCGCGCCTCAGTCGGTCTCGTTCGATGACGAGGACAAGCCGCAGAACGTGTGGTCCGATACCAAGCGCAACCGGGTGCTGGTTGTGGAACTCTACATCGAGAAGAACGGGTGGAAGAAGGCCTGCTTCTACGGCGGGGCCATATTGGAGGAGGGGCCGAGTCCCTACCTGGACGAGCGCGGAACGCCGACCAATCCGATTGTAGCCCAGTCCTGCTTCGTCGACCGCGACAACGGCCGGTATGGCATCGTCAAGGCGATGGTTCCGGTTCAGGACGAAATCAACATGTCGCGCTCTCGGGCGCTTCACCTGCTCAACTCACGGCGGGTGCGGATTACCGAAGCGATGGGGCCGGACGTTTCCGCCGACACGATTCGCGAGGAGGCGGCACGGCCGGACGGGGTGCTTCCGTTTGGGGTCGAGGCTGTCGAGAACACCGACCTGTCTCAGGGCCAATGGCTCAGAATGCAGGATTCAAAGGCCGAGCTGGAAAGGATGGGGCCGAACCCGGCGGTTCTGGGGCAATCCAACGCCGACGCCTCGGGTCGGGCTCAACTCGTTCGCCAGCAGGCCGGGCTTACCGAACTTACGCCTGTCCTCGGGGGCATCGAGGACGTCGACCTTCGCGTCTACCGGCAGATGTGGATGCGCATCAAGCAGTTCTGGACTGGGCCGAAGACGGTTCGGGTCACCGACGACATCGGAGCCGCAAAGTTCCTGATGGTCAACGAGCCCGTCGTTCAGGAGGTTCCTGCCATTGTTCAGGGCCCGGCCGGGCAGCCGATGGCCGGGACTCAGCAGGTCGTGGTGGAGGTGAAGAACCGCCCCGCCGAGATGGACATGGACATCATCATCGACGCCGTGGCCGACACCGCGAACGTCTGGCAGGAGCAGTTTACCGAGCTTGTTCAGCTGGCTCAGGTCTACGGGCCTCAGGAAGTGCCGTTCGACGACCTCCTTGAGGCTTCGAACCTTCCGAAGAAGCGCGAGCTGATCGAGAAAAGGCAGGCGAGGGCTCAGGAAGCCGCTCAGGGGCAGGGGCCTGCTCAGCAGATGCAGGAGGCCGCATTTCAGGTCGAGATGGAGGGCAAGCAGGCCAGGGCCGCGCTCGATGCAGCGAAAGCCGAGGGCCAGCAGATACAGAATCAACTCGCGCCGCTTGAGGCTGGGGCGAAGTTGGGGGCCGGTTAGCCGAAAAAGCCTAGCCGGATAAGGCCCGCGACGCCGCCGACAAGCTGGGCTGCTCCTACGACCGCTAAGGTGATGGCGATTTGAGTGTATCTGTTCATCGGATGATCCATCCAGCTTCGGACCAAACGGGCTTTTGCTCGATTGAAAATGAGGGACACCCTTCGGCAGTAAGCCGTCGCGCCGCTTCGCGATACCGTGGGCTGTCCGGACTAAACAGAATGCTGGCCTCCCAGAAGTCGCGCTCTGGAGACCCATCGGGAACAATGCACCCGGCCACTCGCAGTTTCAGACCATCCATTCGCACTTTATAGCATAGGGGCCGCCTTCCTCAAAGGGCGTTTCGCAGTCGGGAGCGCATATCCCGTCACTGGCCGCCGCAGACCGGGCGCACGTGAACGCCGCGACGATACAGCGCGCGAGGGGATAACATGGACGACGAAGACTTTCTGGCCGCCGTCGAGGCGGACAATGCGAACGCGGAAGAGGTGAATACCGAAGCTCCGGCTGCGGAAGAAGCCTCCAAGCCTGAAGCCGAGGCGCCCGCCCCGGCGGAACCGGCACCCGCCGAACAGCCCGCTCCGGCGGCTGAGCCCGGACCCATCATGGTCCCACTCACGGCGCTGCACGAGACCCGCGACAAGGTGAAAGACCTTGAGGCACGGCTGGCCAAGCTCCAGCCCCAGCCTGCACCGGTCGAGATTCCCGACAGGTACGAAGACCCCGAGGGGTACGAGGCCTATCAGGAAGCGGTCATCCAGAATCGTCTTCTGAACATCACGCTGAATACATCGGAGCGCTTCGCCAAGAAAGAGCACGGGGCAGAGACTGTGGAGGCCGCCAAGGCGTGGGCTACACAGCGATTTGCTTCCGACCCGCTCTATCAGCAGCAGGTTCTCGCCGACCAAGACCCTTACGAGAGGGTGGTCACGGATTACCGCCGCGATCAGCTTTTCTCGAAGGTCAGCGACCCCTCTGAGTTCGACGCCTTTCTCGCATGGAAGGCGGCCAATGCGACCCTAGCGGCCACGCCACCCGGCGCGGCTCCACCCAATCCGACCCCGACGATACCACCTCGGAGCCTTGCGTCCGCCCCCTCCGCTGGAGGGATAACGACGGAAGTTGTGCAAAGCGACGCGGAGATATTCGAGGAGGTCATCCCCAAAGGATAGACCGATGGCAGAAACCGTCCTTAACTCAGGGCTAGTAATCAGCCGCTGGAGGAAGAATTATTTCCGCGATTACACCCGCGCCTCGCGCTTCGCGCCGTACATGGGTCGGGCTCTCAGCTCGATCATCGTCACGATGTACGATCTCCAGACCGAGGCGGGCAAGACGATCATCGTCCCCTTCATCGGCCGGCTGACGGGCTCGGGCGTTTCCGGTTCCCAGGTCCTCGAAGGCAACGAGGAGGATTTGGGCTCCGGCAACATGCCCATCTCCATCGACTGGCGGCGCAACGCCGTGGTCGTTCCCAAGTCGGAGCAGTACAAGACCGACATCGACCTGCTCGATGCCGCCAAGCCCGCGCTTCGAGACTGGGAAGCGGAACTGCTCCGCTCCGACATCATCCGCGAGTTCGGGGCGATGACCACGGCCACCGGCACCACCATCCCCTACGCCACCGCCACCGAGGGCGAGAAGGATGCGTGGCTGGTCCTCAATCAGGACCGGGTGCTGTTCGGCAAGGACATCGCCAACCACGTCTCGCTGGACCACTCCACCTCGCTTGCGACCATCGACACGACCAACGACAAGGCGAACTACGCCTGGGTCCTGAAGATGAAGCGGATTGCCCGTGAAGCCAAGATCGAGCCCTACAGGTCCGATCAGGCGGCCGGACAGGAATGGTTCGTCCTCTTCGTCGGAACGCGGGCGTTCCGCGACCTTGAGGCGGATTCGACCATCATCCAGATCGACCGCGAGGCGCGGGAACGGGGAACGGGCAGCAACCCCCTGTTTCAGGGCGGCGACCTGCTCGTTCGCGGCATCATCATCCGCGAGGAGCCGGAAATCCCGGTCTATGCGGGCGTCGGCAACGGCGGTTCCGATGTCGAGCCCGCCTACATGGCCGGCGGTGGTGCAATCGCCATCGCCTGGGGCCAGATGCCGCAGTCGAAGACCCGGCTCGTCGATTACGACTTCCGCAAGGGCGTCGGCATCGAGGAGCTTCTGGGGGTCAAGAAGATCAACCAGCTCGGCGTCCAGCGCTCGGTCGTGACCGGGTATGTCTCCGCGTCCGCCGACGCCTAACTGGACAGGAAAGGAATAACCAATGGCTAATGTTGAAAGCTTTCAGGTCCAGAACGAGACGCCGATTCCGTCTCACGGGCTTGGATCGAGCGTCTACTGCGCTCACTTCGTGGTCACCATGCCGATCACGGCCAATACGGACACGGTGGAGTTCGGCTTTCTGCCGGCCTACGCCGTTCCGGTCGGGGCGATGGCGATCCAGAACGCCGCCCATGCCAGCATCGACATCGGCATTACCGGCGACGGCGACGGCTTTTTCGACGGGGTGGCGCTCGTCGAGAACGTCCCGCTGCGCTCGGCGCTGTCGACGCTGATCGGCAAGAACGTCGGGGCCAATCCGGTTGCGGTCACCGGCCTCGCCAACGGGGCGGGCGCTGCGGGCGAGCTTCACCTGTTCATCGACTTCGTTGTCGAGGACTCGGGCGTCGCCTACAAGTACACCGCCGCCGTGTAACGAATGAGGGGCCGGGCGCGTTGTCCGGCCCCGTTTCCCAAGGAGAAACTCAATGAAAGCCACTTTCGTCGGCGATCCGTCGCAGCCCAAGGAAGCCATTCCCGACACGATCACCCATCTCGGGCTGGTCTTCGAGAAGGGCAAGGAAACCGCGATCCCGCCCGCGCTGGAGAAGAAGTTCGCCGGCAACAACCATTTCGAGGTTTCGGGGAATCCTTCGGGGCGTACCAAGGCGTAACCCTTTTTTTCGAGGAATGAACGATGGCTGAGAACCTTCAGGGCGATCTTACCGAAACCGGCGTCGGACAGGGCGATCTGGTCCGGTTCCTTCGCAACACCCGCGACGTGGTCAACGAGCTTCAGACCGACCACGGCACGGCCAAGACGGCGGCGGACGCGGTGGAGACCCTTATCGAGGAGCTTCATGACGACGCGGCGACCAACAAGGCGGTCATCGACGAGATCAAGACGGATTACACGGCTCTTCTGGCCGACGTGACCGCGATCCGGGCCGAGGTCGTCAAGCTTGTGGCGGATGTCGCGGCGGGCATCGCCAACCATAATACGCTGGTCGCCAAGCTCAACCTCGACGCGGGCGTGACCGACACGGATTACGCTGTCGCGACGGCTGCGACTGCGGTCGCTCCTGCTGCGCTTACCGCCACGGCGATTGCCGCGTCCTCAGCGGCGACGCTGACTGCGGCAAAGCCCGCTTCGGCTCCCGCTGGGCTCGCGGCGTCTACGCCTCTAACTCTGAACAGGGGGTAGCGGCATGGCCAACGCAATCTATCCGATTTACAAGGCGGCTCTCCTTGGCGGGCTGTCGAATATCGACATGGACGGCGGCACCGTTAAGGCGGCGCTGATCGACACAGGCACCTACACCTATTCGACAGCGCACGACTTCTACAACGACCTCTCCGGGGTCGTCGGCACACCGCAGACCATCGCCAACACGACCGTCACCGGCGGACTCTTCGACGGCGACAATATCAGCAACACGGCGGTCACAGGGAACTCGGTCGAGGCCATCGTCATCTATATCGATACCGGCAACGTCGCAACCTCGCGGCTGGTCGCCTATATCGATACGGGCGTCACGGGCTTGCCGGTCACGCCGAACGGCGGTGACATCAATACCAGCTGGAATGCCAGCGGTATTTTCCAGCTTTAGGAGCGCTTCATGCCTATTCTCCACATTACCGGCCCAGCCAAAAGCGGCAAGTCGCTCATGGCCAACAACCTTCGCAACAATCATATCAACCAGGGCAATGGTGCGCTCCTGGTCGATGATTCGCAGACTGGTGAGCCGCGCTATCTGCTCGAAAAGCTGATGTTGGGCGAATCTCTCGGGGAGCCCGGCATGGGCCCTCCCGTGCCTCGCCCGGCCTCCAAGATCACATGGAAGGCCGACCCGCTCGTCATCGTGGTCGGCGACAAGATCGCCATTATGGACGAGTTCGAAAAGCTCGCGCCCGGTTTCAAGAAGATGCTCGGGCCGGTGAAGAAAATGGCGATGTCCGTCTAACCGCGCTGCATTTTCCAACTCTAGCAGGAGAATTGAGATCATGGCCTTCCCCAGTGTGAACGCCGCAGTTGAATTTTGGGACGGCGAGACCATTCCCCAGCCCGGAGTCATCGAGGCGCTGAGCGGCACGGCCGCCGACATTCGCATCAATTCCGATCATCGCTTGGAGGAGGGCGTCGAACTCGAAACGGGCGGCTACCACCCGTGGCGCGGCTACAGACAGCTCAGCTCCTGATCCGCGAAGATCGGCCCTGATCCATGGCCCTGGCCGTCTCCGCCAGAGAGGCGTTCGTAAGCGCGACGTCCGATTCCACAAGTTGGTCGATTACCACTGCGGCAAGCTTCTCGGCCGGAGACCTCTGCCTCGTTTTCGTATCGTCAGACGGCAATAACACCATTTCGGAAAGCGGCGGCCCTCTCTGGACGAGGGACACCGGCGGAATTGCAAACGCCACGAACAGAGTGACAGGGGCGCTGTTCTCAAGGGTAGCCTCCGGTTCCGGCACCTTGACTCTCTCACTCACCGCGACTGGGAGCGAGCAATATTCCGCCGTGATGCTCAAGATCACCGGCACGTCTCCGTTTCTGGCGACGGCCAGCGGTTCGACGTTCGCTAGCTCTCAGGGTGACTCAACCAATTCGGACCCGGCGAACTTTAACCCCGGCACGTCGGCGGCCCGCATTTGGATATGCTCCCGGCACGGGGACGGACTAACAGTCGCTACGGCCGCGCCAACGAACTACGGCAACCTGCAAAGCCGGACGGCGGGCGGGGCGAGCGGGGCGAGCACGAATACCGCAGAGCGGTCGCTTACGGCCTCTTCCGACGATCCAGGAGTATTCACTTCATCGACCGAGCAATGGGTTTGCCTGACCGTTGCCGTGGAAGAAAACTCCTCTCAGGCTCTCACGCCTTCGCTTTTTACCAACAGCCAGACCTTTCACGCGGCAACAGTTGCGCCCGGCGCGATCACCCTCGCGCCGAGCCTGTTTACAGGCGCAAACTCATTCTACGCACCCGCCGTTTCATATAGCGGCCCGACAGCCTCTAAGTCTCCCTCCACGGTTACCAGCGAGCAAGTCGGACTCGGCGATACTGTACCGTGGACCAATCCAGGTGACGCAGCGTCCTCCGACGATAGTTACGCGGTCGCAACGCTAGCCGCTGGCGATGCGTCCTACGCTTTGCGGTGCACCGATTTCGGCTTTACCAGCGGCGATATCCCACTCGGCGCGACAATCGACGGAATTTTTGTCGAAGTCGAGGTTCAACAGAGCGGGGATGCCACACAATCTACTTCGCCCCTAGTCTACAGCGGGTCTCAGTTAGGATCGGGCCTTGGGTCTATTATTGGTGCTGGAAATGAGGGGTTTACGCCGGACGGCACCGACACTTATTGGCCCCTAGGCGGTCCGACCGACCTTGGCGGCGCAAGCGTCACGCAAGCCATGGTCGTCGATTCCAGCTTCGGCATCGACCTTTATTTCGCGGTTCCGTTTTTGGGGCTCGGATCGTCCGTCTCCGTCGATCACGTCCGGATGACGGTCTATTATACGACTGGGGCAGGCGGCGCACAGGCCCTTGCTCCATCGCTCGTCACCAATTCGCAGACCTTCCATGCGCCGACCGTCACACGAGGGACGGTCACCCTCACACCGAGCTTGGCCACCAACAACGCTTCGTTCTTCGCCCCGACGGTCTCGGGCCTCAACACACTGGCTCTTTCGCTTGTAACCAGCGCGAACGCCTTCTTCGTTCCGACCGTCACGGCAGGCGCTGTCAACCTCGCCCCATCTTTGGCGACGAACAGTTCAAGCTTCTTCGATCCCGCCGTCACCGGCAACTATGCGCTGGCGACATCGCTTCATTCCAATAGCCAGACGTTCTTCAGCCCATCGGTCTTGGCCGGGCCCGTCACTCTTGCCCCCTCGCTCGTCACCAATTTCCCGACATTCCCAACCGCGACGGTCGATATCGGACCCGTCACGCTCAGCCCGGGGCTTCTGGCAAACGTCAATCAGTTTTTCGCGGCGGCGGCGGCTAGTACGATCACGCTGACGCCGGAGCTTCTGTCCAGTTCGCAAAGCTTCTTCGCGCCGTCGGTCACGGCAATCTATAATTTGTTCCCGCCGCTTCTGAGTGGCGCGCAGGCCTTCTACTCAGCCGTGACGACCGTTAGTCCGGTCGCGCTGTTTCCGGCGTTGCTCGCCAACACCAATTATTTCTACGGCCCTTATATCGAGGGCGAGGGTTTAACGATCCTGTTCGCCGTCACCAGCGGCCAGAGAAGCGGGGCTGGCTCGGATCGGCCGTACCGCTCCGGTTCCGGCCGATCCTACCGCTCCGGCAGCGGGCGCTCCCACGTATGAGGTACTGATCCATGCCGACATGCCGGGACATCGTTACTCGCGCCCTTCGCAAGGTCCGAGCCTACGCGGCGGGGGAGGAGCCGAGCGCGTCGGATATGAACGACGGCATGGATGAACTCCAGAACCTCTACGAGCAATGGGCCGCCAACGGTATGTTCGGGCGCTTGGCCGATGTAGAGACGGCGGGAGATTATGAGGCCGGCGCGGGAGAGCGAATCCGGCTGACCGAAACAGGGACCGTCACCATCCCGACCAGCTTCGACGACGGCGGAACATCCTACCCGCCCTACGACATGACTTATATCGAGGTGATAGACACGGTTCTGGAGTCCGTCACTCGCTACCTCTACGACGCCGGTCAAGGGACATGGGTCGAGATCGGCGCTCTCACTCTGGATGACGAAGCCCCGCTGGCGACGAAGGGGCGGGGTGGGCTCGCAGCCTGCCTCGCGGTGGCCATAGCCGAGGAATATGGGGAAAGCGTCGGGCCTGCGGTCATGCGGCAGGCGGCCTCGTTCAAGACCGGCTTGGCGCTGAAGTTCGGCGGGGATGCGCCCCGCACCGCTCCGGACTACTACTAATGCCCGCGATCTATTTCGGCCGCTCTGCCTACAAGCGGGGTAACGGCAATCTTCCTGAATTGCGCCTCGTCAACATGTACGCCGAGACCGCTCCCACGAGCGAGGGCGGGGTGGTCCTGCTGGGAAGGCCGGGGCTGGAGCTTTCGACGACGACAGGCAACGGCCCGATCCGGGGGATATTCTCACAGGAGGGCACATTCGGGGGAGATGTCTTCACCGTCTCGGGCTCGGGCCTCTACAGGGGGCCGACCCTGCTCGGGGCGATTGGGGGCTCTGGGCCGGTATCCATCGCGGCATCGGATATCGAGATCGTGGTCACGGCCGGCTCCAGCGCCTACAGCTACAACGGGACCGATCTGGCGGTCATCGCCTTTCCGGACAATGCGAATGTCGTCGCGGTGGCCTATGTGGCGGGACTTTTCGTCTACGCCAGAGCCCAGAGCCATCGCTTCTACTGGTCGGCGGTTCTGGATGGCCGGACGATCTCCGCTCTGGATTACGCTTCGGCGGAATTGAAGCCGGACTACCTCGTTGATTTGCAGATCGTGCGGGGCAATCTCTATCTGCTCGGCCAGCAGACCATCGAGCCGTGGTTCCCGAATGGCGACCCCGACCTTCCGTTCACCCGCATGGATCAGCGCCTCCTGCCGAACGGCGTCCGGGCGACGGGTTGCTCAAGAGAGTTCGACAACACGCTTGGGTTTCTCGGCAGCGACGGCATAGTCTATCGCATCGGCGATGTGGCGGAAAGACTGTCCGACCACGGCATAGAGGAAAGGATTGAGGCCAGCGCCACGGCTTCCTGTTTCGCCTTCGTCTACGAGGGCCACAGCTTCTTTTGCATCCGTCTGGAACAGGGCACCTTCGCTTACGACGCGGCGACCGGGGAATGGTGCGAGCTTGCTTCCTACGGCCGGGACAACTTCCGGGGCCGGTGCGCCGCGAGTTCCGCGAGGCGGGTTCTGCTCGGCGATGACGAGACGGGCAAGGTCTGGACATTCACGGAATCGCCGACCGACGACGGTGAGACGCTGGTCGCATTGTTCAGCGCTGGCTTCGCGATCAAGGGTGGAACGCTAATCCTCGACAATGTCAGCGTGGAGGCCAACACCGGCTGGACCGAATTTCTGGCCGGGCAGGGGGCCAATCCCCAGATCGAGATGCGGGCTTCGCGGGACGGCGGCGCGACATGGGGGGCTTGGAGATCGGCCCCCTTGGGGGCACAGGGCAGATACAGGACGCGGGCTCGCTGGACCCGTTGCGGAATGTTCGATCCTCCGGGGGGGTTGCTTGAGTTCAGGATCAGCGATCCCTCACCTAGGCGCGTGAGTGGGGTATATATAAACGAAGGCGGGGGCGGGCGTAGCCGATGAGCGCCATCCAGCAATTCCAGGGGCGGATGGCGAATCCGGACGGCACGCCCACCATGGCGTTTCAGGTCTGGCTTCAGAAGGTCCGCAAGGCCGATGAAGACCGGGACGCTGCGCAGGATGCGATTATCGCCGAACTGGCGGCAGCCGTGGAGGCAATCGAGGCGGCGCAGGCGGCGGCGGTAGCGGCAAACGAAGCTGCCGAAGTCGCTCAGACGGCGGCGGAAACCGCGACGACAGCCGCCGATGCGGCGAACGCGGCCATTGAGAACCTTGAGGCTGGCACGTTCGACCTTGAGGCCGTAACCGTTGGCGGGCAGCGGTTCATCAACAACGGCGGCGTTCTGGAGCCCGAGCCGTGATCGAGCGGACGACCGATCCGGAGCTGGTCAACAGGCTGGTCGGCGAAGGAGATTACACTGAATTTCTCGCCGAACCGCTCCATGTCTGCTTGATCGACGGGGAGTCTGGGGCGATGTTCGCGTGGCGGGGACCGGGCATCTACGAGGCGCACATCTTCTTCAAGGCGAGAGGAAAAGAGGCGTTCAGCCTCGCCCGGGCGCTATTGGCGAGAATGATGCTGGAGCATGACGCGAAGCTGTTCTGGACGATGATCCCGGAGGCGGACCGCAAGGCGAAACTGTTTCTTCGGCATCTGGGATGGAGGTCACTGGGAATGCGGGAAACTCGCCATGGGCCGAACGAGCTATTTGTGCAGGGGAATGCCTAAATGCCTCCAATCGTAATCGCAGCCGGCATTGGGGCCGCCGCAACCATCGGCGGCGCGGTGATGAGCGCCAAGGCGCAGAAGAGCGCCGCCAAGTCGGCCGCAGCGACTGCCGCAAGCACCGCCGACAAGAACAACGCCCTGCAACTCGACATCTACGGGCAGAACAAGGCTCTCTTGTCGCCATACAGCGAGAGGGGCAATCAGGCGGGAACCGCGATCAACGCCCTGCTCGGGCTGGGAAGCCCCGCACAGCCGACTTCGGCACCTCAGCAGGGCTACGGCGTCCCCCAGAACGCGCTGGCGGCCCCTTACGGGGCTTCGGAAGGCCGTTTCGGCAATGAAGTCATGACGGACACCTATAACGGTCCCGGCATGTCCAACATGCAATATGGCGCTCAGCAGCCTGTCAACGCCCAGCCCCCCATCACGGCACAGCCGGGGGGCGCTTCGCCCTACGAGGCCGCGTTCGGCAACTTTCTCAACTCGACCGGCTTCCGGTTCCAGATGGACGAGGGCAACCGGGCGGTTAACACGGGTTATGCCGCCCGTGGGACGCTCCAGTCCGGGGCAGCGCAGAAAGCCCTTCAGGACCGGGGCCAGCAGACCGCCTTGGGCAACTATTTCCTGCCCTACATGGGGCTGCTTCAGGGGCAGCAAGGCGTCGGCATGGGCGCGGCTTCCGCCGTCGCGGGGGTCGGACAGAATTACGCTAACTCGGTCACGGCGAACAACAACCTTGCCGGGGACGCTGCGGCGAACGCGGCGCTGATCCGGGGCGCGGCCACGGGTCAGATGTGGGGCGGCATCGGCAACGCGCTGGGCACGGCGGCCGGAACCGTATTTGGAACCTCCTACAAGAAGAAACCGATATGAGCGAAGAACTAGCAGACCTCCACGCCAAGCTTCGCGCCCGCAAGGGCCAGCCCGGCATGGCCGAGAATGTCGCCCAGATCGAGCGCATGATCGAAGAGGCGGAAAGCACCGGCTACGTTTACAAGGAGGCTGGGTCTGGACACTTTGTCACCGCCGATTTCGCGGCCCGGAACCAGTCAACCACCTACAGGCTGAAGGTGCGCCGATGATCGACTGGAGCATCGCCCAGAACGCCCTTGCGCAGCCCGATCCGGGGCAGCGGTTCATGCACGGCTTCCAGATGGCGCAGGAAGGCAGGCGGCGACAGGAAGCCGACGCACAGCAGATGCGGCAACGTGAGGCGCAGGCCAAGCGCCAGCAGGACGAGGACGCCCTTGCTCAGTTGGAACGGCATCGCGACAGCATTATCAAGGGTGCGCGGATCGTCCGGGAAATCAACCCTCAGGACGAGGCGGGCTGGCAGCGGGCGAGGGCCATGGCGGCGCAACTCGGCATTCCCTTGGACGAGGTGCCCGCTACGTTCGACCCGGCTTATGTGCAGAATCTCGTCAAGGTGGCAGACACCTTCGCGCCGAGGGCCGACGCCGAAGAGGATTTGGTCGTGATAGACGGCGTGGCGATCAACAAGCGCACGGGTCAGCCGATGTTCGAATCGCCCTATTCCAAAATCGTTTCCGGCCCCGGAGGCATTTACGAGCAGCCCCGCATCGGCATCGGACGCGGGGGGCAGGGCGCGCCGCCGCCGGGCCGTGTCGTGCAAGGCGAACTGCCCCCCGGCTGGACGGTGATTGATGACGAAGGAGGTGCGGCCCCGGCGACGGGGACCGATCCCTTTCGACCCTAGGGGGGTGCGCGGCGAGCAGATAATCAGCGCCTATCGCGATCCCGCCCATAACCGGAGGGTCGGCGGCGTTCCGAACAGCTTCCACACCCGCCGGGACAGGCAAGGCAAGGCTCTGGCGAGGGACAGCGTGCCACCGCCGGGAATGAGCATGACGGCCTATGCCGACCTTCTCCGCCGCCAGAACCCGCATCTGGACGTAATCAACGAGGGCGATCACGTTCACATGGAACCCAGGGGACGCTAATGCTCCAGTACGAAGGCAAGCGCGTCCGTGGCCCGAACGGGGAAGAGGGCATTGTCCAGAACGGGGAAATCGTGCTTGCCGCGCCCGCCTCTCCCGCGCCGCTCCGCCAGGTCATGGCCGCGCCGCCGAAGACGCCCACGCCTCAAACTCCGGTTCAGGAAGCCCTCGACGTTGGCCGACTGGGCCGCCTGCCTCTCGAAAACGAGCAGACGCGCACCAGCATCGAGAGCAACCGCTCTTCGATGGCCAACACCGCCTTCGACAACGTCAACAAGGTCCGCCAGCAATTCGAGGCGATGAAGCCGGTCCAGGATTACCGCGTCGTCCTGCC
>Ga0307408_100000984_pt1 | contig 21994 bp, 20 predicted proteins | sample 322Cmetagenome_FD_202116 | JGI IMG/M metagenome (GOLD analysis project Ga0307408, IMG submission 202116) | Maize rhizosphere microbial communities from greenhouse at UC Davis, California, United States - 322HYB-C-3 | ecosystem: Host-associated > Plants > Roots > Rhizosphere > Soil | place... | reverse complement strand
CCAGTTTCCATACGGGCCTTCCCACATGTCATAGCCTGCTTTTGAGGAAATGATCAGTTCATCACGGTAGCTTCTTAAATCAAGGTCGAGGATTCTACCAAAATTAGACTCGGCAGAACCATAAGGCGGGCCGTAGTTATTAGCCAGATCGAAATGAGTAATACCGTTATCAAAGGCTGTTTTACAAAGATTACGGCTATTTTCGAAGTTATTTACATACCCGAAATTATGCCACAGCCCTAAGGAAAAGGCTGAAAGCTTAATGCCCGAGTTACCGCATCGGCGGTATTCCATGTTTTGATAGCGTGTGTTGGGAGGTTGGTAAGTCATTTCTATATAGTTTTTTCGTTATTATAAATTTTACGTAATCGTTTACGTTACTTTTTTCAGATCAGCGTTTTTTTGATGATTCTCTTAGCACCAATAATGGTTCTAATACTTTTTTATGTACCCTTTCCCTGGACTGCTCATTGTCAATCAATTTGCTTATTAACTCAAAGGCTTCTTCGCCCATCGCCACCGTCTGTTGGTCTACCGTTGATAACGAGGGCGTGATATGTTCGCCAAATAAATCGTTGCAAAAACCAATCACACCAAAATCCTGAGGCACCTTAATGCCTATTTCTTTTAGTTCTTTCAAGGCTCCCAGTGCGGAAAAATCCTCAACAGCAAACACGGCATCAGGCTTATCCGCCTGAGAAAAAAAGCGCCTTATACCACTTCTTCCTGCTTCTATGCTGATGTCTCCCTCAAAAAGCCAGTTTGGATAGAAAGGCAAACCATTAGCCGCCAATGCATCTTTATACCCCCTAACCCGCTCCGTAAATGTTTTAATATTGGCAGGGCCAGAAATATGGGCAATCTTTTTATAACCTTCACTGATAAGGGATTGAGTAGCCATAAAGGCGCCTTTGTAATCGTCTATACATACTGAAGAAATACCCAGATTATCATTTACACGATCGAAAAAAGCAATCGGGATATTCTTTTCTTTGAGGTAACTGAAGTGGGAGAAATCGGTGGTGTCTTTTGCAATAGAAGCCAGAATGCCGTCTACCCGAGCGTTAATAAAGGTATCTACGCCCTTCTTTTCAAATTGCTGTGATTCGTTAGACTGATAAATAAGAACGTCGTAACCGTTTTGACTGGCAATGTTGGATATGCCATGAATTACTGAGCCGAAAAATATATGCTCTGCAGTGGGGATCAACACTCCTATCACTTTGGTTTTACCCGAACGCAGGGATGATGCTATTTTATTAGGCTTATAATCAAGTCTTTCTGCTGCAGCCCTTACGATTTTTTTTGTGCTGGCGCTTATTTCGGGGTGGTTGCTTAGTGCCCGCGAAACCGTAGCTGGCGTTATGTTCAATTCTCTTGCTATATCCGCTATTGTAACGCGCCTTTTCATTCTCCGTAAACGATTACGAAGATTATAATTAAATAGGAATTATCAAAGAACTGAAATGAGTATAAGCTTTTTTTAAAATTGCAACGAAAACACAGTGCCCTCTCCTACCTTAGAATTCGCCTGAATATGCCCCTTGTGAAGCATTATTATTTGCTGGCATAAGGTTAAGCCTATACCACTGCCATTTTTCTTTGTGCTAAAAAACGGAACGAAGATCTTGTCGAGCATATCAGCTGGTATCCCGTTGCCATTATCAATTACCTGGATGCGTATTTTATCTTTATCGGTATCTGCCAATAAGGAAATCTGCGGGTTGTCTTTTTCTTTAACAGCCTCAAAAGCATTTAGCAACAGATTGATTAACACTTGTTCCAATAGATTTACATCCGCCTCCAACATCAAATTAGGAACTCTTAAATTAATGCCCAGCTCAATATTTTTTTGGCTAAACGTTGGCTGCATTAAATTATACAGGTTCTCAAATAGATCTCTGACGTAAAATTTTTCGAGGTTGAGATTTGAGATTTTATTGAGGTTACGATAGGTTTCAGCAAATTTTATCAGCCCCTCACTACGGCGTTTAATGGTGGAAGTGCCAACCTCCAGGTCTTCTAAATAATCTGGAGGAAATGTCGACTTATCGATTGAGGAAATTCTATTTTTTATAGTATCTGCTAAAGATGAAATTGGCGCAATTGAATTCATTATTTCATGGGTAAGCACACTTAGTAACTTTTGCCAGGCTTTAGCTTCTGTTTCATCAATTGCTTCGTTGATATTTTGAAAAGCAACCAGGTGATATTTCTTCCCATCTGCCTGAAAAGCGGTTGTTGCCAGCAAGATCTTTTGAGATTGCGCAGTCCCTATTATTGAATCGCCAGGATTGAGTGAAATAACCTGATGATATAAGCTCCTGTCGCGTTTTTCCAGGGCGTGAATACTTTTTAAGTAAGGTAGCTGAAGTAGGTTTTTCAACGATTCATTCATCCATTTTACTTCCCCAGTTTCGGTTTCGTAAGATAGAATGCCAGTGTCAATGAGTTCGAGTATTTTGTGTAAATACTGATAATGGGTTTCTTTTTCTCTAGCAACAGCTCTTAGCTGGATGTTAATTTGGTTAAATCCGTTACGTAAAGCCTGTAGTGCCGGCGATGAATTGTTGGTACTAAAATTTCTGGAAAAATCTTTATACTTTATTGATTCGATGAAGAAACCAAGTTCGCGATAAACCTTTATTTGATGTTTGTATAAGACTACTAACCAATAGGTTGCAGATAGCGCCGCCAAAACTGAATAAAGATGCAAGCCCTTTAGCATACTGAAACAGCTTGCCCAAACGGATATAGCCAGAAAAAACACTCGGCTTAATAAATACCATTCTAGTTTCTTAAACATAAGCTTCAAATGTCATATTTGCTTAAGCGGCGATATAATGCGGTACGGGTTAAACCTAATTCTTTTGCAGCCCGGGTTATATTTCCCTGATGCTTTTCAATCACCCTTAAAATCGTATTTTTTTCCAAAGAGCTAAGTTTTGTATCGCTTTGTACTTCCTCTGTGTAAGCCGGCGCCGATTCTAACGCAGAAAAAACCAGCCCATCATCATTGATAAGCGAATCGTCGGCCATGATGACTGCCCGTTCAATGGTGTATTGTAATTCCCTTACATTACCGGGAAAGGGATAACTATTGAGTTTATTAAGAGCATTTTCGCTAAATGATAAGCTTGGCTTACTGTATTTCTCGCAATATTTATTCAAAAAGAAGTTTGCCAACTGTTCCAAGTCGCCATCTCTGTTGCGCAAGGGAGGAACCATTATTTCGACTGTATTTATACGATAGATCAGGTCTTTACGAAACCGGTTCTCGTTAGCTAATTCATGCAAGGGAGTATTGGTAGCGCAAATGAGCCTGATGTCAATAGGAATTGGAGTATTGCTCCCTAATCGGATTACTTGTCGGTTTTGCAAAACACTTAGCAACTTAGCCTGCTGCTGAAGGCTGATATTTCCAATTTCATCCAAAAAGATGGTACCACCCTCGGCTGCCTCAAACCGTCCAGCCCTGTCTTCCCGGGCATCGGTAAATGCGCCTTTTTTATGTCCAAACAACTCGCTTTCAAACAGATTATCTGTAAGTGCGCCAACATCAACCTTTACAAACGGCTTATTTGCCCTTAACGAGCTTTCATGAATAGCTTTTGCAATTAAATCTTTACCTGTTCCATTCTCTCCAAGAATCAAAATATTTGCATCTGTGGGAGCAATCTTTCTTATTTTATGAAAAACAGAAGCCATAGCCTCAGAATCTCCAACTAAATCTGAACTGGTTCCTGTTTCCTTTGACGAAGTAGCCGTCCCCTTCTTTTCCTTTTTCAACAGGGTTTCTTTGACGGTTTCAATCAGTTTTTCATTATGCCACGGCTTTACTATGAAATCTGAAGCTCCTTCTTTTAAAGCTCTTACAGCCAGGCCAATATCACCGTAAGCTGTAATCATGATAACGCAGGCATCCATCTTAATGGATTTGATTTTATTGAGCCAGAAAAGGCCTTCGTTACCAGTGTGGACAGCACTTTTAAAGTTCATATCCAACAAAATGATATCAAAATTGTAGGTTTTAATTAATGCTGGAATGTTCTCTGGGTTCTTTTCTGTCACTACTTCTGCTGCCTGCGTTTTCAGCAATAGCCTAACTGCGGTTAACACATCGGAGTCGTCGTCAACAATAAGGATGGAGGCTTTTTTCAATTGCATAATTTAATAATTGAGGCTTTGCAATAATAGTAAAAAAGCAAGCCTTTGGTGGAAAAGTATTTTTGAGCCCAAGGAAAACAGATTTTAAATTACGATTTACATTTAGGCCCAGGAAAGCTCATTTTGGCTGGCCTGGCATTTTTTCCTGATTGTAACTTATAAGCAACCAGCATATCTTAGTTATAAGTAAAACATAGCGCTTTGATGGACATGTATACGCAACAGGTAAAAACAGAAATGGAATTCTGGCGGCACCAAATACTGCAGAATCCCTCATTTACTGATAAAATAGCGAAAAGTGTACAGGACCGGGTTAACAAGGTGATTCCCGAAAAAGTGCACCGGGCAGTTACAGCCATGATACGTGAAATGGTTCGGGCAGTTTTGTTTGGGGCTGAGTTTACAAGTAAAGAGCCGCTGCAAAACATGACGCTGTTTTCGAGAGAAGAGCTTGTGAAGGCAAGGCTTGAATTTTATAAAAAAACTGCGGCAACCGAGGGTGCTATAACAGGTGCGGGCGGAATTTTAATGGGCTTTGCTGATTTCCCTTTGTTGCTAGCCATCAAAATTAAATTTCTGTATGAAGTGGCCGGGCTTTATGGGTACAACCTAAAGGATTACCGGGAACGGGTTTACTTGCTCCATATTTTTCAGCTGGCATTTTCCAGCCAGCATCAACGTCAGAAAACTGCTAGCCACTTATTAAAATGGCAGGAAATCTCGCACTCGCTGCCTGAGGATATAAAAGATTTTGACTGGCGCTCTTTCCAACAGGAGTATCGCGACTACATCGACCTCGCAAAAATGGCTCAGTTAGTTCCTTACATAGGCGCTGCTGTAGGCGCTGTGGTAAACTACAGGCTGTTAAATAAGCTGGGCGATACAGCAATGAACGCCTACCGGCTTAGGTATTTTTCTGAAATTGGCCCGTAGAAACAAAAGCCGGCTGCCCCTCTTTCTCCTATTAAAAACTTTCCCTGCTAGCTCTTACCTCATAGCACAATCTGTACGCTAACGTTCAGCAGGTGTACGGTAACGAACAGTCCCAGAGAACACACCAACACCAACAAACTACAAATCAACCAATTACACATTTGGCACAGCTTTTTGTATCCCTTTGATACATAAAAGCATATTCAGTGGACAGGGCAATTCCAAAAAAAACATGGACAAGCAAACGAATACTCGCCATAGCCGGAGCAATATTATTTATTGTTCTGCTAAGCGGCAGTTATTATTATAATCGGGGAAGCCGGCTTAATGTGGATGCTAACCGGTTGACAATAAGCACAGTTAAGGAAGGTGGTTTCCAGGAGTTTATTCCAATAAACGGAATTATAATGCCGCTTACAACGATCTATCTGGATGCCTTGGAGGGAGGCCGGGTTGAAGAAAAGTATGTTGAAGATGGTGCTGTGTTGAAAAAAGGCGATGCTATTTTGAGGCTGTCTAATACCGACTTGGAACTCAGCCTGGTGAACCAGGAAACGCAGGTTTTCAATTTGTTAACGCAAATGCAGATTTCCAGAAATGCAGCTCAGAAAAACACTATCGACCAGCTTAACCGCATGGCCGACGTAGAGAAGGAATGGAAAGAGGCTGAAAGGCTTTATAAGCTAAACAAAACCCTTTATAGCCAAAAGGCCATCAGCGAGCAGGAATTTAAACAATCTCAAATTGGATATGAGTACCAGGTTAAGCGTAAAAAGCTCACTGAGCAGGTGTTAAGGAAGGATTCTATATCAACCAACCAGGAATTGGAGCAAGCCCGGCAATCGTATGAAAGGACTCAAGCAGCTCTTAAACTGATGCGGAAAAAAGTTAGCGGGCTAATTGTAAGAGCTCCGATTGATGGCCAGCTTACTTCCCTCGATGCTGAAGTGGGGCAATCAAAAAGCCAGGGCAACAGGCTTGGACAAATTGATGTACTTAGTGGCTTCAAAGTACGTGCAGATATTGATGAGCATTACCTTTCCAGAGTGTATACCGGACTCGGTGGCGATTTTACTATTGATGATAAATCTTATAACTTAAAAATTATAAAGGTTTTCACCCAGGTAACTAATGGCCGTTTTCAGGTGGATTTAAAATTTGATGGAACTGTGCCCTCTGGAATCAGAAGAGGGCAAACTCTTCAGGTAAGGTTATCTCTTAGTAATGCAGCCAGGGCGCTTTTGCTTCCACGTGGTGGTTTTTATCAGCAAACCGGTGGAAACTGGATTTTTAAACTCAGCGAAGACGGAAAGAAGGCTTATAAAGTTAACATCCAATTAGGCAGGCAAAACCCTGATTATTATGAGGTGCTGCAGGGCTTGAAAATTGGAGACAGGGTGGTTACTTCTGGTTATGACGGTTTTGGAGATAATGAGATGTTGGTGGTTAGGTATTAGCCTGTTAGCGGTTAGCTGTTAGCTCCTGCGAGAATGACAAGTTCAGCTAGCCTATTAGCCTGTTAGCAATTAGCGGTTAACACCTGCGAGAATGACAAGTTCTAGCTAGCTGCTATTAGCTAATTGCTAAAAGCTAGATAGCTAATAGCTTAAATCTAGCTCCCTAACCTATTAATCAGGGCAAATAGCATTTTCCTGATCTCCGTTATGAGAAAATGAAGTTCATCAAATTCTGTTAACGAAATGTATTCGAGATCTTTTGAAAGTATTAATTGATAATCAATTTCAGATGCAGAGCCAGAGGCGACGATTAGAAATCTTCTGAAATCAGGATCGGAGTGTCTTCCACAACCTTCTGCAATATTAAATGGGATGGAAGATGCAGCACGGCGCATTTGAGAAGTTAGGCCAAATGCCTCTGAAGAAGGGTATTTTTGAGTGATTTTATAAATTTTCAATGTGAAGGAATGGCTTTTTTGCCAAATTACGAAGTCTTGAAAATTACGCATACCTGGATTAGGTTAATAAACTCAATGAATCATACACCTAACTAAAATATGAAAGATATTTAAAGTAAAAAGAAAATTTAAAGAGCCGTTAGCTAAAAAGCTATTAGGTTTTAGCTATGAGCACCAGCTAACACCTAAAAGCTATTAGCAGTAACTAAAAAGCGAGAGCTAAAGGCTAGTAGCTATCAGCTAAAACCTAAGATTAAACGACATACAAGAGCTAACACCTAAAAGCTATAACCAACACCTAAAAATTAAACGATATATAGAAAGCTAAAAGCTAATTGCTATCAGCTAAAACCCAAAAACAATGATCAAAATATCCAACCTCGAAAAATTTTACCGTACCGAAGAAGTAGAAACCGTAGCGCTTAATAAAGTGTCCATAGAAGTAAAAAAAGGCGAATTTTTGGCGGTGATGGGTCCCTCCGGATGCGGAAAATCCACCCTGCTTAATATCCTTGGCTTGCTGGACGACATGGACGGTGGCAGCTATCTGTTTAATGATATTGAAGTTTCAAAATTCAACGAACGTAAACGCTCCGATCTGAGGAAAAACAATATTGGTTTTGTGTTCCAGAGCTTTAACCTGATTGATGAGCTTACCGTTTTTGAAAATGTGGAGCTTCCGCTGATTTACACCAACGTGAACGCTAAGGAACGCAAACGCCGGGTTGAAGAAGTACTTCACAAAATACAGATCATGCATCGCCGCAACCATTACCCGCAACAGCTTTCAGGCGGACAGCAGCAGCGTGTAGCCGTTGCACGGGCGGTGGTAAACAACCCTAAATTAATCCTCGCCGATGAGCCCACCGGTAACCTCGACTCAACCAACGGCAACGATGTAATGCAGCTGCTTACCGATTTGAATGAACAGGGTACTACCATCATCATGGTAACCCACTCTGAACACGATGCCCGCTATACTCATCGCATTATACGCATGCTGGACGGACAAACAGTAATGGAAAATATATTGGTGTAGAGAAGTGTGAGGTATGAGGCATGAGGCAAATAAAGTGAAAAAAAGCTATCAGCTACTAGTTGATCGTTGAATCATCATTGCTAAACGCTAATTGCTAACTGCTATCTGCTAAAATGCTAAACGCTAATTGCTAACTGCTAGATGCTATCTGCTAAAATGCTAAACGCTAATTCCTAACTGCTAATCGCTAATGCTAAAAAACTACATAAAAATCGCCTGGCGTAACCTGCTAAAAAACAGGGCATCAGCCATCATTAACATAAGCGGGCTTGCAATCGGCATGGCTGTAGCTATCATGATTGGCTTATGGGTTTGGGATGAACTTTCATTCAATACCAACTTCAAGAATTACAATAGCATAGCCCAGGTCTACAGCATAGGATCGTTTGCCGGAAAAACCAGAGTCTCCGAAATTAAACCAAGGCCATTAGAGTTCGAACTGCGAAACAAGTATGGCAGCAGTTTTAAACATATTGTAATGTCCCGCTGGACAGAAGACCGTATTCTCTCCTTCGGAGAAAAAAAACTTACCAAAGCGGGCAGATTTATGCAATCTGGCGCACCCGATATGCTTTCATTGGAAATGATCAAAGGAAGCCGATCTGGATTAAATGACCCTTCCTCTGTGTTAATTTCCTCATCCACCGAAAGGGCGCTTTTTGGCGATGAGGATGCAATGGGAAAAAGCATCAGGATTGACAATACCATGAATGTAAAGGTCACCGGTGTTTATAAAGACTTGCCGAACAACTGTCAATTTGCTGACGTAAATTTCATTGCCCCTTGGGATTTATTGATGAGCAGTCAGAAATGGATGGATGAGGCTATTGATAACTGGGATAATTATTCCTTCCTGATCTATGTTCAGATACAGCCTAACACCACGTATGAAGCAGTTTCAACACGCATAAAAACTGCGATGCACGATAATGCCGACGCTGAGAATAAGAAATTTAACATCGAGGTTTTTCTTCATCCTATGAGCCGCTGGCACTTATATTCTGAATGGAAAAATGGCATTAACACCAGCGGACAGGCACAACTTGTTTGGCTGATTGGAACCATTGGAATATTTGTATTGTTACTGGCTTGCATTAACTTCATCAATCTTAGCACGGCACGCAGCGAAAAAAGGGCAAAAGAAGTGGGGGTACGTAAAGCGGTTGGATCTAGCCGTAGCCAGCTCATTAAACAATTCCTATGCGAATCTTACCTGGTTGTGCTCATGGCATTTATGCTTGCAATTGCTCTGGTACTTATATCCCTTCCCTGGTTTAATAACCTTGTAGGCAAAAAAATGGCAATGCAATGGGATAATCCAACCTTCTGGCTTTGCAGCATCGCTTTCATTGTCTTTACGGGACTCGTTGCTGGAAGCTATCCTGCGTTCTATTTGTCCTCCTTTAATCCGATAAAAGTATTAAAAGGCACATTCAGCCCTACACAGCACTCATCAACACCGCGTAAAGTTTTGGTGGTGCTCCAATTTACAGTATCGGTAACATTAATTGTTGGGACATTGATTATTTACAGGCAAATCCAGCATGCCAAAAACCGGCCTGTTGGCTATGACAGAAATGGGTTGCTCGCCTTCCACATAAAAACTCCAGAACTGATCTGGAAGCAAAAAACACTTATTGACGAACTAAAAAATGCCCGGCTCATTACTGAAGCGGCCCTTTCCAATAGTCCGCTTACTGAAACCTGGTCTCATAGCGGGGATTTTGAATGGAAAGGAAAGAACGTCAGTCAATACGAAGGGTTTGGAATATTCTGTGTAACACACGACTACGGACAAACAATAGGATGGGAACTGAAAGATGGCCGCAATTTCTCCAGGGACTTCAGCAGAGATTCCACAATGCATGGCAGCAATCATACATCTGGGTTTATTTACAACATTATCATAAACGAAGCAGCAGCCAAACACATGAACATGCCCAATCCAGTTGGCCAGATCATCCGCTGGAACGGGGATCCTATAAGGATAATAGGTTTGGTAAAAGACCAGGTAACCGATTCACCATATCAGACAGTTAAGCATAATATCTACATGGTTAATTATGACGAAGCAACCAGCTGGTTATATGTCAGGCTTAACCCTAAACAGAAAATCACCGACGCTCTGGCTAAAACCGAAGCCATCTTTAAAAAAGTAGTCCCCTCAATGCCCTTTGATTATCGCTTCGCAGATGTAGAGTACGGAAAAAAATTTGAAGAAGAAGAACAAATTGGCAAGCTCGCCTCCATATTTGCGTCCCTCGCCATTTTTATTTCCTGCCTGGGATTATTCGGGCTAGCTTCTTTCGTAGCTGAACAACGCACTAAAGAGTTCGGAATAAGAAAAGTTTTGGGTGCATCAGTGCTTGATTTATGGAAAATAATGTCGGTCAGTTTTGTCGTACTTGTGATTGTTGCATGCCTGATTGCAATTCCAATTGCCTGGTATTTTTTAAATCAATGGCTACAGAAATATGAGTACCGTACAGAAATCTCCCCCTGGATATTGGCCGCTGCCTGTCTGAGCGCACTTGTTATTACTTTATTGACGGTGAGTTTTCAGGCGATTAAAGCGGCAGTGGCAAATCCGGTAAAGAATTTAAGAACAGAGTGAGCGGTGAAGTGTCGGGCATGAGCTATCAGGTATGAGGTTGGGCAATTAGCTTGAACCTAATCTTTTTAGCTAATAGCTCATTGCTGACTGCTCATACCTCACAACTAACCCGCTAACAGCTAACAAAAAAACATGTTTAAACACCACTTCCTTACAGCGATCAGAAACCTAAGTACACGGAGATTCTTCTCCCTGATCAATATCACAGGGCTTTCGATCGGAATCGCAACCTTCTTGATCCTGATGAACTATGTTGATTATGAATTTAGCTATGACGATTACCTTCCCGAGGTTGAAAATGTTTACAGAATTGATTACTATGAATTTCAGGGAAACGAACCGGTTATTAAAAACGCCAGGACACATACCGGCTTAAGTTCATTTCTTAAAGAAAACATGCCAGAAGTTAAACATGTGGCTAAAGCATATAATGAAAACTGCCTGCTGTTTAACGATAAAGCCAAAGGCCATCAAAAAGGTGTTTGGGCAGATAGTACATTCTTTAACGTTTTTGTAGTGAATCTACTCCAAGGCGAGCGCAACAAGGCATTGGTTGCACCCTATAGTATGGCGATTTCAAAATCCCTGGCAAATGTCTATTTCGGGAAAGAAAATCCAATTGGCAAGCGCATAAATTTTAATGAGCATATTCCATTTACAGTTACTGCAGTTTTCGATGATGTGCCCGACAATGCCGCTGTAAAGTTCAATTTTGTTATTTCATGGAGCACCTTGGAGCTGCTTTTGTGGGCTGGGCCAAAAAAAGGCGACTTCACATCGCCCTGGACTTATACATATGTGAAACTTCAGCCGCAAACCGATGTAAACAAGCTGAACGCCTCACTTGAAAAAATAGCCACCGACAATGTAGTTAGCCTAAGGCAAAAAAACCTCAAGGGAAAATATTCATTGCGCCCATTAAAAGAAATCCATTTCACAAAAGGCATGGCTGGCGAACAGGAACCAGGTAGAAGCAAAGCGCTCTTATACGCTTTAATTTGCGTGGCGATATTCATTCTCATTGCAGCCTGGATAAACTATCTGAACCTGTCCTTAGCGCAAACCTTCCAACGGGCCGAAGAAATTATGGTACGTAAAGTCTATGGTGCAAGCATCTCTACAATTAGCAGCCAGTTTATAGTGGAAGCCCTTATTATCAACACCGTAGCCCTCCTTGCTGGCATTGGCATCTATTTCTTTTTTGTTCAAATCCTGTCGGGATACCTTTCTGCATCCTTCTATAAATCACAGGAGTTGAATTTAAACTCCATAGGATATTTCACCTGTATTACACTTGTAACCATTGTAGCTGCCATTTTTCCGGCCCGTATGGTCGCCAGGTATAAGCCCGCTTTTATTTTGAAGCGCCAATACAATGTTGGTAGCAACAAAAATCTGCTTCGCAATGGTTTAGTTGTATTTCAGCTTTTACTTGCAATTTTCACCATTGGCTGCACGATCATTGCCAACAGGCAAATAACTTTTATGCAAAGTTTCGACCTGGGTTTTAATACCTCGCAAACAATCAGTCTTATGGGTCCTGCATCACGAAATATCGATTCACTTCGCTATCAGCGCTTTCTGGCGTTTAGAAACGAACTCCTTGCTAATAATAATTTTTTAGCCGGAACCGCATCGATGAATATTCCGGGAGAGGAACTTCGCTATCATGATGAATCGATAAGGCTAAGCGGCAGCAATAACGAAAAGAAACAAACCTTTTGGATTTCTACTACAGACGATGGTTATCTTAAAACCTTCGGCTTAAAACTTCTTGCCGGACGCAATATCGAAGAAAAAGACAAAGGGAAGAATTGCCTTATAAACTTGTCTGCCGCCAAAGCTTTTGGGTTCAAAAACGCCGAACAAGCAATCAACGCAGAGTTCGTAACCAGCGATAATAAGAAAATCCGCATTGCGGGAGTTATTCAGGATTATCATCAAGAATCCCTTAAGAAGAAAGTTGAGCCTGTTTTATTCTATTTCGACCACCCTTATGAATTCGGCTACTACACGTTCAGGATCAATTCTGCAAACCGCGAGGCTGCGTTAAGCTTTATGCAACAAGCCTGGAAAAAGCATTATCCCGATGACCCTTTTTCATTCTACTTTATGGATAACTTTTTTGCCCGCCAATACGAAGACGACGAACTCTTTGGCAAGCTTTTAACCCTATTTAGTGTAATGGCCGTTATCGTTGCATCCCTGGGATTATTAGGTTTAGCTTCGCTGACGGTTCTAAAACGCACAAAAGAAATAGGCGTTAGGAAGGTTGTTGGAGCCTCTGTCCTCCGAATTTTACTTCTCTTATCCAAAGACTACTTACGGCTGGTATTAATTGCCTTTTTAATTGTATTACCTATTTTCTACTACGCAATAGATGAATGGCTTCAGGTATTTTCATACCGTATTGAGCTGCAATTCTGGATGTTTTTAATGCCGGGCATAATTGTAACAACAATTGCCTGGTGCATAATAAGCTTGCAATCCTTGAAGGCCGCGAGAACAAACCCAGTAAAAAGTTTGAGGACAGAATGAAGATAGGTATCAGGCATGAGCAGCCTCAAGCCTCATACCTGATTAGCTGACACCTCACACCTGACAGCTCACTGCTAAAAACTATAAAAATGAAACACTTACTAATTCTCATACTCGCTTTACTATCATTTCAAGCCTTTCCACAGGATAGCACAATGAGCCTTAACCTAAACCAATGCATAGAAATTGCGCTTAAAAACAGCCTCGATATTGGCAGAAAAACTATTTATACCGAAAACACACGCTTAAATTGGCAACAAGAGCGGGCTAACCTTTTACCTTCCGTTAATGCAGGCGTTACCCATGGTTTAAACATGGGGCGCAGCATTAATCCGCTAACCAATACTTACGTAACAGATAAAGTCGCTTATGCCAATCCGTACATTTCGGGCTCGTTATTGCTTTTTAATGGGATGGCCCAACAAAACGCAATAAAACAATATGCTCTTCTGTATAGGGCTGCACGGGAGGAAGAATTACAAGCCAAAAATGAATTAAGCCTTAAAGTTGTGCTGGCTTACCTGGAGGTATTAACTAATCAGGGACTGCTGGATTTGGCGAAGTCGCGACAACAAACAACACTTAAGCAACTTGAACGATTGAATGCGTTAAATCAAAACGGGGCAATAGCTCCAGGCGACTATTTTGACTTGAAAGGCCAATACGCCAATGATAAGCTCTCTGTAATTAATTCCGAAAATTTGCTTGATAACTCGAAAGTTGAACTTGTGAAGCTTTTAAATATCCCTTACCAGCAAGATCTGCGGATAGAAGCTCCCAACACAGAACACTTTGAATTAAACTATACAGATAACGTAAAGCAGGTTTACCAAAATGCAATGCAAAACTTTGCATCGCTAAAAGCCTCAGAATTAAGAAAGAAAAGTACTGACTTTCAGGTTAAAGCAAGGCGCTCCCTTCACTCGCCATCCATTTATTTTAATACGGGGCTATCCAGTAATTATGCTGACAATGCACGAAACTATGAGCAACGCCCAATAAGTTACTTCGATCAGTTTGGAAACAACTTAAGCAAGTCATTAAGCATCAGCCTAAATATCCCACTGTTCAATTCCTTTAGAACAAGAAATAACATCTCCCAATCAAAGCTAGAACGGCAAGAAGCCAGCCTCATTGCACAAAGTACTTTAGTTCAACTACAACAACTCATTGAACAGGCATATTTTAACATGGAAACAACTAAAACACGTTACTCTAGCTTAAAAGAACAGGCTGAAGCCTATCAGGAATCGTTCAGAGTAGCAGAAGCCCGCTTTGATGCGGGAGCTATTAATACAGTTGATTACCTTATTGCAAGAAACAATTTCTATCAGGCTAAAACTTCCCTGCTTACTAACCGCTATGATTTTATTTCGAGAAAGAAGGTATTAGATTTTTACCAGGGAAAGGATTTGAAGCTTTAAGTTTTTTCGCTCATTTTCAAGGAGATTGCAGCGAAACAGATAAAATCACCTAAGCTTTTTAAAAAAGACACTTGTAATGTGGAAAAAATAGCTACATTTGCAACCCCAACGGGATGGTACCATAGCTCAGTTGGTAGAGCAAAGGACTGAAAATCCTTGTGTCGCTGGTTCGATTCCAGCTGGTACCACAGAAAGCCTCTTCCGCAAGAAGGGGCTTTTTTTGTATCTCATAAATAAATTAGGCACTTCAGGAGCGAGCTGAACTTTTTTGGGGAAGGAATAGAGGGGGCAAGTAAAGAAATTGGTTAATAAAATATTTTTTAAGATTGTTCGGGAATAGGCCGTTTTGTCCTCTCGACACAAGAAAGAGATCTTAGAGCGCTTTATTATCGATGCTGGCTAGGTTGTCTCCTATCCGACCTCTAAGATTCCCATATCTAGTTCGCTATTAGCCAACTATTGGTTTTTCAAGTATTTAATACGATATTTTAAAGCGAGAGGCCGGAACCATGTTTTAGCTTATCTCCGGGGGAGCTACCCCCCCGGAAGAATAAGCAGGACTAAATCTACTCACATCCAAGATCTTTACTTAATCCCTTTAATACATACTATTCCATCCTTGAAACCCAAACAGGTACAAGTGCTTCTTAAAAGTTGTACAGATAAAATACTCAAGATCGACTTAAGGCAAATTCAATAACATTGCTTAACTATTTGATGTAGTTAAGCACATTACAATGCCCAGAATTCTCTACAAGCTAGCAACCATTAGTGGTCAGAATAAACGGACCAGCAAGGGACTTTAAGTCAAAGTCAGCATTATTTAATCTGTTTTTCAATAGGTTACTCTAAATTAAGCTAAAATTACAACAAAAGTTAATTTTAATTAAAAACGTAAACACTGCGAACAGATTTCCTAACGGTTGTGTAAACCGAATATGAAAAAAGGGCAAGATTCTGAAGAATTTGAAAATGGGAACATTTTTGCTGCTGCTTATTAGTTGCAACACTTGATGAAAAATAAAAGGGCTTCAAGCGGGGAGAATGAAGCCCTTTATAAACTAACCAATTATAAACCTGACACAAATATATGGATTTTATTATTATATCAAATAAAAAAGCATTTAAGTATCACAATAATAACAATTAAACATATTCGTTGCTCAAATAGCAACAAAATGCGCCAATTACTAGTATGATGTTTCATTGCCAAAGCTAAGCTAGCGATGAGAACAAATGCGAAATCGAATAATCACATTAATATACAAGCTCAAACAACCTGATGGTTCAAAAGTTATCGCTTACAAATTATATCGCTTTGAAAACTAAATATGGTTTCGAAACAACTGAGAGCAGGTCATTGCTAATGAGCAAAATAAAGGGTAAAAACACAAGCCCTGAAATTATGCTACGAAAGAAGTTATGGAGTTTAGGTTATCGATACCGCCTGAATGTGGCTAAATTACCTGGTAAACCCGACATTGTGATTAAAAGCAAGAAGCTTATAATTTTTATAGATGGCGAATTTTGGCATGGGCATGACTGGGAGGCAAAGAAACCAACCATTAAATCGAACCCCGAATATTGGATTAAAAAAATTGAAGGCAATATGCGACGCGACCTTGCCAATGTTACTAAGTTACAGTCAATGGGCTATAAGGTAATCCGTTTCTGGGAAAAACAAGTAAAAAAACACCTTGAACTGTGTATCTTAAAAATCAAAGAGGAACTGGGAGAGGCCGATGAGCAGGGAACCTGATTCGTGAACAGGATTCCTAACGATATAGATGATGTCTATTTTAAATGGGCATAAAAAAACCGCATTCAAATATATCTGAATGCGGTTCTGTGGTACCAGCTGGAATCGAACCAGCGACACAAGGATTTTCAGTCCTTTGCTCTACCAACTGAGCTATGGTACCATCCCGTTGGGGCTGCAAATGTAGTTTCTTTTTTGATTAAAAAAAATATTTTTAGAAAATTCCCAGACAGCCGACGATTTCCTTAAAACGAAATTCATCCTTATCACAAAACACAACTTAACAAACCTTTAATAATCAAACAATTGCCAGAATTACCAAATAAATATCTTCTCCGCAGAAAAACCAATAAAATCTTTTACGTATTTTAAATCAAGTAAACCTATAAAATGATAAGCCAGGTAATATTCTTCGTACTCATTTTAGTTGGTGTTATCTTGTTTAGCCGTAATGTTAAAAAGATAATTCGCAATATCAGGCTCGGGCGGCCAGAAAATCGCTCAGATAATCCACCCGAACGTTGGAAAAAAATGCTAAAAGTTGCGTTGGGCCAAAGCAAAATGGTAGCAAGGCCAGTTCCTGCCATTTTGCACCTAATGGTCTATGCCGGCTTTATAATAATCAACATTGAGATCCTTGAAATAATACTCGATGGACTTTTAGGCACCCACCGCGTTTTTGCCTCGCCAATGGCTGGCTTTTACAATTTTATCATTGCCTTTTTCGAAGGGCTTGCCATAGCAGTAATACTGGCATGTGCAGTGTTCCTTATCCGCCGAAACGTCCTGAAAATTTCTCGCTTTAAAGGCATTGAAATGCAATCCTGGCCAAGGTCAGACGCTAACTATATTCTCATCTTTGAAATCGCCCTTATGGTAGCCTTTTTAATGATGAACGCCGCTGACTATAAACTTCAGCAAGCTGAAGTAGGGCACTACATAAAAGCGGGTACCTTTCCAGTTAGTAGTATACTCGCTGGCTGGCTTCCTTCCAAACACGAACCTCTTATATTTATAGAACGCTTTTTCTGGTGGGTCCACATTACAGGCATTTTCGCTTTTCTTAACTACCTGCCCTACTCAAAGCATTTCCACATCATAATGGCTTTCCCCAATACCTATTATTCGAAGCTCGAGCCCCAGGGCGCTATAAATAATATGCCTGTAGTGACAAACGAAGTGAAAGCCATGCTAGATCCATCATTTACGCCAGAATCAATAGAAGTAAGCCGCTTTGGTGCCAAGGATGTCACCGATTTATCCTGGAAAAATTTAATGGATGCCTATACCTGCACAGAATGTGGACGCTGCACTTCCGAATGCCCTGCTTATATCACTGGTAAACTTCTATCTCCCCGAAAAATAATGATGGACACCCGGGACAGGCTTGAAGAAGTGGGCAAAAACATTGACAAACATGGAAAAGAATTTAACGATGGAAAAGCGCTTCTGGATAATTATATAAGCAGAGAAGAAATCTGGGCCTGCACCACTTGCCAAGCTTGCGTACAAGCCTGCCCGGTTAATATCGACCCTCTATCAATCATAGTCGAATTAAGACGATTTGCAATAATGGAAGAGTCAAAAGCCTCCCCTAGCATCAACACGATGTTTAACAACATCGAAAACAATGCGGCGCCCTGGAAATACTCGCCAGCAGATAGATTTAATTGGGCAGCCAAATAAAAACAGGCATTAAACTATTCACATGGAAGAATCAAACAACCAAACCCTAAACATCCCAACTATGGCTGAATTAGTAGCCAAAGGCGAGGTACCAGAAATTCTTTTCTGGGTAGGCTGCGTGGGCAGCTTTGACGAACGGGCTCAACGAATCACAAAATCCATCTGCAAAATACTTCAGCATACGGGCATTAAATACGCGGTCTTAGGCACTGAAGAAAGCTGCACCGGCGACCCGGCAAAACGCAGCGGAAACGAATTCCTTTTTCAAATGCAGGCCATGATGAATATTCAGGTACTGAACGGATACAATATAAAAAAGATTGTCACCGGCTGCCCCCACTGCTTTAACACTTTAAAAAACGAATATCCTCAATTAGGAGGTAATTACGAAGTAATCCACCATACTCAACTCATCCAGCAACTGATAGATCAAGGGCGGCTGACGACTCCTAATGCAGAAAGCTTCAAGGGAAAAAAAATCACCTTTCACGACCCATGCTACCTGGGGCGGGGAAATAAGGTTTATGAAGCCCCCAGAAAGGCACTGGAAACATTAGACGCTGACTTGGTTGAAATGAAGCGCTGTAAGGCATCGGGTTTATGTTGTGGCGCAGGCGGAGGCCAAATGTTTAAAGAACCAGAACCCGGCAAAAAAGACGTTAATATAGAACGCACCGAAGAGGCTTTGGCTACACAAGCAAGCATAATTTCAACTGCCTGCCCATTTTGCATGGTAATGATGCGTGACGGCGTCAAAAACAAAGAAAAAGAACAAGAAATACAAGTGCTTGATATTGCAGAAATCACTGCGCGTGCAAATGATCTAGAGTGACCTTAAAAAAATAGCCCGCCTGAAACAAACGAGCTATTCTATCTTAACACATTAATCATTAATTAGAAGTTAAATCTGAGAGCATCAACCCCTAAGACGCAAATGTAAAACAAAAACACAAAACCGGCAATATTTTTCCAACAGAAACCTTATTTATGTCTATTTTTTTATGATATAGATCATTTTAAGACAAAAAAACCGACAAAGTGATATTTTATTCTGACTTTAATGAAAAGAAACTATTTCGAAGACTATCGAGAAGCTCTGGCTCGACATTTAGCAACGGAACAACAACTTTAGAGGACATTGAGTCGACATTCCCCTTTGGATCATTATAAGTTTGCACAATAACATCGTCACTAACAGTTTTTATCAACAACTCTCCACCATTTACCGAGCCGATATAATGTAAATCGTTAAAACGGCTTACATTAAAAGAATAATATTCCTGCTTACCTCCGGAATAAAATTTTCTTATTCTGAAAAATCCCTTATCACTAAGGCTAAGCTCCCATTTCTTTAACTTTGTATTACCTGGAGCCGAATTAAAACGCCCCTTTAAACATTCCTCGATCCATTTTATTGTCTCGCTTTTGGATGGCAAAATTAAAAAGCTGCACAACAAGCTTATGCCTGCAAGCATCAACATCGCCCTGACTACTTTATTGCTAAAAGAAAACATTTAGGAAAAACTAGAAAACACTAAGTTAGGAAATAGCCAGAAAAGTAGCATTATGAAACTGGACTGAAACTTAGCACACTTATTTTATATAAATTTGCTCTATGCAATTTTCAGAAAAGTCAAGAGTCTGGATATATCAGTCAAACAGGCCGTTCACAGCAAACGAAGAAGCCGATGTTCAAAACACTCTGGATGAATTCACCAGTCAGTGGGTGGCACACGGCAGTCAACTTGCAGCCAAAGGTGAAATTAGATATAGCCGCTTTATAGTCCTTTTAGTAGATGAAGAACAGGCTGGAGCTACCGGCTGCTCTATTGACAAATCCGTACAACTAATGAAACAGTTTGAGCAGGCTTATGGTATAGACTTGTTCGATCGTTTTAACATTGCATTCCGAAAGGACGGTGCTATACAAACCGCCAGCCGCCATGAATTCGAAATGCTAATTCAGCAAGGCGAGGTTACAGAGGATACCGTTGTATTTAACAATCTTGTCCAAACGAAAAAGGATCTAGATACTAATTGGGAAGTACCCTTTAAGCAAAGCTGGCACGCCCGGGTATTCAGCCTAAAACCACAAGTACCTTAGCTACTAACGTTCACATCGCATCCCTTTAGGGTGCCGGCGGACTCACTCTCCTCATATTCCTTAAAATCAAACTCTGTTTGTAATAAATGTAAGGAGTGGGATGCGATGGCGACCATCTTCTGGGATTTGGCAGTACAGCTATAATTAAAGCAGCCCTGCTTTTCGTAAGCCTCGCTGACGACTTATGGAAGTAATACTGCGTTGCAGCCTCGGCACCATATAAGCCATCACCCATTTCTGCTACATTTAAATAGACTTCCAATATTCTTTGCTTGCTCCAGAAAATCTCGATCAGCACGGTGAAATAAGCCTCAAAAATTTTGCGTATATAAGAACGGCCGGGCCACAGAAACACATTTTTGGCAGTCTGCTGACTGATTGTACTCCCTCCACGAACCGGCTTGCCCGCTTTATTTTTAAAATATGCCTTTTGTATTGATCGAAAATCAAAGCCATGATGGGTCATAAAATTGGCGTCCTCACCAGCAATGGCCGCGTGCTTAAGGTTCTTCGATAGTTCGCCATAATCTTTCCAACGCTTATCCAAAACCCAGCCCTTACCTGCAAACTTCCCCTCAATACCTCTCTGAATCATCAGAAAAGTGACAGGTGGATTTACAAACCGATATAAAATCACCCAAACTATTGTGATAATGAAATACCACTTAATAACACTCTTTGCAATACTTAAATATTTTGAAAACTTACTTCTTGGCGATGGTTTCCCCTTCCCTTTTCTCTTACTTGGAGGCATGCTGCAAAAATAAAAATGCCCCTGAGAAATCAGGGGCATCTATAATATATTCTTGAAATTATTCTTCTAAAATAATCAGAAGAGCCTACTCAGCTACAACTTCAAAAGGAACTTGAACCTTAACTTCTTTATGTAAGTTTAAGTTAGCGATATACTCACCAACAAATTTAGGTTCAGTTTCAAAAGTGATGCGGCGGCGGTCAACTTCGAAGCCTTCTTTCTTCAATGCGTCAGCCACTTGAATAGTGTTAACAGCACCAAAGATTTTACCACTTTCACCAGCTTTAGCGCCGATAGTCAATTTAACGTTTTCTAAACGAGCAGCAACAGCAAGAGCATCATTTTTGATTTTATCTTGTTTAAATTGAGCTTGTTTTAAGTTCTCAGCAAGCACTTTTTTCGCAGAAGAAGTTGCCAAAACAGCAAATCCCTGAGGAATTAAGTAATTACGTCCATAACCTGGCTTAACGTTTACTACATCGTCTTTCTCGCCAAGGTTTTTAATATCCTGTTTTAAAATAATTTCCATTTCGTACTTACCTCCAATTATTTTAATGAATCAGTAACATAAGGTAAAATACCGATGTGACGAGCACGTTTAACAGCCTGAGCTACTTTACGTTGAAACTTCAAAGAAGTACCAGTTAAACGACGAGGTAAAACTTTACCCTGGTCGTTAACAAACTTCAAAAGGAAGTTAGCGTCTTTGTAATCGATATATTTGATACCGTTTTTCTTGAAACGGCAATATTTTTTACGGTTATCCTCTACTTTAGGGGCAGTTACGTATTGAATTTGATCTTTTGCCATTATCCTGCTACCTCCTCAGTTTGTTTTTTCTTGAAAGCACCACTGCGTTTTTTCTCGCTGTAAGCAACTGCATGCTTATCAAGCGCAACTGTTAAGAAACGTAGAACACGCTCATCACGTCTAAATTCAACCTCCAGTTTGTTAATTAATTCACCCGGAGCCTTGTATTCAATTAGGTGATAGTATCCAGTCGTTTTCTTTTGGATTGGATACGCTAGTTTCTTCAAACCCCAACAATCTTCGTTGATAAT
>Ga0307408_100000983_pt1 | contig 21997 bp, 20 predicted proteins | sample 322Cmetagenome_FD_202116 | JGI IMG/M metagenome (GOLD analysis project Ga0307408, IMG submission 202116) | Maize rhizosphere microbial communities from greenhouse at UC Davis, California, United States - 322HYB-C-3 | ecosystem: Host-associated > Plants > Roots > Rhizosphere > Soil | place... | reverse complement strand
CATCTCCGAAGCGAACAGCTTGGCCAGCCCTGCCTCAAAGAAGCTGCGATGGCCAAGCTGTTCGCTTCGGAGATGGCGGAACGCGTCTGCTCCGACGCGATCCAGATCCACGGCGGCTACGGCTACACCGCCGACTTCCCGGTGGAACGCATCTACCGCGACGTGCGCGTGTGCCAGATCTACGAAGGTACCAGCGACATCCAGAAGCTGCTGATCGCCCGCGCGTTGTGATGCAAGCGGGAGCTACGGCTCCCGCATCGGCGGTTGTTGCGGCGAACCCGGGCAATCGCCGAGGCTGTCCAGGCTCTTTTTCGCCTGCTCCATTCCGTTCTGGCTCGCCATCGTGAACCAGTACTTCGCCTCGGTACACTTATCGGGGCTCGAAGTGCCCAGCGCGCGCACGCCCAGGTTATATTGGGATGTCACATGGCCATTTAATGCCGCCTTCCTGAACCAATAGTAGGCTGCATCACGATTACGGGTCGTAAAATCATAAAAGAAGCCCAGGCGGGCAGCCGCCCCGCTGTCACCGGCATTGGCTTTATCGACCAAATGACTCCTTTCGGCTTCAGTCAACAAGAACGCAGAATTCGCATAATGCGGCTCTGCTTTTTTGGACTGTTTATCATGCGCGATGACTTCAGTTGAAAGCAGGCACCCAGCGGAAAGCACGGCAATAATAGCGGTCGGTTTCGGCACATCGGTTCCTTTTAAGTTCTGGCAAGCATTACATGTTGCACGCCGAAAGGCCAGTCCTCCGCGAATTTCGTCTGTTTGTAACACTTTGTCGGATTTCAAGTGCATATATGCTGAGAGGTTGTGGCTCTTATAAAATGTCCGCCATAAGGAGAAAGACATGGTTCATGTGATGTTGGTGGAAGACGATGAGCGCCTGGCCGAACTGGTCACGGAATATCTCGCCGGTTATGAATTCAAGGTCGAAGTGGTGCCCCGTGGCGATGAGGCCCTGGCGCGCTTCAAGGCGGCCAATCCCGACGTCGTGGTGCTGGACCTGATGTTGCCGGGCATGGATGGCATGAAGGTCAGCCAGCAGATCCGCGAAATCAGCGACGTGCCGATCCTGATCATGACCGCCCGCGAAGATTCCTACGATGAGGTGTCGCTGCTGGAACAGGGCGCGGACGATTTCATCAACAAGCCCGTGCAGCCGCGCGTGCTGCTGGCGCGCCTGCGTGCGCTGCTGCGCCGCCGCCAGGGCAAGTCGGAAGTGGATCACCTGAGCTTTGGCCAGTTGAGCATTGCGACCAGCGACCGCTCGGTCACGTGGCGCGGCCAGCCTTGCCCGCTGTCGAATACCGAATACAAGCTGCTGCTGGTGCTGGCGGAAGCAGCGGGCACGGTGCTGTCGCGCGACGCGCTGCTGAAGACCATGCGCGGGATCGAATTCGATGGCCTGGACCGCTCGATCGATAACTCGATTTCGAAACTGCGCCGCAAGTTCGACGATACGGACGGCGAGAAGATCAAGACCGTCTGGGGCGAAGGGTATCTGTTCTCGCCCTCGGCCTGGAATTAAGGCCGCTTATTCAAACAGCGGGGCGATCGCCAGCGGGGTATTCTGGCTGACGACCTGGCCCTGCGCGGACCAGTCGGCGAAGCGGTAGGTTGCGGTGCGATAAACGCCGAGGGTTTCGCCGTCAAAGGCTGGTCCATCCACCACCGGCAGGGGCGCTTCGCGCGGCCCGTACTTCGCCTGCACCAGCGCATCCGCGCGATTGCCGAACACGAAACGAACGCCGCTGCACTTCTTCGAACCATATGAGGAGTCGATGAAACGCTGGTAGGCAAGCGCCTGCTCGCAGGCGGTGCGCAGGTCGGTCGACTCGTAAATGCCGTCGTTGCGCGTCAGGATTGTGACGCGCGGCGCAAAGCGGTAGCTTGCCATGCGGCGGTTCAGCGCCAGCACCGCGTTATCGTCATAAGCCGCCTTCAGCAGCGGGAACACGGCGCGGCCTGTGGCGTCCAATGGCAGGTTAAGCTGCGTGTTCTTGCCTGTCAGCGTCAGGTGCAGGCCTTCCAGCGTTGCCATTGGATCTCGCGGGCTGACTTCGTAATGAATCTGCAGGAAGTTCTTCGGCTTGCCGTATTTGGCAAACACCACCATCTGCTTGTAGGCGTCGCGATAGCTGACCCACTCCTCCTGCGCCTGGACGGCACAGCACACCACCGCCAGGCAAACAGCCGGCAGCGTGGTGCGGAGCGAGGTCATAGTCTTCATCAGAATCGGTAAGCCAGGGCAGTTGAAACGGAATAGTTGGTAGCCCGCTCGACCAGCGGGCTGTCTTTTGCATCGCCGACCAGGCGGTTGACCGTGGCGCCGGACGTCAACATCCAGTTCGGGCTCAGCGCCCAGTTCCAGCGCACGCCGGCGCGCACGTCCTGCACGCCGGCACCGGGGCGGTAATAGCCCTTGGCACCGGCACGTTCGGCTTCTTCAGCGGTCACGCCAAACCAGGTTTCGTTGTAGGCGCGGTTAACTACCGATACGCCGGCCGACAGCACCACAGTGTGGTGGGGCACCACGTCCTCCATCATGTACTGCAAGGCGGTGTGCAGGCGGGCGCCATTGTGGTCCCTGCCGCTCCCATAGGTGAGCGTGTTGGTCAGGCGTAGCTTGGGCGACAGGTAATAGTTAAAGAAACCACCGGCCAGGACGCGGCGCTTCACCACGTCCATGTAGCGCAGGCGATTGTCGTCAAGCGATTCGCGCACGGCAAATTCATCAGGGCGGAAGCTGCTGTGGGCCATGCGCGCGCCGGTGCCGTCGCTTACGCTGCCTACGCCGAAGGAAACGCCATCCTGGTCGCGACGGGGCGACAGAACCAGCATCGGGCCGAATTCCATCGAGGGCGACTGCGAGAGATGCCAACCCACGGAGGTGCCTGAGACGAAGATCCCATTGCTCCACTGGACCTGGAGCACCGGCAGGGGGCGGGTGCGGTTATCGCTGGCACCGTCATAACGCGGAATCGACTGAACGCCAATACCAATGTACATGTCCCTGCTGCCGTCTGGCATCGGGTTGGTGGCCGGAGTCTGCGCAGCTACCGTGCTGCAGGCGCTGGCAATGGCTAGGAACAGGTACTGTCGCATATCGAAGGTCTACGGTTGGGAATGGCGGACATTGTAATTGCAATACCTTCCCAGGCCGCTAAAACGCTCAGCTCCCAATCTCCAATTCGTTGCGAAATCACCCAAGCGGTAAAGTAATCATAAAGAATGCGGCTGCCGATGTCCCCCATGAGCTGTACGCTTTTTGTCGCAAATTTGTACGCCCGATTCGCTGCGGGCCCTTGTTTCTTATACAATGCGCGTTGATGAATCGCCTGTTCTTCCGTTTTTTCATACTGGTGATGCTGTCCATCAGTGCGGCGGCATTCATCGTCTATTTCGCCATCAACCGCCTGTTTGGCGACCCCCTGGACTCGATCGCACGGCGCCAGGCCGCGGCCCAGATCTTCCTTCTCGAGCAGTACATCGACCAGGCGCCGGCCGACCAGTGGCTGGATCGGCTGAACAAAGTGCGCGAGGTGTCCGGTGTGCGTTTCGAACTGGTGCCGCTGGGCGACGTGCGCCGCCAGCTTTCCGGCATCGATGCGGCGGGGTTCGAACGGGGCGACGTGGTGCTCGATATCGGCCGCAAGGCCTTCTACCGGCGCGTGGACCTGGTCGGCGAGCGCTATATCGGCAGTAACGAGGAAGCGCTGGTGGCGCAGGACCTGCCGATCGACATCGGCTTCGCGCTGTCGATGGAGGCGGTACGCTACCTGATCGTGGCCCTGGTGCTCTTGATTCCGATCGCGGCCTGGTCGCGCGCGCACTGGCAGGGCTTGCAGCAGCTATCCGACGTGGCGGACCGCTTCGGCGGCGGCGAGCTGGGGGCGCGCGCGCACATGGAGCCCAAGGACAGCATTTACCCGCTCGCCGAGCGCATCAACCACATGGCCGACCGCATCGAGCGCTTGCTGGATTCGCAGCGCAACCTGCTGCATTCGGTGGGGCACGAGATCCGCACTCCGATCGCGCGGCTGGAGTTCGCACTGGAGTTGCTGCGCGATGCGGCGGAAAACCCGGCGCTGGACAAGCGCATCAACGCCATGGAAGGCGACCTGCGCGAGCTGAAAGAACTGGTCAACGAACTGCTTGGCATGACTCGCCTGGACGCCGAACCGCACCTGGAGCGCCGCCCGTTCGACCTTGGTTCGGCGCTGGCCCATTGCCGCGAGACCCTGCCGCCTTCCGAAGGCATGGTGCTGGAAATGGAAATCGGCACTACGCTGGGCCGGTTCAGCGGCGACCAGCGCTTGCTTGAAAGGGCGGTCGGCAACCTGCTGCGCAATGCGCTGAAATACGGCACCCGTTCGGTGCGGCTGGGGGCGACGCGGACCGGCAGCGCGGTCCAGGTGGTGGTCGAGGATGATGGTCCCGGCATTCCCGATGGCGAGCTGGAACGCATTTTCGAACCCTTCTACCGGCTGGACCGCAGCCGTGATCGCAATACGGGCGGTTTCGGATTGGGGTTGTCGATCGCGCGCAAGGCGGTGCAGCTGCATGGCGGCACCCTGGTTGCCGGCCGCTCCGCGCTGGGCGGGGCGCGCTTCACGATCACGCTGCCGGGTTAACAGGCAGTCTTGGTCTGCAGGCGGTGCGGCGCTTTATTCTGCTCGCCGCGCCCGACCCGTTCGAATTCCGAAATGACCTGCGCGCCGAACAGCAGCAGGGTGGCGCCAATCTCCAGGCTGAACATGACGACGATGGCGGTGGTCATCGAGCCATATACCAGGTTCACCTGCGACAGGGTGGTGAAATACCAGACCAGCACGTGACGGGCGACTTCCCATAGCGCGGTGGCGGTGGCGCCGCCGATCAGGGCGTGCGGCCAGGACAGGCGGCCGACCGGCATGACCAGGTAGATTGAACTCAGCATCAGCACTTCACCCGCCAGGCCCAGCATATAGAGCAGCACGCCGGACAGGCCATGCAGCGACCATTCGTGGCCAAACAGGTGCACGCTTTCCTCGCCGATCACTTGCAGGCTGCCCGCGACAAGGGTCATCACCAGGGCGCCAATGCCAAGGAACAGGATGTAACAGTAGGGCAGGATGGCCGAGACCAGGTAATGGCGGCTGCGCACCTTGGCGCGGTGCAGGAAGATGAAGCACATGGCGTTCTCGAGGACCGAGAAGGCCAGGGAGCTGAAGAACAGCATGACCAGCACCAGCGCCCAACCGACCAGTTCGCGATGTTCGAGGAAATGGCCGACCTCAGCCACCACGGCCTTCGACTGGCCGGGGATCAGCCACTCAAGGTAGCGGCCGATGATCTGTAGCAATTCCTGCTGGGGAATGATGTGGGACAACGCCACTACCACCAGCATCAGCAGCGGGACGATGGACAACAGCGAGTAATAGGCCACGGCGCCGGCCAGCAGCAGCCCCTGGTTGGCCCGGAACCCCTTCAGGCATTGCAGGGCAAAATCCAGGGGGTGCGCCAGCACATGGGCCACCGCCTTGTGCTTGAGCATTCGCATCGCCCCATTCTACGCCGAAGTCTGCGGACGAGCCCGTGTCACACCATGGGGCGCCCCTAGGGGCAATGGTGTGACACGGGCTCGACAGTACTATGAAACGGCGGGTTCGAGCAGGGTGAGGGTCTGGCGTTCGGTGTCGAGGCGGGCGCGGATGCCCATCGGGAGGGTGAACTGGTTGCGGATGTGGCCGAAGCTGTAGCCGGTCACTGCGGGTACTTTCAGCTGCTTGAGGTGCTGGTCGGTGGTTTCGTCCAGCGTCAGCGAGATGTCGCTGTCCTGCGGGCCGCAGTTTTCGCAGATGCCGAGCATGATCCCGGCGGCCTGCTCGAATTTGCGGTTGAGCTGGAGTTGCATCAGCATGCGGTCGATCCTGTAGGGCGCTTCGTTCACCTCTTCCAGGAACAGGATGCCGCCTTTGTAACTGCTGGCGTATTCGGTGCCGACCAGGGCGCTGACCAGGCACAGGTTGCCGCCCGTTAGCGGGCCTTCGCAGACGCCGGGCACCACGGTGCGCAGCGCGTAGTGCGACTCCTCTTCCGCTTTGCGGCTGTTTTCCAGCGCCATCGGGATGGTGTATTCGTCCTCCGGGTGCATCAGCACATTCAGCAGATGGGTCACCGAATAGTCGGAGAAGGTGGAGGATGCCACCGGGCCGTGGAAGGTGACCAGCCCCACTTTCTTCTGGATCGCCAGGTGCAGCGCCGTAATGTCGGAATAGCCGATCAGGATCTTGGGGTTGCGGCGGATCAGCTCGTAGTCGAGGTGCTCCAGCAGCTGGATGCAGCCCGAGCCGCCGCGAATCGCCCAGATGGCCGCTACGTCGGGATCGGCAAACATGGCGTGCAGGTCTGCCAGCCGCTGTTCGGGGAAGCCTCCGTAGTTGCCGTACACGGCTTCCAGGTTACGGCCCAGCTTGACGTGGAAACCCAGGGACTCAATATTCTGGATGGCCTTGGCAACTGCCGGAGCATCGGTGTGGCCGCCGGGGGCGATCAGGCCTACGGTGTCGCCTGCCTTCAGGCGCGGTGGCTTGACCAGGGCGGTTTTCTTCATGGTTGGCTTTCGGGAAACAGGCCGGCCGCCGGCCGCTGCCGACACTCCGGGGAGCGCGACAGCGGCCAGGGCGGCCGCCACGATTCGGCCAAAACTGCGCCGTGTCATCACATCAGTAGAACTTGTATTTCAGGTTGAGTGCAAAGGAACGGCCACGGCCGTCTGCCACGCGCGGGTCCCAGCCGGCGCCCACCACTTCGTCCACATTATGGGCGGTGAATGGCGGGTCGGTGTCGAACAGGTTCTGGATGCCGGCGGTGATGGTGGTGTTCTTGAAGCCCGTGTACGTGCCTGAGATGCCGAAAATGCTGTAGTGCTTGATCTTCGGGTCGAAGCCGGCTGGCGGCGTGCCTTTGCCGCCGTTCGGCAGCTGGTCGGCGTAGTGCGAGGCGAACTTGTTGTTGAACAGTACACTCCAGTCGCCGCGCGAAACCGTCAGGCCGGCGTTGTGCTTCCAGCGCAGGTAGACATCGCGGGTGGCGAACTGGCCGACTTGCTCGACGAACGGCTGGCCTTCGAACTCGGCGAACTTGAAGGACTGCATCCAGGTGCCGTCCAGGGTGGCGGTGGTCTTGTAGCCGCCGAACTTGCCGTCGTGACGCAGGCCCAGGTCCAGGCCGCGGGTTTTCAGGCCGGCGGCGTTGATCCAGCCGGCTTCCACGTGGTCGATCACCCCGGTCTGCGGGTTGCGGATGATGTAGTCGTTCAGGTATTGCCAGTTCTTCAGCACCACTTGCGGCGTACGGTTCAGGATGCGGTTCTGGATGTTGATCGCCCAGTAGTCCAGCGAGGCGGTGAAGCCGGTGAACGGCGCCACGACCATGCCGAGCGTGCCTTGCTTGGAGGTTTCAGGTTTCAGGCCAGGATTGCCGCCGGAGAAGTAGTTCAGGCGTGGGATGGCGCAGAAGGCCGGGTCGCCCGGATGCTGGGCGCAACCTTCCTGGTCGATGGTGCCGTTTGGCAATTCGCCCAGCAGGCGGCCCGCGTAGAGCTGGGTAAAGCTTGGTGCCAGGAAGCCTTTCGAGGCGGAGCCGCGGAACATCAGGTTCTGCGATGGCTGCCAGCGGAATGACACTTTCGGGTTGGTGGTGGCGCCAATCACGGAGTAATCGTCGCGGCGCACTGCCAGTTGCACTTCCAGGTCCTTGATGACCGGGACGATCATTTCGGCGTACACGGCCCTGATATTGCGGCTGACCCGGTTCTGGTTGGCATTGCCGGGAGCAAGCAGGATCTGGGTTGCGTCAACGTCTTGCGCGAACTCGTAGGTTTCCTTGCGCAGGTCGAGGCCGAGCGCCATCGATACGGCGCCGGCAGGCAGCTGGAAGACTTCACCCGAGATCGAACCATCGAGCTGGGTCATGGTGGTCTTGCCGTGCTGCAGGCGGCCGCGGAACTTGGTCGATTCGATCAGGTTCATGGCTTCGTCGGTCTGGCTCTGGCCGGGCAGCAGCCAGGGGTTGATCTTGCCAGAGCCGAGTGCCGAGTAAATCTGGCTGGTCCAGCCATAACCGTCGACCAGGTCGGTCTTGGTAGTGCTCTGGGCGCGCGACAAGCCGACCTTGTAGTCGTATTTGCCGGCCAGCACGCCTTCCATGCCAATCAAGCCACGCAGGTTTTCGGTCACGTTCTCTTGCGTGCGGTTGCCCCATGGGGTCGAGCGCCATTTGTAGATGATCGGCTTGGTCTTGTCGTAGCTTGGAATGAACTGCGTCATGTCCAGGTAATACGGGCCGTTGACCGGGTAGGCGGCGCCGTTGGCCAGGCTGGTCGAGATCTGCACCGGGGTCAGTTCGGCAGTCGCCTTGGTTCGAGAACCGAGCAGCTCGGCGAACAGCTTGTGCTCAGGGCCCAGCTGGAAAGTCGCGCGCGATATGGCATTGGTGCGTTCAACCGGGAAGCTGATCACATAGTCCGCGCCGTAGTCGTAGGCGCAGGAATATCTGGTACGGGCCGGCGCCGTGACGTCTTTCCACAGGTCGGTCTGGTATTGCGACATGCCGGGAATGCTGTCGCACTTGCCCTGGAAGCTCAGCGGGCTGGCCTGCAGGTAGGTAGTGTTGTCTCCTGGGACCTTGAAGCCGGTTCCCAGTGCCGTGCCGGCGCCGGTCAGGACGTTGGCGTAAGGCGTGCCGGTGGTGTCCGGCGACAGGCCGCGCGCCGGCTGGAAGCCATTGGCGAAGTCGCGCTGTTTGGACGACAGCTTGTCGTTGACGTCGTGCGTCACGCTGGCCATCACGTTCCAGCCCTGTTCGGCCAGGCTGCCCATGCCGCCCAGCAGGGAATAGCGGCGCTGCATGCCGCCGCCGGCTTCGGTGGCGTTGTAGCTCGCCTCCGCTTCCAGGCCGCTGTAATCCGTCCGCAGGATGAAGTTGACCACGCCGCCGATCGCGTCGGTGCCGTAGATGGCGGAAGCGCCGTCCTTCAGGATTTCCACGCGCTGGATGGCGCCCAGCGGGATCGAATTCAGGTCGACCGCCTTGCCGGAAGCGCCATGGTTGCCCACCCGGCGGCCATTCAGCAGCACCAGGGTGGCGTTCGGACCCAGGCCGCGCAGGGAGGCGAAGGAAGCGCCGCCGGACACGCGGTCGGCATCGGCGCCGAACACGTTGTTACCGGAAGTCATATTGTCGGCACCAGTGCCGTTGGCGGAAATCGTGCGCAGCAGGTCTTCGGTGCTGGTGATGCCGGCCTTCTTGATGGCATCGAAGGTGATGACCTGCACTGGGAGTGCGCCTTCGGCGGCAACGCGCTTGATGCTGGAACCCGTGATCTCGACGCGCTGCAGGGGCTGCGCGGCTTCCTGTGCGATGGCGGGGCTTACTACTCCGATCAGCGCAATCAGTTGCGCCAGCTTTTTAACCTTCACGAGCCTCTCCCAAGATAGGTGTTTTTTGCAGGTTAGCTCCGGAGAAATCTTGTCATCCAATGAAAATTACTCTTACATCCATAACCTAATGTAATGCCGGCGTCACATGGCTTTTTGGTTCAATGTCGAGGTAGCGCCAGTTGGTCAGTTCAACAGGATGTCGGTTGTAGTTTTTAAGCCACGGTTGCTGGATATCGGCCGAAATCGGGTGGATCAGCAATACCCAAGGGTTATAGGCATGGATCAGCTGGTTCAGTTCGCGGTACAGGGCGTTGCGCTCCGGACCGTCGCTCAGCTGCCGGGCTTTTTCGTAGCGGCTGTTGTACTGGGGGAGGTTGAAGCGGGCGTAATTGGCGCGGCCGCTGTTGGGGCCCCACAGCAGCTGGTAGAAGTTGTCGCCGTCCGGGAAATCGGCAATCCAGTTGGTTTCGAACATTTGCACTTTGCCAAGGCGGCTCGCCTTGATGATCTCGGTCTTCTTGTCGGTCTTGAAGCTGACCCGGATGCCAAGCGCATTCAGGTTCTTGCGCCACAGCTCGTCGCGCAGGCGTCCAACCATGGTCGGTTCGCTATGCATGACCAGCGCCAGCGGCTGGCCGTTGGGCATCGTGCGAAAGCCGTCCCCACCCACCTTGTAGCCGAAGCGGTCGAGCAGGGCTCTGGCCAGCTTGGGGTTGTAGCTGATCGGGCTGCGGTAGGCCGGGTCGTAGCCGAGCACGTTCGGCGGCAGCGGGCTCTGGGCGGGGATGGCCAGGCCTTTCTTGAGCAGGGTGATGTCCTCGGGGCTGTTATAACCCAGTGCTATGGCGCGGCGCAGGGCGATTTTCTCCTTGCTGTAGCCGCCGATCACCGGGTCCTCCATGTTCATCCACATATAGTAGGTCTGCAGCACCGGGAACGGGGAAAGCACCATGCCGCGTGCGGCCAGGTCCTTTTTCAACACCGGCGTGGCCGAAGCGGGATCGAGCACCATGTCGCGCATCGACTCGGGTACCTGCTCGATATAGTCGAACTCGCCATTCAGGAAGCCCAGCACGCGCGACTGGTATTCCTCCATGATCTTGACTTCCACCTTGTCCACCAGCGGCAGGTGCTTGCCGCGCCAGACCTGGTGGTAGCCTTTGTTGGCAGCCAGCGTGATCTTGTCGCTGCGCTTCCATTCTTCGATGACGAAGGGACCGCTGCCGACCGGGTGGTTGCCGACCTGGCTGCCGTAGGCATCGGTTACCTCCTTGGCCACGGCACCGGTGGCCGGCAGGGCGAGGTAGAACAACAGGCTCGGATCAGGCTCCTTCAGCGTCAGGCGCAGGGTGTGCTTATCCAGCGTGCGCAGGTCGGCCAGTTTGCCCTCGAACATGAAGGACCAGGGCGATTTGAGCACGGGATCGAGCAGGCGTTCGATAGCGAACTTATAATCGGCTGCCGTAACTTCTCGCTTTTTCCCGTTAAACGCCGGATCGTCGCTGAAGAACATGCCGGGCTTCAGGTGGAAGGTCCAGACGGTCCCACTGGCGTCGCTGGTGGGCATGTCGCGCAGGCTGCTGGGCGCCAGCCTGACCGGGCGCGCTTCGTAGTCATAACGCAGCATTGGTTCGAACAGGTTTTCCAGCAGGCTCAGGCTGGCCAGGTCGGAAGCGACCGCAGGATCGAGGCCGGTTTCGCCAGTCGACAGGAAAGCGTGCAGGACTTTGTCGGCGGCCAACGCTGCCGGAGCGGCAGTGGCCAGGACGAGGGCAGCAGCGAGAACGCGAAGTTTTTTCATGCGGCGGAGCATAAGCCAGTGCGTGGCGATACGCCAGCTTATAACTTTTTTACATGAGCGAAGCGCATACTTTCAGCTGCTGGCCCTATACTTTCGCTGCAAAATCGGTCATCCCATTACAAGAAGTACATCCATGTCCCTCAATTACATCTGGTCCGGGTTTTTCCTTGTAGGCTTCGCCGCCGCCATCATCCAGTGGCTGTTCATGGGCGACACCGAGATCTTCAAGAAGATCATCGACGGCACTTTCGAATCCGCCAAGCTGGGTGTGATGGACATCGCCCTGCCGCTGGCCGGCGTGATGACGCTGTGGCTGGGGATCATGAACATAGGCGAGAAGGCTGGTGCGATCGGCTGGCTGGCAAAGATCATCTCGCCCTTCTTCTCGCGCATCTTCCCGGAAGTGCCAAAGGACCACCCGGCCACCGGCCACATGGTGATGAATTTTTCGGCCAACCTGCTGGGCCTCGACAACGCCGCCACCCCGTTCGGACTGAAGGCGATGGAAAGCCTGCAAACGCTCAATCCGAACAAGGATACGGCCAGCAACGCCCAGATCATGTTCCTGGTGCTGCATACTTCGGGCCTTACCCTGATCCCGCTGGCGATCATGGCGCAGCGCGCCATCCTCGGTGCCGCAGATCCTTCCGACATCTTCATCCCCTGCATGATCGCGACCTATGCCGCGACCATGACCGGCATCATCGCGGTCGGCATCCGCCAGCGTTTGAACCTGTTCGACCCGGTGCTGCTGGCCTGGATCGGCGGCATGACGGCCGCCATCGCGGGGCTGATCTGGTATTTCACCGCCTTCCTGACGCGCGAGCAGATCGAGGTCGTGTCGAAAGTGGCGTCGAACCTGATCCTGATTTCGATCATCGCCGCCTTCATCATCGGCGCCCTGCTCAAGAAGGTGAACGTGTATGAAGCCTTTATCGAGGGCGCCAAAGGCGGCATCCAGACTTCGCTGACGGTGATTCCTTACCTGGTCGGCATGCTGGTGGCGATCAGCGTGTTGCGCAATGCGGGCGTGTTCGGGCTGGTGATGGATGGCTTCAACTGGGTATTCAATGCGCTGGGCCTGCGCACCGACTTCGTTCCTTCACTGCCGACTGCGCTGATGAAACCATTCAGCGGTTCCGGTTCGCGCGCCATGATGATCGATGCGATGAAGACTTACGGCCCGGATTCCTTTGTTGGCCGCCTGGCTTGCATCTTCCAGGGTTCGGCCGACACCACGTTCTACATTGTGGCCCTGTACTTCGGCTCTGTCGGCATCCGCAAGACGCGCTACGCAATTTCCGCCGGCCTGATTGCGGATCTCGCGGGGGTCTTGACCGCGATTGCTGTAGCCTACGTGTTTTTCGGTTAAGGATCCGTTGATGCGCCGCCTGCTTCTTGCCACACTGTTTGCCGCTATTGGCGTCTCCGCCCATGCGGCGCTGCCTGAACCGATTGCCAGGCTGGCAGCCGAAAGAGGCATTCCGGAAGGGGCCATTGGCGCGTTGGTGCTGCGCGGCGACCAGGTACTGGTATCGAACGAAGCCTCTCGCACGTTCACGCCCGCTTCGACCATGAAGCTGTTCACCACCATGGCCGGCCTGGAGTTGCTCGGCCCGCAATTCCGTGGCCGCACCGAGTTGCGCACGACGGGCAATGTGGTAGACGGTGTGCTGCACGGCGACCTGGTGCTGCGCGGCGGCGCCGACGGCGACTTCACTGCCGATGCCTTCACGCATATGCTGGAAAAACTGCGCACCAAGGGCATCCGCAGGATCGAAGGCAACCTGGTTCTGGACCGCCAGCTTTGGCAGCCTGCGCGTGCCGATGCCGGCGCGCCGCCCTTCGATGAGTCGCCGGAAGCGTATTACAACCTGATTCCCGATGCGCTGCTGCTGAACATGAACCTGCAGACGCTCGATATCAGCTCCGACGCGAAGTCGGTCAAGGCCAGCGTGCTGCCTGAGCTGGACAATGTGCGCGTGCGCTCGGAACTCGTGCTGGTCGACCGCGATTGCGCGAAATGGGAGGACGGCTGGAAGATTCCAGAATACGTGCGCAATGGATCGCAACTGACCGTGGTGCTGAAGGGGACCTTCCCTCGCAATTGCACCAGGACCAATGTGGTCAATGTGATGGACCGCACGGATTACGCCGAACGCCTGTTCCGTTCGACGTGGGAGCGCCTGGGAGGCCATTTCAATGGCCAGGCCGTCGAAGCCTCCGCCGAGCAGTCGCGCACTTTCAACAGCGGCGCTTCGACCCTGCTGGCCGAGCATGTCAGCCGTTCCCTGCCCGAGATGGTTCGCGATACCAACAAGCTCTCCGACAACGGCCTGGCCCGGACCATTTTCCTGAGCCTGGGCAGCCTGCAGGCCGATCCCGTGCTGGGCAGCCGGCCGCTCCCTGAGCTCGCAGACGAAGCGCCCACCCAGCCACACTGCTGCGCGACTGAAGCGCCACCGCCCATGACCACGCAGACACGGGCCGAAATGGCGATCCGCACCTGGCTGGTCGGGCAGGGAATAGACGATATTGGCATGGTGTTCGAGAACGGCTCCGGCCTGTCGCGCATCGAACGCTTCAGCCCCGAGCAGATGGCTGGCCTCTTGAAGGCTGCACAGAAATCGCTCTGGGCGCCCGAGTTCCTCACCAGCCTGCCGATCGCCGCGATCGACGGCACCATGAAGCGCCGCCTGAAGGAGAGCCCTGCCGCCATGCGCGCCCGCGTCAAAACAGGAACGCTGAAGAACGTCGTCGCCATTGCCGGCTACGTCCCCGACGCCAGCGGCCAGCAATGCATCGTCGTGGTCATGGTCAACCACGACCGCGCTGGCAACGGAAATGGGCGCGCGCTGGTGGACGGGGTGATCGATTGGGTCTCGCGCAGTGGCGCGCCGGCAGCGGCAACCGCGCAGCCGACGATACAGTAAGGAGTTGCATATGCATGAAACGAAACAGTACTGGTTCCCCGCCAAGCGATATGGCTGGGGATGGGGTGCACCGATCACTTGGCAGGGTTGGCTGGTGCTGATCGCCTACTTGGCCGCGCTCGCGATTGGCGCCATGGCATTGAATCCAGCACGTTCACCCTTGGGCTTCATGCTTCTGGTGGCCGGTGCCACGGCGATCTTCATGCTGGTTTGCTACCTCACGGGCGAACCGCCGCGCTGGCGTTGGGGGAACGATGGCAAGGCAAAGTAAGGGTATTCCGACCGCCTTGCTGGCGGTCGTTGTCGCGGTGGCTGCGTACTGGTACTGGTCCCCGCTGCTCGTGGTGCACCAGATGAAGGAGGCGGTGCGAGTGCATGACGTGGATGCCTTCAATAGCCACGTCGACTTTCCGGCGCTGCGTGAAAATATGAAGGACGACATCGCCGGCAAGCCAGGCGACGATGCGCTCAGCGGTTTCGGGCGCTTGCTGGGCGGCGTGGTGGTGGACGCGCTGGTACGGCCGGAGGCAGTGATGTTCGTGCTTGAGCATGGCGATTTCGCGAAGAAGCGTGGTGGCCGGCACGACGACGACCGCGAGACGCGCGGGCACGAGGACGAGCCGCCAGCCGGCGACGCAAAACCGAAGTGGGTGAGCGAGCGCGATGGCGTCAACCGCTACATCGTGCGCAACGACAAGATCGCGCTGGTCTTCGTCCGCAACGGCTTTGCGGACTGGAAACTGTCCGAATTCCGCCTATGAGCGTCGCAGCACCTTGCGCGTGGCCCATACGATCGGAAGGCTGAACAGGAAGATGTGCGACAGGATGTCCATGCCCCATGAGAAGGCGTTGAACGTCACCGGGCGCGGGAACGCCGATAGCGGCAGGACAATCAGCCGCATGGTGAAGAACACCAGCAAGCCGTAGCCGACTGCCGCCAGCAGCGGCTTGCCGGCCAGCGCAGGAATGCGGCGCGCAGCGAAGAAGAAGATCGCCATCCACACAAAACTCAAGGCAAAGTGGCAGGCCAGGCCGAATGCCGCGGCAGGCATGCCGCCGGTGAAGGCCGCCTTGCCCAGCGCGCCGCTGGCCACCACTTGCAGCAGCCGTTCCGGCGGCATGCCGTTATAGCCGGCGAAGCCGATCGCGAACAGGATATCCAGCAAGCCGCCCAGCGCGCCGCCGGTCAGGATTGCTCGTGTGGTAGACCAGGGCTGCTGCATAAGGGCTGTCTCCTTACAGGACTTTCGTGTAGTCGCGGCGCACCAGCACGCGGTCGCCGCAGTCGAAATGCCACCATTCGCTATTGATGCCGGCGAAGCCCGCCTGAAACATGGCATCGCGCAGCAGCTGGCGGTTGGCGACGTGTGCGGCAGTCAGCTCGCCGCTGGCGAGATGCTGCGCCTCCAGCGCGGGATGCGACAATTCTGTCATATCGTCGAAGCCCGTGCCCATGTCGAGCTCCCTCCCCGACGGATCGAGGATCGTGATGTCGACTGCCATGCCGAAGGAGTGGATCGAGCCGCGCTCAGGCGGCGCCAGGTACATCTGCAGGCTGGTGCCTGCCAGCGCATCCCACAACTGTTCCTGCACGCGGTGCGGGCGCAAGGCATCAAGCAGCAGCACCTTGTAGCCGGGTGCGCGGTGCGCCAGGTAGCTCACCACGCGCTCGATGGCAGCAGCCGCGTCGCGGTGCAGCCAGGCGCAGTCCAGCGGCGAATACAGGTCCCTTCCTACGAAGTTGTCCGGTCCCGCATAGCGCAAGTCAACGTCGATGCCTGCGATGGTGCCCAGGTGGCGGAAGTCGGGATTGCCGGGAATGTCTTCGCTGCGGATGGTGTTGCTCATTGCTTTCCTTGTTCGAGACAGGTGCGTGCCATTCTCGCGATGGAAGAGGCCAGTTGGCGGGCGCCGTGCGACAGGGGAGCGTGGCTGTTCGTCAGCAGGAAGAGCTGGATCGGAATGGCCGGCGCCCACTGGCGCTTCTGTACTCTGGCCGGGTCGGCCGACGCCGCCGTGAACGGATCAACCACCGCCAGGCCGGCGCCGGCTTCCACCAGCGAGCGGGCAATCTGGTAGGTCTGCACCGTGGTGCGGAAGTTGGGCTGGATGCCCTGCGCTTCGCATGAGGCCACCACCATTTCGCCCAGGGGGTCGTTGTCGGCGTGGCCGATCAGTTCTCCGCGCAGTCCCTCCGCCGTCAGCGGCAGGCTTGCATCTTCAGCACGCCAGGTGCCGGCCGGTGCAATCGCGGTCATCACGCCTTGCGCAATCGGCTCGGCGATGATGCCTGGGTGGCACGGGTCCTGCAGCGACAGCGCCATGTCGGCTTCGCCCAGGCGCAGGGTGTTGACGATCTCGGACGTGTGGTGGGTGCCCAGCTCGCAGCGCGTATCGGGGAATTCCTTGCGCCATTCGTTCATCGCTTGCGGCAGCACGCTGATGGCGATGGTCGGCGTCGACACCAGCCGCACGGTTTCGACAGCGCGGCTTTTCAGGCTGGCGGCCAGGCGGCGGATGCCCTGCAGGTCGCGGTGCAGTTTTTCGGTTTCGGCGAACAGGCGGTGTGCTTCCGGCTTCGGGTACAGCTTGCCGCGCACGCGCTCGAACAGCGGCATGCCCAGTTGCAGCTCGGCGTGCTGCAGCACCTTGGTCACGGCGGGCTGCGAAATATGCAACACCTGGGCGGCGCCGCTGATGGTGCCGACCTGCATGATGGCGTGGAAAACTTCGATGTGGCGCAGCCGCATTGTCCTGGTTCCTCTTCCTCAGCGCCGCAGGTCATCCCCCGCGGCATTGTGGCAGGATAGGGGAAAGCCGGCGGCCGTGCAAACCGCCTTACTGTTTCGGCTTGGGCGCGGTCAGCACGTCGAGGATGGCGGCGGATTCGGCGTCCGGCACGCCGTCCCATTTGCTGTTGCGGTATTTGGCCTGGAAAGTCACCAGGACGTTATGGGTTTCCGGGTCCAGCACGCCGGTCTGCGGGGTGGCGTAGCCGTGCTGGGCCAGCTTTTGCTGGAACCAGGCGATGTCCGGCAGCTGGGCTTCGTATTGCGGGCGCACCGCTGCCACGGCGTTGGCGTCCGGCCAGGCGATCAGGCCTTCGTCGGCCAGGCGCTTCCACGGGAACAGCGGGCCCGGGTCCTGCTTGCGCTGCGGCGCGATATCGGCGTGGCCGAGGAAGTTCTCCGGCGCGATCTGGTGGCGTTCCTTGATCTGCTTGAGCAGGGCGACCAGCTGGTCGATCTGGCGGTTGGTGAAGCCGTACCAGTGGCGGCCGTCGGGCATGTCCTTGAAGCCGGGATTGACGATTTCGATGCCGATTGAGTTGTAGTTCAGTGCCGTGTAGGTCTTCCAGCTGCTCAGGCCGGCATGCCAGGCGGCGCGGTTTTCGTCGACCAGGGCGTAGACGCGCGGCTCGTTCTCGTCGGTGATCAGGTAGTGAGCGCTTACCTCCTTCTCGGTGAGCAGCTTGACCGACAATGGCAGGTCCGACACGGTGTAGTGCATCACGACGAAGCGCACCCGGCTGCTCTGCCCCTTGGACGTCAGCGAATGGTCGATGTTCGGCAGTTGGGTGGCACAACCAGAGAGCAGGGCGATCAGGGAAGCGAGCAGCAGTTTTTTCATGGAATCCTTAATTACGTGGCCGGGCGGCCATCCTGGCGGCGGCATGATGCGGCCGGGCAGTACGTTTTTGCAAATTGAGTCCAGGCGGCAAGTCTGCGCGCATGGCTTCGAAAATCAATGGGTGCAGTTCGGCGGCGCGGCCGGACAGGACAAGCGGACGCTCGCCGAAGCGCGTCACCAGCGCCAGTCCCAGGCGGGCCAGTTCGCGCCCGGCCTGCAGCAGGATGTGGCGGGCGGCCGGATCGGCGCCGGCGCTGATGGCGACGGCCAGGGCCAGCTTGCCGATGTCGCCGCGTTCCTGGGTGTACATGAAGTTGCGCGAGAAGGACCAGTCGCTGCCGCCCACATGGTCGAACACCGCGTGGGCCATCGGCGATTCCTCCCAGACGCCGGGCTGCTCATCCTCGCCGCGCCAGATGCGGCGCATCGCTTCGCGCGCGATCCAGAAGCCGCCGCCGGCATCGTCCAGCATCACGCCGCGGCCGCCGGCGCGGTGGAATTCGCCCTGCTCGTCGATATAGGCGGCAATCGAGCCGGTGCCGGCGTAGACCAGGTAGCCCTGGCCGGGCTCGAAGGCGTCGAGGTAGGCAACTTCGATATCGTTGCAGAGGGTGATCGCGTCCAGGCGCACGCCGAGCAGGGTGGACAGCCAGTCCATCAGGACATTGCCGTCGCCGCCGAAGCCGGTCAGGCCGGCGCAGATGCGCAGCGGCTTGCCGGATTCCAGCACATCCTGCGCCAGCTGGCGGAAGGTCGTATGGAGCAGCTCGCGGCCAGCCGGCCTGGCCATCATCAGGGCTGAAAGCCCGGCGACCGTGCCTTCCGCCACGATTTCACCTGCCGGGTCGGACAGCGCCCAGCGTGTCTCCGTGCCGCCAGCATCGATTCCCAGCCCTAAGGTACGTTCGGTGTCCGGTTTGCCCATGATCTGTCGAGTGTACGTTAAAACGCTGTCAACTTTACATGAAAGCGTGTTCGCCACGCATTCCAAATGGTTATAAGGCAGCGGATACCCTTGGACTTTCGTTGCCCAGGCGGTCAACCGCCGACACCACCACGCTGCGGGCGGGCACGCCGTTATCGTCGGTCAGCACCACGTCGCTGCGGCCGGCAGGGACCACGTTGAAACGCCATTCGTCGCCGTAGCGCGCCCAGATGGCAAGATGGGTGGCGCGGCTGGCATTACCCAGGGTGAGCGCCAGTCCGCTGGCATGGCGTTTCACCGCTACCGTCGGCGCCGGCGGCGCTTCGCTGCCCAGCCATGGGGAAGCCGGTACCAGTGCCGGCCCCTGGTAGCTGGTGGCTTTCAGGTGCTCGCTCACGCCTTTGCGGTTTTGCATCAGCGCGGCGATGCTGAAATGGATGTGGCCATTGGCATTGGCCCGGCTGCGCATGACGCCGACCTGCTGCACGATTTCGTCCGCGGTGAACGATTTGCTGCTGTCGTCGATGCGGCTGGTGTACAGGCCAGGCCAAATATGGCGGCCACGCTTGTTCTGGCCCAGCCAGTAGTCAAGCAGCACGGGGAAGGCTTGCGGCTGCTGGGCGATGGGCCAGTAAAGCTGCGGGGCCAGGTAATCGAGCCAGCCGTTCTGCAGCCACAGTTCGGCGTCGGCATACAGCTTGTCGTACTGGCTGAACCCCTGGATGCCGGGCGGACGGCGGTCCGGGCGGCCAATGCCGAAGGGGCTGATGCCGAAGCGCACCCACGACTTTTCCTTGTGGATGCCGGTGTAGATCGCCTCGATCAGCTGGTTGACGTTCTGGCGGCGCCAGTTGGCGCGGTCCAAGGTCCCGCCGCCCTGCAGGTAGCGCTGGTAAGGCGCGCTGTCGGGGAAATCCAGCTCGGGCTTGTTGCCGTTCGACGGCGCGTCCAGCGCCGCCTCGCCGCCATTGGCGCCGGGGGCTTCGATCGGGTAGGGGTAGAAGTAGTCGTCGATGTGGACGCCGTCGATATCGTAGCGGCGCACCACGTCCAGGATCACATTCAGCGTTTGCTGGGCGGCGCCTTCCTCGCCCGGGTCCATCCACAGGAATTTGCCGTACTGGCGCACCACTTGCGGCTTGGTGTTGGCGATATGCTCACGCGCGTTTGGCGTGCGGGCGGCGGAATGGCGGGCACGGTAAGGATTGAACCATGCATGCAGTTCCAGTCCGCGGGCGTGGGCCTGCGTGATCCAGAATGCCAGCGGGTCCCAGGCCGGTTCCGGAGCCTTGCCCTGCTGGCCGGTCAGGAATTCCGACCAGGGCTCCAGTTTCGAAGGGTAGATGGCATCGGCGCTGGGGCGTACCTGCAGCACGATGGCGTTCAGGTGCAGGGACTTGGCGCGCTCGAGGATGGCGATGGCTTCCGCCTGCTGGCGCGCCGGCGGCAGGTTGCTGCGGCTCGGCCAGTCGATATTGGCGACGGTCGACACCCAGGCGGCGCGGAACTCGCGCGGCGCGGCAGGCGGCTGCTCGCCGGTGATGCGCTGCTGCTCGGGTGCCGGCGCCGGGGTTGTGCCCGCGACGGGGGCCGGCGCATTGCCGCTCCCGCCACCGGAGGGCGGGGCCGCAGCTTCGCCGGCGGCTGGCACGGTAGGCGTCGATGAGCACGCCCCCATTAATGCGGCCACGCCGGCCGCGGCGGCGGCTATGGTCAGCCGCCTTTTCGCATTAAAAGCCAAAACCTAATCCTCACGTCAGCAGGAGCCGTATTCTACCTATTCCCGGCCAAACTCCGGATCTATCTTGATCAGTGCCGTCATGATGAAGGCAGGCACCGTTGCCGTGCAGACATAAATGAAGAAGTGCTGGTAGCCCAGGTATTCCTGGATCGCGCCGCTGGCCATCTGCGGAATCATCATCCCCAGCGCCATGAATCCGGTGCAGATCGAATAATGCGCGGTCTTGTGTTCGCCCTGGCTGACCATGATCATGTACATCATGAAGGAAGTGAAGCCAAGGCCATAGCCGAACTGCTCCACCGCCAGGCAAGTCGAGATCCAGGCAAAGCCCTGTGGCTGCGCCTGCGAAAGGTAGACGAAAATCAGGTCCGGGATATGGATCGCGATCGCGAACGGCCACAGGCAGCGCTTCAAGCCATAGCGCCCGATCAGCCAGCCTCCGACCAGGCCGCCGAGGATCAGGCCGATGATGCCGATCGTGCCGTAGGCTATGCCCACATCCGCGGTGCTCAGGCCCAGGCCGCCCTTTTCCAGCGGGTCTTTCAGGAACGGCACCACCATCTTCAGCAACTGCGATTCGCCAAGGCGGAACAGCAGCAGGAACAGCAGGATGACGACAATGCCGTCCTTGCGGAAGAAGGCGGCGAACGTGGCGAAGAACTCCTGCATCGGCGCCGAGGAATGCGCGGCAGGCTTATCTTCCGCCGGTCTTGGCAGCACGAAGAAATGGTAGATCGCCAGCGCCAGGAATACCGCGCCGGTCACACCAAAGGTGATGGCCCAGGCCATGTGCGGATTGCCGTGGTACTTGATGATTTCGCCGGCCAGGAACAGCAGGCCGCCGTTGCAGGCCACGTTGGCCGCGCGGTAGAAAGTGCTGCGCACGCCGACGAATTCCGCCTGCTGCTTCTGCCGCAAGCCGAGCATGTAGAAGCCGTCCGCCGCGATATCGTGCGTGGCGGAGCTGAATGCCATCAGCCACATGACGCCCAGGCTGAGCTGGAAGAAATTCGACAGCGGCAGCGTGAATGCGACCGCCGCCAGCGACGCACCCAGCACCATCTGCAGGATGGCGACCCAGGCGCGCTTGGTGCCGAACATTTCGATCAGGGGCGACCACAAGGGTTTGATGACCCACGGCAGGTACAGCCAGCCGGTGTAGAACGCCATCTCCGTGTTGGAGATGCCAAGGTCCTTGTACATCGCGGTGGACAAGGCCATGACCACAAAGTAGGGAATGCCCTGGTTGAAATACAGTGTCGGGACCCAGCCCCACGGGCTGCGTTGCTGCGCTCGATCCATTACGTCCTTTCTTGTCGGCCGTGGACGAGCGCTGGGCGGGTCAAATGGTGAGTGCGCCGCGCACGCTGCCCCTGGCCTGGTCCAGCAAGTCTCCCGCCTGCTGCACCGTGGTTTTCTTTAACAGGGCGACCACCGCCACCTTGACGTGGAAGCCGCACTGCTCCAGCGCTGTGCGGGCTGCCGCTTCGTCGGCGCCGGTGGCGTGCATGGTGAGCCGCACCGTGCGCGCAA
>Ga0307408_100000982_pt1 | contig 22029 bp, 17 predicted proteins | sample 322Cmetagenome_FD_202116 | JGI IMG/M metagenome (GOLD analysis project Ga0307408, IMG submission 202116) | Maize rhizosphere microbial communities from greenhouse at UC Davis, California, United States - 322HYB-C-3 | ecosystem: Host-associated > Plants > Roots > Rhizosphere > Soil | place... | reverse complement strand
ACATACTCAAAACTGGTGGTGGCAAGCAAAAACTTGTGCCGGGTAAGGTATGTTTAGTATAGAAATCGCTTAAAACGAACTAAAATAAATATAAGCCCGACGCACATACGTCGGGTTTTTTTGTTTTCACAAGGATGAAATTTGAAACCACAAATTAGATCAGGTATATTGAGCTAGCCGCTCTAAACTAAGCGCTCAAATCTTATATTTTACATGAAGAAGTACACATTACACACCAATTATAAAAAGCTACTTGCAGATACCACCACGCCGGTGAGTATTTATTTACGCTTACGGGATGTTTTCCCGAACAGTTTATTGCTCGAAAGCTCCGATTATCACAGCAGGGAAAACAGTATGAGTTATGTTTGCTGCGATCCAATAGCCGGAATAACCTTGGACAAAAAACAATTGTCTGCCTTTTATCCGGATGGCAGCCACGTGGAAGTTCCAGCAGAGAACCTGGATCTTCACCAACAGGTTACAGATTTCAGAAGCAGCTTCGAGTCTACGCTTAACGATAAATTCAAGTTTATCTCCAATGGCCTGTTTGGTTATTTCGCTTACGAAACCATTGAATATTTTGAAGATATCAAATTAAAAACGCAGCGTAACGGAGATCGCGACATCCCTTTGTTGCAGTACCATGTTTTTAGATATGTAATTGCGATAGACCACTTCAAAAATGAACTATACCTTTTTGAGCATAGGGCAAGTGAAGAGGAAGCTTCTGGCTTAGAACGCATCCAGTATCTTATTCAGAATAAGAATTTTCCGGAATATCCGTTTGAATCAACCGGCGAGGAAACTTCAAACTTTACTGACGAAGAATTTTTGCAAGTGGTAAACACCATGAAGCAACACATTTATCGCGGGGATGTGTTCCAGATTGTTCCCTCAAGGGCGTTCTCTAAGCCTTTTTTAGGAGATGAGTTTAATGTATACAGGGCTTTAAGGTCAATCAATCCATCTCCATACCTATTCTACTACGATTATGGCAATTTCAAGCTGTTCGGTTCATCGCCAGAAGCACAGTTAACCATCAAAAATGGCGAGGCAACTATTTACCCAATAGCGGGAACTTTCCGCCGTACAGGCAACGATGTTCTTGATGCGGAACTTGCCACCAAGCTGGAAAACGACCCCAAGGAAACTGCTGAACATGTAATGTTGGTAGATCTTGCACGAAATGATTTGAGCAGGCATTGTAATAATGTTAAAGTGCAGGCATTCAAAGAGGTACAATATTATTCGCATCTTATTCACCTTGTATCAAAAGTAACCGGAAAACTGCAAGAGGGTGCCCATCCATTTTATGTAGTTGGAGACACTTTTCCTGCAGGTACACTAAGCGGGGCGCCTAAATACATGGCAATGACGCTAATTGATAAGCACGAAAAAGGGCAACGTGGTTTTTATAGTGGCGCTATTGGCTACATGGGTTTCAACGGTGATTTTAATCATGCCATTATGATTCGCTCGTTTATGAGCCGCAAGAATATTCTGCACTATCAGGCAGGAGCCGGAATTGTTGCCGATTCAGATCCGCAAAGTGAGTTAAACGAAGTAAATAATAAGGTAGCTGCGCTACGCACTGCCCTGGCAATTGCAGGTACCATTGTTCCACAAGTTGAAAAAATCTAAAATGAAGATATTAGTTGTTGATAATTACGATTCGTTCACATTTAACCTGGTTCATCTTTTGCACGAATGCGGAATTGAGCCAACTGTATGGAGGAATGATAAGTTTGAGTTGGCTGATGTAGAGCAATTTGATAAAATTCTTCTTTCTCCCGGACCTGGTATTCCGTCGGAAGCAGGTTTACTTCTAGACGTAATTAAAACATACGCAGCCACGAAAAGTATTTTAGGCGTGTGCCTTGGTATGCAGGCAATGGGCGAAGTTTTTGGCGGTAGCTTGTATAATTTGTCTTATCCGGTACATGGCCGTGCAACAGATATGCAGGTACTAGACCAGGATGAAGTATTGTTTGAAAGCTTGCCTCAAACATTCAAAGTTGGGCGTTACCATTCGTGGGCTGTTAGCCGCGAAGGATTGCCGGAGGAAATAAAAGTTACAGCAAAAGATACAGAAGGCGTAATTATGGCACTGCGCCATACTAGTTATGATGTGCGTGGCGTTCAGTTCCATCCCGAGTCTGTACTTACCGAGCATGGTATCCAAATGATAAAAAACTGGTTAAAAGAAACTCCTAAAGCACAATAAGATGGCAGATGTAAGTTTAGCATACACGCCTATAAAAGGGCAGGGAGCCACAATCCTTGATAAAATAGTTGTTCAAAAACTAAATGAGGTAGCCGAAGCAAAAAAGAAAGTTTCTGTGATCCAGCTCGAAGAGACTGAGCTATTTCATCGCGATTGTTATTCGATGCGGGATTTTATTTTAGCTCCCGAGCGTACAGGAATTATTGCTGAATTTAAAAGAGCGTCGCCTTCAAAAGGAGTCATCAATAATCGTTCAATGGTTAAGGATGTTACCAAGGCTTATGCAGATGCAGGAGCTTCCGCCTTATCTATTCTTACTGATGAAAAATTTTTTGGAGGAAGTAAGAACGATGTTTTGCAGGCTCGCCCGGTTAACAACATTCCCATTTTACGGAAAGAGTTTATCCTGGATGAATATCAGATTTTAGAAGCCAAAGCAATAGGAGCGGATATTATTTTGCTTATTGCGGCTATTCTAACTCCGCAAGAAGTTTCTCGCTTTGCAAAATTAGCCAAAAGTTTAGGGCTTAGTGTTTTAATGGAAGTTCACAACCAGGCAGAATTGGAAGCTTGCCTATGCGATGATCTGGATGCAATTGGCGTAAACAACCGTAACCTTGCAGATTTTAGCGTATCCCTGCAGCACTCATATAATCTGGTGAATCAAATTCCGGATAAATTCCTGAAAATTTCTGAAAGTGGAATCAGTAATCCGCAAACAATTAAAGAATTAAGGAATGCCGGCTTTAATGGCTTCTTGATCGGAGAGAATTTCATGAAAGAAGAGAATCCAGGCTTAGCTATAAAAGAATTTGTTAGCCAACTTTAAAGGCTAACATTTTCCTTTTGATGCTTTATTGTGATAATATTCAGTTCGGTTTCTGTAAAATTATAGAAGATGTAAAATTGCCCCCATATCATTACATAAACATCCTCGATTGAGGTCTTTTTACCAATAAATGGACGTTGTTTAAGCAAACTAAAGATCTTTTGAAATCCCCTAAAGAGTCTTTTCGAATACACTTCCGATTTATTTCTTTCAGTATAAAACTCTAAAATATTAATAATCTGACGTTGAGCTTTATTAGATACAATCAGTTTCAAAGCCATTTTTTCATATTTCGATTGAAGCTTCGCTCATTGGCAGAATTTCCTTCTTTAATATCTTTTAATCCCTGACTGATATCGGGTAGCCAATTATCAGGTATTTGAAATATATCTTTTCTGGATAGCTCAAGTGCATCAAGGAGAGATTCAAGCAGTAGAGGATCTTCTTCGGCTTCAATTCTCTCATGTAAACACTTTTTTAGTTCTGAAACTTGCATTATCTAAAATAACAAAAAAAATTAGCATTTGGGGCCGTTTAATAAACTGTAGCTAATTGAAATAAATAAAATAAATACTTTTACCAATTGTTGTTAATACATGGCTAAACAAAAATATTACGACACCGCCATAAAGCCCGAAAGGGTTGTTTTGGTTGGTATTATTACTCCCAACGAAAGCGAAGAAAAAGAACGCGAGTATTTGGAAGAACTTGAATTCCTGGTTGAAACTGCAGGCGGAGTAACAGAAATGACTTTTACTCAAAAATTGCTTCGTGCAGATAGGGCAACATTTGTTGGCACCGGTAAACTTGAAGAAATTAACGCATACGTTAAATCTGAAGAAATTGATATTGTAGTTTTTGATGATGAGCTTTCTCCATCGCAACTAAGAAATATCGAACGGGAATTGCAGGTGAAAATTCTGGATAGAAGTAATTTAATTCTGGATATTTTTGCAAGGAGGGCACAAACGGCACAGGCAAAAACTCAGGTTGAGTTAGCCCAGTTGCAGTATTTATTACCGCGATTAACCCGCCTTTGGACTCACTTGGAGCGACAAAAAGGTGGTATCGGTATGCGTGGCCCGGGTGAAAGTCAGATAGAAACCGATAGGCGTATCATTCAGGATAAAATAGCGCTGTTAAAAGAGCGCCTTAAAATTATCGACAAGCAGAATGCAACGCAGCGCAAAAACCGTGGGCAATTGGTTAGAACGGCTTTAGTAGGATACACCAACGTAGGAAAATCTACGATAATGAACATGATTTCTAAATCGGAAGTGTTCGCAGAAAACAAGCTCTTCGCTACGCTGGATACTACGGTAAGAAAAGTGGTGATAGAAAATCTTCCGTTCCTGCTTTCAGACACGGTAGGTTTCATCCGCAAGTTGCCACATCACCTGGTGGAGTGCTTTAAATCAACCCTGGATGAGGTCCGTGAAGCAGATATTTTAATCCATGTGGTGGATATTTCGCACCCAACCTTCGAAGACCATATTCGAACTGTAAACGATACCCTAAAAGAATTGGGAGCAGTTGATAAACAGGTAATAACCGTTTTCAATAAAATTGATGCGTATAAGCCTGAAGGGCGAGAAGATGGAAGTGCTGTTTCACTGGAAGAATTTAAAAACACCTGGATGAGCAAACACAACAGTCCGGCTGTATTTATCTCGGCTTTGGAGAAAGAAAATGTAGAGGAATTCAGGGCGTTGTTGTATCAAAAAGTAAAAAGCATTCATCAGGAACGATACCCGTATGATAAGCTTTTATATCCAGATTTTGAAGGGTAGTACAAGCTCTAAAGAAGCTGAGCTAATAAGAGGTATTAATTAGAGATTACCACTTTATTTTTTTACTATGGTGAAAACTGGGACTGAGGTAATTCATTTCCAACTTTTCCCATTAAATAAACGTTATTTTAATATGGAATCTAAACGTCAACAGAAATTCGCAGGGGTAATACAGAAAGATTTAGCCGCTATCTTTCAACGTGAAGGGATGAATTACTTGCCCAACACTCTGGTTACTATAACTAAAGTCCGTGTAACGCCTGATTTGGCGATTGCAAGGATTTTTCTAAGCTTTTTCAATAACCAAAACGCAGCGCAGGCTTTAAATACCATTAAAGCTCACGCGAGTGAAATAAGATACAAATTAGGGAGCCGTATCAAAGATCAGGCGAGGATCGTGCCGCACTTAGAATTCTTTGTAGACGACACTAACGAGTACGTGGAAAGAATGGATAAGATATTCGACAAAATCAGTAAAGAGCCACGCCAGCCAGACACTGAGGAATAAATAAAAGCCTGTGAGTATAAATAACTTACAGGCTTTTTTGCTTTGAAATTGTAAACCTCATCTTACAAATTGATAAGAACACTTTTAGGCAAGGAGCTGTTTATTATTATATTGGAATATGATTATAAACTACCTCTTATTTGCCTTTTGGTGTTTATTTGCAGGCGATGATCTGCCAACCTTTAAAGGTGGGCAGAAAAACCTGGATAATTATATTGCCCAAAGTATAATATATCCCGAGTATGCTAAGTTTAATTGCCTGCAAGGAACAATTCATGTTAGTTTTCAGCTTACACGAAAAGGCCGGATTTTCAATTCGAGGATTGAAAAGGGCTACGGAATTGACCTGGATAAAGAAGCTCTTCGGGTGGTAAGGCTAACCTCGGGAAAATGGGTAGTGCCAGCCAATTTTGATACCTCACAAAACCTATCATTGCCAATAAACTTCTCCCTCAAGGAATACAATTGCGAAGCTATAGGGGCAGATGAAATTCGCGAAGCTATAGCGGCTTATAAGGACAGGCAGGGTTTAACAAGTGCAATCATTAATTATTACAGCCGCAAGCCTTCTGGTAAAACTGAGGACGAGGAAAAAATACAGGAACTAAAACAACAGTTAGGTTATAACGATAAATTTTTAGACCGCTTAATCAGGCAGGGAAATCAGAAACTCAGGCAAGGTGATAAGGAAAGCGCCTGCGAAGATTTTGCTTTTGTTAGGCAATTGGGCAGTGATAAGGCCGACAAGCTTTTAGTGGCAAATTGCACTAAATAAGAAGGCAGTTGTCACTTTCGTAAACAACTGCCCTACATAGAACTAAAACTAAATAAAACTTAACCCCGAAAATTTCTTGTTTAATATTTGTGCGTTGTTTACATCCAACCATTTATCCAGAACGGTTGCATAAACTTCCCTAAAATCTATCTGATACTTTAAATCGCCGTTTTCAAGATTCGACAAGTCTGGAGCATCATTATAAATCCCAGCCTTTTTCAGCTTTCCGCCGAAAATGAATAAGTTATTAGCTGTGCCGTGGTCGGTACCGTTGCTGGCGTTTTGCTCAACTCTTCTACCAAATTCAGAGAATGTTAGCACTAAAGTGTCGTCTAGTTTATCGGTTGATTTTAACTCTTTTAAAAATGCTGCCATTGCTTCGCTATATTGCTGCAACAATCTCCCCTGCTGCCCCAATTGTCCGGTATGGGTATCAAATCCGCTCAGCGAAACATAATAAACTCTCGTTTTTAATCCACTATTAATAAACTTGGCTACCGTTTTAAGCTGATTGGCGAAAGCGCCTTGAGGATAGTCTCCTTTACTTTGATAGGTTTTAGAGGTATTTTGAATGTAATCAGCAGATGAATAAGTTTCAATCATCGTTTTATACAAATATCCCAAGTTATCCTCATTTAAGTGTTCATCATGGCTGTTAATTACTTCCTTGAAAAAAGGTTCACGAGTATTCCGGAATAATTGAGCGGGGTCTTTAACTGCAATTCCTTTTTTAGAAAGGCCTTTTAGCGCCAACGAGAGCGTGTCATCCACATCGATTGCTGTGTATGGATCTTTGCAGGTTTGGCAATTGGAATCCAGATAGCGCCCAATCCACCCTGTGGTTAAATATTCATTTGAGTCGCTGGCCGAATGCCAGATATCCATAGACCGGAAATGGGAACGGTCGGGGTTAGGGTATCCAACGCTGTTCAAAACCGTCATCCAACCCTGGTCATAAATTTCACGAAGGGCAGCCATGTTCGGGTTAAGCCCTTGTATGTCATTTAATTTGATCAGCTTATCCGCTTGTAAGGCTATCGTTTTACGCTTCTGGTAATAGGTGTCCATTCCATAAGGCACAACGGTGTTTAACCCATCATTACCACCCGATAGTTGGATAACGACCAGATTTTTGTGTCCACTTATTTCGCTAAAGGCTAAGGCCTCAAGTGGTTTTAAAAAGGAAGGTACCAAGAATGCTCCTGAGGCAAGCGTTGTATTTCGTAAAAAATCTCTTCTTTTCATGGATAACAAGCATTAGGTAAGTTGAAATTCGGGCGTGCTAACAATTTCAATTGCTGCATTTTTAACGGTTGCAGAAGAATTAATCACATTGGCATTTGGATTACATTGAAGTAAAAATTCTGCTATATGTTCAGGCTTGCTGCCTGCAGGAAACTGCTTGGCAAATTCATCCCATTGGGTTGTAGCTGCAACACGTCTCTCGATTGCGTTTCGTTTGATTCGCATCATAGAAAGCTCTGCTTCATCCTCTGGGTCTGCTTTGCCAGTAAAGTCTATTTGGCCGGCATTCAAAATCAAGGATGGGATTTTTAGGCGTAGCATCAATGATGAACTGTCTATCCAATTTCTACCACCAGGCCAGCCAGCAACGTTTGGAGGGTAAAACAAGGTCTGCCCCAATGCATTTTGAAACTGCAGCAGAACATTGGGTGACTGATAATTAACCATAAACTGCCGATTTATTCCAACCAGGAATTCGACTGGAGACTTAATTTTTGAGCCAATAATCCTATCCGCATAAAACCAATCGGACATCAATATTTTTCTAACAAGCTTGCCTATGTTGTAGTCCTCTTTATAAAAATAATCTCCAAGCTCATTAATTCGGGCTGCATCCGGCGTATCGCTTACCAGGTGCTTATAGATTTTTCCGGCAACGAAACGTGCTGCTTCCGGTTTTTCCAGGATAATATCGATAATATCATTGCCATTAAAATTACCTTTCTTCCCGAAGAAAGCTTTTTCACCGTCATCATGTATAGCAGGCCGGAATTGGTATTCCCCCATTCGGTTAAAGTTCCAACCGGTAAAAGCCCTTGCAGATTCTTTAATATCTGTCTCTGTATAATTACCCCTGCCTAAAGTGAAGAGCTCCATTAGCTCGCGGGCGAAGTTTTCGTTGGGATGCCCTTTGCGATTTTGTTGATTATTAAGAAATTGAAGCATGGCAGGAGCTTTAGCCACATCGTGCACCATTCTGCGGAAGCTTCCCAGGGCATGTTTTCGATGGATATTATTCAGTTCCACAAGGAACGTTGGATTCTGCGAGCGGCAGGCAAAATGCCCGTGCCAAAGCAGGGTCATCTTTTCGCGAAGCTGTTCTTTGCTATTAGCCATGTTGGCAAGCCAGGTAATGTTGAGAGAGCGAATAGCTTCGCGTGCTTGTTTAACCAGCATCCTCTTATTCTCTTCAGAAAGCATTTTAGCTTCTTTTACCTGGTTATAATCAAATGTAGATGTTAGCGGAGACTCTGATTTTGAATCCTTGAAAAGCTCATCTACCGCTTTGTTAATAGTCCAGTTTTTGCGTTCGTCCAGATCAGAATATCGTATGCCAAAGGTTGCCCGGGAATGCAAATGTTTAATTTTGATTTGGTTGTTGGTTAGCATTGCTTTGGTTTTATTCGAGTGAGACTGAAAGAAATAGCAGAGGTTTAATGAGTTAATATCTCAATTTATTTAAATTTGTGCTACCTCTAAAATTATCACAATGAGAAAACCCCTTTTTGCGCTGCTTGTCAGCGCCCTGCCCTTTTTTGCCCTGGCGCAAAATGAACTTCAATCTTTTGGGAAAGTAGACAAAGCCGATATCGATTTAAAGGAATGCCCATTTGAAAAGGATGCACACGCAATGGTGCTTTTCGATAAAGGCGAAGTTTATTTCGATCAGGATTTTAATATAGTATCAGAGTTCCATAAGCGAATAAAAGTATTCAATCAAAAGGCAAAAGATCAAGGAGACGTCCGGCTGGAGTTTTATTCGGCTAACAGAATGGAAGAGATCTACGACCTGTCTGCCCAAACTATTAACTATAAAGATGGGAAGCCCGTTATCACAAGGCTAGATAAGAAACAGATTTTTACCGAAGCAATTGATAAGAATTGGTCGGCAATGATATTTACTTTTCCGGATGTACAAGAAGGTTCGATAATTGAATATAAGTACAAGAAAAGGACTTGGTCTATTGCGAATATTCCGACTTGGTTTTTTCAGCACAGAATCCCCTGCAGATACAGCCAGTTTTCTACCGCGATTCCGGATTTACTGTTTTTCAAGAGCCATTTCAGAGTTCATCAGGACTTTTATAAAAACAAGAGCTCTTCATTGTCAAGGTCTCTAAATATTCAGGGCCAGGTTATCCCATATACATTAGAAACTAAGCATTATGCTTTTAAGGATATCCCTGCCCTGAAGGACGAACCTTTTATGACTTCAATGTTGGATAATCTTGAGTCGGTTGTTCATCAATTAACGAGTATAAAACCAATAAACGGATTTGTAAAAACATTTAATGATACTTGGAAGAAGGTTGGGGAAACGCTGATCGAGGATGAGGACTTCGGATCTCAATTAAAAAAGAAAATTAGTGACGATAACGGAATCGTGGTTAAGGCAAAAGCCATTTCAAGCCAGGATAAGAGGATTGCCTTTATTTTTAATGAAGTTAGAAATGCGATGAAGTGGAATGGCAGAGACCGCTACTATGTCAATGAGGGCTTATCTAAAGCCTGGGAAAAGAAAACCGGAAACTCAACCGAAATCAATTTGATTTTATACAGGTTGCTTAAGCAGGCAGATATTGAGGCTTTCCCAATGCTTGTGAGCACAAGGGAGCATGGCAAGGTGAACGTTGCATTCCCATCCTTGTATCAATTTAACAGGACAGTAGTTTATATCCCGGTTGATAGTGTAACCCGCTATGTTTTAGACGCGAGCAATAAATACAATCAATACAATAACACGCCGGATAATATATTAAACTCTTACGGACTATATGTTGATAGGGAAACTAAGTCATCGGAAGTGACTTCAATCACATCCCAGGCCCCAGTAAGAAAAAACATCTTCATAGACGCAAGTATAAGTGGCGATGGAAAGATGACAGGAACCGCTAACCTAACAGATTTTTCTTACCATAAGATCAGCAACGTTGAATTGTTAAAGAAGGATGGCGAAGATAAGTTGAAGGACAAGCTGATTAACAAAAATGTTGGCTTAAAAATTAAAGACTTCTCGGTTTCGAATGCAGATGTAGATTCACTACCGCTAGCAGAAACGCTAAATTTCGAGCTAGAGTTGCCGGGTTCAGATGGTAGTTATATATACTTTAATCCCAACTTATTTACAGCCTTCACCGCCAACCCGTTTTTAAATGAGAACAGGGTAACCACGATTGACTTAGGCTATAACAGTAGATATGCAATAACGGGCAGTTACAAAATCCCTTCAGGATACAAACCAGACGTATTGCCGGGTTCTAAAACCTACGTTATGCCCGACAAGAGCATCACTTTTCAGCGGATAATTGTAGAGTCGGAAGGGGTAATTTCAATTAGGTATGTTATTGATTTTAAAAAGTCGATTTACACCACTGATGAGTACCCTTATTTAAGGCAGTTTTACAAGCAAATGTACGAGTTGTTGAACGAGCAGATTGTTTTAAAGAAGTCCTAAATGAAGTTACCTTTTAAATATACGTTGTTATGTAGTATGCTGCTGACAAGTGTTATTGCTGTGTCTCACGCACAGGAAAAGCTACCTGTTGAATATTATAAAGCGGCGCATATTCCAGACTCCCTTAAAAAGAATGCAAACTTCGTAACGCGATATGAAAATTATGAGGTGATTGTTAAAAGTGTGGAACGTGCAGTTCAAAGGCAACACATAATAATGACACTTCTTAATGAGAAGGCGGAAGACAACGCGACTTTTATTATGGGCTACGACGATAAGTTTTACTCCATTAAAAGTGCTGAAATGCTCATTTACGATGCAGAGGGGGACCTAATTAAGCGCTATAAGAAAAATGACATGTATGACCGGTCTGCTACCGACGGCGGAATGACTTTGGTCTCAGATGAGCGCGTTTTATATTTGAAGCATACGGTGGCAAGTTACCCCGTTACTGTTGAGATTAAATATGAATATCAGCTCGACACCTACTTGTCTTTGTCGGGCTGGCACCCTCAGGAAAAGGATAACTCCGTTCAAGTTGCAAAATGCAAGGTGATAGCTAACCCGGAAGTTGGGTTTAGATATCAACAGAAATATTTTAAGAACGCGGTTAAGCAAGTGGTTGACGGGCAAGAAACATATAGCTGGGAGGTCGCTAACTTAAAAGCATTTAAAGTTGAGCCAGGTGCACAAAGTTGGACATTCATGCCTCGGTTAAGTTTTGCTACAAATAAAATAGGTTTTGGAGGCATCAATGGCGATATAAGTACCTGGAAGGGCTTTGGCACCTGGCAGCAGCAATTAAACAGCGGCTTGGCAGAGCTCCCTCCTGCAAGAGTGGAAGAACTTAAGCAAATGGTTGCTTCTTTGCCTTCGGATAAAGAGAAAGCGAAGTTTCTTTATAGCTATATGCAAAAAAACATGCGCTATGTAGGCATTCAGTTAGGCATTGGAGGTTGGAAGCCTTTCCCTGCAAGCTTCGTTGACGCCAAGAAATATGGCGATTGCAAAGCCTTGTCGAACTATATGCACGCTTTACTAAAAGCAGTAGGTATTCCCTCTCATTACGCCGTTGTGCGGGCCGGTAAAAATGAATTTCCGGCAGACCCTAATTTTGTAACCAACCAATTCAATCATATTATCCTGTGCATTCCATTTAAAACTGATACAACCTGGCTTGAATGTACAAGCAATACCGCTGCTTTTGGAAAGCCCGGAACCTTCACCGAGAACAGAAATGCCCTGCTAATTACCGAGGACGGAGGAAAGCTCGTAAATACCCCGCGAAGCGAAAAAGAGAATAATGTATTTGATAGCAATGTTGAAATTGTAATCGACGAGGATGGTGTAGCGAGGACAAAAATGTCGATTGCTGCAAGCGGTGAGTTCAGGAATGAGCTTATTAGGATTTCATATAAAGACACTGACAATCAAAAGAAAGAGGTTATAAGTTTATTAAGCCTTAAGCAGCCTGATGTTTTTGACTTGGCCGCAAAAGAGGATCACGATCAGAACGGGACAAAGAACATCGAGCTTAATTTAGTGCACGAGAAACTAAGTGAATTTGCTGCAGGCGCGAAGTCGTTTTATCGTCCGGGAATATTTGATTTATGGCAGGAGACTTATCCAACCACTGAACGAAGGAAAACTGATTTCTTTTTCTCGCATCCAATGATTAAGAAATGCCGCACTGTGTTTAAGTTGCCTTCGAATCAGGAAGTTGAAGCCTTGCCGCCGGATGTTGCCCTTTCCTTTAGCTATGGAAATTATCAGGCAAAATACCTTTATAACAAAGAGAAAAATGAAGTAACGGCAGTTGCCCAGTTTGATCTTAACAACCATGTTATTCCTGCAGCTAAATACGATGAAATGCAGGCCTTTATGGATAACGTTGTAAAATCAATGAGTAAAAAGTTGATTATTCGCAAGAAGGCTTAATTTCGTTGCGTGATATTTCGGCTCAACGACGATGATATAGAATTTCCACCGACTGAACTGGCAGAAGACGACGGACTTCTAGCTGTCGGTGGAGATTTGTCGCCTCAAAGGCTTCTTAATGCTTACAGCCTCGGAATTTTCCCTTGGTATTCCGAAGAAACTCCGATTCTTTGGTATTCTCCACACGAACGATTCGTGATATTCCCTCATAAATTGAAAATTAGTAAAAGCATGAGGCAATTGCTGCGGGCAGGGAGATTTACAATTACTGAAGATCAAGCTTTTCCTGAAGTGATAAAAGCATGTGCAGAGGTAGAGAGAAAGGATCAGCCGGGCACCTGGATACTGGATGAAATGCAAGAGGCCTATATCAAACTTCATCAGCTTGGATATGCACACTCAATAGAAGTGTGGTATGAGGGCCGCCTGGTTGGGGGACTGTATGGGGTTAAGTGCGGCAATGTTTTTTGTGGCGAAAGTATGTTTAGCACGATGAGCAACGCCTCTAAAATAGCCCTCGTTTGGCTCTGCCAAAACAAAGGCTTCAGTTTGATTGATTGCCAGGTGCATACCGAGCATCTGGAAAGTATGGGAGCTGAATTTATTTCCCGGGAGGAATACATGGCAATCCTGTACTCCGGTGAAAAGTAAAACCGCCTAATTTAAAATCTCCCTTATATCATCTGCGGATAGCGATTTCACAAAACTTTCTTCTGTTGTAATTAATGATTCCGCAACTGAGCGTTTCCGGTTCTGAAGGGCTAAAATCTTCTCTTCAACAGAATCCTTTGTGATAAATTTATAAATAAACACATTTTTGGTTTGCCCGATACGGTGCGTGCGGTCAACGGCTTGTTGCTCCACCGCGGGATTCCACCATGGGTCCAGTAAAAAGACATAGTCGGCTTCTGTTAAATTCAAGCCCACCCCTCCGGCTTTTAGAGAAATTAAAAAGATCTTAATGTCCTGGTTTCTGCGGAACTCCTCAACCACATCGCCACGGTTTTGCGTTGCTCCATCCAGATAAGAATAGCGGATGCCTTTCTTATCTAGGTAATTGCGATAGATCTCCAGCTGCTTAACAAACTGTGAGAAAATAAGAACCTTATGATTCTCGGCAAGCACGTTCTCAAGCGTATGGATCACATTTTCGAATTTTCCAGATTCTCCCTCGTAGTCGCGGTCAATCATTTCGGGGTGATTGGCAATCTGCCTGAGCTTGGTTAAACCTTGTAAAACTTGCACCTGCGACTTAACAAACGTTCCGTCCTCCAGCGCCTTCAATAAATCATTACGGTATTCAGATTTGACCTTTTCGTAGTATTCCGACTGTTCTTCGCTCATTTGGCAATAAAACAGCTGTTCGGTTTTGGGAGGAAGTTCGGTAGCTACTTGATCCTTAGTTCGCCTTAAGATAAAGGGCTTAATAAGAGCCTGCAGTTTGCGAGCTTTCTCTTCGTCTTTTTTTCGCTCAATAGGCGTCACAAAGTCATTCTGGAAAAAATGCTGATTACCTAATAATCCTGGATTGATAAATGACATTTGAGCCCAGAGGTCGTTAACAGAATTCTCTACCGGGGTTCCACTTAAAATAAGCTTGTGTTGCGATTTTAATTGCTTGATGGCTTTATATGCCTTGGAATCAGGGTTTTTTATATTCTGACTTTCATCTAAAATGATATAATGAAAGAAGATGCTTTTTAACAGCTCAATATCCACACGGCTAACGCCATAAGTGGTAAAAACCACGTCAAATTTGGAAAAGCGCTCAGCATCTTTGTTGCGCAAGCTTCCGGTGTGTACCAAAATATGTAAATGCGGCGCGAACTTAGCGGCTTCGTTCAACCAGTTATAGATTAACGAGGTAGGCATTATAATCAGGTTTGTAACAGGCGTATTTTTCGCCTGGCTTTCCTCTTTTACCTTTTGAAGGAGCGCAAGGGTCTGAACCGTTTTTCCCAAACCCATATCATCTGCAAGGCAGCCTCCAAAATTGTATTTCCTTAAAAATTGAAACCAGTTATAGCCGGCTTTTTGGTATTCCCTAAGGGTGCCTTTAAAATGAGATGGCGGAGCTTCATCCTCAATCTCTTCAAAATTAGCCAGCTTTTGAAGCTTCTTGTCCAGGGTGATGCTAGCAAGGTCGCTGTTTGCAAAATCAGAGATTAAGCCAATATGATGCTTTTTAAGTTTTAGTCCATCCGCACCCTTCTCCGTGAAGCTTAGTAGGTTGCCATACTGCGAAAACCATTTTTCAGGAATGACCGCAATTTCTCCAGAGGGCAAGGTAAACTCCCGTATTTTATGAAGAATATGATGTCTTAAATCCATGAAAGGCACTTGGTATGGCCCGAAGTAAACTATAGCATGCAGATCGAACCAATCATTGCCTTCCTTAATCTCAAGGTCGATTTTGCTACTGCCAAACAAAAAGCGTTTATTCCCTTCTGCCTGTTCAATGGCAAAGTTTAATTTTTTTAATTCATCATGATGCTCATTTAGCCAGTCAATTACCGAGAAAGATGCATCAGTGTCCTCGTTCTGATTTTGTGTAACTTCAAGATTTACAAACAATGAACTGGTTGTTTCCAGTCCCATCGCTAGAAGTTCGTCTAGCTTTTTCTTCTCCCATGAAAGGGAGCGTTTTATACGATGGAAAATATAATTGTCGCCTTGTTTCTCCATCCTAACCGAAACCTTATTCTCACTGCCGGCGGCAAAAACATAGTTGGCATATTTGTAGTAAAGTTGAAGCTGCGACACACCTCCCTGGACATATATTACTTTTAGAACCGGGCTGGCGTCAAATTTTTCAGTATTTATTTCAAATCCCTCAGCATAGACATGGTGTTTTTCGATAAGCGGAGCAACAAAGCGCTCGAAATAAGTCTTTTCGGAAGCTTTTGGGATAGAAATGTAACGCTTGTTTAGAAATGGCTGAAGCTTTTTACCCTCCAAATCCCCATCAAAATGATATAAAACATCATCTAACAGAAGCCTGGCTGGATGATTGCAAATCACCTGGGCATCTCTGAACATAAATTCAATCCGGATTCCCTGATATTTTATGGTTGGAAAATAACGTGTTTCTTCCTCATTTCTCCTGAAATGAAAGAGTACAGAAGCGGGTTCATTCGCTAATGTTAAGGGCCGTTCAACAGGCCAGCCTTCCTTGCTCATGATGAATAAGGGTTTGTCCGACAATAGCCCGAGAGCTTCAATCAGCCGTTTCTCAATTTTAGGCCTGATGGCAGCGAATAAGGTATCATCAAAAACCTTGCTAAAATATTCAACCGGACGGATGGGCTTTTTGTAATAGCGTTTTATGATGCTGCCTTGCTCGGTTTCTTCTAATAGCTTTATAAGTTTCCAGTCGAGCTCATCTAAAATCGCAGAAAATTCATTCGCCGTAGTGGTAAAAAGGCGTTGATAGGTTAAAGAAAAGCCTCCATCAGGGTTTAGTTGAACTACATGAGGCTCAATTAAATAACCTAAATACTCATGAAAACATAAAGAATAAACTAACTTACAAGGCTTGGTACTATCAAGACGTAACATTGGCAAATGCAAAAATAAAGCGGAAGCTAGGCGTTAAAAAAATGTTAAACTTAAGTAGATTTTTAAGCAAATCAAAAAATAAAGAGGCTTTGGTCGCTTTTATTTAGTATTGAAAAAGTTACTTAATAAAAAAACGCCCGCTGGACAATGTCAGAGGGCGCTTTTTTAAGGGTGAAGAAATGCTGTTACTTAACTATACAGTGGTTTTTATGCTTAATTCCTTCATTTGCTCTTCGGCGATTGTAGAAGGAGAGTCAATCATTACATCTCTTCCTGAATTATTTTTAGGAAAGGCAATCACATCCCGGATGGAATCCAGCCCTGCAAAAATCGACACAAGGCGGTCGAAGCCGAATGCAATACCTCCATGTGGTGGAGCGCCATATTCAAAGGCATCTAACAGAAAGCCAAATTGTTTTTGCGCTTCTTGTGGACTAAACCCTAAATGTTTAAACATTAAGGACTGCAATTCCCTTTCGTGGATACGAATAGAGCCACCTCCAATTTCTGTTCCGTTAATTACCATATCGTAAGCGTTGGCTCTAACCTCGCCAGGCTTAGTATCTAATAAAGTAATATCTTCAGGTTTTGGCGACGTAAACGGATGGTGCATGGCGTGGTAGCGTCCATGTTCTTCGTCCCATTCTAGAAGAGGGAAATCGATAACCCAAAGAGGAGCAAACTTGTTTTTATCGCGTAGGCCCAGGCGGTGTCCCATTTCCAAACGAAGCTCATTTAGTTGTTTACGAGCTTTGTCTGTACCGCCCGCCATTACCAGAATTAAATCGCCAGGTTCAGAGTTAAATGCTGCGGCCCATGCCTTTAATTGTTCCTCATTATAAAATTTATCTACAGACGATTTTAATGAGCCATCAGCATTATGGCGCAAATAAACCAAGCCCGTAGCGCCAATTTGAGGGCGTTTTACAAAGTCAGTTAATTCATCAACTTGTTTGCGGGTATATTCAGCACATCCTTTAGCATTAATACCTACAACAAGCTCCGCATTATCAAAAACAGGGAAACCCGCTCCTTTTAATACCTCGTTCAGCTCCACGAACTGCATTCCGAAACGAGTATCAGGTTTATCTGACCCATATAAACGCATCGCATCAGCATAAGCCATGCGAGGCACTGCGCCTAAATCAATGCCTTTTACAGACTTAAACAAGCTGCGGATTAAACCTTCAAACAGGTTCAAAATATCTTCCTGCTCAATAAATGCCATTTCGCAGTCAATCTGAGTAAACTCAGGCTGGCGGTCGGCACGTAAATCCTCATCGCGGAAGCATTTTACAATCTGAAAATAACGGTCAAAGCCCGATACCATCAGCAATTGCTTAAATGTTTGCGGGGATTGAGGCAAAGCATAAAACTCTCCCGGATTCATGCGGCTAGGAACCACAAAGTCACGGGCCCCTTCTGGAGTCGATTTAATCAGAACCGGGGTTTCTACCTCTAGAAAGTTTTGGCTATCCAGGTATTTCCTTATTTCCTGCGCCATTTTGTGGCGAAGAACAAGATTGCTTCTTACCGGATTACGGCGAAGGTCAAGGTAACGATATTTCATCCTGAGATCGTCGCCACCGTCAGTTTCGTCTTCAATTAAGAACGGCGGTAATTTTGCAGCATTCAAAACTTCAAGAGAAGAAACCTTTATTTCAATGTCCCCAGTAGGGATTTTGGGATTTTTGTTCGAACGTTCAACAACTTTGCCAGTAACTTTAATAACAAACTCACGGGCAACTTCGCGGGCTTTCTCACCAATAACAGCATCCTCTTCTCTGTTAAAAACAAGTTGGGTAATGCCGTAGCGGTCACGCACGTCAATAAAAGTCATGCCGCCTAAATCGCGGGACTTTTGTACCCATCCTGCCAGGGTAACTTCTTTGCCTAAGTCATTGATGTTTAATTCGCCGCAGGTATGTGTCCTATGCATAAAATTGTGGTTAGAGGTGCAAAAGTAAATTTTTTCGTAAAGGATAAAGTATTTGAGCCTGAAAAAAAGCCGTAGAATTGATACGAGATATCAAAATGAAAGAAAAATCGACGGCATAGGCATCTTGAGCGATGCCCATTTATTCAATTTCTTAGTGCGTTTGGGCCCTTAAGCGTCTACGTCCACATCGCCTTCAAAAACAAACTTCGCCGGCCCTTCTAAAAAAATATTAGTAAACTTTTCACCATCAAAATCAAAGCGGATATTCAAATTTCCACCTAGGACTTTAATGGGCGTACTGATAGTGCCAGTTTGATTCTTCTTTTTTGCCATTGCAAGTGCAACCGCAGTAACGCCAGTCCCACAAGCGTACGTTTCATCTTCAACGCCTCTTTCATAGGTGCGCACAAAGTAGTAATCGCCAAAGTCCTCTACGAAATTGATGTTTATTCCTTCTTTTGCGTAGGTGTCATTATACCGAATGGCTCTTCCTTCAGCAAACACGTCCTTGTCTTTGAGGTTGGTTGCTTCAATTACATAATGAGGTGAACCTGTATTTAAAACAGAGGCATCTCCGTCCATCGTAATCTTATCAACATCAATCATTTCCAGGCTAATGCGAGGCTCGGCTTCTGAAATTTTGGCATAATGCGGGCCGTCGACTGCCAAAAAGTTGGTTTCGTCTTTAATTACATCCAGGTCATGTGCAAACGCAACAATGCATCTGCCCCCATTCCCGCACATACTGCTGGGCTGTCCATCGGAGTTGTAATAAACCATCTCGAAATCGTAACCGTCCTTTTGCTGCAGAAACATCATTCCGTCTCCGCCAATTCCAAAACGGCGGTCGCAAAGTTTGGCGATTAGTGCCGGATTATGATGGTTTATGCCTGAATTTCTGTTATCTACAAGGATAAAATCATTCCCGGCGCCCTGATATTTATAAAAATGTATCTTCATTTCTTTATGCAAGATTACAAATTGTGGAAGGAATTTTGCAGCTAATTTCAATAAATTGCCCTGTTATTATAAACCGGATGCTTTTCACGGCCTAAGATGCTTTTAACAATTTTTAACACAAAACCATGTACAGGGGCTTTGCAAAATCCGTTTTACTGGTATTAAATTTGAAAAGGAATTAAAAGAGGAAAAAATATATGAGAAAGATAGGAATAACTTTATTAACTGCATTTGTGGGTGGTGCAGTCGCCGTTGGCGGGTATAAGCTTATCGAAAGCAAGTACGCCGACAAGATGACTCTCGAAGAGAGGCAAAAAGTATACTTTACCAATAACCCAATTAATGTGTCCTCAGCTGGCGACGTTGATTTTGTACAGGCTGCAGCTGCGGTAACTCCAGCCGTGGTACATATACAAACAACTTATGGCAATAGCAATGCATCTTCTGGCGGAAGCCGCAACAGCGGAGACCCATTTGAAGACATGTTCCGCGACTTTTTTGGCAACCCACGCGGCGGAGGACAGCGGGCTCCTCAGATGGCGTCTGGCTCGGGTGTAATTGTTACTGACGATGGTTATATTGTAACAAATAATCACGTGGTAGAAAATGCAAGCAAGATCGAGATCATTTTACCAGATAATCGTTCTTATGAGGCAAAGGTTGTAGGCCGCGATCCCAACACTGACCTGGCTTTAGTTAAGGTAAGTGCAACCGGGCTGCCTGTTGTTAAAATCGGAAATTCCGATAATGTACAAGTTGGCGAGTGGGTATTGGCTGTAGGTTATCCATTTACGCTCAACACAACGGTAACCGCAGGGATTGTAAGTGCTAAAGGCCGTAGTATAGGTATTTTAGGAGAGCAAAATAATCCCCGTAACTATAATTACAATAATGAAGATAACCAGCCAAGGGTAAATTCCGCAATCGAATCGTTTATTCAAACCGATGCTGCAATTAACCGCGGAAACAGCGGCGGTGCTTTAGTAAATACTAAAGGAGAGTTGATTGGTATTAACGCTGCGATTGCTTCACAAAGTGGAAGTTATGAGGGATATGGCTTTGCTATCCCGGTGAACCTTGCTAAGAAAATCATGGATGACTTTATCAAATATGGTAGCGTAAAACGTGGTTTCGTTGGAGTAACCTTCCGAGAACTAAATGCAAGCGTGGCGAAAGAGCTTGGGCTTAAGCGCATTAACGGATTATATGTTAATACAGTTGTTAGCGGTGGCGGTGCAGCCTCTGCCGGTATTAAGGAGGGCGACATTATAACTAAGGTTGATGGCAATACTATTATGTCTTCAGCAGACTTGCAAGAGCGGGTTGCGAGGTTACGCCCTGGTGATAAAGTACAGCTAACTTATGAGCGCGGTGGTTCAGAGCGTTCCGTAGCAGTTACGCTTAAGGGCGAGGAAACTGTAAAGAATGCCAGCAATCTTTCATCTAAAGCGGTGGTTGAGAAACTTGGCGCAAGCTTCTCGCCTGTTACGGCGGCTCAAAAACAACGCTATGGTATTAGTTCTGGCGTAGTGGCAAATAATATACGACAAGGTGGATTGTTTTCTGATTATGAAATTCCAAATGGAACAATCATTACCAACATCAATGGAAAACCTGTTAGCAAGGTAGACGATATTAATGACGCCATTGGTAGCTCAAGAAATAATATGCTGCGTGTAGATGGTATTACTCCTGACGGCGCAAAAATTATATTTACAGTGCCTATAGCTAATTAATGCGTTAAATAGCAATTTAAAGAGAAGCCTTTCGTAAATAGCGAAAGGCTTTTTTATTTTTGCGCAGTGTCAACTGCAAAGAGTTTAGAATGGGAATTGAAGGGAGAGCACCTGGTGCTTTTGCCCCAAAAGGCAATGTATTGGAGGGAAGAGAAAACTTTAATAGTAGCAGACCTGCATATCGGAAAGGTAGGGCATTTCAGGAAGGCCGGTATAGCAATTCCTAAATTGCTGGAACAAGAGGACCTTAGTGTACTTTCGGACCTTATTTATGAGCTTCATCCCGCCCGGGTGATTTTTCTGGGCGATCTGTTTCATAGTGAAATGAACAATGACTGGAACTGGCTGCAATTATGGAGCGGGTTATTCCCTTCAGTTGAGATGGTTTTAGTAAAAGGAAATCACGACATTCTACATCCCTCCTATTATTCTGAAGCTGGTTTTGTAGTTGTCGACACATTTGCAACACGTACTTTCCTGTTTGTGCACGAGCCGCTTAAAATGGCTCAGTTGCCGTTGCAAGAAAAGTATGTTGTGAGTGGGCATATTCACCCAGGAGTAAAGCTTTTCGGCATGGGAAGGCAGTCATTAAAAGTTTCTTGCTTTTATTTTGGAGAAAATCAGGCAGTTCTTCCGGCTTTCGGAAGATTTACTGGAAAAAGCTGCCTTAAAACAACGAGTTCTTCGGTTGTTTTTGGAATTCTAGGAAATCAGGTGGTCAGTTTGTAGCTTTTTTTGCGGAAGCAATAAAATTCGCGGCTTTTAAAGGGTATTAAACTGTTTTATATGACGTAAATCATAAAAAAATCCTCTTTTAGAACGTTTCTAAATAAGTTTAATTTTTTGTCAGCGCAATGTAGCTTTATATATATTCGACCTAATTAAATACTTTTGTATTCCAAAAATTAACAAATCAATCAAAAGGTAATGAGCAGTTTTACTAAAGCTTTCTCGTCTACATTGGGGAAGAAATTGATTATGGGCTTAACGGGGCTGTTCCTGTCTCTGTTTTTAGTGGTCCATCTTATCGGTAACCTTCAATTGTTTAAAGACGATGGCGGCCAGGCATT
>Ga0307408_100000981_pt1 | contig 22068 bp, 23 predicted proteins | sample 322Cmetagenome_FD_202116 | JGI IMG/M metagenome (GOLD analysis project Ga0307408, IMG submission 202116) | Maize rhizosphere microbial communities from greenhouse at UC Davis, California, United States - 322HYB-C-3 | ecosystem: Host-associated > Plants > Roots > Rhizosphere > Soil | place... | reverse complement strand
GAGATCGTGGACCTGCTTAGCAAGGTCAGCATGGCGCTGGCGATCCAGAGCCTGGAGCTGCGCAGCGTGCTGCGCAAGGCGGTCAGCCAGAAGCACCTGGAAAGCGGCGACATCGAACTGTTCTGAATCCAGATACGAATACAAAAATTTAACCAAGTGAGAAAAAAAGATGGCTAAAACAATTCTTGCAGTCGACGATTCCTCCTCGCTGCGCCAGATGGTGGCTTTCAGCCTGAAGGCCGCCGGCTACCAGGTGGTGGAAGCAGTCGACGGACAGGATGGCCTGGAAAAGGCCAAGCTGCAAACCGTGGACCTGGTGCTGACCGACCAGAACATGCCGCGCATGGATGGCCTGCAACTGATCAAGCTGCTGCGCGAGCAGCCGTCCTATGCCAAGGTGCCCATCCTGATGCTGACCACCGAATCGTCCGACGAGATGAAGGCCAAGGGCCGCGCCGCCGGCGCGAATGGCTGGCTGGTCAAGCCTTTCGACCCGCAACGCTTGATTGAGGTAGTGAAGAAGGTCATTGGCTAATTAAGGGGTGTGGCATGACCATCGATATTAGCCAGTTCTACCAGGTCTTCTTCGACGAAGCGGAAGAACTGCTGGCTGAAATGGAGCGTCTGCTGCTGGGCGTGGACGTCGAGTCGCCCAGCGAAGAGGACTTGAACGCGATTTTCCGTACCGCGCACTCGGTGAAGGGCGGGGCGTCGACGTTCGGCGTGACCGACATGACCGAAGTCACGCACGTGCTGGAGACGCTGCTGGACCGCATCCGCAAGGGCGAGATGGCCCTGACGTCGACCCACGTCGACGCCTTCCTGGCGGCCAAGGACATCCTGAAAATGCAGCTGGACGGGCACCGCCTGGGCAGCGCTGTCGACCAGGAAGCCGTGGGCGACGTGCGCATGATGCTGCAGGAGCTGGCGCAGGACGTGCACATCGAAGCGATGACCCCGGTGGCGTCGGGCTTCAGCACGCCGGAAGCGCAGGCGGTCGACCACAGCGGCGGCAAGCGCTTCCGGCTGGAACTGCCGCCCATGGTGCACCGCGAGGTGGAGGCGCTGGCGGCCGAACTGGGCCTGATGGGCCATGTGGAGCTGGCGCCGCTCGACGCCGAGCGCCATGCCATGATCGTCACCACCCACGAATCGCTGGACGATATCGTGGCCATCTGCTCCTTCGTGATCGATGCCGACCAGATGAAGGTCAGCGAACTGCCGGCCCTGAGCCCGACCCAGGCCGCCCGCGAACATGCCGAGCGCGAACGCAAGGAAGCGGAGCAGGGCTACGGCTTCTTCGATCCGCTGCCGGAAGCCGGCGCCGCACCGTCGGCCGATGGCGAAGGCTATGGCTTCTTCCAGCCGCTCGACCAGATCCGCGCCGATGCCGGCGCCGCCGCCGAGGATGCGCGCGGCTATGGCTTCTTCCAGCCGCTGGAAGTGATCCGCGCCCAGGCCGGCATCAAGGATGCGCCGGCGGAAGCGGCGAAACCAAGCGAAGAACTGGAAAAGAAGGCCGCCCGCAAGGAAGCGGAAAAGCAGGCCCACGCACCGGCCGGCGCCGAATCGTCCTCGATCCGGGTGTCGGTGGAAAAGGTCGACCAGCTGATCAACCTGGTCGGCGAACTGGTGATCACGCAAGCGATGATCGAACAGCGTGCCGGCTCGCTCGACCCGGTATTGCACGAAAAGCTCATGAGCGGCATTTCCCAGCTGACGCGCAACACGCGCGACCTGCAGGAATCGGTGATGTCGATCCGCATGATGCCGATGGACTTCGTGTTCTCGCGCTTCCCGCGCATGGTGCGCGACCTGGCCACCAAGCTTGGCAAGAAAGTCGAATTCGTCACCAGCGGCGCCGCCACGGAGCTGGACAAGGGCCTGATCGAACGCATCGTCGACCCGCTGACCCACCTGGTGCGCAACTCGATCGACCATGGCATCGAAATGCCGGAGGTGCGCAAGGCGGCCGGCAAGTCGGAAACGGGCCGCCTGTTCCTGTCCGCCTCGCACCAGGGCGGCAGCATCATCATCGAAGTGTCGGATGATGGCGGCGGCTTGAACCGCGACAAGATTCTGGCGAAAGCCCGCCAGAACGGCCTGCCGCTGTCCGATAATATGACTGACGCCGACGTCTGGCAGCTGATTTTCGAGCCGGGCTTCTCGACCGCCGAACAGGTGACCGATGTCTCGGGCCGCGGCGTCGGCATGGACGTGGTCAAACGCAATATCACCGCCATGGGCGGCGTGGTCGACATCCGTTCGGCCAAGGGCTTCGGCACCACGATTTCGATTTCCCTGCCGCTGACGCTGGCCATCCTGGACGGCATGCTGATCCAGACCGGCGAAGAAGTCTACATCCTGCCGCTCGGTTTCGTGCTCGAATCGCTGCAGCCGGCGCCGGAAGACGTGAAGGAAATCAGCGGCAAGGGCCGGGTCATCAAGGTGCGCGGCGAATACCTGCCGCTGGTCCCGCTGTACCAGATTTTCGATATCGCACCGCGCTATACCGACCCGACCCAGGGCATCCTGGTGATCGTGGAAACCGAAGGCAAGAAAGCCTGCCTGTTCGTGGATGAACTGGTGGGCCAGCAGCAGGTCGTAGTCAAGAACCTGGAATCGAATTACCGCAAGGTGACCGGAATTTCCGGTGCCACCATCCTCGGCGACGGAGGCGTGTCGCTGATCCTGGACGTGACGGCGCTGGTCCGTTCGTCGCGCCAGCTGGTTGACGAATCAAACTTTGTGAAGGAAGCACCATGAACGACGCATCCAGCGCCGGTACAGCCGTCCAGGAGTTCCTGGCTTTCAAGCTGGGCTCTGAAGAATACGGCATCGACATCCTGAAAGTGCAAGAGATCCGCGGTTACGAAGCGGTGACCCGGATTGCCAACGCCCCTGAATTCATCAAGGGCGTGATCAACCTGCGCGGCATCATCATTCCGGTGGTGGACATGCGCATCAAGTTCAAGCTGGGCGAACCGGTGTACGACCAGTTCACCGTTGTCATCATCCTCAACATCAATGGCCGCGTGGTGGGCATGGTGGTCGATTCGGTGTCGGACGTGACGTCGCTGACGGAAGAACAGATCAAGCCGGCGCCGGACATGGGCACGGCCTTCAGCTCGGAGTACATGATCGGCCTGGGCACCATTGATGAGCGCATGCTGATCCTGGTCGATATCCAGCGCCTGATGTCCAGCCCTGAAATGGGCTTGAGCGAGAAGCTCGCAGCATAAACATAAAAATACAGGTCCAACAGGATACGAGGGGAGAGAAAAAATGAATGTGCGCGAATACAAAATAGGCACACGGTTAAGTTTCGCTTTCGGGATCATATTGCTGATCCTGGTCGGCACCGTGCTGCTGACCAATGTGCTGAACTACCGCAACAAATCGGCCCTGATGACCGGCCTGGACCTGGCCGGCGCCAAGGAAACGCAGGCGCAGTCGATGAAGAGCGCGATGCTGGAAACCGGCATCGCCATGCGCAATATCGGCCTGCAGTCGGACGTCAGCCTGATGCAGAAGGAAGAAGAGAAGGTCAAGGCCAACCGCGCCCGCTATGACGCGGCACGCAACAAGCTGCAAGGCCTGGGCCTGAACGACGCCGAGAAGAAGGTGGTCAACGACATCACCGCCTTGCAGACCGACGTCGACGCCGCCTTCAAGGAAGCCATGGGCCAGATCATGGCCTTCAACGCCGAAGGCGCGGCCAAGGTGATCGCCGGCCGCATCGACCCGCTGCAGCAGCAGACGCTGACTGCGCTGAACAAGCTGGTCGACCTGCAGCAGGCGGCGGTCGCCGACTTCAAGGAAAGCTCCAACAAGGCCGACCGCAACCTGACCATGTGGATGGTGGTATTGGCGGCGGTGGCAGTGGGCGTGGGCATCCTGTGCGCGCTGGCGATTACCAAATCGATTACCCGGCCGCTGTCGGGTGCGGTGGAAGTGGCGCAGAAAGTCGCTGCCGGCGAACTGACATCGCAAGTGACGGTCGAAGGCAAGGATGAAACCTCGGAATTGCTGCAGGCGCTGAAGGACATGAACGAGAGCCTGGCCAAGACCGTCGGCCAGGTGCGCACGTCGACTGAGACCATCACCACCGCTTCGCAGGAAATCGCGACCGGCAATGCCGACCTGTCGGCCCGCACCGAATCGCAGGCTTCCTCGCTGGAGGAAACCGCCGCTTCGATGGAAAACCTGACTTCCACCGTGAAGCAGAATGCCGACAACGCGCGCCAGGCCAACCAGCTGGCGGTTTCGGCATCGTCGGTGGCGGAGAAGGGCGGCCAGGTGGTGTCGCAAGTGGTCGACACCATGGGCTCGATCAAGCAGTCGTCGACCAAGATCGTCGACATCATCGGCGTGATCGACGGCATCGCCTTCCAGACCAATATCCTGGCGCTGAATGCGGCGGTGGAAGCGGCGCGTGCGGGCGAGCAGGGCCGCGGCTTCGCCGTGGTGGCGTCCGAAGTGCGCAACCTGGCGCAGCGCAGCGCTGCCGCCGCCAAGGAAATCAAGGCCCTGATCGACGACTCGGTCGAGAAGGTCGACGCGGGCGGTCGCCTGGTCGATGAGGCCGGCCAGACCATGGGCCTGATTGTGACCTCGATCAAGCAGGTGGCCGACATCATGGGCGAGATCACCGCCGCCACCCTGGAGCAGAGCCACGGCATCGAGGAAGTCAACGCCGCCATCGGCCAGATGGATGAAATGACGCAGCAGAATGCCGCGCTGGTGGAGGAAGCCGCCGCCGCCGCCGAATCGATGCAGGAACAGGCGACCAGCCTGGCCGAAGCCGTAGCCATCTTCAAGCTGGCCGGCGACGAATTCGCCAAGCGTGCGGCGCCGCCGCCGCGCAAGGCCAAGCCGGCGGTGCCGGCGCGCAGCACAGCGGTGGTAGCAGCCGCCCCGGCTGCGCAAGCACCGAAGAAGAAGCTTGCGGCTGCCGCCCCATCCGGCGACGACTGGGAAGAGTTTTAATGTCCATGTAACCGCGGAGAGCTATAAAAATGGCGCTGACCAAAGAGACCGTGAAAGAGTTTGACTTCAACGGCAAGGATTTTGAACGGGTCCGCGCAATGATCTACAAGCGGGCCGGCATTGCGCTGGCCGACTCCAAACAGGAGATGGTGTACAGCCGCCTGGCGCGACGCTTGCGCGCCACCGGCATCAACAGTTTCGTGCGCTACCTGGACGACCTGGAAGCAGGGCGCCTGGGCAACGGCGAGTGGGAGGCATTCACCAATGCGCTGACCACCAACCTGACTTCGTTCTTCCGCGAAGCGCACCATTTCCCGCTGCTGGCCGAGCACGTCAAGGCCAGGCGCGGGGAAACGATCAATATCTGGTGCTCGGCCAGCTCCACCGGCGAAGAGCCGTATTCGATTGCCATCACCTGCTGCGAAGCGTTCAACACGCTGACGCCGCCGGTGCACATCCTCGCCACCGATATCGACACCAATGTGCTGGCCACGGCCGCCAACGGCGTCTACCCGATGGAGCGGATCGACAAGCTGTCGCCCGAGCAGCAGCGCCGCTTCTTCCTGAAAGGGCGCGGCGCCAACGAAGGCATGGCGCGCGTGCGCCAGGAACTGCGCTCGCTGATCACCTACCGGCAGGTCAACCTGCTGGACGAGAAGTGGGATATCCGCCCCGGCTTCGACGTGATCTTCTGCCGCAACGTGATGATTTACTTCGACAAGGCGACCCAGCGCAAGATCCTGTCGCGCTTTGTGCCTTTGATGAAACCGGATGCCCTGCTGTTTGCCGGCCATTCCGAGAACTTCCTATACGTGTCGGACGCTTTGAAGTTGCGCGGTAAGACTGTCTACGAGCTCGATGAGCGCAAGAGGGCATGACATGGATAAAGAACAATTCGCGACCAATGTCTATTACGACAGGACGTTCGACTGCGACGCGGCCAAGATCCTGCCGGGCGAGTACTACTACACGAGCAAGGACATGCTGATCGTGACCGTGCTCGGTTCCTGCGTCTCGGCCTGTATCCGCGACCGGCTGACGGGCCTGGGCGGCATGAATCACTTCATGCTGCCGGACGGCGGCGCCGATGCCGGCAGCCCGGTGTCGGCGTCGGCCCGCTACGGCACGTATGCGATGGAAGTGCTGATCAACGACCTGCTGAAGGCCGGCGCGCGGCGCGACAACCTGGAAGCCAAGGTATTCGGCGGCGGCGCGGTGCTGAAGGGATTCACTGCCATCAACGTCGGCGAGCGCAATGCCGCCTTCGTGCAAAGCTTCCTCAAGAATGAAAAGATCCGTATTGTGGCGGAAGACCTGTGCGATATTTACCCGCGCAAGGTGTATTTCTTCCCCAAGACCGGCAAGGTGCTGGTCAAAAAACTGATGCAAACCCATAACGATACCCTGGCGCAGCGTGAAAACGACTACGCCAACCGCCTCAAGGCCAAGCCGGTGGCGGGCGAGGTCGAGCTGTTCTAAGAAAAGCAGGTGTACGAAATGAACAAGATCAAAGTCCTGATTTGCGACGACTCTGCGCTGATCCGCAGCGTGATGTCCGAGATCATCAAGAGCCAGCCGGACATGGAAGTGGTGGGCGTGGCGCCCGATCCCCTGGTGGCGCGCGAACTGATCAAGCAGACCAACCCGGATGTGCTGACGCTGGACGTCGAAATGCCGAAAATGGATGGCCTCGACTTCCTCGAGCGCCTGATGCGCCTGCGCCCGATGCCGGTGGTGATGGTGTCTTCGCTGACCGAGCGCGGATCCGAAATTACGCTGCGCGCGCTGGAACTGGGGGCGGTGGACTTCGTCACCAAGCCCAAGATCTCGATCCAGTCCGGCATGCGCGAATACGCCGACCTGATCTCGGACAAGATCCGCGCCGCCTCCAAGGCCCGGGTGCGCGCCCGCACCCTGCCAGCCGCAGGCGCGGCCGGGGAGGCCGGCACGCCGCTGCCGCAATTACGGAATCCACTGATGTCTTCGGAAAAACTGATTATTGTCGGCGCATCAACGGGTGGCACCGAAGCGATCCGCGAATTCCTGATGCAAATGCCGTCGGACTGTCCAGGCATCCTGATCACCCAGCACATGCCGGAAGGCTTCACCAAATCCTTTGCCAAGCGCCTCGACTCGCTGTGCAAGATCTCGGTGATGGAAGCCCAGGGCAATGAGCGTGTGCTGCCGGGCCACGCCTACATCGCCCCCGGCCACTCGCACCTGCTGCTGACCCGTTCCGGCGCCAATTACATGACCAAGCTGGACCAGGGCGAACCGGTCAACCGACACCGTCCCTCGGTCGACGTGCTGTTCCGTTCCGCGGCCCAGAATGCGGGTAAAAACGCGGTTGGCGTGATCCTGACCGGCATGGGCAAGGACGGTGCGGCAGGCATGCTGGAGATGAAGAACGCCGGGGCGTATAATTTCGCGCAGGACGAAGCTAGCTGCGTGGTGTTCGGCATGCCGCGCGAAGCGATTGCCGTAGGTGCAACGCACGAAGTCGGGGCGTTGCAGGCGCTGCCCGGCATGGTATTGGGTTATCTTGCCCAGCATGGCTCGCGGGCATTGCGTGTTTGACACGGCGTTGGTTTGGAAGTTCGCCTTGGAGCAACGAAAATGCTATCCTACAACTTGCTGGGTACACCACTTTAATTAATAACCGCGTAAGTAGAAACAACGGAGCAATTCATGGCTGATCCAAAGATGAAATTTTTGGTTGTTGACGATTTCTCGACGATGCGTCGCATCGTGCGAAATCTCTTGAAGGAACTGGGTTATGCCAACGTGGACGAGGCGGAAGACGGCGTGATGGCGCTGGCTAAACTGCGCGCGGAGCAATTCGACTTCGTGGTCTCCGACTGGAACATGCCGAACATGGATGGCCTGACCATGCTGCAGAACATCCGTGCCGACCCCGCACTGGCCAAGCTGCCGGTGTTGATGGTGACCGCCGAGGCCAAAAAGGAAAACATCATCGCGGCTGCGCAAGCAGGCGCCAATGGTTATGTGGTGAAGCCATTCACCGCCGCCACCCTGGATGAAAAGCTGAACAAGATTTTCGAAAAGCTCGGCGCTTGATCCCGGCTTTACAAGTAATTCGCGGCGGCGGCCCCGGCCGTCGCCGTTCCCTCCTGAGTCAAGCATAAGACCACGTATGCATCAGACACATTTCCTGGTTCGTGAACCCCTGCTCGATCCCGAGCAGCGCGTGGTCGGCTACGAACTTACATGGCAGCAGGAAGCTGCTTCCCATGTGCCCACCCTGGAAGAACTCGAAGGCCTGGTCGGCTTCGTCGCCAGCCAGGTGAACCATCCCGAACACGGCTGGCTGCTGAAGCAGAAGACCCTGTTCCTGCAAGCTGTGCCCGGCATGCTGTCGACCGATTCGATGTTCGACCTGCCGCCCGAGCATACCGTGCTGTCGCTGAAAACCTCCGAGCTGGCCAATCCCACCACGCTGGCCGCGGTGCAGGGCTTGCGTGCCGGCGGCGTCGGCATCCTGCTGCGCGAAGCCGACCTGGCGCGCGTGGGCAGCCGCCTGGGCACCATTTGTTCGTATGTCGAAGTACGCTTCACCGGCGCCGACGTGGCCGCGCAGGCGCGCGCCTATTCGCTGCTGAAGACTTCCAATATCCGCATGGTGGGCCGTCCGGTCACCACCTGGTCCGATTTCGATGCCTGCGCCGCGCTGGGGCTGGACGCCTTTGTCGGCAAACTGCACCTGACGCCGCGTCCAGGCAGCGAAGGGCAGGGCCTGAATCCCTCGCAAACCATCATCCTGCAACTGATGCAGATGGTGAATGCCAATGCCGACGTGGCCCAGCTCGAAAGCGTGCTGAAGCGCGATGCGGCCCTGTCGTACAAGCTGCTGAAGTACATCAACTCGGCCGGTTTCGGCGCGGGGCGCGAAGTGCAGTCGCTGAAACAGGCGATCCAGCTGCTGGGCTACCAGCCGATGTACCGCTGGCTGACGCTGTTGCTGGCCACCGCTTCCACCTCCGGCTTCTCGCCGGTGCTGCTGGAAACGGCCGTGGTGCGCGGCCGCCTGGCCGAATTGCTGGGCCAGAAGGCGCTGGGCAAGGCTGACGCGGAGAACATCTTCGTGGCCGGCATGTTCTCGCTGCTGGACCGCCTGCTGGGCATCCCGATGAAGGATGTGCTGCAAGAGATCCAGCTGAACGATGAAGTGGTGAAGGCGCTGCTGACGCGCGGCGGCAAGTACGGCCCGTTCCTGGCGCTGGCCGAGGCCTGCGAACTGAATTCGAACCTGGTCAGCTCGCTGGCCGATTCGCTGTCGCTGACTCCTGAGGACGTCAACAAGGCCCACCTGTCGGCACTGGCCTGGACCCAGAGCGTCACCACGTGACCAGACCGGAGCGCCCGTTGGCGGGCGCTCCGAATTCCCACCGAAGAATTATTTGCTCAAGCGGTAGCGCTGTTCGCGGTACAGCAGCGAAGGCGCAATCACGTGTGCCATGGCCTGCTCGACCTGGGCCTGCGTCGGCTTGGTCTCGGTCAGCTGCAATTCGCCCTTGGCGAAGTCGTAACGGCCGATCAGCGGGTCCTGGCTTGGGCGCAGGATGGTGGCGGTATCGCCTTCGAGCCAGGTGAAGTAATTATCGAACTGCATGATCGCACGGCCGGGAGTGGTGCTGTCCTTGACGAAGTCGCGCCCGATCATCGGATGCGTGCTCGAGATGCCGATCATCGACAGCAGGGTAGGGCCGAGGTCGATCTGGCTGGCCAGGGTAGTGATGCGTTTCGGCGCCACGTCCGCACCCAGGATCAGTCCCGGGATGTGGAACTTCTTGATCGGCATCAGGCTGTTGCCGTAGACGCGGTTGTCATGGTCGGCCACGATCAGGAATACCGTATCCTTCCAGTAGTCCTCTTTCTTGGCGGCGGCGATGAATTTGCCGAGCGCGTAATCGGCGTATTTGACCGCATTGTTGACGGTCTGCTTGGCCGGGTCGTGCAGCGCGATCTTCCCGTCCGGGAATTCGAACGGCTCGTGGTTGGACGAGCTGAAGATCAGGCTGAAGAACGGCTTCTTCTGCGCATGCAGGGTCTTCAGGCGTTCCAGCGATTTGTCGAACAGGTCTTCATCGGAGGCGCCCCAGCTGCCGACGAACTTCGGCTGCATGTCGCCGCGGTCCACAACATTCTGGAAGCCGTTACCGGTGAAGAAACTGCGCATATTGTCGAAGTGCGCCTCGCCGCCATACACGAATTCGGTGTGGTAGCCCTGCTTGCCCAGACCCAGCGCCAGCGTGTAGAAATTCTGCTGCGCCAGCGAGAGCTTGACGACGCTGCGCGCCGGAGTCGGCGCATAGCCCGCCACCACAGCCTCGATGCCGCGCACCGAACGGGTGCCGGTGGCATACAGCTGTTCGAACCACCAGCCCTCGTTTTTCAGCTTTTCCAGTTCCGGCGTGACAGGCAGGCCGCCCAGCGATTGCACGAAGGTGGCACCCAGGCTTTCTTCCAGCACGATCACCAGGTTGAGCGGCTTGTCGCGCTGGATGGCGGCTTGCTGCGCGTGCAGGGTAGGCAGCTCCGGCTGCGGGAATGTGTAATCGCGCAGCCATGGCGCAGCCGTCACCGTCGGGAAGACTTTCTCGCGCGGGAACTTGCCGTAGATCTCGGAGGAGTTGGCTTCCTTGCGCATCGAGGTGATCGCGTCAATCACCGACCATGGCGAGTTGATGATCAGCGAGTTCACCATGGCATCGCCAGTCAGCGCGAACGTCGCCGGATTGGCAGGGCGGTGCTCGGTAGTGGAACGGATCTGGAAGCCCACCAGCAGCACCAGCAGCGGCCAGGTCAGCAGCACCAGCTTGGGCGACCACATGCCGGTGCCGGCCGAGGCCGACTTCAGCAGGCGGAATACCAGCACGGTCAGCAAAACGGTACCGCCGATGCCAAGGATCACAGCCAGGCGGAAGCCATTCCACAGCGTGGCGGCAACTTCCTTTGGATACGACAGGTATTCGATGAACAGGCGGTTCGGCCTGAAATCGTATTGCATGATGAACTGTGGCGTGGACAGTTCCATGAAGATGATGAACAGCAGCCCCAGGCTGGCCCAGGTGACGGTGAACAGTTGCCAGGCGCGCGCCGAATAGCGTTGCGCCAGGAAGGGCGCCAGCACCAGCGGCAGCGCCAGCAGGTAGCCGAGCAGGATCAGGTCGGCGCGCACGCCCTGGACCATGATCTCGCCCAGGATGCCGGTGGCGCTGACGCGATCCCACTGCCAGGCCACCAGGCCAAGGCGGGAAACCGACAGGATCACCAGGCCGGCAAGCACCATCTGCACCAGGGTGGCGTAAGGGCCTGCCCATTGGGTCAGGCGGGCAAGGCGGGCTGCGGTCTGCTTCATAGTCTTAGTCCATCATGGCGCCGGCGCCGGCGCTCAGCAGCCAGGCGGTCAGCAGCAGGAATACCATCAGGCAGCTGAACAGCTTATCCACCAGGCGCGATTCCGCACCCTGCTGGAACACTGCCGGCTGGCCGTAGCCGAAACCGAGGAAGTAGGCAGCGAAGATGGTGGACATATAGTGCACGGCGCCGAACAGTTCGCCCAGTTCGCCTTTGCGTTGATGGTCGATCAGCACGTGCGACAAGGCCACCAGCACCAGGTAGATGATGGAGACGGGCAGCGGCGGCAGGTACACGCCGAATTTTTCGACGAAGTTGCGCACGGCAGGGCGGGTACGCGCCAGCAGCGGCAGGATCACGTTGTGGGTCAGTCCGGCCAGCAGGATCACCTTCAGCATGATGGTCTTGTGGATGCTGCCGCCTTTGCCGATTGCCAGATTGTGCAGGTTGGTTTCGCCCTGGCGGTTGTTCTGCATGAAGAATTCGGACGACTGAACGTGCATGATGCGCTGGAACCAGCTGATTTCTTCCATTGCGGCGGCGGCGACCACCAGGCCCAGGCCGAGCATGCCGAGGGTGGCCAGGTCGACGCCGCTGCGCTTCCAGCGCTCAACGCCGGCAAACAGCAGCAGGCCGGCAGTCATGGCAAAGCTCAGGAACTGCATCCATTCGATGATGCCGTCTTCGGTCAGCACGCGCGTCAGCTGTTCCGGCGATCCCTTTGCCGACACTGCCAGTATGAGCGCGAAAACATTGATGGCGATGCCGGTCAGCAGGACCGGATGCGAATACCACTTACGATTTAACACTGACCTACTCCTTGATTAACTTTGTTTGTTGCAGAATTGCGCTCCCATTTGCGCCAGGCATGGATGGCCAGCGTCAGCATGGCCCAGATCCAGAGCATGGGATCGAGCAGCGCATCCCACAGGTTCCCGGTGGGCAGGCGCATTAAGGTGAAAAGGGTGAGGGCGCCCAGCGCTGCGAAGGCCTGCGGGCGCGAACGGCCCTGCAGGACCAGGGCCACGCAAAGCGCCATGGCGACCAGCGCAAACAGCGGCGCCCCGCGCGGGCCGAAGCCCCAGAAATACAGGCTGAGTGAAATCAGGCCCAGCGCGTCGAGATAAAGAACCGTGCCGAACAGTGCGATCGCGCCGGCCAGGGCGAGCGGCATGCCGCTTTTGCCGGAGGCTGGCCACCAGGGGCGCGCCAGGTGTGCCAGGCAAAGGCCGGCCAGCAGGCCGCTTGGCCATTGGAGCGCAAGGGCGATCCAGTATGCGGGCGAGAATTTTCCGGGCAATAGTGCCAGTACGATCATGACGCCGAGGAGCTGGGCGATGGCGCGCCGCGAAAGCTGGCGCGAAGCCGGCAGCAAGGCGACAAGCACGGTGGTGAGCACGATGCCCCATGCCACCTTGCCATAAGTGTTTTGCAGCAGCAGGTCGGGAAGGGTCACTCCGCCCCCCCTTCGAAATCCAGTTCGATCACGTGGTGGGCGATCGCTTCGCGGCGCGAGGTGTAGGTGATGTGCAATTCATCGCCGACCTGGTGCAGGTCAGGGTAGGAAAATTCCTCGCCGGCGCTGCCGTGGGCAATGTCGGTCACGCGCGTCCAGTTGCGGCCATCGCTGGTGGTCGACAGGCGCAGCACATTGCGGTCGGAGCCGCCGGGCAGCACATGGTTATGCAGCAGGGCGATGCTGCCGTTGCTCAGGCGCAGGGCGCTCAGCGAAGTACTCTGGTTCGGCAGCGAAAGCGCCGGCAGGTCGTCCCAATTGACGCCGCCGTCGCTGCTGCGCGCATGCTGCACGCGCTGTTCGCCGCTCGAATCGCGCATCCAGGCGTGGACTTCGGACGAGGAGAAGGGAACAATGGTTGGCTGCAGCGTCGAAATGCGGCTGCCAATGCGGGAAATCCAGCGCGGGTCGCCGCCCTGGTCGAAGGCCAGCATCAAGGGGTATTTGATGCCCATCTCGAAATAGGCAGGCAGCAGCCAGCCGCCGTCGGCAAGGCCGACCGGGGTGGTGCGCACCAGCATGCTGGTATTAAATAGCGGCGACATCGGCAGCACGCGCTTGACCGAGAAGCTCTTGCCGAGGTCGTCGGAAACCATCTGGACAATGCGCGATGCGGCCCAGCCGCCCAGGCCGGTTGCCACCACATACAGGTTGATGCGTCCTTCGGGGGATGCCCAGGCAACCGGGTTGCCGACGCGCCGGACTCCGTAGCCCAGGGCTGCCGACAGCGATTCGCGGCTGGCCACTTCCCACGGCTTGGTCCATTTGCCATCTTCCCAGTGCGAAGAATAGACCTTCACGTCCGGCCCGCTTTCCCGGCTGCCGGCCCACCAGAAGGCAGCCATGCGGCCGCCTGGCAGGGGCGTCATGGCACTGGAATGCGCGGAAGGTGCGTTGGGCGGCCTTGGCAGCAGTGTGGCGGAACGGGGGATAAAGTTGACCTTGCCCGGCTGGGCCGGGGCAACCAGCATGGCCGAGCTGGTTTGGCGGGTATTAATCCAGCGCTTGGACTCGGCGCCGGCGGCAATGACGAGGACGGCCACGCATAACACCTTGGCAAAAAGGGATGCATTGCTGCTTCGGTCGTGGGTGCTGTCGGCACTGGTAATGGCGCTAGCGCCCAACCGGAATTCCATCCTGTTATTCCTATTTGCTGAAGTTCAGTCTGCAAGTGAAAATTCACAAGTGGAGCATCCTACAATAAAGAAAGGAATTGTGGGAATTTTCTGATAAGGCAGACGACGCTGGCAAAAAGCTAGTTGCGCCAAATCAACATTTAGAGTCATTAAGCGGAAATATTGTCTGCGTAGCATCGGGAACAGGCTAGCTTTGAGGAGGCGCCATGTTCTATATCCGTTACTGCTGGACGTTGCCGCTCAAGGCGCAACTGGCAATTGGCATCGCGCTCGTTGCGGCGCTGGCTTCGGCGCATGGCAGCAGCGCGCAGGCGGAAGAGTTTGCAGCGCTGCATCAACAGCGCTGTATGCAACAGCCGGGTTCTCCAGCGGTCGAAGTATGCGCCATCCGCACCGTCCAGCTGGCGTCGCAGCTGCACGGCCTGGAATTCGGCGACCAGGTCGCCGAGGCGCTACGCTGATTCAGATTTCGAGGTTGTCGATCAGGCGGGTGGTGCCGAGTTTGGCTGCGGCCAGCACCACCAGTTTTTCGCCTTGCGCCAGGTCGCCGGCATTTGGCGGCTGCAGGTCGTTGCGCTTGCGGATCGAGATGTAGTCAGGCTTCCAGCCGCGGGCCGCCAGCTCATCCATCGCCTTGTGCTCGAGCTGGAACACGTCGAGGTGGCCGCCACGCACTTCATCTGCCACCTGGTTCAGCGCGCGGTACAGCGCAGGCGCTTCGGCGCGTTCTTCGGCCGACAGGTACATATTGCGCGAGGACAGGGCCAGGCCGTCATCCGCGCGGTAGGTTTCGGCGGCAACAATCTCGGTCGGCATGCCAAGCTGGCGCGCCATATTGCGAACGATCATGAGCTGCTGGTAATCCTTCTTGCCGAACACGGCCACTTTTGGCTGCACGCAGGAGAACAGCTTGGTCACCACGGTGCACACGCCACCGAAGAAGCCCGGACGGAATTCGCCCTCCAGCGTATTGCCCAGGCCGTCCGGCGGCTGCACGCGGTACTCCTGCGGCTCCGGATACATATCCTTCTCAGTCGGCGCGAACAGCACGTAGACGCCTTCCTTCTCCAGCTTTTCCACGTCGGCCTGGAAGGTGCGCGGGTATTTGTCGAAGTCCTCGTTCGGGCCAAACTGCAGGCGGTTCACGAATATGGAAGCCACCACCGGGTCGCCGTGCTTGCGGGCCAGGCGCATCAGCGACAGGTGGCCTTCGTGCAGGTTGCCCATGGTTGGGACGAATGCCGTACGTAACTGGCCACTGAGTTGGTCGCGCAGTTCTTCGATATTGGAGATGATTTTCATAGTTTTTAGTCAGGCAGGCGAATACGCAAGACGCACGTAAATCGGTGCGAACGGTTCCGCCTGGGTAATTTCAATCAGGGTTTCCTTGGCCAGCTCCAGCATCGCTACAAAGTTCACCACCACCACCGGTGGCGGCGATTCCGGGTTGAACAACTCGGTGAACTCGATGAAGCGGCTCGATTGCAGCTTGCGCAGGATGGAGGTCATGTGCTCGCGCACCGACAGCTCCTCGCGAGTGATCTTGTGGTGCTGTTTCAGCGTGGCGCGCTTCATCAGTGTGCGCCAGGCATCCTGCAAGTCGACCACGGCAACTTCCGGCCAGGTCGGCACCAGGCTTTGTTCGATGAAGATCTGGGTGCGCACGAAGTCGCGTCCGACCTGGGGCAGGGTATTCAGGTCGTAGGCCGCCAGCTTGATCTGCTCGTATTCGAGCAGGCGCCGCACCAGTTCCGCACGTGGGTCTTCCGCTTCCACGTCGAGGTCGTGCTGGCGCTGCGGCAGCAGCATGCGCGACTTGATCTCGATCAGCATGGCTGCCATCAGCAGGTATTCTGCTGCCAGCTCCAGGTTGGATTTGCGGATCTCCTCCACGTAGCTCAGGTATTGCAGCGTGACCTGGGCCATCGGGATGTCGAGGATGTTGAAGTTCTGCTTGCGGATCAGGTACAGCAGCAAGTCCAGCGGGCCTTCGAATGCTTCGAGGATGACTTCCAGCGCGTCGGGCGGAATGTAGAGGTCGTTCGGCAGCTTGAGCACCGGCTCGCCATACAGGCGTGCAAAAGCGGCACCTTCGGCTTCCGCCGGGGCGCTGGCATCGGGTGGCGCGCCTTCCGCGCCGCTGCCTGGTCCGCCTGCATCAGGCGGCAAATCCGCGGCGACGGCCAGTTCAGCCTGTTCGGCCTGTTCGTCCACCGCGTCTTTTGGCGACATGCTGTGTGCCGTCCCGGCTCTTATACCTTGTTCTGGTACACGTAAGCCTGTTGCTTGACGGTCGAAGCCTTGTTACGGGCCTGGTCGTCCAGCGAAGTCGAAGGCTTGTCCCACAGGATGGAGCGGCCAGCTTGCTGGCCGGCTTCGATTTGCGGGTTCTTGGCTTTCAGGTCCTTGATGAACAAGGAATGGTCGGACTCGTATTTGTGATTCTGCTTGAGGAATTTCATATCGTGAAAATAACTGGGTTCAGCAACGGACATTTTACCGTCTTTTCTCACTAGAAACGATGCCGGATGCCAGCTACGTAGGTATTTCCCTTGCCAGCGTTGCTAATCTTGTCGTACATCAGCACCGCGTACAGGTCGGTTCGCGGCGAAACGTTGTAATCGTAGCCGGCGGCGGCGGTGTCGCGATGGAATTCCGGCACCACTTTTGCCTTTTCGGTCAGGCGCGACCAGGCCACCATCCAGCGCCCCGCACCGCCATGGGTCGGGATCGTGAAGCCGGCCTGCACCGAATGGGCATCGCGTTCGCTGACGTCGGCCTGGTGGTCGGAGTAGGAGGCATACAGCTTGACGGCCTTGAAGTCGTAGGATGCCGCGGCAAGGTAGGTGCGTTGTTCCGGCACGGCCGCGCTCAAGCCGGGGCCGAAGCGCACATTGACGGCGCCCACGGTCACAGCCAGCTCTTTGCCGACGTATTTTGCGACGGCCGCCCAGTTGTTATTGTGCGCACCCGGCTGCTCGCCCAGCGAATACTGGGCGACGAAGGTGGTGTCGTACACGGGATTCGAGGCGTACTGGATTGAGTTGCTCCAGCCGGTATCGCCCAGCGTCGCGTTGCCGCCGACAGCGGTGTAAATCTGGTTGATCAGCGGGGAAAGCCGGGTCGACGGGCCGAAAGGGTTAATCTGGCCAACGGCGACAAACAAGGGGTTGGCGATGCGTCCCATGCGCACCATGCCGAAATCGCCGGCCAGGCCGACATTGGCATTGCGGGCGAAGATCGCCTCGCCGGGGAATCGTCCCGCTTCGCCGGTATCGCCGCGGAAGAAACCCTCGATCTGGAATTGGGCCCGCAAACCGCCGCCCAGTGCTTCCGTGCCGGAAAAGCCGTAGTAGGACGTGATCATGCCGCCGCTGTTCACTGCATTGACGGCCGGCGCGCTGGCGGTCGCAGTGCGGCCGGCAAAGGCGTCGACCACGCCGTAAATCGTGACCTGGGTCTGCGCCGATGCGGCGAAAGGGAGGGCGAGGGCGAAAGCGGGGAGCAGTTTTTTCATGTGTGAGTCTCTTCTTAATATTGTTGTTTAGGCCTCTTACTGCGCCCCCATTGTCACTGCTGCCCAGTTCGGCGACAAGGAAAACTTCCCTTGTCGTGGGCGGGCAGCCACGCCGGTTGGCCAGCGCACAGACCCAAGGCGGCATGCGAGCCACAGTGACGGCTCGATTCCGCAAAAGGAGGCTGTCATGGCTCAGAGCAAACAACTCAGCAAACAGAACCGCCAATCGGTGCAGACCGTCGAGTCCGACCAGACGGGCAACAAGAACACTGCCAAGCGCAATACCAAGAACGAGGCTTCGCGCACCAAGGCAGGCAGCGACGAGGGCGCCGGCGGCGGGGCAAAACAGAAGGCCAAGCGCGGTTAGTTCAGAAATAGCGTATCCTTGCGGGCACAATGAAAGCCCGCACAGCAATACTCCTGACCATACCGCCACTGCTTTGGGCAGGGAACGCGATCGTCGGGCGCATGGTGGCGCACGATGTGCCGCCGATCATGCTGAATTTCCTGCGCTGGGCGATTGCCTTCGTCCTGCTGCTGCCGTTTGCCGGGCCGATTTTCCGACGCGGCAGCGGGCTGTGGGCGAACTGGCGGCGTTTCACTGTGCTCGGTTTGCTCGGTATCGGGCTGTACAACGCGCTGCAATACCTCGCCTTGCAAAGCTCCACCCCGATCAATGTGACCCTGGTTGCGTCCGGCATGCCGGTCTGGATGATGCTGACCGGCTGGCTTTTCTTTGGCGCCGGGGTATCGCAGCGCCAGGTCGCGGGAGCCGTGCTGTCAATTGCGGGCGTATTGCTGGTATTGGCTCGCGGTGAATGGTCGCACCTGATGCAATTGCACCTGGTGGCGGGCGATATATTCATGATCCTGGCGACGATTGCCTGGTCTTTATATAGCTGGCTATTAACGCGCACCACCGGGCCGGCCGATATTCGCAGCCATTGGGCGAGTTTTCTTTTGGCCCAGGTGGCTTTTGGCGCAGTGTGGTCGGGTTTATTTGCGGCAGGCGAGGCGGCCTTGTCTTCCGCTTCCATTAACTGGAGTTGGCCGTTGATTGCCGCCCTGGCTTATGTCGCAATCGGCCCGGCGATTATCGCGTTCCGCTGCTGGGGTGCCGGAGTGCAGCAGGCGGGACCGGCCGTAGCATCTTTCTTCGTGAATCTGACGCCCTTATTTACGGCGCTGCTTTCTTCCTTGATTCTCGGCGAAGCACCGAAAATCTATCACGCCGTCGCATTTATCCTGATCGTGGGCGGGATTATTATCTCCTCCGGCCGTGCGACGGCGCGGCGTTAAAGCTGGTAACTTCAAGTTTTCTGCCGGAGGTTGCCATGCGTATCCTCGTCCTTGCCGCGCTTGCGGCTGTTATCACTCTGACGGCTTGCCAGAAGCCGCCGCCCAAGCCTCCGAAACCTATCGCCTTCGCGAGCCAGCTAATGGCCTGAACGCGCCAACTGTTGGCACGCTAAGCTGGCTGCCGACCATCAGGCGCGAAAATGATGGCAATAGAACTGCGGCGATGAAAATCTTGATGATCATTTGGTCGATCTCTTTCGCAGCCAGTTTGCTAACCGTGCGCTCCGGAGTGCGCGAAAGGATTTAACAGGCCAGCATATGGCGGCGAATGGAGCAAAAAGATTGTGGCGATCCACGCTCCAGCCCCGGCATGTTTTGCTGGGCTGGTGCCGCCGCGGGGATATTCCGCAGGTTATTTTCGTTATACGCGAATTTAATGGCGTAGCAGGCGGCGCATAACCAGTGGAGCAGGCTCCAGCGGATTGGCGTGGGAGTATTCGAGTTCTTCGGCCAGCGTGAATTCGTAGGCGGTGTAAAAATCGATCAGCTTGGGCTGGTCGCTGCGCACGGCCAGGCGTAGCTCTTCAATGCCCGCGGCCAGGGCGTGGTGGATGACTGCTTCCAGCAAGTGTTGCGAGAGGTTGGTGCCGCGATAATCGGCAATGACACCCATGCGCAGGATTTCCCACACGTCGGGTTCGGCGTCGAGCGGCAGCCAGCGCACGGAGCCGATCGGCGTTTCGCCATCGAGCAAAATAAAACCGCCGCCGTCGCGCAGGTGGTCGGCGACGTAGACGGCGGTTTCACGGTGTCCGCTGGAGGTGACGTTGACCTTGCCGGCCCACGCTTTGCGCGTGAGCTCGGCGATCAGTGACGCATCTTCAGCGGTCGCTTCGCGAACGATTATGTCCATGCTGAGCGGTTCAGCGAACGCGCATGCCCGGCTCGGCGCCTGGCCAAGGGTTCAGCACATAGATGCCAGGGTTGGCTTTCTCATCCTTGGCGGATGCTGCCAGCACCATGCCCTCCGATACGCCGAACTTCATCTTGCGTGGTGCCAGGTTGGCAACCATCACGGTCAGCTTGCCGACCAGGTCTTCCGGCTTGTACATCGACTTGATGCCGGAGAAGACGTTGCGGTAGCGGCCTTCGCCCACATCCAGCGTCAGGCGCAGCAGCTTGCCGGCGCCTTCCACGTGTTCGCAGTTGACGATTTTGGCGATGCGCAGGTCGATCTTGGCGAAGTCGTCGATCGAGATTTCAGGTGCCAGTTCTTCAATGTCGCCAGAGGCAGGCGCATCAGGTGCTGGTGCCGCTTCGGCGGAAGCGGCGGCTGGCGCCGGAGCGGCTGCGGCTTGCTGTGCAGGTGCGTCGAACAGGTCTTCGATCATCTTTGCATCCACGCGGGTCATCAGGTGGCTGTAGGCGCCGATGGTGCGGCCCAGCATTGGCTGCCATGCGGCGCCGGATGCCACCGAAGTATCGGCCCAGGTGTATGCCGCATCGTTCAGGAAAGTGCGCACATTGGCGGCAACGCCCGGCAGCACTGGCGACAGCAGGATGGTCAACTGACGGAACAGGATCAGGGCGGTGGTGCAAACATCGTGCAGTTCGGCAACCTTGGTCTCGTCCTTGGCCAGGATCCATGGCTTGTTCTCGTCCACGAAGCGGTTGGCCACGTCGGCGATTTCCATGATTTCACGCAAGGCCTTGCCGAATTCGCGCGATTCGAAGTTGGCGGCGATGGAAGCCTGGCGCTCGCTGCCATCTTCGGCCATTAGCGCCTTCCTGATCCATTCCTGGGAAGAAGCGGACAGTTCGGAAGCCAGCTTGCCGTCGAACTTCTTGGCGATGAAGCCTGCACAACGGGAAGCGATGTTGACGAACTTGCCGATCAGGTCCGAGTTCACGCGTGCCACGAAGTCATCGCCGGTGAAGTCCAGGTCTTCGACGCGGGAGTTCAGCTTGTAGGCCAGGTAGTAGCGCAGCCATTCCGGATTCATGCCCAGGTTCAGGTAGCGCAGCGGCGAAATGCCGGTGCCGCGCGACTTGGACATCTTCTCGTTGTTCACGGTCAGGTGGCCGTGCACCGCCACTTTCATGCGGTCGATGGTCGGGTGCTTGGCGAATTGCAGCATCGCTGGCCAGAACAGCAGGTGGAAGGAGACGATGTCCTTGCCGATGAAGTGGATCTGTTCCGTGCCCGGATCGGCCAGCAGGGCGTCGTAGTCGATGCCTTTCTTGCCGCAGTAGTTCTTCAGCGAAGCCAGGTAGCCGACCGGCGCGTCCAGCCAGACGTAGAAGTATTTGTTCGGCGCGTCAGGAATCGGGATGCCGAAGTAGGGTGCATCGCGCGAGATATCCCAGTCCGCCAGCTTTTCGCCCGCTTCGCCCAGCCACTCGGACACCTTGTTCACCATCTCAGGCTGCAAACGGCCCGGGGTGTTCAGCCAGTCGCGCAGGAACTCGAAGCAGCGCGGGTCGGACAGCTTGAAGAAATACTGCTCCGAAGGCTTCAGGATCGGGGTGGCGTTGGTGAACACCGAGTACGGATTAACCAGGTCGGTCGGCTGGTAAGCTGCGCCGCATACCTCGCAGTTGTCGCCGTATTGGTCCTTGGCGTGGCACTTGGGGCACTCGCCCTTGATATTGCGGTCGGCCAGGAACATGCCTTTGACCGGGTCGAAGAAGCGGTCGACGGTTTTGGTCTGGATCAGGCCAGCTTCGCGCAGCTTGCGGTAGATGCCCTGGGACAGTTCCACGTTTTCCGGCGAATCGGTGGAGTACCAGTTATCAAACGCGATATGGAAGCCGTCCAGGTACTGCGGGCGGCCGGCGGCGATCTTGGCCACGAATTCCTGCGGGGTGATGCCTTCCTTTTCGGCGGCGATCATGATCGGGGTGCCGTGGGTGTCATCGGCGCCCACGAAATGCACTTCGCGCAAACCGTCGCCTTCGGCCTGCATTCGCTGGAAACGGACCCAGATGTCGGCCTGGATGTACTCCATCATGTGGCCGATGTGGAAGGCAGCGTTTGCGTATGGCAGGGCAGTGGTGACGAACAGCTTGCGAGTCATAATTGATGCGCTTGTAAGGTGGATAAAAAGAGCATTTTACCAGCGGATGCGCTAGACTGCGCCATCACCAATGGAGAATTGCATGAGTATCACCGTAGATGACGTCAAATCAGCACTGTCCAAAGTAATTGACCCTAATACAAACAAGGACTTTGT
>Ga0307408_100000980_pt1 | contig 22094 bp, 19 predicted proteins | sample 322Cmetagenome_FD_202116 | JGI IMG/M metagenome (GOLD analysis project Ga0307408, IMG submission 202116) | Maize rhizosphere microbial communities from greenhouse at UC Davis, California, United States - 322HYB-C-3 | ecosystem: Host-associated > Plants > Roots > Rhizosphere > Soil | place... | reverse complement strand
TCGCGCCCTGCTCAAGCAACCCGTAGACGTCACCCCGGTGTGGATGATGCGCCAGGCCGGTCGCTATCTGCCGGAATACCGTGCCAGCCGCGCCAAGGCCGGTGATTTCATGAGCCTGTGCATGAACCCGCAGTTTGCCTGCGAGGTCACGATGCAGCCGCTGGACCGTTATCCACAGTTGGACGCGGCGATCCTGTTCTCCGACATCCTCACCATTCCCGACGCCATGGGCCAAGGCCTGTACTTCGAGACCGGCGAAGGCCCGCGCTTCAAGAAAGTCGTCAGCACCCTGGCCGACATCGAGGCCCTGCCGATTCCCGATCCGCAGAAGGACCTGGGCTACGTCATGGATGCGGTCAGCACCATTCGCCGTGAACTCAACGGTCGTGTGCCACTGATCGGATTCTCCGGCAGCCCGTGGACGCTCGCGACCTACATGGTCGAAGGCGGCTCGTCGAAGGACTTCCGCAAGACCAAGGCGATGCTCTACGACAACCCGCAAGCCATGCACCTGCTGCTGGACAAGCTGGCACAGTCGGTGACGTCCTACCTTAATGGCCAGATCCTGGCCGGTGCGCAAGCGGTGCAGATTTTCGATACCTGGGGCGGCAACCTGTCGGCGGCGGCATACCAGGAATTTTCCCTGGCCTACATGCGCAAGATCGTCAGCGGCCTGATCCGCGAGCACGAAGGTCGCAAAGTCCCGGTGATCCTCTTCACCAAGAACGGCGGCCTGTGGCTGGAAAGCATTGCCGAGGTCGGCGCCGATGCCCTGGGCCTGGACTGGACCTGCGACATTGGCAACGCCCGCGAGCGCGTCGGTCATAAAGTCGCCTTGCAAGGCAACATGGACCCAACGGTGCTTTACGCCAAGCCCGAAGCGATCCGCGCTGAAGTCGGGCGTATCCTGGCCAGCTATGGCAGCGGCAGCGGCCATGTATTCAACCTTGGCCATGGCATCACCCCGGAAGTCGACCCTGAACATGCCGGAGCTTTCCTGCGGGCGGTGCATGAGCTGTCGGCGCAATACCACGTTTGACCCCCCCTCCTGTCTCTCCCTGCCTGTCCGGACCCGTGCCGGACAGGCTTTTTTATGCTCGCTTGTTTATCTGTCTGGCCTATAAACGGCCGGTTATTTTGGGTTGTTTGTTTTGCTTGATAGTTATTTCGATTCGTAAGATTTTTCTCTATTTATGTAGGCGAAGTTGAAACAGAGATCATTCCTTCTATGTTAGGAGATTAATCCTACATAGAGAACTCTCATCTTTCTATAAGGTTCCGGGCACTTGCAAGGACAGGCGCTGAACGGTCAGACGCACCTTTCAAGACGGCGTTAATACGTCTTCCATTTTGATGACTAGTCTGGAATTTATATGAATACTAATTTTATCAAGGGCAATTTATTAACTGGATGTGCTTCCTCATTGGTTCTTTTGTCGGCCATGGCGGCGTCCCAAAGTGTGTTAGCCCACGGCTTCCTTGAGGTGCCCCCTTCGCGTGCACTGCTGTGCCAAAAAGGCGAAAATAAAAATTGCGGCCAAGCGCAATACGAGCCACAAAGTACCGGTGAAACCTACAAGGGTTTCCCAAATGGTGTGGGCGGTGCCCCGCTCCAAGGCCCTATTGACGGTAAAATCGCCAGTGGCGGCCACGCCATGTTTTCCGCCCTCGATGCCCAGTCGGCCACGCGCTGGCACCTGACTGAAATCAAGGACCGCAATATTGCCTTTCAATGGCAATACACCGCGGCGCACCCAGCGACCAAACACGAATACTTCATCACTCGCGACGGTTGGAATCCCAACGAAGCGCTCAAACGTAGCTCGTTCGACAGCACGCCGTTCTGTGCGGTAGATGGTGGTAATCAACTCCCGGTAACAGGTGCCCCGCATAACTGCGTCATTCCTGACAGCAAGACGGGTCATCACGTCATCCTGGCGGTCTGGACGGTAGGTGACACCGCTAATGCCTTCTATAATCCGGCGGATGTAAACATTCTTGCCGAAGCCGCATTGCCGGGCGGCTGGCAGCCGGTGGGTAGCATTGCACCAGCGACCCAACTGATGGTGGGCGACAAGGTCAAGGCCCGGGCATTCTCCGCCACCGGCGAAAATGCCGAGTACAGCGTAGAAATCAGCATCGCCAACGCTGAAGAAGGCAAGGCTGAGAATTGGTCGTTCAAACTGGCCGAAGCCATCAATAACGCCCATCCCCTGATTCGTGCCGGTGTTCGTGACGAAGAGGGCAATATCACGCCGGTCAAGGGCACCAATCGCCTGTACGCCCAGCAAGAGAGCGGTGTGAGTCGCTATGAAGTGCAACTGGACATGAAGGAAGATACCAGCGCCAGCATGGAAATTTCCTCTCTGCAGCCAGAATACGTGCTCGACAACGGTCGGGTCAGCATGGCTTTCACCGCGCAGACGAACCGCCGGATGAACCTCGAAGCGACATTGTTCGATGAAAAGAACAAGCAGGTTGGCGTCGTGAGCCAGACCGTGGGTGAAGGCAGCACCGGCCTGAACCTGGACGTGCGCAGCGCTCCAGGCGCCCACACCCTGACGCTGGTAGGCACCACCGAAGACGGCCGCACTACTCGCCAGGATACCCAGTCGGTCACCCTGACCGGCGAAGGTGCAGGCGTCGAGTACGACTTCGTGTTCCCTGAAGGCATCAGCGACTACACCGCCGGTACGAAAGTGCTGCAGCCTAAGACTGATGAAGTCTTTGAATGCAAGCCGTTCCCATATTCCGGCTACTGCAAGCAGTACACCCCGACGGCGACCGCTTTCGAGCCTGGCGTCGGAGCTTCCTGGCAGAGCGCCTGGGACAAGCTGTAAGTCCTGACAGGCACAGCCCCAGGTGATCCGCACGGGTTGCTTGGGGCTTCCACACGAGGACGCAGTGATGTCTATCCATTACTCCAGGCGGCGGGTGCTGCTGCACTGGCTGTCGGCAGTCATTATCTTATGGGCGTTGGCGTCCGGTTTTTATGTGGCGTTCAATCCGGTCTCGGCTTCGACCCCGAGCATTGGGTTGGGTCACTCAATGTGTCGCTGACGACGCTATTCATTCCGTTTTTCCTATGGCGGGCCTGGTTGTTCGTTTGCGAGCTGGAGCCCCGTGGGGCGGCGCATTCATTGAACAAAAGGCTGGCCTTGGCGGTACATGCATTGATTTACCTGATCATTGGCGTTGTGCTGGTGACGGGTGTGCTGATGATGAAAAGTCCCATCAGTGTCTTTGGTCTCGTTCGATTTCCACAGCCATTGGCTGACCCGGTATTGATCGAACTGGCTAACATTGTCCACACCCTGTCCTGCGTGGTGCTTTCGATGCTGGTCGCGCTGCATCTGTGCGCGGTGCTCTGGCATGAGTTTTCCGGACGCAGGGTGGTACGGCGAATGTCGTTAGCCAAACCTGCAAGCACGCTCCAGCGAGTGCAAAGGTGAGCCTGTCGTTTCGGTTCGGCAGCCGTCTGCCGACGTGGGCGCTGATGCTCGTGCCGTTGCTCTACGGGGCATACCTGGCCGGGCAAGAATGGCGCTTCCGCCAGGCATTGGCCCATGAGGTCCCAGTGATGGCCGACGCACCCGTGGCCTCGCCCCGCGATTTGCCCAACGTGCAGGCGGTGGCGACCGTACTCGGCCTGGCGCCGGAAAGTGCCCAGACGCCGAGCGCCGAACCCATTACGTTGCAAGCCAGTTTTGTCGCCGACCAAGGATTGTCCCGGGCGTTGCTGGTGGATGCCGCTGGTCCACGCGTTTATCAAGTGGGCGAGCGCTTGCCCGGGGGCAGCGTGCTGCGCCGGGTCGAGGCCAGCCATGTGACATTGTGGCGTAACGGACGGGAAGAACGGTTGGCCTTGCAGGCAACGGCCAAGCCCTTGTTGCGTCGGTTGGGGCCGGAAGATGGGCGCCATGCCGCGCTTCATTCCTCGCAATACCTACGCCCGGTGGCCGGGCAATCAGAGTGATCGAATTCATGAACAGCTTTATCCGGGGCCGTGTATCGCGCGTCCTGTTCTGTCTTGCCGCGTCCTGTCCGTTGGCGTTCGCCAGTCCGCTGCAAGCCGAAGAGACTCACTGGCAATTGGCGATGAACAATGCGGAACTGCGCGACGTGGTCGAGGAGTTCTCGGCGATCCTGGGCAAGACCGTGGTGCTCGATCCTCGAGTCTCAGGACGCATTACCGTCATGTCCCGCGAGGCGCTGGACCGCGAAGGCGTGCGTCGGTTGTTCTATTCGGTGCTCGATGCGCATAACTTCACGGTGATCGACGAGGGCGAGCGGATCCTGATCACCCCGGTCAGCGATGCCAAAACGCGCGCCGGTCTTGCCAATGAACACAGCGCCACGCCGTCGCAGTTCGTCACGCGGGTGCTGGATTTGCAATCGAGCCTCGCGGCAGACGTTGCCGGGTTGGTCCGGCCGCTGGTGTCGGCCAATGGTTACGTCGGCCCTTCGATATCGTCCAATGCCTTGGTGGTTACTGATACAGCCGCCAATGTCCAGCGTATTGCCGGGGTGGTACGAAAGTTGGATTCGGGGCGCAACCGCAATCATGTGGTGGTGCGGTTGCAGCACGCCTTGGCGGGGGATATCGCGCCGCTGTTAGAAGCCTCAGGCGGCAAGCGCGAGGGTGATACGGCAGGCGTGGTGATCGCCGATGCCCGCAGCAATCGGCTGGTGATCATCGGCGCACCCGCGGTGCGTCAACGCCTGGTCGACCTGGCCCGGACGCTGGATGTCCCGGCTACCACATCCCAAGACAATGCCCGGGTCATCCGCCTGCGCCATAGTGATGCCAAGCAACTGGCCGAGGTGTTGGAGGCAGTCGGTCAGGATAAGAAAACCACACCGGCACTGGCCGGCCTGCGGGACACGGCGGCCGCCAGCCCGTTCATGATCAAGGCCGATGAAAGCCAGAATGCCCTCGTGCTGATCGCCGAGCCAGCCCAGGTCCGCATTATTGAAAACATCGTCCGCGAACTGGACCAACCCCGGGCCCAGGTGCTCATTCATGCGGCCATCGTCGAGGTCACCGGAGATATTTCCGAGGCGTTGGGGGTGCAGTGGGGGCTCGAAAGCGGCAGCGCGACAGGGGCTATCAACTTTCCTGGAACCGATATTCCGATCATCGGGTTGGACCTCAATAAGCTGGATAAAAAAACCGAAGGCGCATTCCTGCGACTGGGAGGCGACCGCTTCAGTGCGCTGGTCTCGGCATTGGCGAGCGACGCCCATAGCAATCTGCTTTCCACCCCCAGCCTGCTGACCCTGGATAACCAGGAAGCGGAAATCATCGTGGGCCAGAACGTCCCGTTCAAGACGGGCTCCTACGCCACCAGCGGCAACGGCGCGGACAATCCGTTCACCACGGTGGAACGCAAGGACGTCGGCATCAGCCTCAAGGTCAAGCCCTACATCAACGAAGGCTCGACCTTGCGCCTGGAAGTGGAGCAGGAAGTCTCGGACATCGCGCCGTCTGTTTCCGGCGTGGACTCCTCCGACCTGATCACCAACAAGCGCGCGTTGAAAAGCACGATCCTGGCGGACGACGGCGAGATCATTGTGATCGGCGGCCTGATCCGCGACAGTGTCCGCACCCAGCAAAGCGGGGTGCCATTGCTGCGCAGTATTCCGTATGTGGGCGCGTTGTTTCGCTGGAACCGCGACACCCAGACCAAAAGCAACCTGATGGTGTTCCTGCGCCCGACCATCGTACGCAGCAACGAAGACCTCGCCGAAGTCAGCCGCCAGCGCTATGACGCACTTCGGGAGCTGAGCAAGCCCGGTTCGCGGAAAAACAATTCGCTGCTGTTGCCTCGGGATGCCCGGCAGTTGTTCGATTCCTCCACGGATGCTCCGGCGGCCGACCTGCAACAGCGTTCGGGTGCCCTGTGACTGATCCGCAGGCTCCGTTGCCCTTTGGTTTCGCCAGGCGCCTGGGTGTGCTGCTGGAAGGCGCGGGGCCGACCTTGAGCCTGGTCATGCGTCGCGATACGCCGCTGACAGCAGTGGCGGAAGTGCGGCGCTTGTGCGGGCGGGACTTGCCGATCCAGGTGCTCGAACCGGCGCAGTTCGCCACACGCCTGGCCAGCGTTTATCGCCAGGGCCAGAGCGCCGCCGAGCAGGTGGCCCAAGGCTTGGACGAGGAACTGGACCTGCTCAGCCTGGCCGACCAGATGCCGCAGACCACTGACCTGCTGGAACAGCAGGGCGACGCACCGATCATTCGCCTGATCAACGCCCTGCTCAGCGAGGCGGTCCGTGAACACGCCTCGGACGTGCACTTGGAAACGTTCGAGCAATACCTGTCGGTCCGCATGCGCATCGACGGCCAGTTACAGGAAATGCTCCGGCCACGCCGGGAACTGGCGAGTCTGCTGGTGTCGCGGATCAAGGTCATGGCGCGTCTGGACATCGCCGAAAAACGCGTGCCCCAGGATGGGCGAATGGCGTTGCGCCTGGCCGGGCACGAAGTCGATGTGCGGGTCTCGACCCTGCCTTCGGCCCATGGCGAGCGCGTGGTGTTGCGCTTGCTCGACAAGCAGGCCGGGCGCCTGGAGCTGCAACGCCTGGGCCTGCCCGATGACACGCTGGGCAGCCTGCGCCAGTTGCTCGGCAAGCCCCACGGCATCGTCTTGGTCACCGGGCCCACCGGGTCGGGAAAAACCACCACGTTGTACGCGGCGCTGAGCAGTATCAACGACCAGAGTCGCAACATCCTCACCGTTGAAGACCCCATCGAATATCACTTGCCGGGCATCGGCCAGATGCCGGTCAATCCGAAAGTCGACATGACCTTCGCCCGCGGCCTGCGAGCCATTTTGCGCCAGGACCCGGACGTGGTGATGGTGGGTGAAATACGCGACCGCGAGACCGCCGAAATTGCCGTCCAGGCATCCTTGACCGGTCACTTGGTGCTCTCGACCCTGCACACCAACACCGCCGTCGGAGCGGTTACGCGGCTGCTGGACATGGGGGTGGATGCGTATCTGCTGGCCTCGTCCCTGGCCGGCATCGTTGCCCAGCGTTTGTTGCGTCGCCTGTGCCCGTCCTGCAAGACGCCGTATGTGGCGGACGCCGCCACGTGTCGGCGTCTGGGCCTCGACGCCGCTGCCGCGCCCCGGTTGTTCAAGGCCCAGGGCTGCGAGCAATGCCAGAAAGGCTATCGCGGGCGCTTCGGCATTTATGAGCTGGTGAATGTCAGCGCCGTGCTGTCGCAACTCATTCATCAGGGCGCAACTGAGCAGGCATTGGCCGCCGAGGCACGCAAGACCTCCCGCAGCCTGTTTCAGGATGGCTGCCAGCGAGTGCTGGAAGGCCTGACCAGCGTCGATGAACTGCTGCGCATCACCCAGGAAGATTAGCGCCATGCCGACCTTCGAGTATCGGGCCGAAGACGCCCAGGGCCGACGCTGCAAAGGCCGTGTAGAAGCCGACAGCCCCCGCCATGCGCGCCAGTTGCTGCGCGAGCGCGGCTTGTTGCCCAGTGAATTGGCCGAGGTCAGGGCGCAGCGCTCCTTGAGCGGACGGCATGCCGGGGGGCGTTTGAGCCCGGCGGACCTGGCGCTGCTGACGCTGCAGTTGTCCACCCTGATCCAGGCTGGCCTGCCTCTTGAGGAATCCCTCGAGGCAGTGGCGCAACAGAGTCAGAAGCGACGCGTCGCTCACTTGCTGGCGGCGGTGCGCAGCCGGGTGATGGAAGGCCATGCGCTGGCGACGGCCCTACGCGCCTTTCCCCAGGCGTTCCCCGAACTGTTCTGCGCCACGGTCGCGGCGGGCGAACAATCCGGTCACCTGGGGCAGGTGTTGGAGCAACTGGCGAGTTACACCCAGGCGCGCCAGGCGTCACGCCAACGTATTCAACTGGCTTTGGTGTACCCGCTGATCCTGATGCTGGCCTGTGTTGCGATTGTCGCCTTCCTACTGGGTTACGTGGTGCCGGACGTGGTGAAAATTTTTATCGACAGCGGCCAGCCGTTGCCCTGGCTGACCCAGGCGCTTATCGCCGTCAGCGATGGCTTGCGCCGTCATGGCCTGCTGATGCTCGGCGCGTTGGCCGGGTTGCTCGGATTGTGGCGCTGGAGCCTGCGCCAACCGGAGTGGCGCCTGCGCTGGCACCGTTTGTTGCTCAGGTTGCCCGTGTTGAGCGAGGTGCTGCGGGCGATGGAAGCGGCCCGATTCGCCAGCACCCTGGCGATCCTGAGCAAAAGCGCGGTGCCGCTGGTGGATGCCTTGCACATCGCCGCGCAGGTGATCGGCAACCTGACGATCCGCGCCCGCATGGCCGACGTCGCCCGTTCGGTCCGCGAGGGCGGGACGTTGACCCGTGGCCTGGAGCAGGGCGGCGATATCCCGCCGCTGATGTTGCACATGATCGCCAGCGGCGAACGGGCCGGAGAACTCGACAACATGCTGGCCCGGGCCGCCGAACAACAGGAAGCCAGCCTCGCGGCGCGCATCGCGCTGGTGGTGAGCCTTTTCGAACCGGCCATGTTGGTGGTGATGGGCGGCGTCGTGCTGCTGATCGTCATGGCCATCCTCCTACCGATCCTGAGCCTCAACCAATTGGTGAATTGACCGATGAAACTCCAACACAACCGATCTGCACGCTCCCAAGGCGGCTTCACCCTGATTGAAATCATGGTGGTGGTGGTCATCATTGGCGTCCTGGGCGCCATCGTGGTGCCGCAATTCATGAGCCGCCCCGACCAGGCCAAGGTTACGGCCGCCCATACCGACATCCAGGCGATCGCCACGGCCCTGGAAATGTACCGTCTCGACAACTTCCAGTACCCCTCGACTCAACAGGGCCTGGAAGCGTTGAGCAAGCGCCCGTCCGGCACGCCCGCGGCGAGGAACTGGAACCCCCAGGGATATCTGAAAAGCCTGCCGGTCGATCCTTGGGGCACGCCCTACCAGTACCTCAATCCGGGGCACAAATCTCTTGATGGCAGCTATGACCTTTATTCGCTGGGCGCCGATGGCGTGTCGGGCGGTGAAGGGGTGGCGGCCGACATCGGCAATTGGGCCGACTGAACATGAGATGTCGTTGCCGAGGCTTCACCTTGCTGGAACTGATGGTCGTCATCGTCTTGATTGGAGTCCTGGCGGGCATGGTTCGCTTCGCCACGGGGGCGAGCCCGGCGCGTGAAGCCCGACAGCAGGCCCAGGACTTCGTCGCGGTCGTGCAGCAGTTGCGTGAGCGGGCGGTCCTGGACGGGCAGGAATACGGCGTGCGTGTACGGACTGGCAGTTATCAGGCGCTGCGACTCGAAGCCCGGGACTGGACGGCGGTGTCGGCATTGCATCGCCTGCCCGAGGGGCTGACGCTTGGGCTGGAGCAGGACGGTCATGTCCTGCGCCTCGATGACGTCCAAGGTCCACCGCAGTTGTTGATGCTCAGCAGCGATGAGATGAGCCCGTTCAGGTTGCTGATCAAGTCCTCTGGACAAGCCCTCTCGCGGGTATCCAGCGATGGCTTGGCGGAGCCGCTGATCGATGAGTAACGCGCGCAAGCATGCTGCCGATTGCCAGGGCTTCACGCTGCTGGAAGTCATGATCGCCCTGGCGATTTTCGCGACATTGACGGCGGCGGTGCTCTCGGCGAGCCAGTTCGTGCTCAAGCAAAGCGCCGGGCTGGAAGACCGCCTGTTCGGCGCCTGGCTGGCGGACAACCAGTTGAGCGAACTGCGCCTGCAAATCGCCACGCCGGCCGGGCAACAGCGCCTGAACCGGCACCTGGATCGCCGCGACTGGGTCTTGCAGCAGCGAATCGCCCCGGCTCGTGATGGGCGCCTGTTGCGGGTCGAAATCCAGGTCAGCCGTGGCGACAGCGCAGCCGTCGCTCACCGTACCACCGGGTGGATCCGCCGCCAGCATGAATAAGCAATCGGGCTTCACCTTGTTGGAACTGGTCATCGCCATCGCCATATTTGCCTTGCTCGGCCTGGCCAGTTGGCGGTTATTCGATGGCGTCGTACGGACCCAGCAGGGAGCCGGTCAACATGAACGCGACATCCGAGCCTTGCAGCGTGCCGTGGGGGTGATCGAACGGGATGTGTGGCAGGCGGTGGCCGACTCGGTCGTGCTCGCGCCGGGGCACTTGCAGTTGCAGCGCAGCCATTGGCGCAACCCACTGGACCAGCCCCGCAGCGAGCGCCAAACAGTGAGTTATCGGCTCAAGGGCACAACGTTGTGGCGCGACAGTGTCGGTGAGGGCACGACGCTGGTGCAGCCGCAAAAACTGCTCGACGACGTCCACAGCCTGAGCTGGCGCGTGTTCGACCGGCAGCGGGGTTGGCGCTCCGAAACTGCGGGCGGCACCGCGCCGCTGGCATTGGAGTTGGTGGTGTCGGCGGGGCGTTTTGAGCAGATCCGTCGTGTGCTGCTGCTGCCGGAGGCGTTGCCATGAAGCGACAGCGGGGTGTGGCGCTGATCAGCGTGCTGCTGGTGCTGAGCCTGGCGTTGCTGCTGGTCGGCGGCTTGTTGCGCAGCCATCGCTTGTTGTTGCACAGCAGTGCGCAACAACTGCAACAAGTCCAGTTGCGGCAGTTAGGATTGGCAGGGGAAGACTGGGCGCGGGTGGTGTTGGAAAGCAGTGGGATCACATCGTCCGGGCCCGTTGACCTGAGCCAGGATTGGGCCCGGCTTGAGCCCATCTTGGAAGTGGACGACGCCAAGCTGCACATTGCTATCGAGGATCTGTCCGGACGCCTGAACCTCAATGGGCTACTGGCGCTGGGTCAAGTCGATCAGGTCAGCCTCGGTCGCTGGACTCGCTTGCTCACCTTGTTGGATCTGCCGCCCCTGTCGTTACCCCAGGTCGGGCCGGTGCAGGAGTTCAGTCAACTGCGCCTGTTGCCAGGCATCGACGGACAGACGCTGCAACGCCTGGAACCCTGGGTGGTGTTGCTGCCCAAGGACGCGCGACTGAACATCAATACTGCCCCGCAGCTCGTGCTCATGACCTTGGATGGCATGGAAACCGGGCCATCCAGGGCGTTGGTCGAACAACGTCGGCACACGCCATACGCCAGCGTGCAGGCGTTCACCAACGACCCGTTGTTGTCCGGAGTCGGCCTCAGCAGCCATGGGCTGGGAGTGGGCAGTCGCTGGTTTCGAATCACCGTGAGCGTGGTCCATGCCGGAGGCCGTCTACGGCTGGCCTCGGATATCGAGCGCGATCCTGTTAGCGGACGCTGGACGGTTCGCCAGCGTCGTTTCTTACCCTTCACCCCCAGCGAGCTTTCTAGATGAAAACCTGGCTTTACCTGACAGCCGAAGGCCTGGACGCGCCTTGTGCCAATTGGCCGTGCTGCGTGTGGTCGCCAGCCGGCGAACGCCGTCGCCTGCCGCTGCACGAGGCGGCAGCCGAGTTGAACGGACGGCCCGTCGACGTGCTGTTACCGATGGAAATGTGCAGCTGGTTGCGCAGCGATCCGTGGCCCTCTCGACGCCAGCCCCGACCGCAGGCCCTGGCATTCGCCATCGAAGAACAACTGAGTGAAAACCTGGAGACGCTGCACATCAGCATCGGCTCACGCGATCGCCAGCACCGCTATCCGATGATGGTGACGCAGCGAGCGCGGTTCCAGGCGCTGCTGGCGCTGCTGGCCGAACAAGGTATCGATGTGCGCACGGTACAGGTTGATGCCGATCTGCTTGCCGATGACCAGGCATTCGGCGTGCGCTGGTTCGGGCGTTGGCTGTTGGGCGGAGGGCTGTCGGCGCGGACGTCGTTGTCGGTACGGGCCTTGGCAGCGCTCAAGTCCAGCCTGCCTGAGGACATTCGTTGGCTGGACGAGGAGCGCGATTGCCCTGGCATCGATGAATGGCTGCTGAACGCAGGTGGACGTCCCATCGACCTGTTGCAAGGTGAATTCCGCCGCCGGCGGCAACCGCTGCCATGGCGTGGCGCTGCGGCGACTGCACTGGGCCTGCTGGTGCTCACCTGGGCTTTCAGCGAAGCCCGCATACGCTTTCTTGAAAGTGAAACCCGGCTTTCGTATGCCCAAAGCGAACAGCGATTCAGGTCGCTGTATCCCGGGCAGCAGCGAATCGTCGACCTGGCGGCCCAGTTCCAGGTAATGCAGAGCCGTCGCGGGCAACGCGAGGAAACCCAGGTGGCGCGTCTGGTGCGTCTCACGGAGCAGGTCATTGGGGCCAGCGACGTCGAGGTGCAGCGCATCGATTTTCGGGAAGGCGACGGCTGGAAGATCCAGCTGACGGCCAACAGTTTTGCCGAACTGGAACAACTGCGTGAGCGCGGGCAGCAAAACGGATTGTCCGTCACTCTAGGCAGCGCCAGTAAACAGGACAACCGCGTGCAGGCCATCCTCACGCTGGAGAGCAGTTGATGAATTTCAAGGCATGGCGGGTCCTGAAACAGGCCTGGCAGAAACTGGCGCGCCGAGAGCAAGGGCTGTTGCTGGGGGGGGCCGGCTTGTTGTCGGTGACGCTGGCCTACACCTCGATTTGGCAACCCACCCAACAACGGCTGGACGTTGCCGAACGACAATATCGCCAACAAGCCGAACTGAGCGCCCGGATCCAGCGCGCCGAGCCCACCCGGGACGCGACTGCCGACACGCGGCCGGTGTCGGTGCGCGTCAATGAAAGCGCAACAGCGGCGGGGTTGGACATCAAGGAAATGGAAGTCGATGACGACTCGTTGCGTCTCGCCGTCAGCGGTGATGCGAATACATTGCTTCATTGGCTGGATCAACAGGAACGGGAGGGGGCGGGGCTGCGGTCGCTGACCCTGGAAGTGGAGAATGGTGTACTGAGTGCACGAGTGGTTTTGCGGACAGATAAAGGATAAAGGGACGTCCGAAGACGCCCCTGTTGTCTAGCCCTCCCAGACCCGCCAACGTGCGTTGTGGTAGTCATAAAAACCTTCAATGGTCCAGGTATCTTTCACGCGTTTGCATGCGGCGCGCCATCTTCCCCTGCCGGTGCCAGGCGCTAATTGGGCCATGTCGAAATAGCAGTGTTTGTTGATGGTTTTGCTTTTATCCATCGTACGGAGATGCTCCATGATCGTTTGGAGTCTTCTCTCTGCGGGTTCGCGGAAGCTTCGATAAGACATTTGCATCTCAGCCAAAGGGCTGATCTCTACGGTATATTCCTTGGCGGATGTTGACGGGTGGGGGAGATTGGCCGGCGCTGTGGTGACGGGTTGAGGCCCCGTGACAATATTCGAGGGGGCTTGGGTGACGGCGTCGATTTCGAACGAGTTATAGTAGTCAAGTTCCCTTGAGAAAGTGGCGATATCTTCGTCCATGGCCAGTGTGGTTTTTCGATGGGTTTTACCTTTGTTAATGATGACGTAGAGGATTTTCTTGCTCTTTATTGCCGTTAGAATCCCCGGTTGATTAAGTCGGGTTCTTTCTGCTCTGATGAGTTCTACCCTGTCGTTTTGGTACTCCTCGGATTCCAGATAGTTCCGTTTTGCCGCCAAGGCATCAGCACCGTTGCCAGGGAAGTCAGCATTCACTTTGGCTTCTATCGCCCTGGCCACGGAGATGTACGTGTCCCGGACCGTGTTCGATATTGCATCCATGGCCTCTCTTTTTTTCCCTTTCAATGGGGTGTAAGTCACGAACATTGCGCCGGTAACCATATCGGTTACAACGCTTAGCCTGAACTGGCACTTATCATCCTGTAGAAATTCTTTCTTGTGCAAATAAAGCAGGTCGTAGATTTTAATCTTCTGACTGGTCGTAAGGGGTGTTACGTTGGCTTCGATTCTGGCGGAAGTATCGTTGACGCTGTCCCAGATATTTACCTTGTCTCGTAGTTGGCCGAAAAAAGTATGAATATCCGGTGGAGTGTTCTGTCTGTAATGGAGGGCTTTTATTTTTGCACGATACGCCTCTACATTTGAGACTTGCTGGGCCTCCATGCACTCCCGAAGTAAACGGTCGGCCAACTCATCAGGCATTGAATTAATAATTAGCTTTACCGCGCTGACCGATTCGGGGGACAGGCCGCGATTACTGGCCATGGCACTTTCCATCAGCGCGTTGTACTTTATTCGTTCCGGAAGTTCTGGTGTCCTGAAGAAACTCAGTACTGGCCCGCCCCCGAGTAGCCCCAGTCGCTTTTCGACGTTCCAGCGGCCGTTGTCCCAAATGACTGTTCGCTGATTCATGCGGTTATCCGGGGCATAGATGATCTGTTCTCCGCCCTGTACCGCTGTTTTGTAGTAGTCGTTTTCCAGCCTCAGGTAGCCTTGTCCGCTCGCGTCCCGGTACCGGCTGCGTCCTTCGGCTACCAGCCCCTTGCCGTCAAAACCTCGTAGCACAAAGGGTTCAAGCTCTGGCTTGGGCATGCGAGGCATGGCGCTGAGCGCCGGTCGTGGTGTGCTCCGGTGCCGCCTTGCACGTGCCATGATCAGGTCTTGCCCGGCCTCTGCCAGAACCTCACCAAGGCCGCCGATAAACTCAATCGTCCACTGGCTGAAGCTGCCATTCGTATTATCGATTGCCGACACCGCAGCCCCCGCAACCATCGTTGGCAGGATCGCACGTCCCAAAATTCCGCCCAGCCGGTTCGCCGGCGCTAAGGTCATTGCGCCCGTCAATAGCGCAACGCCGTGCCTGCGTTCTTCGCGCGCCTGCGCATTGTCACGTTCGATGTTTGTCACCGTCAGTACATCAATCGTTTTCAGCGCGTGGTTTATCTGCGTCTCGTGCAAAACTTCAAACAGATTCCCCGTAACAATCGGCGAAGAAATCTTCAGCTCGAAATCCTTCTGTGCCCTGCCCTTTGTCCATGCGAAGACGGATTGGGTGACGTTCTTTACCCGCTCTTCGAACGTCTGGTTTTCCTGCGGCGGCATCATGCTGTCCAATTGCTCGGTCTGTTCGAGCAAGGGCAGGTGCGACACGAGCCACCGGGTCATTTGCGTTGTCGCGGTAAGTGTCTGTACCAGGGCCGTTTCCAAGGCTCGGGCGTCGGCCGCATCCACATCCCTGAAGATCTTTGCGTCCGGCGCCCCGGGGGTGTACAGCGTCAGCGAGGGGCGGCTCGCTGCAGACTTGACACCAAAGACAAGGAGTTCCTTGAGCACGCTGTCGCCCCATTGCAGCTGACGGACCACCACTTCGTGGCCGTTGACTTTGGCGCGACCCAATGGTGTCGGGCTGTCCAGCGCCGCCAGGATCAGCTTCAACCCGGTATTGTGGTGGTCATGCCGTAAGTCGCCGGAGATATGCGCAGCCCATGCCTGGGCCCGTATCTGTTTAGCCTTGAACAACATCCAGTCGCCTTGCCGCGCCCTCGCTGTGAGCAGCAGATCGGCCGGAAGCCGGGCGCCAATATTGGCTCTTTCGATGAGCTCGACAATCTGTGCAAAGGTCAGCGGGCCGACGACGGCATGATGAGCTGCGTTGCGTTCCTCCTGCGTCAGATTGGCCATCGCCCATTGCGTCATCGAGCGACGGTCATCGACGAACCGTGTCGAGGTGCCCGTCGATACACCGGAGCCATACGGTGATGTGCCCGAGGGCGCATGCGGGTCAATCAGCACCTTGCGGATGCTCAGGGACACATCTTCAGGGTCGATAGGCGGGTAGGTTTTCTCAATGATGCTCGCAAGCAGCCTACGGCTTCGCTCGAGAAGGGCATCAGGGGTAGCCAACGTTACCGGGTCGGGCGGCGGTGCTATTTCCAACAGGGTGGTGCGCAATTGCTGCACCGCTTTCCACCAGGCTATACGGTCGCTGCCGGTTACGTAGGGATTGCCCTGTAGCCAATCGAGCTGTTTTTTCTGCTGCAGCCGCTGTTCGCGTTCGTCCATGGCGTTCGCCAGGTCCACCTGCCGCCCAATGTCGACTGCCGCATCCAGCCGCTGTACCCAGGCGGTGATTTGCTCTGTTTGCAACGGACCGATCGACAAGACATTGCTCATGGCTGTTTTCTGCCCCTGTCGCAGATCCCCCACAAGATGGGCCAGGAAATTTTCGGTGACCGGCACGGTATCCACGTCATCCCCGGCATTCTCGTCTTCCTTGAAGCGGGTCTTCAGCGTCGCCAGGTCCTCATGGATGTCCAGCGGTTCCCCCAGGCGATAAAGCACCGCGGCCCCCGAATGGTCCGTATCGTCATGCCGTGTCAGCACTATGGCGCGCGATACCGGCACGCTGAAGTTCCATCCTTGCGGCATCAGGTTCAAGCCATGGACACCGGGCCGCTGGTGCTCGGGCAGCTTGCTGCGGGAGGTTGCGTCGGGGGCCGACAATACCTGTTCCGTCAGCGTCTTATGCATGACTGGGCTTAGCGTTGCGTCTTGCAGATGAAGGTCCGCCTGAGCCTTTAGCTGCCCCTCTAGTTCCTTAGCCAACCAGTCACCGACATTGCGGCCCTGGCTGAAGTCCGCAGGCTTGTTCCAAAAATCATCCAGTGCTTTTGCAAGCAACCGTTCGTACCGTGCCGGAGTGGTGTTCAACAGTTTCTTGAACTCTTCCTTGGCGTCACGGCTGTTCAGAGTGGCGGGTATTTGTGTGGTGCCGCTTTGTTCAATGATGATCTCGATGTTGTTGGGATCGAGAAAATGATCACGCGCATCGGAATAGCCGGCAACCGCTCGCCAGAACAGCGCCTCAAGAAAAAAAATGCCGGTCAACGGGTGTTGAGTCGCCGCTGCACCGAACGTGTGTTGCGTGGGTGCAATCGTCTCTTCGCGAAGTGTACGAACCGATACTGTCGATACCGCGAACTTACCCGCCAGGGCGGGAAAAGTTCTGGCAAACCAATAATCCAAGTGCTGTCGGGTTATGGTGGAGGGCAGTGGGACGGCGGCGTTCAGGTGCAGCATTTGTTTCTGCGATGCGATCAGTTGCGACTCGTATGCAGAAGTTAACGGATTGTCTTCCAAAGTCTCTATTCCTAGACATTATTTGAAAGCGCAATCTATTGCAGTCCAACAGCGATGAGGCGGTATATAGGTACCGCACCGAGGCCACTGAAATCGGTGCGAATGGCCCTCGGTGAGGGTTAAATATGGGTGTTTCCCGGCAACAAAGGCAGTTTCGCCAGCTTCACTGCCACACACAACGCAATCACCAGCAAAGCACCAATGAACAGGCCGGTCCCGTTCCAGCCGCCGAGGTGCCAGGCCACACCGCCCGCCGTGCCCGCCACGCTGGAACCGGCGTAATAGCTGAACAGGTAAAGTGACGAAGCCTGGCCCTTGGCCGCGAGGGCGCGGCGGCCGATCCAACTGCTGGCGACCGAGTGAGCGCCGAAGAAACCGAAGGTGAACACCAGCATGCCCAGGATCACCAGCCACAGCGGGGTGGCCATGGTCAGCAGGAGGCCTGCGAGCATCAGCGCGATGGTTGCCCAGAGCATTTTGCGCCGACCGAGTTTGTCCGCCAGTGCGCCGACTTTTGCCGAGCTGTAGATACCCGACAAGTACACCACCGACAGCAATCCGACGAAGGCCTGATCCAGATGATAAGGCTCGGCCAGCAGGCGATAACCGATGTAGTTGAACAGCGTCACGAATGCGCCCATCAGCACGAACGCTTCGAGAAACAGCAGCGGCAACCCGGCATCGCGAAAGTGCATGGTGAAACCGTCCAGCAGGCTGCGCGGGTGCAACGAACGCGGGCGGAAGTTGCGTGAATCAGGAAGAATCCGCCAGAACACCGCCGCAGCGATCAGCGCCAGGCCACCCACCACCAGCATCGCGGTGTGCCAACTGACAAAGTCGATCAAGACCCCGGCGATCAGGCGCCCGCACATGCCTCCGATGGCGTTGCCGGCGATGTACAGCCCCATCGCCAAGCCAATGTGCTTGGGATGGATTTCCTCGCTCAAATACGTCATCGCCACCGCCGCCAACCCGCTCAACGACAGCCCCACCAAGGCGCGCAGCACCAGGACGCCTTGCCAGGTCGGCATCATCGCGCTGGCGATCGTGCACAGCGACGCGGCGAACAGCGCCGTGACCATCACCGATTTGCGGCCGATGCGGTCGGATATCGGACCGGTGATCAACAGGCCGATGGCGAGCAGGCCGGTCGCCACCGAGAGGATCAGGCTGCTCTGCGCCGCATTGATGGAAAACTCCCTGGACAGCAGCGGCATCATCGGTTGCACGCAATACAGCAGGGCAAAGGTCGCAAAACCACCGCAAAACAGCGCCAGTACCGTGCGCATGAACAACGGCGTGCCTTTCTCGATGTAGATGTCGTTGAGTTCGGCGGCGACATCGTCCTGCACGCGCGGCGGGATTTCATGGGCCAGTGGAGCGATAGCAGTTTTCACGGTGGACCTCGCAAGAGCACGATCAGGCAGGCAGTGAAAAAAGCATATAGCCGGCTAATGATTCTATCCAATATATTGTTCGACCTGTTTAAGACGTTTAACGACCTATTGGATGGCCCATGGAACTGCGTCACCTGCGTTACTTCATTGCCGTTGCCGAAGAACTGCATTTTGGCCGCGCGGCACTGGCCCTGGGCATCTCCCAACCGCCCTTGAGCCAGCAGATCCAAGCGCTGGAGCAAGAGATTGGTGCGCGGTTGTTCGAACGTACCAATCGTCGGGTCGAATTGAGCGAGGCCGGGCGGCTGTTCCTCGAGGAGGCGCGACGGGTACTGGCCCAAGTCGAAAAGGCCGCCGACGTAGCCCGACGTGCCCAACTGGGGGAGCTGGGCGAACTGAAAATAGGCTTCACCTCTTCGGCGCCTTTCAACTCCACCATTCCCCAGGCGATTTTTTCATTCCGTCAACGCTTCCCGGCGGTGCACCTGAACCTGCGGGAAATGAGCAGTACCCAAGTCGCCGAAGCATTGCTCGACGAAGTGATCGAGGTGGGCATCATGCGGCCGTTGCCGCTGCCCGACACCTTGACCGAAATCGAACTCAGCCGCGAACCGCTGGTGGCCGTGCTCAGCGCCAAGCATCCCCTGGCACAGGGCAATGAAGACGGCCTGTTCCTCTCGGCCTTGGCCCAGGAACCGTTCGTATTTTTCCCCCGCAGCTACGGCAGCGGCCTCTACGCCCAACTCCTGAACCTGGCCCGCGACGCCGGTTTCAGCCCGCATTTCGCCCAGGAAGCCGGCGAAGCCATGACCATCATTGGCTTGGTCGCGGCGGGGCTGGGCGTTTCGGTATTGCCGGCGTCCTACCAGCGGATGCGTATCGATGGGGTGGTTTATCGACCGCTGCTCGACCCGGCGGCAGTGTCGGCGGTGTGGTTGGTGCTGCGCAAGGATCAGCGTTCGCCAATGGCGGCGGCGTTTGTGGCGTTGTTGACCGATGGGGTGCAATTGTCCATTGCTTAGTGTCGGTGCTAATAGCGCCATAAAGTTGAAGTTGTAGTAGATGTAGGGGCACAGGTTGGCAGGGAATATCCTGCCGCAGCGGACCCTTTCGGTTAGAACGGTTTTTCCACCCTTGCCAATATGCTGATCAGTTTCATCCTCCGGACGTTGCACGCCCCGTGGCGAGCAAAACGAACAGTGCTTTAGTTTTTTAACGTTTCGGCCGATATCCCATTGTTCGACCAACCCAATCATGGAGAAACAGGATGTTCAAGCAGTTGACCTTTACCGCCTTGCTGGCAGTCGCCGCACTGACCACGGGGTGTGCTTCGGTAAAAATGGCGGATGACACCCAGGATGCGCAGGCGAAAACCTTCCAGACTGTCCCTGACAAAGCGAACATCTACGTTTACCGCAACGAGAGCATGGGCGCCGGGGTAAAAATGCCGGTAACGCTCAACGGCAAAGCCGTCGGACAAACCGTTGCCAAGTCGTATTTGATGCTATCGGTACCGGCCGGCCAGCAGACGCTAGTGTCGTCTGCGGAAAACGATTCGGAACTCAAGCTCAGCACAGAAGCCGGCAAAAACTATTTCGTCTGGCAGGAAGTGAAAGTGGGATTCATCAAGGCTCGTAACAATCTGCAGGTAGTCGATGAAAAAACCGGCCGCGCCGGGGTGACGGAAAGCAAGTTGATTCAAGCTGATTAATTCGGCTGTCTTGAATCGTGCTGATTAAGAAGGGCGCCAAAGGCGCTCTTCTTTGTTCATGTCCGCCATCAGATCCTATGACAACCTATTGCCCGTCATTTTTTATCATCAGAAATGCCAGGATTGCGTCACGTGTCGCCTGTGTTTGTTCCTCCAGTACCCAATGGCCGGTATTGATCAGTGTTAATGAATGCGGTTGCGTTGCGATGTGCAGAGCCTGTTCGGCCAAGGTTTTTCCTCTCGAATGGTCCCCGCCGATGGTGAGTAGCGGAATAGTCAGTTTATTCTTGGCAAATTCCAGGTTGTCATTCGCGTCATTTTCTACCCAGGCTGCATAAAGCTTGAATGCCGCTTCCATGCGCCCTGGTCGGGAGTAGTCTTCTACCAATGCCTGTCGTACCGTATCTGGAACTTTGTCATTGCCTTCGAATACAAAGTCATCAAAAAACATATCCAGGTAGGTTTTTTCATGCCCTTTGATCATGCCAATGGCCGTTTTGTCAAAGAAGCGAAAATGCCATTTGCTGGTAGTACCCGCAGCAGGGTTTCCGTTATAAGCGGTTTCCCACCCGGGGATGCCTGGAATGAACCCATCCATCAATACGATGTGTTTCGTTTCATCCGGATACAGTGCCGCGTAGGCGTAGGCAACAATTAACCCCATGTCGTGCCCTACGATATCGACCTGCTTGAAACCCAAGAGCGTTATCAGCTCGTGTAAGTCATGCGCCATGCTTTTTTTATCGTAGCCACTGGCTGATACATCAGTTGCTCCCGCTCCACGATAATCAGGAATCACGGGCGTATAACCAGCATGTACCAACGTGCCCATCAACGGTTCCCAACTACGCCAACTGCCCGGAAACCCATGCACCAGTAAAATCGGGTGTTCACCGTCACCGCCCATAAGGTAGTGGAGGCGAATACCGTTCACGCACGCATAGCCATGTATAAATTCCGCACCGTCGACCACGACGCTGCTTTGTTCCGCAGGAGGTGATATGGCGGGATGTTTGCGAGATATGGCTGTGCGGCCCGACCAGGCTATTGTGCTCATCAGTTTTGTATCCATGTTTGGACCGGATTAATTTCTTGAGATGCGAGTTGCAGCTCATAAGGTCGAACAGTTTTATCGAGCGTTGACCTGGATATCGGCTAGAAGCCTGAAGCGATTGCGAAGCCCATCGAAACTGTCAGAGTTAACAGTTCCGACAAGCGGCAAAGAGCGCTGCTTCGATCGGCATCAGCAGGGCAGGGGCGGGGCGCAAAGTTGTGTCAAATACCCTTCGATTGTAGGAAAACGCGTATTTCTAGTTACGACGCTTCCGATTCGTTGCACAGACCACTCCGCAGGGGTTGCGACTCACCCGCGCTGCAACGTCTCATTCATCATTCCGAAGCCGCCGGCTCAGCGCTCCTTCCCCGTGCAAGGGATGCAGCCTGAAGCCCATGAATGAGGTCCCTGGAAATGCACTCATCTTTGGATGCCCACTACACCAACGAAATCTCCCATGAAGCTCTTCGACATCTGGATGACTTGTACTTGGAGCCCCGGCTACTTGAAGGTTACGGCGAAGACGTCGCGGCATTCGTGTGTCGACAAAAAGCCTTTGTCGAAGCTCATCCGCCAATCGCCATCTACCGAGTGGCCACCGAGGGAAGCCAGACGCGTGACGGCGGAACGATCCAGCAAGTGTCATCGTCGTTGACGTTCACCTTGGATAACGGCTGGAAGGTACGGGCCGCGCAGAAAGGTGATGAGGTGGTGTACGCCGATGGCAGCACGGCACGGATCATCACCGGCGCCGGGAAAAACAATAGCGACATCGCATTGGTCGGCAGCCGCCTGAGCAATGGCGACGAGATCATCAACACGCTTCAGAAACGTTTCATGATCATCGTGCGGGAGGGGGTGCCGATGGCGGAGGATTTTTTGCCTGCGCTTAAGTTGGCGGAGGTTCATCGCTTGCGCTCGAATGCGATGAAGAAAGACATCCATTGACCGAGAGGCTGCTTCACCCCAGCGGGAGCAAGCTCCCTCGCCACAAAATTCGTGCTTGATACACGACTGCTGGGAGGGCCAAATGGCCTGAGG
>Ga0307408_100000979_pt1 | contig 22099 bp, 18 predicted proteins | sample 322Cmetagenome_FD_202116 | JGI IMG/M metagenome (GOLD analysis project Ga0307408, IMG submission 202116) | Maize rhizosphere microbial communities from greenhouse at UC Davis, California, United States - 322HYB-C-3 | ecosystem: Host-associated > Plants > Roots > Rhizosphere > Soil | place... | reverse complement strand
ACTACGAGAAGAACCAGCCCATGTGGCGCATCCTTCCGGAGTTCTGCCAGCAGCACAAGCGCTACGAGCGCATGGGCCTGCGCGACCTGTGCCAGCACGTGCACGAGATGTATGCCAGGTACGACATCGCGCGCCTGACGACCGAGATGTACCTCTCGGACCTCACGCCGGCCATGAAGCCTTCGGATGCGTACGCCCACATCGCGCACCGCCAGACCGAGCGCGTGGAGATCGACCAGCTCGAAGGCCGCATCACCGTGGGCCTGGTCACGCCGTATCCACCGGGCATTCCGCTCCTGATCCCAGGCGAGGTCTTCAACAAGAAGATCGTGGACTACCTCAAGTTCGCGCGTGAGTTCGCCAAGCTGTGCCCCGGCTTCGAGACTGACATCCACGGGCTGGTGGAGGTGGAAGACGAGCACGGCCAGGTGCGCTACTACGCAGACTGCGTAGCGCAGAGCAAGGCTCCGCGCAATCCCAAGCCCCTGGCCACTGCCGAGAACCTGGTGCAGGTGGGAGACGACGGTCCCTACGGGCGCATCGTCTGATCGAGGCTTGATGCAAAAAGAGCTTCCCGCGCTTGGTATTCAAGCGCGGGAAGCTCTTTTTTTTGATAGCGTGCGGCGGCGGATGGGGGAAGGCCTGCGTCAGCGCTGCATGTCCTCGCGCACTCGCACAAAACTCGCAAAGCGTGGCAGTCCTCCGTCGTGCGTGCCGCGAAAGCGGTAAGTGACCCAACTGCCAACGGGCGGAGGGTCTGCCCGCTGCGCATCGCTGAAGCCCGCTCCCAGCTTGAAGCGCTGCCCTGAGGGCATCTCCACCAGCAATGCACCCATGCGGCCGGCGTGGCGTCCCTGGCCGGGCACATGGGCCACCACGCGCGCCTCGGTGTCCTCGTGGGTCTTGACCTTGATGAGATCGTCGCTGCGTCCCGCCTGGTACAGCGACGCGCCCCGGTGCAGCATCAACCCCTCGCCGCCTGCTCGCACCGTGCGTTGCAGCAAAGCCTGCAGCGCGGCGTCGGAGGCGATGCGCCTTTGCGCCACGGCCTGCACCCAGGGCTGCCCGATGCGCTCGACCACGGTTTCCATGGCCGGAATGCGCTCGTCGAACGTACCCCCATGCCAGGGCAGGTCAAACACCATGAACTTGATTTGGCGCCAGGCCGCATCGTCGGCCCGCTGCTGGCGCGTGGTGGACTGGGCCTGGCTGAACCGGCCGCGACCAGCCCACAGTTCGCCATCCATCGGTGTGTCGGCAGGCCAGCCGGCCGTGAACCATGCAGGGGCAGCAATGATCTCGCCGCCGCGGCTGCGCAGCGCGCTTCCATCCCAGTAGCCACGTACGCCGTCATACTTCTCGCTCACCCAGTAGTCCGCCAGCGGCATGCCGGGACGGTACACGTTGGCCAGCAACAGCGAAGGCGCGTCGGCAGCCCGCACGGCAACCGGGGCCGTGCCGGCGAGCAGGAGCCAGGCGAGGCAGCTGCGGCGCGAGAGTTTGCTATCGAATAAATAGCTGCTAGCGCTTGCCCGGTAAGCGCTAGAGGCCATTTTGATGTTGAAAAGCTTGAGACGAGCCAGGCTCAGACCTGATCGGCCGAGAGGCCCGCCGTCTGGCTGAAGCCGCCGTCCACGTAGGTGATCTCGGCCGTCATGCCCGAGGCCAGGTCGGACAGCAGGAAGGCCGCCACATTGCCCACGTCTTCAATCGTCACGTTGCGGCGCAGGGGCGAAGCATCGGCCACGCGCGAGAGCAGCTTGCCGAAGTCCTTGATGCCGCTGGCGGCCAGCGTCTTGATGGGGCCGGCGCTGATGCCGTTGGCGCGGATGCTGCGGCCGTCCTCGGTGCGGCCCACGGCTTCGGCCAGGTAGCGCACGCTGGCCTCCAGGCTGGCCTTGGCCAGGCCCATGGTGTTGTAGTTGGGGATGGAGCGCAGCGCGCCCAGGTACGACAGCGTGAGCAGCGAGGACTTGTCGTTCAGGTAGGGCAGGGCCGCCTTCGCCATCGCCGGAAAGCTGTAGGCGCTGATGTCGTGCGCGATGCGGAAGCCCTCGCGCGACAGGCCATCCAGGAAGTTGCCTGCAATCGCCTCACGGGGGGCAAAGCCAATGCTGTGCACAAAGCCGTCGAACTTGGGCCAGGTCTTGGACAGCTCGGCAAACATGCGCTCGATCTGCTCGTCGCTGGCCACGTCACAGTCGAACACCAGCTTGGAGTCGAACTCGGCGGCAAAGTCGGTGATGCGGTCCTTGAAGCGCTCGCCCACGTAGCTGAAGGCCAGCTCGGCACCTTGGTCGCGGCAGGCGCGGGCAATGCCGTAAGCGATGGAGCGGTTGGAGAGCACGCCCGTGATGAGCAGCTTCTTGCCGGTCAGAAAACCCATGTTTTGTTCTCCTTGGAATGGTGTGGATGCAGCGCCCTCGTCCGGCGCTTAACGTAGTGCAGAATTGTCGCATGCGGTTTTGGCTGACTCTTTTGCTGGCGGTGTGTGCGGCTCCGGCCTGGTCTGCCCACGGCTATGCCCTGTGGGGAGATCTGAAGTATCCCCCTGGATTCGCGCACTTCGACTATGTGAACCCTGACGCGCCTAAGGGGGGCGAGCTGCGCATGGTGAGCAACCTGCGCTATTCCACTTTCGACAAATACAACCCCTTCACGATGAAGGGCTCGACGCCGGCCTACTTGAGCGACCTGATTTTCGAGTCGCTGCTCACCGGCTCCATGGATGAGACCGCCTCGGGCTACGGCTTGCTGGCGGAGGATGTGCGGGTGGCCGAGGATCGGCTCAGCGCCACCTTTCGCCTGCGGGCTGAAGCGCGCTTTCACAACGGTGACCCGGTGGAGGCGGCCGACGTCAAGCACAGCTACGACATGCTCGTCAGCCCGCACGCATCGCCGAGCTATGCAACCATGCTGCAGGAGGTGGCGGGCGTGGATGTGCTGGACAAGCGCACAGTGCGATTCCGCTTCAAGCAGCCGAACCGCGAACTGCCGCTCACCGTGGGCAGCCTGCCGGTCTTCAGCCGCGCCTGGGGGCGCGGGCCTGACGGCAAGGCCAAGCGCTTCGACGAGATCGTGACCGACACACCCATCGGCAGCGGCCCCTACCGCATCGGCGACGTGAAGTTCGGTCGCGACATCACCTATCAGCGCGACCCGAAGTACTGGGGGAGCAACCTCAACGTGACCCGGGGCGCTTTCAATTTCGACCGCATCACCGTCAAGATCTACAAGGACAACACCGCCCGGCTTGAGGCCATGAAGGCGGGCGAGTTTGACTTCATGACCATCTATTCGGCGGGCGACTGGGCCCGGCGCATCGACGGCAAGCTCTTCAAGCAGGGCGTGTTGGCCAAGAAGGACATGAAGCACCAGTTGCCTGCGGGCTTTCAGAGCTACGTGCTCAACACGCGCCGTCCCCTGTTGCAGGACGTGCGCGTGCGCGAGGCGCTGGGCCTGGCCATCGACTACGAATGGATGAACCGCCAAATGTTCTACGGCGGCTACCCGCGCGTGAAGGATCTCTTTGGCAAAACGCAGTGCGAGGCCAAGGGCCTGCCAACCCCCGAAGAGCGTGCGCTGCTCGAACCCTGGCGCGGCAAGGTGCCGGACACCGTGTTCGGCCCCATGTACAGCCCTCCGACTACTGAGGGCGAGGGCCACTCGCTGCGCGAGAACCTGCGCCGCGCGCGTCAGTTGCTGGCCGAGGCTGGCTGGACCTACCGCGATGGCGCGCTGCGCAATGCACAGGGCGACGCGATGGTGATCGAGTACCTGGACAGCAAGGAAGGTGGAGCCCGTACCGTCACCCCCTGGATCCGCAACCTGGAGAAACTGGGCATCACGCTGCGGTTCACAGCCGTCGACTTTGCGCTGTACCTGCAGCGCTTGGACAAGTTCGACTACGACATGATCAGCCTGGCCTATCCGGGCACCTACAACCCCGGCCAGGCGATGAAGGAGCTGTTCGGCAGCCAGGGCGTGAAGGTGGAGGGGTCCAGCAACCATGCGGGCGTGAACAGCCCGGCGGTGGATGCGCTGGTCATGGCGCTCACGCGCGCCAACAGCCAGGCCGAGATGCTGCCCGCCTGCCGCGCGCTGGACCGCGTGATCATGCACAGCCACTACCTCATTCCGCAGTGGACACTGGGCTCGCATCGCGTGGTCTACAACCAGCAGCGCCTGGCTTACAAGGAGCCCATGCCGCCCTACGCCAAGGCCGAAGAGTGGCTCATGTTCTCGTGGTGGAGTCGGAGGCCGTGATGTCCGCGTCAAGAAGCCTTGCGCCCGGTGCTGCCGACGGGCCCGCTCACCTGGTTTTCATTCCTGACTGACGACCATGCTCGCCTACATCGCCAAACGCTTGCTGCTGATGCTGCCCACGCTGCTAGGGGTGCTGCTCCTCACATTCCTGGTGATCCAGTTCGTGCCGGGCGGACCAGTGGAGCAATACTTGGCCGAGGCCCGCACCGCCGCAGGCAGGGGTGGGCTGGAAACTGGCGGCATGGGTTACCGTGGCGACCAGGGCGTGGATCCCAAGCGCCTGGAGCAGATCAAGGCGCTGTACGGCTTCGACAAGCCTGCACACGAGCGCTTCATCCAGATGCTTGGGCAATTCGCGCGGTTTGACCTGGGCAAGAGCTTTTTTCAGAACAAGGATGTGTGGACCTTGGTCAAGGAAAAGCTCCCTGTCTCCATCAGCCTGGGCCTGTGGACCTTCTTCATCAGCTACCTGGTCGCCGTGCCTCTGGGCGTGGCCAAGGCCGTGCGGGCGGGCACGCGGTTCGATCTGGTGACCACGCTCATCATCCTGGTGGGCTACGCCATCCCCGGCTTCGTCCTCGGCGTGGCGCTGCTCGTGATCTTTGGCGGGCAGTTGCAGTGGTTCCCGCTGCGGGGCCTTACCTCGTCCCATTGGGAGGAGCTGTCCTGGGGCGCACGCATCGTGGACTATTTGTGGCACATCACCTTGCCCGTCACGGCCATGGTGCTGGGCAGCTTCGCGGTCACTGCCATGCTCACCAAGAACGCGTTTTTGGAAGAAATCCGCAAGCAATACGTCCTCACCGCCCGCGCCAAAGGCCTGAGTGAGCGGCAGGTCCTGTGGAAGCACGTGTTCCGCAACGCGCTCATCCCTATCGTCACCGGGTTTCCGGCAGCGTTCATCGGCGCGTTTTTCACTGGATCGCTGCTCATCGAGACGCTGTTCTCGCTCGACGGCCTGGGTCTGCTGAGCTATGAAAGCGTGATCCGGCGGGACTACCCCGTGGTGCTGGGCACGCTCTATCTGTTCACGCTGATCGGGCTGGTGACCAAGCTCGTCAGCGACCTGTGCTACGTGTGGGTGGACCCGCGCGTGAAATTCGATTGACCCTCCACCCACGGCATGAGCACTGCTTCTTCTTCGCCATCGCCTTCACTATCCCCCTCCCGGCGCGCCTGGCTACGCTTCAGGCGCAACCGCCTGGGGTATTGGAGCCTGCTGATCTTTGGCACGCTGGTCCTCATCAGCCTGTGCGCAGAGCTGATCAGCAACGACAAGCCCATCGTCGTGCGCTACGAGGGGCAGACTTACTTCCCCATGCTCAAGGATTACCCCGAGACCACTTTTGGCGGCGACTTTGAGACGCCCACCGACTACCTGGATCCCTTCATCAGGGAGCGGCTGAGCCAGGGCAGCAACTGGGCGCTCTACACGCTCAACACCTACGGCCCCAACACCCTCAACTACTTTGCCAAGTCGCCCAACCCCTCGGCCCCCACGGCCGACAACTGGCTGGGTACGGATGATCGGGGGCGTGACCTGGTGGCGCAGCTGCTCTACGGCTTTCGGGTCAGCGTGCTGTTTGGTTTGGCCCTGACCGTCACGGGCGTGTTGTTGGGCGTGGTGACGGGTGCTGTGCAAGGCTTTTTCGGGGGCAAGACCGATTTGGCATTCCAGCGCTTCATCGAGATCTGGGGCTCCATGCCCGAGCTGTACCTGCTCATCATCTTCAGTGCCGTGTTCGCGCCGAGCGTGGCGCTGCTGCTCATCCTGCTGTCGCTCTTCGGCTGGATGGGGCTGTCCGACTATGTGCGCGCCGAATTCCTGCGCAACCGCCAGCTCGACTACGTGAAGGCCGCCCGTGCCCTGGGCGTGGGCAACGCACAGATCATCTGGCGCCACATCCTTCCCAACAGCCTCACGCCGGTGGTCACCTTCCTGCCATTCCGCATGAGCGCAGCCATCCTCGCGCTGACCTCGCTCGACTTCCTGGGCCTGGGCGTGCCGCCGGGAACGCCCTCGTTGGGCGAACTGCTGAGCCAAGGCAAGAACAGCATCGATGCCTGGTGGATTTCGCTGTCCACCTTTGCGGTGCTGGTGACCACCTTGCTCTTGCTTACCTTCATGGGGGATGCCCTGCGCGATGCGCTCGATCCTCGAAAGGCCGACCAGTGACCGCACCGGACAGCACTCCCTTGCTGCAGGTTCGGGACCTGCACGTGCGCTTCGGCACCAAAGAGGTGGTGCGGGGCGTCAACTTTTCGATCGCGGCGGGCGAAAAGCTCGCGCTGGTGGGCGAGTCTGGCTCGGGCAAGACGATCACGGCACTGAGTTTGCTGCGTCTGGCGGGAAATGCAGCCATCACCGGCCAAGCACACCTGCAGGGCCGTGGTGACTTGCTGGCTTTGAGCGAGCGCGAAATGCGTGGTGTGCGCGGCGGCGACATCGCCATGGTGTTCCAGGAGCCCATGACAGCACTCAACCCGTTGATGACCATCGGCGCACAGATCGCAGAGATCCTGCAGCTCAAGAAGGGCCTCACGGGGGCACAGTGCGCCCAGGCGGCCATCGAGTTGCTGGCCAAGACGGGCATCCCCGAACCCGCACGGCGTGCGAACAGTTTTCCGCACCAGCTCTCGGGCGGGCAGCGCCAGCGCGCCATGATCGCCATGGCCCTGGCCAGTGAGCCCCAGCTGCTGCTGGCCGACGAGCCCACCACCGCACTCGATGTGACGCTGCGCGGCCAGATTCTCGATCTGCTGTCCGAGTTGCAGCGCAAGAGCGGCATGGCCGTGCTGCTGATCACCCACGACCTGAACCTGGTGCGCCGCTTTGCCGACCGCGTGGCTGTGATGGAGCAGGGCCTGCTGGTGGAGCAGGGCCCCGTGACCGAAGTGTTCGGCGCGCCGCAGCATGACTACACCCGGCGCCTGATCGCCAGCCAGCCGCGCCGCGAAGTGGCGCCAGCCCATGCGCCGGCCGGCGCGCCACCGGTGGTGAAGGCGCAGGATCTGCGCGTGGTCTATCCCACGCCCCTGCCTGGCATTCACGGTTGGTTCAAAAAGGGTGAATTCGTGGCGGTGCATGGTGCCACGCTTTCGCTGCTTCCGGGCGAGACGCTGGGCGTGGTGGGTGAGTCCGGCTCGGGAAAGTCCACGCTGGCGCAGGCCATCCTGGGCCTGCTGCCCTGTACGGGCCAGCTGCAGGTGGGCGGACAGGCGTGGCAGCAACCCGCCATGCGCAATACCCCGGCCAACCAGCAACTGCGGCGCCGTGTGCAGGTGGTGTTCCAGGACCCGTTCTCCTCGCTCTCGCCACGCCTCACGGTGGAGGAGATCGTGGGCGAGGGCCTGAAGGTCCACCAGCCCGCCCTGGGCACGGCCGAGCGGCGCGCCCGGGTAGAGGCCGTGCTGGCCGAGGTGGGCCTGACCGAAGTGCAGTACCCGCGCCTGCTGGAGCGCTATCCCCACGAGTTTTCGGGCGGCCAGCGCCAGCGCCTGGCCATTGCGCGCGCACTCATCGTGCAGCCGCAGGTGCTGGTGCTCGACGAGCCCACGAGTGCGCTGGACGTCACCATCCAGCAACAAGTGCTGGGCTTGCTGCAGCGGCTGCAAAAGGAAAAGGGCCTTTCCTACTTGCTCATCACCCACGACGTTCAAGTCATCCGGGCCATGGCGCACAACGTGCTCGTGATGAAGGACGGCGTGGTGCTGGAGAACGGCAGGGTCGATGCCGTGCTGGACGCGCCAGAGCACCCCTACACCCAGCGCCTGGTGGCGGCTGCTGGTGTGGCGGACGGCGCGTGAAGTTCGGATGGATGGGGTGAAATGGTCTACGGATCCCCTGCGCGAATCCCACTGGACACAAGTGTGCGCTGCGGATCGGGATGGGCTGCAAGGCGCAAAACGCAGCAATAGCCGTAGCTATTGCGAGTAGTAGCAACGCGGCAGACAGCCCGAAGCTGCAGATGCACGCGGCGCGGTGATTCGTGCAGAGGACCCTGGCGCTTGAAAATAAAGCGCACTTTGCTATTTAATTTGTAGCAAACGCCGTGCAGTTGCTATTGAATATCTCAGGCTTGGTACCAGGGGTGGCCCGCATAACTCCCTGCGGTCGGCGATGGCGCGAGGTCGGAAAAATCCGCACTACCGCCGACTCGCGAGGGTTGGGCGGGCCATCCCGCCTTCAGGTCATGACCGCGCGGCGCGCGAGCTGCTCGCCAGCCGGCGGTGCCCACTGAATCCGATGCACATCGATGCCCATGGCCTGTGCGCGCTCCAGCAGGTGCTCCTGCACATGCCCTGGCAGAGTGGGGGTACGCGACAGGATCCACACATAATCCTTGCTGGAGCCCACCACCATGGCCCATTGGTAATTCTCGTCCAGCGCCACCACGTTGTAGCCGCCATAAAAGGGGCCGAAGAAGGAGACCTTGAGTGCCGCGCGCGTGGGTTCGTCCACAAATCGGGCTACGCCTTCGGCTTCCTTCCATTCCTTGCGCACCGGGTCGTAGCCTCGGTTCACCACCTTCACGGTATTGTCTGCGCTGCGCGTGTAGGTGGCGCTGGCTTGGGTGAGACCGCGCTCGAACGTGTTGTCGACGCGGGCGACCTCATACCAATGGCCGGTGTAGCGATCCACGTCAAATCCCGTGACAGGCTGGATGCCATCAGGCGTGCGTGGGGTGGAGCATGCGGCCAGGGCCCACAGCGCAGCCAGCGCCGCCAGCCACAGCAGCCCCCGTGGCAGTACTCGCCACAGCGACACCAGCGTGCGGGTTTGCTTGCCAACTGGCGTGGCCGGTGATGTTGGGCTGGCGGTGCGAGGGTCGGCCGGGACAGCGGCGCTGCGGTCGTCGGCAGTGCAGGCTCCCACGACAAGAAGCCAAGGGGAATGGCGGCTGGAGGGGGTGGACATGGGGGCTCGCTTTCTGTGGAGCTGTGGTGCGCCCAATGTCGCAGCACCCGCGGCTGGCACCTGTAGGTGCGCGCTGGCAGGGGTTGTCGGTTCGGTGCTCAGGCCGGTTCTGGCGCGAGGACCAGCGCCGTGCGCCCCTCAGGCAAAGGTATCGACCGACTTTCCCAGGCCCGGCTGCGCTCCGGCGCGGCGCGGCTGCACCGTGGCACTGCCTGTCCTTTCCCGCGCTGCCCGTGCGTCTTGCTGCTGCTGCAGCTGGGCCTGCGCCTTGTCCATCTGCTCCTGCTGCATCTGGCGCTGCAAGGCGGTAATCTGCTGCTGCACCATCTGGATCTGGCTTTGGAGCAGCTTGGCCTTCTCCTGCTTGGCCTTCGCGTCCATATCGGAGCTGGCCACGCCGCGCAGTTCCTCGGTCAGGTCGCGCAGCTGCTTCTGCAGGCGGTTGATGTTGCTGGCATTGCCCGCGCCGGCCCCGGCGTTGGACGAAGATGAGGTGGCGCTGGTGATCTGCATGCAGCGTTATCGGCAATCTGGCGGAGAACTCAAGGGTTGGCACCTGGCAGCGCCGTGGTCAAAACCCGCATGACGCGGTGACCGCGGCAGGCGAAGAGAGAATGCAGCTGCAGTTGCGCCCTTTTCGACGCCACGCGCTTTGTTGCAGGAGGAGTGTTGATGTCCATCCATCTCGATCACCTCATGGTGCCCGCGCGTGACAAGATCGCCGCGGCCCGTCTTCTGGCTGAACTACTGGGCGTGCCCTGGTCCGCCACCGGAGTCGGACCTTTTGCGCCCGTGTTCGTGAACGACGGCTTCACCATCGACTTCGATGAGTGGCCCGAGCCCATCCCGCGCATCCACTACTGCTTTCGAGTGAGCGAGGCAGAGTTTCACGCCATCCTGGCGCGCATCCAGGCGGCAGGCATTCCGTACCGCAGCGCTGTGCATGGCCCGGTGGACAGGCAGGTGGATACGACCCATGGTGGACGCATCGTGTACTGGAACGAGCCAGATGGCCACCAGTGGGAGATGCTGACGGTGAGCTATGCGCGTCCACCGCGGCGCGCACCTGAAGCGTCAAGCGATGCGGTCAATGGACCTTAGCGGCGGCATGGCATTTCGCGGTGGTCTGAGGGTCAAGCCGGTTGACGGCGTGTCAACCGGAACGAGGTCGGGCAATGGACAAGCTGGTGAGGGCGAAGCTCGGTTGAAGTCGCAACAATTCGTGCACTTCAACGCGAACACCCTGATCGCCGAACCATGTCGCAAAACGCTCATACCCTGCACCTGTTCTTCGAAGACGCCATCAAGCTCAAGATGGCCCAGCTGGCCTTCCAGTACCTGGCCGCTGACAACACCGAAGAAGCGCGGCGCTGGGCCGCCATGCTCGGTGTCGAAGACCTGGAAGCTCTGTGGGACCCAGAGTGGTTCAACCAGCAGGTGACGGCCGCCCGCACCCATCTGCTGCTGTGCTTCGATACCGGCACGAGCGGCGATCTGCCCCTGCGCGCACTTGAAGCACTGTTCGCGCATGGCCTGCAGTCCGCTGTGCTCGAAGTCTTCTACGACCAGGTCGGCGAAACCGAACGGATGCACTTCGACCAGGGCCGCTGGGTGTCGCGCAAGGACTTCTTCAGCGCCCACCCGCAGTGGCGCACCGTGGTGGAGCCTATGGAGGAGCACAGCACGCCGGGCGAGGGCGCCAGCGGCGCTGCCCAGGGTGAAGAGGAGGGCGACCGCTACGCCTGCTCCAAGGACCCCGCCAAGCCCACCAGCGTGGCCCAGCTGCGCAAGGATGCGGCCCGTCGCAAGAAAGAAGCCGAGGAGGCCGCCCAGGCCTTCATCGACATGGCCCGCGCCATGGGCAAGGCCGGCAAGTCGCCCGTGCAGGGGCTCGTCGCCGTCCTGCTGCTGCGTGCCGGGTTCAAGGGGCTGCTCCAGGCCATCGTCTTCACGGTCGCCACCATCCTGCTGTTCAAGGGCCTTTGGCTGTGGCTCGGCCTTGGCCTGGTGCTGGCCATCGTGCTCCCGCTGTACTACATGCTGAGCGAGTACAAGGACATCCACGGCGACGATGACGAGGACGAGAATGACAAGGGCGAGGGCGATGACGGCGGCGATGCAGGCGACGGCGACACCAGCGCCAACCCAGTCCCCGACCACGGCAAGCCCGCCGCCCTCGGCGCACCCACTGCCGATCCCGCCGGCCGCTGAACCGGTGCACGCCAACAAGGAGCAGACGACATGCTGACGCCAATCGAATGGTGGGGTGGGCTGATCTTCGTGCTGGGTGCGGCCGCCTACAAGCTGGTGATGGGCGCGCTCGAGAAGAACGACGAGGGCATCTCCTGGTACCGCGGGTTCATGCACGCCTTCTTCGTGCTGCCCGCCGTGGTGCTGGCCGCATCCTTCTATCCGCTGCAGGCCCCATGGCTGCAGTATGGCTATTTGGGCGTGCTGGGCGCGTCGCTACTGATCGTCGCGGTCATGCTGGTGCAGGAGATCTCGGGCAACGGTGCGGTGCCTGAGGAGGTGGCAGCAAAGCAGAAGACGCCGCAGGCCCACGACCACGATGCAGGTGAGGAAACAGACGGGCTGATGACGCTGGTCGGCGCGGTAGTGCTCTACAGCCCCGTGCTGGCGGCGTGCGGCCTGGGTTGTACCAAGGCCTGGCCTCTGGTGCAGCGGCTGCTGTGACGTCTGTGGTTCAACTCGCGTTTGGTGGCCCTGGGGCCTTTCGGCGGCCGCTCGAATGCGGATCACAATGGTGCCATTGAACATTTGGTAACTTGGCCATTGCAGATGGCCACTGGGTGCCCGACGCCGACCGGCCAGCCCTGATTCCTTTTTTCTTGACTTTCATATCGTCCGGCGCCGCTGTGCGCCACCTTCCCCAGTCCATGGCCAAAGATTTCTTCTCCGACTTGCTTTCGCTGTACATGCGGCGCATCCGCGCCAGCGCCTCCGGTGTCGCTACCGAGATCGGCCTGAGCCGCGAGGCCGTCAACAACTGGCGCAACGGCGTGTCGGTGCCCAATCCCCGCTCGCGCGACAAGGTCGTGGCCTGCACGCGATACCTGCGCCTGACCGAGGGCGAAGCCAACCGGCTGCTCAGCGCTGCGGGCTTCGAGCCCGAGTTCCCTCTGCAGGCCGAATCCTCCGGTGTGGCGCAGCAGCCCTTTGCGGCGTTCCAGGACCGGCTGTTCGCCCAGCTGGCGCAGGCCGTGCCGTACGCCATCTCGCTGCTGCTCTCGCCCGCGCACTGGGGGCAGCCACCGTTCCGCCAGGAACTCCTGCAGCGTGCCCGAGCGCAGTATGGCGACGGCGCGGTGCTGCACATCCAGCCGCCGTACAGCGTGAGCACCGTGCCGGCAGAGTACTTCGCCGCCATCGGCCGCCAGTGCGGGCTGGGCGACGTGGCCTCTGACTACGAGTTCGAGTCCGCGCTGGAGCGCCGCCTGCTGGGAGGCGAGCGCCTGTTCTGCCTGGTCAGCCGCTTCGAGCAGGGCACGCCCGCGCTGCGCGAGACCCTGGCTGGCATCCTGCGCAGCCTGAGCGAGATGCACAGCGGCCGCCTGCACCTGCTGCTGTGCGGCGGCGAGGCGCTGGCCGATCTCAAGTACCGCAGCGGCGACCTGTCGCTGCTCAACATCGCGCAGGTCAACCACTGGCCCGACCCGTCGCTGGAGGACCTCACCGCGCTGGCCCGCCAGCGCTGGCCCGAGCAGCCCTGGGCGCAGCCCGTGCTGGCCGCGCTGCAGGATCTCAGCGGCGGCCATCCAGCGTTGTTCGAGGAGGGGCTGCAGTGGCTGGTCGACCAGGGGGCGGACGAGGCACAGGTCCACTCCGCCGCGCTGCGCAGCCACCTGGCCAGCAGCGCGCGCCTGTGGCAGACCTTGCTGCCACTGGCCCAGGCGCCGGCCACACGCGGACGGCTGGCCCAACTGCTGCAGGCCGACGAGCTGGGCCGCGCGCGCCCCTACCTGCAGGACGATGAACTGCGCCGCCTGTTCTGGGGCAACCTGCTGCAAGTGCGGGGCACGGGCGATGCGGCGCGGCTGCATTGGCGCAGCGCCACCATCCGCGAGGCAGGCCGGATGGTGCTGGACTCGTGCCCGGCTGCATGATCGCGCTGCCCTCCAAAGCCGTGGTCCGCGCGGTGTTGATCGCGGTCGTCACGCTGTTCGTGGCGAGCGCTCTGCTCACGCCCAAGCTCAATCCCTTCACGCGCGATGCCGTGCTGGGCGCCGAGAACGCAGGCATCGTTTGGGGCGAGCTGGTGCAGTGGCGCGTGGCGATGGTGCAGGCCCACAACGAGCTGGACGGTTGGCCCGAAGACATCCGCCAATACGCGCCGCCCATCAGCAACCCGCAGCTGCGCGTGAGTTCGCCTCAGCCCTATGTGCTGCAGGCCGACATCGCGGCCAACCCAGAGTTGGGCAAGCTGGCGGGCACGCAGGTGGTGGTGGAATTGAAGCCCGGCACCACCACCTGGAGCTGCCGGCCTGGGCGCCCACCGATCCCGAGCGGCTACCTGCCCGTCAACTGCCTGGAGGGCGAGTCCGACGACTTCGCGCCGGTACCAGCGTCCGAGCGCGACCCGTTCGAAGGCCTGCGCAAGCTCATCTACTGGTGCGCCGCGATCTTTGTGGCGGGTGCCGTAGTGTGGGTGGCGCGCCACCCGTTGCTCGGGCCCGCGCAGCTGCAGCCTGCGCGCCTGCGTCGCACGCCGCTCGCGCGCCTGCCGCGGCTGAACCGCCTGCTCGCGTGGACGGGGCGGCGCGAATCCACGCTGCTGGCCGCCGACATCCGCCTGGTGGACTGGCGGCGCGCGGTGCAATGCGCCCAGCCCGGCGCGCGCGATGAGGCCACGGAACTGGTGCGCGCGCTCGCCGAGCGCGTGTCCGCCCGCAGCCAGACCAGCACCGGCTGGTCGCTGCCGGGGCTGGTGTTCGAGTGGCAGTTTCCGCCCGATCTGCCCGTGTCGCTGGACCGGTGCCTGGTCTTTGCGCCCACGCCCGGCGTGGACGAGGCCACCCTGGTGCGCCAGCTGCGCGCCGCGCAGACGGGCAGCGACGTGCTGCTCGTCCTGGGTCAGCACAGCGTGGAAACGCCCGAGCCGCTGCTGCAGGCGCATGGCGACGACCGCGCCAACCTGCATGTGCTGGTCGACAGCGCCAGCCAGACCGAATGGCTGGTGGGCGGCCAGGCGCTGCAGGTGCTGCTGCGCCTGCTGGCGGCGCAGCTGCGCATCACCCGCATCTCGCCCTACCAGACGCGCGGCGGCATCACGCGCGAAGGCTCGTTCTTCGGCCGCGCGCAGCTGCTGGCCCGCGTGGTCAGCCGCGAGCCCGCCAACTACTTGGTGGTGGGCGGGCGCCAGTTGGGCAAGAGCAGCCTGCTCAAGGCCGTGCAGCGCCGCCTGCAGGGCCACCCGCACACCGTGTGCCACTACGTCTCGCTGCGCGACCACCGGCTGGCACCGCGCATGGCGCTGCAGTTCGGCCTGCCGGCCGACACGCCGCTTGAAGCCATCGTGGACCACCTGCAGTCGCAGTACCAGGGCAAGCGCCTGGTGGTGCTCATCGACGAGGCCGACCTGCTCTTCCGCGCCGAATCGAGCAGCGGCTATGCGCAGCTTTCCACCCTGCGCTCGCTCAGCGAAGAAGGCCGCTGCTGGTTCATGCTGGCCGGCTTCTGGGATCTGTACGCCACCGCCGTGCTGGACTACCAGAGCCCTCTGCGCAATTTTGGAGAGGTGCTGGCCATTGGCGGCCTGGAGCGCACCGCCTGCCGTGAGTTGGCCACCGAGCCCCTGCGCCGCCTGCGCCTGGGCTTTGCCAGCGACGCGCTGGTGGAAAAGCTGGTGGACGCCAGCGGCCAGCGCGCCAACCTGGTCGCCATCCTGTGCCAGGAATGCCTGGAGGCGCTGCAGCCGGGCGAGCGCGCCATCGAGCAGCGCCATCTGGATCAGGCACTGGCCTCGCAGGCCGTGCAAGACGCGCTGGCCGGCTGGGGGCGCTTGAGCCAGGACGACGCCGCCTGCCGGCTAGACCGCATCGTGGTGTACCACACGGCCCAGGCCGGGCAGAGCAGCTTGGCCAGCCTGGCCCACCTGCTGCAAAGCCATGGCGTCATGGCCGACGCGCAGGCCCTGCGCCAGTCGCTGGCGCGCCTGCAGCTGGCTTATGTGCTGCGCAAGCACGAAGGCGGCGAATACCGCTTTGCAATCCCGCTGCTGCAGGACCAGTTCGAGCCCAGCGAGGTGGAGCTGTTGCTGCACCAGGAACTCGCCGTCGCGGCCCAGGCCCGGCCAGGCTCCGCTCCGTCATCCGATTGAATCTTTTTTCATGGCCACCGCATCTTCCTCCGTCACCCTAGAACACGACATCGGATTCGACACGCTCATTGCAGAGATAGAGCGCCTGGTCCGCTCCGGCGTGCACCCAGACCGCATCAGTGTCTCCCAACAGTCTGCAATGCAGTGGGCGTGCTCGGCGCGCTGGGCCTATTACGACCGTCTGGACGATGCCTGCGTGCCCCTGCGGGTAGACACCCAGTTCGCGCTGCTGCGTCTGTTACTGGAGAAGGGCGGCGACCCCAACCGGCGAAAAAACCGCAATTCCACCCCCTTGGCCGAGTGCTGCACGGAGTTTTCAAGCTATGCCGAACACCGCGCGCTGGAGCGGCTGGCGCTGGTCCTGGCAGCTGGCGGTGACCCGCGCAAGACCAAGGACGCGGCGCTGTGCCTGGTCCTCGGGCTGGGGGACATGCGCGGCGAAATTTTCAGCATGCCCTTTCGCGACGACGCCCCAGTCGGGCATGCTGAGGCGATCTATCAGGCCATCGACCTGCTGCTCAAAGCGGGGGCCGATATCGAAGCCATGGACCACCGCGAGATGTTCAACCCGGTGCTCATGGCCGCATCCATGGGCAGCGTGCCGCTGTTGCGCTTCTTGAAGGACCGCGGCGCCAATGTGCAGTTCACCACGCCCGCAGGCACCAATGCGCTGATGCACTGCGCTGGCGACGTTGCCGGGCTGGACCAGAGTCGTGCGGGCATCTCGGTGGCATGGCTGCGCGAGGGCGACCCGGTCGCCGCCGCCCGCCAGCTGCTGGAGTGGGGGCTGGACCCCGCCGCCGCCAATGCGCGCGGCCGCACTCCGCTGCGCCTGGCGGTGAGCGCCGGCAACTTCGATGTCGCGGTCGTGCTGGCCGAGGCGCTGGCCGCGCGCGGCCAACTGCTCGCAGCAGATGTGCGCCTGTTCCGCGGCACGCCTCAGCACGACGCTGTGGCCGCTCTGGGCGCAAGTGCGCCCCCCAAAAAAGCCAGCACACCCAAGCCCGCGGCCGGTGGTGCCGCCCAGCGCGCCACCTGGGCGCGGGCGCCCGGCCTGATCGACGGCCTCACCGATTGGCAGCCCCGCCAGTACCCGCAGTGGTTGCGCGACTGCCTGAGGTCTGCGGTCGAGAAGCTGGCTTCCGGCGCAGACCAGCGTGTTCCGCCAGACCTGTTGTACCTGGAGTACGACGGGCACTTCCGCAGCCTGCGCCTTTCGCGCACCAAGTCGTACCTGAGTCGCAGCGGTGCCGTGGAAATGGAGGCGCAGGTTGTTGACTGGAAAAAGATGACCGTGCTCTTCGCCCAGCTGGACGGTGACGACTGGGTGCGCCGCGAGGAAATCGACTTTCCCATGGAGCCCGGCGTTCCTCCCGCCACCGATCTACTGTGCGACGCCATCGGCCAACTGTGTGCGCGCTACTTCCCCACCGGAGCGTGACTGCCAGGAGGGCCTCCCGCCAAGCTTCAGCTGCCTTCACCGAACCATGCCCGCATCCACCTTGCCGCCGAATCTCCCATGACCGCCAAACCCAAGTGGACCAACCGAATCTATGGCCCCATCCGCGTGCTGAACCACGCAGATGGCCTGCATCTTGAAAAATTCACCGACGCCGACCTGGCCCAGATCGCAGCCTGTGACGACGTGCTGGAGATCGACCTGCGCAGCAACCGCACCGCGCAGCCGGTGGACCTGGCGCGCCTGACGCACATCACCGGACTGCGGCACCTGAGCCTGGAACGGGTGAAGTTCACCAACCTGCAGGCGCTGCGGGCGCTGCCTCGTCTGCAGTCGCTGCAGATTGCGCACTGCGAATTCCAGGACTTCGAGGCGTTGAACGGCCTGCAGATCGAAACGCTGTTCCTGTGGAACAACAAGCTCAAGGCGTTTCCGCCCGGACTGGACCTGCCACGTCTGGAGAGCCTGTACCTGTCGCACAACCGCATCGCCGACGTGGCGTTCGCCGCAAGCTACCCGTCACTCACCCAGCTGCACATCAACGGCAACCAGGTGGCCGACCTCTCCCCCCTGGCCGCCTGCACCGGGCTGACGCGGCTGTGGGTGGACGACAACCCGCTGAGCTCCTTGGCGCCGTTGGCGGGGCGGCACTTTGAGCGCCTGCACGTGGACAACGCCTTGTCGGCCGAGCGCGCCGCGCTGCAGCTGGAGCTGCCGGAGGCCTCGTACGAGCAGGACGCCGAGAGCAGCGAGGCTTGGCTCGTGGCACAGTTGATGGAAGCTCAGGACTGGCCACAGCTGTACGCCATCACTTCATCGGCGGTGCTGGGCCGGGCGTTCGCCAACCTCGTCCACGGGCATGCCAACGCCGACATGATGCGCGGTGCACTGGCGCATCCTGCCCCTGGCGCGTTTGAGGCCATGGTGGCACAGGGCCTGCGGCCGCACTACGTCTCGGTGCGCGAGCAGCTGGTGGAGGTGCTCAGCGCCCATGGCGAGCGGCTGGTGCCGCCGCTGGCCCAGGCGTTTGAGGATCTTCTGGCCCAAGGCTACGTGCATGACCCGGTGTTCTACGCGGGCAAGTTAAAGCAAGAGCACTTCACGCTGGCGCGCATCCTGCAGCAGGTGGCTGGCCCGGCATTTGCCGGGCTGTTCGAGGCCTTCTTCGCGCAGCGCGCGGGCTTTTCGCAACTGCACCTGGACTTGTACAAGGGGCTGCTGGACGCGGTGGGTAAAACGCAGTCGCCCGCGCTGGTGGAGCCACTCATCGATCTGCTGCGCTTTGAAAAGCACATCCTGGGCGGGGACGCAGCCTTCATGAAGAAGATCTTCAAGGCCGTCGGTCAGCTGGGCAGCCGGGCTGACGCGGCCCTGCTGGCCAGCCGATTTGATGCGGCGGCCGAGGCGCGGCCTGATGTGGCCGAGGCTTGCCTGGCCACCCTGAAGAAGCTTGAAAAGAAAAAGGCCTGACCCCGTGCTCGCGGGCGGCCGGGCGCCCCCGTGTTTTCATCCTTGCGCTGCATTCTCCCCATGTCCGAGTCCCTTCTTCGCTACACCGTCTACTTCTCGTCCCGCGCGCAAGCGGCTGCCTGGGCTGCCGAAGCGCAGGCTACTGCGGATCTTCCGCCCAAGGAGCAGGCCCGCTTGCTGGGCGCCATGCTGGGCCTGGGCGAGGACTCCGGGATCTCTTTTGAGTTTGCGGGGGCCGCGCAGTTGTGCGCTGAGCTGGCCGTGCTGGGGCCGTGGAACCTGCTGCCTGATGAAGACTGGCCGCCCGGGCTGATGGAGCAGGGCGCCAAGCTGCTGAGCTGCGAATGGCACGACGGCCCGAAGGCGAAAGGTATTTTTCTCAACGCTTCCAAATCCGTCACGCGCAAGCAGTTTGAGGCTGCCGTGCGCAAGCTGGACCCGCTGGAGGAAGTGCACCAGTTGCTCTCCAAAGAACAATACGGCGAGGTCTTGAAACTGGTGCACCACCACGGCCTGGACCCCAACACGGTGCTGTACCACCGGCCGCTCATCGTGCATTTGCTCACGCCGCAGGCGGGCAAGGCCAGCGGCGTGTTGCCCACCGACGCCATCATCGCCCTGCTGCAAGCCGGGGCGCGGCCCGACCCGCTGGCATTGTTCACCCGCATGCCCAGCTTCACCCTGCCCGTGTTTCCGCTGCATTGCGCGGCCCACGCGTTTGACATTGCACTGATGCAGGCGCTGGTGGACGCGGGCGTGGATGTGAACGCCGTGGACGATGAGGGGCACACGCCCTTGATGCAACTGGCCGAAGCAACGCACTATTTGAGCAAGCCAGTCTCCATGACGGTGCAGGCCGCGCAGTGGTTGCTGGAGCGGGGCGCGGAGGTCAACGCCGTAAGCCAGCACGGGGATTCGGCCCTGGCCGGGGGTGCACCAGGCATTGCGCGAACTGCTGGTGGCACACGGTGGCCGGGTGATCTGGCCGCACTACGCGCTGGAGTACGACACCCCGCGGCAGCAACGCAGCGCGATCTGTTACCACGACCATGTACGCCTTGATGAGCTGTTGGCGCAAACCCCGCCAGACGAGGCCTACCGGCATCAGTTACTGAGCAGTGCTGTGGATGCAGGGAATGGACATGTGCTGGACCGCCTGTGGCGGCCGGGGGACCACGCACTGATGTGCATCGAAAAAATCCCGGAACCTCGCTTGCTGGTGGAGGGCATCACGAAGCACGAAGGCACGGACGTGGCCACGCTGCGAAACCTGGTGCTGCGCAGCGCCCCCGAGGCATTTCCTGCGCGCGACGCCGTCTGGCTGAATGCCGCCAACAGCTGCCTGAAGGATTTCACCAGCCGCATCGTGGAGCGGCCTGTGGCGTTGCTGAAGATGGTGCTGGCGCTGGGCTTGCCCGCCGATCCCCCCGCCGATGCGCAGCGCACTCCCTTGGAGAGCGCGATCAACGCCCTGTCTGAAGCCAAGGTCGCGCTGCTGTTGGCCCACGGTGCCAACCCCAACAGGGTGCTTTACCGCGGTGGCAATGCCTTGCATGAGGCCGTGCTGTGCAAGGCGACAGATTGCATCCCTTTGCTGTTGCAGGCGGGGGCGGACCGCACCCAGTGCGACCGCGAAGGCCGCACACCGCTGCAGCTGGCGGTGGTCAAGCGCAACAAGGCGGCCCAGAAGCTGCTTGCGGCCTGAATTTGAGCCAAATTCGCCTGTGGCCCTTTGCCAGTAAGCGCTAGAAGCTATCAATAGACTAGCAAAGTTGTCCGGTTCCCATCATGGCCGCTGCGCCATCACCAGCGCATACAGCGCCTGCGCCGCTACCGACAGGCTCTCGTCCCGCCGCCGCACCAGGTAGATCTGCCGCGTCAGCCCCGGCAGCGAAAGCGGCCGTGTGACCAGCCCCGGCTGGTCAAAGTGGAACAGCGTGAGCGCAGGCACCACGCTGATACCCAGCCCCGCGCGCACCATGCCCATCACGGTGGCGAGTTGCTCCACCTCCATCAGTGTGTGCATGGCCTGCGGGTGCAGGGCGGCCTCCAGGTACTGGCGCACGCTGCTGGTGCGCGCCAGGTGGATGAAGGGCCAGGCGGCCAAATCCTGCGCGGTGATGGCTTTGCGTTTGCGCGCCAGCGGGTGGTCGGCCGGGCACACCAGGTAAAAGTTGTCGCTGCAAAACGGCTCGGCCTGCAGCGCGGGCGTGTCTGCGCGGATGGCGGCCAACGCAAAGTCCGCATGGCCGCTGGCCACGCGCTCGATACAGGGCTCGGACAACACATCGGCAATGTCGATCTCGATGCCCGGGTGCGCCGTGCGGTACTGCGCCAGCACGCCCGGCAGCCAGCCTGCGGCCAGTGACGGCAGCAGCGCTACGGCCACACGCCCGCGCTGTAGCGTGGCGGCACTGCGCACGGCGGCCAGGGCGCTGGTGATCTCGGCGCGAATGCGGCGGGCCGACTCCAGAAAGTTCTGCCCCTCGGGCGTGAGGTCCACATGCCGTGTGCTGCGGTCAAACAGCCGCAGGCCCAGGTCGTCCTCCAGCGCGCGGATGAGGGCGCTGAAAGCGGGTTGCGACAGGTGGCACAACGTAGCGGCGCGCGTGAAGCTGCGCTGCTCGGCCAGAGCCAGGAAGGCGTCGAGCTGCCGGCTGGAGAGGTGAGGGGCGCTCATGAGGTGCTGGTGTGATTCATCCGGTTTTCAGATGGATTCATCGTAACAATCGATTTTACAGAATACCGCAGCCTGCCTACAGTGGGCGAAGGAGACAAGGATTCCATGGCGAACAACGCTGACAAAAAACTGCTGGTGGGCTGCGCCGCCGGCTTCTCGGGCGACCGCACCGACGCGGCCCTGCCCGTGGTGCAGGCGCTCATCGCCAGCGGCCAGCCTGCGGTGCTCATCTTCGAGACCCTGGCCGAGCGCACGCTGGCCCTGGCCCAGCTCGCCCGCCGCACCGATCCCGATGCGGGCTACGAACCCCTGCTGGTCGACCTGCTGCGCCCCGTGCTGGCGCAATGCCTGGCGCACGGCGTGCGCATCGTCAGCAACTTTGGTGCGGCCAACCCGCACGGCGCCGCGCGCCGCATCCACGCCCTGGCGGCCGAACTGGGCCTGGCCCGCCCGCGCATTGCCGTGCTGCAGGGCGACGACCTGAGCGGACCCGAACACCGCGCGCTGCTGCAGGGCGCGCTGGGCAGCGCCATGCCCACCGAGCCCATCGTCAGCGCCAACGCCTACATCGGCGCGCAGGCCATTGCCGATGCGCTGCGCGCTGGCGCCGACATCGTGGTGTGCGGCCGTGTGGCCGACCCGTCGCTGGTGCTGGGCCCTGCGCTGGCGCACTACGGCTGGGCGCTGGACGACTGGGACCGGCTGGCCCGCGCCACCATGGCCGGGCATCTGCTGGAATGCGGCGCCCAGGTTACGGGCGGCTACTTTGCCGACCCCGGCTACAAGGATGTGGCGGGCCTGGCGCAACTGGGCTACCCCATCGCCGAGATCGACGCCGACGGCCTCTGCACCATCACCAAGCCCCCGGGCACGGGTGGCTGCATTACCGAGCGCACGGTGAAGGAACAGCTGCTGTACGAGCTGCACGACCCGGCGGCGTACCTCACACCCGATGTGGTGGCCGACATC